>Ga0070741_10019348_pt1 | contig 10887 bp, 5 predicted proteins | sample Coa_R1_4_FD_66440 | JGI IMG/M metagenome (GOLD analysis project Ga0070741, IMG submission 66440) | Surface soil microbial communities from Centralia Pennsylvania, which are recovering from an underground coalmine fire - Coalmine... | ecosystem: Environmental > Terrestrial > Soil > Unclassified ...
GAATGGACCAGGATGAACACCGAAATGTGGAAGTGCTTCTGGTTCGGCATGGTCAACCGCGGCGTCATCGCACAGCCTTACTGGTGGGACGAGCAGTGGACCATTTCGGTCGCGCACACTAACCAGGACATTGACCGACACCTCGAAGCCCTCAAAGAGGTCACCGCGAAAGGATTGTGCAATCTATGATTGTGCTGAAGTTCGGTGGGACCTCATTGGAGTCGGCGGAAGCGATCGAGCGTATGGAGTCGATCGTGCAGAGCCGTCTTTCGCGACGGCCGGTCGTGGTGGTTTCCGCGCTGGGCAAAGTAACGGATAACCTGCTGGCTCTCGGCAGGGAAACCGCCGCAGGGCAGCGTCAACAAGCTCTAGAACGGTTCGTATGGCTTCGCGATTACCACTATCGCGTGGCCGCAACCCTTATTCGGCAAGAGGACCAGGATCAGCTCGCAGAATTCCTTGAGCAGCACTTTAACGAGTTGCACCTGGCGCTCGACCGCATTGAGGAGCAGCAGGCGTTTACGCCGCAGGCGCAGGCCGAAGTGGCCAGCTTTGGCGAGCGGCTTTCCAGCCGGGTAGTGGCTATGGCCCTGCGCAAATCAGGGATGGCCACGGTGCACCTCGATACGCGGAGCCTTATTCGTACTGATGACCAGCACACGCAGGCGACGCCTCTGCTGAAAGAAAGCTATGCCGCCATCCGCGTTGCCCTCGGTTCGGTTGAGGAAAACACAGTGCCGGTGGTGGGCGGCTTTATCGGCTCGACGGCGGAAGGCGTTACCACTGTTCTGGGCCGCAACAGCTCCAATCTTACTGCCGTTCTCTTCGCGGGGGCGATGGGCGCGGAAGAAGTCGAGATATGGACGGACGTGGACGGCGTCTTCCGGCAGGATCCGCGGCAAATCGCGAACCAGCACGCGATCGACGAGATGTCGTTCGACGAGGCGCTGGAAATGGCGAACCGGGGCGCGAAGGTGTTTCACCCGGGCGCGATGATCCTGGCCCGGCGCGAGAACATTCCCATGTGGATCAAGAACTCGCGTCGTCCGGAAGTGCGCGGCACCCGGGTTAGCAGTGAAGTTGGAGTTGTCCGCAGCGCAGCCCTGGGCGGCTTTGTAGGACAACGCGCCGCTGGGTCGGACTAGGCCGAGGGCTGAACTAGGGCGGGGACTGGGTGTGATAGATTCCCGATCCCTTGACCAGGACGTACAGCAGTCCGGTCGAGGGATCGACCGTGAAGTTCAGGGCATTGGGATTTGAGGGCAGTCCACTGTTGTCCGTCGACCAATGAACTCCATCGGTGGACGAGTACACATTGCCGACGTGACCGCCTCCGCTATTCGCTGCCAGAAAGACTCTGCTTCCCGAAGAATTGAGCCAGATCCCGCTAATGTCGGCGATCACCGCATTGGGATGGTTGCCGCTGCCCGGAGCGAGGCCGGCGTCGCACCGAGTCCACGATCCGTTAGGCGGGGGCTGCGGGCCATAGCAGGCCACCGAGCCCTGATCGATGTCGCGTGCGATCAGCAGCGACCCCCCGGGAGTGACGCCCAGCGCCTTCGTGTCGGAAGCTTGACCGCTTCCCCCGGCGCAGCTCAGGCCCCCATTGCAGGGCATCTGCGTCCAGTGATCGCCGTTGTCGGTGGAGTAAAAGACCCCCATACGCGCGGTGGCAACGTAGAGGTACCCGCCCGGCCCGGGCTTTAGGTCAAAGGTCTCAGCAGTGGTGGTTGGGCTGAATATGGAAGGACAGCCCAGGCATTCCGCGTAGCTGCTGCCGCCGTCAGTCGAGATGTAAACACTCCCGCCCGCTTCGCCCCCGGCAAAGACACGACCGGTGGGCGAGGTATAGAAAGGCCACTGTCCAAAACCGCTGAAGCCGGGGCTGGCCTGCAGCCAGGTAGTCGATCTGCTGGGCAGCCGGTAAAGGTGATTGGGGAGGGAGGCACAGCCGGAGACGTTGGAATGACTCATGTCGCTCGCCAGAACTTCCCCGGCACCGTTCAGGACCATGGCGTCGTGACAGTCATTCACAAAACCATTGTTCAGTGCATTCCAACTGCTACCGTGATCGCGTGAGATGTACATCCCGCCGGCTTGTTCGGCCGAGACGTAAAGGTTGCCGGCATCGTCGATCAGCAGAAAACTAGCGTTCGCGAGGTTGGGGGGCTGGGTTGATACGCGGCTCCATGCGGTAGGCCCTCCGCCGCCACCGCCGTTTAAGCCGTGAGTGCTGGAGCTACCGCAAGACACGGTCAAGGCGGCGAGCAGCAGGCAGCCGAGAAAGAGCAAAGCCAAGCGTCCGGAACGAAAGTTTTTGGTTGTATAGCGCACTTCGGATTCCTGTTCCGCAGGTATTGGACTTATGTGGTGCGAAAGCGAGGAAGTGGCGTGCGGGCATCCGCCATCCGGCCAGAGTGAGAATTGTACACCCCGGGGGCCCTCATTTGACGGGTGCGGTACTCAGGAGTTCATGCGTTTGGCGCGGACGGTCTCGCGTCGAACCGCCACAATAGGAGCTTCGGCAGCCAGACCGCTGCCTCGGCTGGCCTCAATGGCGACGCACAGTTCAGCCACGCTCGGGTTCTCAAACAGGGTGCGCAAGGGCAGTTCTACTCCGAAATGATTGCGCACGCGGGAGATGACCTGGATGGCCATCAACGAGTGCCCGCCCAGCTCAAAGAAGTTGTCATGGATCCCGACGGGAGAAAACTTCAGCACTTCGGCCCAGATGGAAGCGAGCTTCTCTTCGTTCGGGTTGCGGGGCGCCACGAAGTCACGCTCGATGTCGACGCTCTTCTTCTTGGGAGCGGGCAGCGCCTTGCGGTCCAGCTTGCGGTTGGCGTTAAGCGGGATCTTTTCGAGCACCTCGAATGCCGAGGGCAACATGTAGGCCGGGAGCTTGCCTTTGATAAAGCTGCGCACCTCGGCGACGTCGATCGTCTGTCCCGGTGCAGGGACCACATAAGCCACGAGGCCAAGGTCTCCGGGGGATAGCTCGCGGGCGATAACGACGGCCTGCCCGATGCTGGGGTGCTTGCCAATGACGGCTTCGATCTCGCCCAGTTCGATGCGGAAGCCCCGGATTTTGACCTGGTTGTCAGTGCGGCCGAGAAACTCGACATTGCCGTCCGGCAAGTAGCGCGCGGCATCGCCGGAGTTGTACAGGCGAGCGCCCGATTCGTTGCTGAACGGATCGGCAACGAACTTCTCCTTGTTAAGTTCGGGGCGGTTCAAGTAACCACGGGCCACGCCTGCTCCGCCAATGTAGAGAACGCCGGGCACTCCGATCGGGCTCGGTTCCATGTGGCGATCGAGAACGTATGTCCGGGTATTCGGGAAGGGGCGTCCGATGGCGACGAAGCCCTCGCCCTTCAGCTTATCCGGCGTGATGTCCATGTAGGTGCTGTCGATGGTGGCTTCGGTAACGCCGTAGGCATTGACCACGCGGACGTTTTCGTTGCAGATCTTCAGCACGTCGCGGGCGTCGCGCACCGGCCATGCGTCCGAGCTGCAAATCAGAAGCCGCATGAAATCCAGCCTCTGGTTGGTCTCAAGCAGATGAGCGGTCAGGTTGCGCAGCACGGCGGGCACGAATTCCGCGCAATCGGTGTTCTCGCGCAGCATCAGGCCATACAAGCCAGCCGGGTTCAGCAATAGCTCCATGGGGCAGATGACCATCTTGCCGCCGGAACAAAGGGAGCGCGTGAGGTCGGAGCTGAAAACGTCGAACGAGAAATTGGCCATGTACAACCACGAGCCCGGCCGCGGGGAGAGCAACTGGTAGCTCTCCTCATAAGCCCGATACTGGTTCACCAGCCCGCCATGCGTGACCATCACGCCTTTGGGCACGCCGGTGGAACCGGAGGTATACACGACGTATGCGAGGGTGTCCCAGGTGGTCTCGTGCTTGGGATTGTCCGTGCTCTCTTTCGCGATGACATTCCAGTCAGAGTCCAGGGCAATGATCTCGGCTCCAGTCTTCGGCACTGAATCCAGCATGCTGCGCTGGGTCAGGAGAACGGGGCAGGCAGCGTCCTGCATGATGATCGGCAGGCGCTCGCGCGCATACATCGCATCCAGCGGCACGTAGGCGCCGCCAGCCTTCATCACGCCCATGACGCCGACGATCATTTCCGGCGAGCGTTCGACGCAGACCGCTACCCGCACCTCGGGCCCGACTCCCCGCTTCTTCAGATAATGGGCGAGCTGGTTGGCCCGTTCATTGAGTTCACGGTAGGTGAGGCGCGTGTCCTCGTAGACAACGGCAGTAGCGTCCGGCGTGGTCCCGGCACGCTGCTCGAACAGGTGGGGGACGAACACGTCTTTGGGGTAGTCGCGATGCGTGTCATTCCACAGATAGAGAAACTTGCGCCGCTCTTCGGCGGAAAGCATCGGGAGCGCGGAAATGCGCTGGTCGGGATTGGCGATGATGCCTTCCAGCAGGCTCTGGAAATGATTGGCCAGGCGCTGCATGGTGCTGGCTTCGAAGAGCGCCGAGCAGTACTCGATGTTGCACATCAGGTCGTGGCGCAGTTCGGTCATGCCTAGCGTCATGTCGAACTTGGCGATGCCGCGATCAATGATGATGGGGGTGATTTCCGTGCCGGGCAGATCGATTCCGAGGTCCCGGTGCTCGCCTACCGAGAACATGACCTGGTACATCGGGCTGTAGCTCAGGTCGCGCTGCGGCTGCATTTCGACGACCAGCTTTTCAAAAGGGAGGTCCTGGTGCGAATAGGCCCCGAGTGCGACTTCCTTGGTGCGCTGGATCAATTCACGGAAGGTGGGATCGCCGCCCATGGCCACCCGCAATACCACGGAGTTGGAGAAGTACCCGATCAGGGGCTCGACTTCGGTGCGGCTGCGCCCCGAAACCGGTGTACCGATCAGCATGTCTTCCTGCCCCGACCAGCGATAGAGCAGGGTGCCGAATGCGGCCAGCATGGTCATGAAAAGCGTGGCGCCCTCGTTGCGGCACAGGGCCTTGAAGTTCTCCAGCATGCCGTCCGGGCAGCGCAGGAACTGGCGCGCGCCTTCGAAACTCTGCGCCGCGGGACGCGGCTTGTCGGTGGGAAGCTCGAGCAGCATGGGCGCGCCGGCAAGCTGGTTCTTCCAGTAAGACAGATGCTTCTCGAGCACTTCGCCTTGCAGCCACTCGCGCTGCCAGACCGCGTAATCAGCGTATTGGATCGGCAGTTCCGGAAGCTGGACCTGGGTTCCGGAGCAATACGCCACATAGAAGGTCTTCAGCTCGCGGAAGAGCACCGCCTTCGACTGCCCGTCGGATGCGATATGGTGCGATAAGAGCAGGAGGATGTGCTCGTTTTCCTGCAGCCGGATCAGGAACACGCGCAGCATCTGGTCATTAACGAAGTCGAAGCGGCGGCGGCCCTCTTCAACAAGGATGCGATTGGCCTCGGCCTCGCGCTGTTCCTTGTCGTACTGCGATAAATCAATACGCTGAATGTTGATGGGCGCAAACGGCCGCACGAACTGCATCGGCTTGCCGTCAATCGACTGGTAGTTGGTGCGCAGGACCTCGTGGCGGGCGACGATCTGGTTGAGCGCGTACTCCAGCGCGTCGACATTCAGTGGGCCCTTGATACGCAAGGCACGTGGTACGTGATAGGCGCTGGTATCGATGAGGTGGTCGAGCAGCCACATGAGTTCCTGGGCGAACGACAGCGGGCAGGGGTCCTGGGTCGAACGGCGCGGAATTACCTGCTGCCGGGCCGCTGCGGCGCGCTTCTCCATCAGGCGCCGCTCCAGCAACGCTCTCTTTTCCGGAGAGAGACTGCTCATCAAGGTTTCAACGTCCGCCATTTACTGCTCCTCCAGTTCGGCCAATTCCGCCAGCATTGCGGCCATATCATCGGTACTCGTGGTTTGCAGAAGAAGGTCACTGATGCGAGCGGCCAGTCCGGAGACGAGCGGAGACTCAAAAATCAGCCTCGGGCTCATCTCGATCTGGAAACGGTCGCGCAGACGGGACACCACGCGCGTGGCCAGCAACGAATGGCCGCCCAATTCGAAGAAATCATCATTGCGGCCAACCTCCCGCACTTCGAGAACCTCGGCGAAAATCTCCGCGATCGCCTCTTCCACCGGGGAAGATGGCGGGACAAATTCCCTCGCCGATTGCGACACGGCTTCGTCAGGGCTCGGCAGGGCGCGTCGGTTGAGCTTGCCATTCGGGGAGACCGGCAGCTTCTCGAGCGCAATGAATGCGGAGGGGACCATGTACTCCGGGAGCCTGCTCTTCAGGAAGTTGCGCAAGTCGGAGACGGCCAGCGGGCTGCTGCCGTCCGCAACCAGGTACGCGACCAGCCGCTTGTCCCCGGATTCACTGGCGCGGACGTCGGCGACTGCCTGGCGAATGCCCGGACATTGCATCAGCACGGATTCGATCTCGCCCAGTTCGATGCGGAAGCCGCGTAACTTCACTTGGTGATCGACGCGGCCGAGGCACTGAATAATTCCATCTTGCCGGTAACGACCGAGGTCGCCGGTGCGGTACGCGCGACCATCAGGGCGAAATGGGTCGGCCACGAATTTCTCGGCAGTAAGTTCAGGCCGGTTCAGGTAGCCGCGTGCCACGCCGCCGCCGGCAATCCAGATTTCGCCCGGGACGCCGATGGGCGTGGGCTGCTGGTGCTTGTCCAGAATGTATACCTGCGTGTTGTTCACCGGACGGCCGACGAGCACGGTGCCGTCATCCCCCGTGATCTTGTGGATGGCCGAGTAAACAGCGGTTTCGGTTGGGCCGTACAGATTCCACAACGAGGCGCAGCGGGGCAGAAGCTCTTTCGCTACATCCCAGGGCAGGGCTTCGCCGCCGCTGAAAATCTTCATGCTCGTATTGCCCGGCCAGCCGGCATCGAGCAAGCTGCGCCAGGTGGACGGTGTGGCATGCATTGCCGTTACGCCTGCCGCCGACATCTGCTGGGCGAGAGCGCGCGGATCGCGAGTGGTGTCGGCATCCACAATGACCAGGTGCGCGCCGACCGATAAAGGCAAATAGAAATCCAGCACCGAGGCGTCAAAAGACATCGAGGCGACGCCGAGATAGGCATCGCGTTCGCCAAGTTGAAAGAGGCGCCGCACGGAATTGACGAAGTTCACGACGTTGCGGTGCTCAAGCTGCACGCCCTTGGGCCGTCCGGTGGAACCGGAAGTGAAAATCACGTAGCTCAGGTTGTTCGCGTTGACCTTCGTCCGTGGATTGTCGGCGCGTTCGCGCGACACCTCGCTCCAATCGCGATCGATGCAGACGACCCGCGCACTCGAACTCGACAAGGTTTGGAGCAGGCTGGTTTCGGTGAGCAGTACCGAGGCTCCGCCATCCTCCAGCATGAACTGCAGGCGGTCGGCTGGATATGCGGGATCAAGCGGGACGTAGGCGCCGCCGGCCTTCATGATGCCGAGCAGGCCAACCACCATTTCCAGCGATCGATGAACACAGATGCCGACCCGAGCGTCAGGCGTGACTCCGAGTTTCAACAGGTAATGGGCGAGTTGGTTGGCACGGGTGTTCAGTTCACGATAGGTCAGCGAGCAGCCTTGAAACTGAACGGCAACCGAGTCGGGCGTCTGTGCGCATTGAGCTTCAAAGAGCTGATGAATACAGCGGTCCACCGGTTCCGCGCTGGCTGTCTGGTTCCAATCCACAACCACCTGCTGGCGCTCTGCTTCGGGGAGGATGGCGAGCCGGGTTATCGGCTGTGTGGTGTCGGAGACGAGGGCTTCCAACAATGTGCGGTAATGCCGCAAGAAGCGCTGAATTGTCGCCTGGGTAAACAGGTCGGTGCGGTACTCGAGCTTCACTTTCAGTCCAGCCGGCAAGTCCGCGAGGATGAGAATGAGATCGTTCTTTGCCGTTGGCGTGTCGAAATCCAGTATCTCGACTTCTAAGCCTTTCATGGCCGGCGGCGGCGGAGGCGCGGCCTCGAGGATGAAAATGGCCTGGAACACCGGAGCGCGGCTCATATCGCGCCCATGCTCCAGTTCCTCCACCAGCTTCTCGAAAGGCAGGTCCTGATGATCGTAGGCGTCGAGAGCGACGCCCTTAACGCGTTTCAGCAACTCGCTGAAGCTGGGATCGCCGCTTAGATCCGTGCGCATGGCGAGCATGTTGACGAAGTCGCCGATCAGCGGCTCGATATCGGCGCGCGTGCGGCCTGCGATCGGCGTACCCACGACGACATCTTCCTGGTTGGAATAACGGGAGAGCAACACCTGGAAGGCCGCCATAAGGGTCATGAACAGCGTGACTCCCTCGCGCTGGCTCAACGCCTTCAGCTTCTGCAAGAGCTCAGTGGAAAAGGTGCAGGACTCGGTTGTTCCCGAGAAGCCCTGCACCGCGGGACGCGGAAAGTCGGTTGGCAATTCCAGAAGCGCGGGGATTCCGTCCAGTTGGCGCTTCCAGTAGGCCAGCTGATCCTGCATTTGCTTGCTGTTGATCAACCCCTTTTGCCAGGCTGCAAAATCCGAGTACTGAATCGGCAGAGCAGCCAGAGTGGCGGGGGTGTTGGCAAGCGCAGCATCGTACAAAGAGGCCAGCTCGGAAAACAGGATGCCTTTCGACCAGCCGTCGGAAACAATATGGTGGGTCATGAGCACCAGGATGTGTTCCCGCGGTCCAAGTTGCAGCACGGTCGCGCGCAACAGGAGGTCGGAAGAGAGATCGAAGGGGCGCTCCACCTCGGCCATGACCAGCTTTTGCGCATTGGTTTCGCGTTCCGCCTGCGGAACACATGAAAGGTCCTTGATATCGAGCGCGACCGACCGCGGCTCGCCGACCACCTGCACGGGCGCTTCCTGCACCGTCGTGAACGTGGTGCGCAGGACCTGGTGCCGTTCCACCAGTTGGTCTAGTGCAACCTGGAGAGCGGCAACATTGAGATCGCCGCGAAGACGGAAAACGCGCGGCACATTGTAGGCGCAGGACCGCGGATAGAACTGGTCCAGGAACCACAGGCGCTGTTGCGCGAACGAGAGCGGAGCGACAGCCTGCTTCAGCGCCGGGATAGCGCCGGCTTTCGCCGCATCACGCTGCTGCATGCGGGCGCGAAGAAGCGCCTGCTTTGCTGCCGAGAGGCCACTCGCCTGGCCGATTGATTCATTACTCATCTGCTGAAAACTCCATGAAAGCCATCGGGGAAGCCGCCTACACCGCTGCCGGAGCGCTCTTTGCGATGGGAGCGCACCAGTGCGACAGGTCCCGCTGCAGTAAGTCTCCCAAGCGCAAAATATCGTCGCGATAGTCCTTCAGCAGCTGCGCCCGGACGTCTTGCGGGATGGGAGGCGGGGCCATGCGGTTCGGGCTGGCTACGCGATCGATCACTTTCTTCGCCGTGCTCACGGTTCTCCACCGCAGTTGCCGCGGAATGTAGTTCTGGTTCAGGTCAATGGCCACCCGCGTCTTGTGCAGGGCCATTTCCACGCGGGGCAGCTTGGGCACGTACGATTCCTTGTAGCGCTTGGACATGTCGGGGACGAACGAGCTGTCGATAGCCAGAATCTCCAGGATTTCCCTAATGATCGCCAGTGGGCGCTTCTGCAGGTCCTCGTACAAATAAATGCGCACCTGGTCCCGGCCAAACCTGTCGTAGTAGCGCTTGACCTGCTCGTAATAAAAACCCATGGCTTTGAAGTGCCAAAGCGGGTTCCAGTTCTCGCGAATGCGGCGTTCTTCCTGGGCCAGCGATTCGGCGAAGGACAGCCGCTCCCGTGCCTGGCGCACTACATGCAAGTACGCGGAGTAAGCGCGGTCCGCCGGATTGCGCAACACGGCAAACATGCGCGCATTGGGAACATACTTTTTTATTTGCTCGGCTGCCTTGGGCAGGTACATGTAATAAATGCTGGCCTCGCCGATGGCCTTCTCATCTTTGACCGGGTCAAACAGGCGGCGATAGTCGTCGAAGTTGGTGATCACGCGGCTGTGATAAGCGCGGTCCTCGTCATGCGGGCCATTGAACAGCCCGGTGGTCCCCTCGTTGCCGAAAAACGTCGGCTCCTTGGGAAAGCTCATGAAGACCTGCGGGTGCTGGTGCAAGTAGTGGAAGAGGGAAGTTGTCCCGCATTTGGCGGATCCGATAATGAGGAAATTAGGCAAAGGCATAGTTCACCCGCAATTCGTGTTAGTCACCCGCGTCCGCCATGGCGTCGGTACGGGCTTCGACAGCGGGGCCCTGTGCCGCTTCCCGTCGTCGCTGGCGGGCGGTTTCGTCGGAAAGATTCTCAACTTCGGCCACGATGTCCAGTACAGCGGAGCCGTCGGTCTGTTCCACCAGGGTCTGCATCAAGGCGGCGGCCATTCCGGCCACCGTGGGATTCTCAAATAGCAGGCGCAAGGACAGGTTCAGTCCCAATCGGTTGCGCAGAAGCATGATGACCCGGGTCGCGAGCAGGGAATGGCCGCCGATCTCGAAGAAGTTGTCATGAATGCCGGGTCGCTCGATTGCCAGGACTTCCTTCCAGGCGGCCGCGACTTCCTCTTCCAGCGGAGTGCGAGGAGCAACGTACGAGGCTCCCGCCTCGGGTCTTGCCAGGTCGGCATCGGGCAAGGCTCGACGGTCAATCTTGCCGTTGGCGGTGAGCGGCATACGCTCCAGCGTCACAAATGCCGCGGGCACCATGTACTCGGGCAAGCGGTCTTTCAGGAAACCGTGCAGTTCGCCGCTATTGAGCGTTTGACCGTTCTGGGGCACGACATAGGCCACCAGCCGCTTCTCGCCGAGTTTGTCGGTGTTCACGATGACCACCGACTCGCGCACGCCGGGAAACTTGGCCAGCACGGTTTCAATTTCGCCGAGTTCAATGCGGAAACCGCGAATCTTGACTTGCTGATCGATGCGGCCCAGATACTCGATGTCGCCATTC
>Ga0070741_10019349_pt1 | contig 10886 bp, 6 predicted proteins | sample Coa_R1_4_FD_66440 | JGI IMG/M metagenome (GOLD analysis project Ga0070741, IMG submission 66440) | Surface soil microbial communities from Centralia Pennsylvania, which are recovering from an underground coalmine fire - Coalmine... | ecosystem: Environmental > Terrestrial > Soil > Unclassified ...
GAGAGTTGGAAGTCGCGCTGCCCGATTGCCACGACGCGTCAGCAACTCGAAGCAGGTGGCGCGGCGGATGCCGCGCGCTTGCAGGAGATCGAGACGCGCGTCATGGCCCAGGTGGGGGCTGCCGTAGATTTCGCGCAGGCGAGCGAGGCCGCCGATCCCGAGCTCGCCTTCACTCTCATGTTCGATGGCCAGACACCTTAGAGGGTATTCGCATCATGGCCAGGAAACGCTACATCCAGGCAATCAACGAGGCGCTCTTCGAGGAGATGGAGCGCGACCCGAAGGTGATCCTGTTCGGTGAAGATGTGGAGCTTGCGATCATGGGCGATTGCCGTGGTCTCGCCGACCGCTTCGGCCGTGACCGCATCCGAAACACGCCGATCTGCGAGCAGACCCTGACCGGGATGGCCGTGGGTGCATCCGCCGCGGGCCACCGGGTCATCCTGCACCTGATGTTCTCGAATTTCATCTACACCGGCATGGATGCGATCGGCAACCAGATGGCGAAGATGCGGCTCATGTCCGGCGGACAGGCACGCTTACCCATCACGGTCATTGCCAGTTATGGTGGCGGTGGCTCCAATGCCGCCCAACACTCCGACACCGCCTATCCCCCACTGTTGAATCTGGGCGGTATCAACGTTCTGACCCCAGCCACCCCGGCCGATGCCAAGGGATTGTTGAAGACCGCGATACGGGGCAACAATCCCACGTTTTTCATGGAAGCCGGCGGTCGGGGCGGCGAGCAGGGCGAAGTTCCCGAAGGGGAGTACCTGGTACCCTTTGGCAAGGCCAACATTGTGCGCACTGGAAAGGACCTGACCCTGGTCGCCATCGGCTCGATGCTCAAGCCCGCGCTCGCCGCGGCGAAGGCTCTGGCATCCGAGGGTATCGATACCGAGGTCATCGATCCGCGCACCCTGGTGCCGTTCGATAGCGCCACCGTGTTGGAATCCGTCCGGCACACCGGTCACCTGGTGGTTTGCGACGAGGCACGCGAGCGTTGTAGTGCCGCCAGCGAGATCGCGGCAATGGTGGCCGACCAGGGATTCGCGTTTCTCAAAGGCCCGATCAAGCGGGTCACCGTCCCCAATGTTTGTATGCCGTATGCTCCCAACGCGGAAAGCCGCATGCTTCCCAATGCAGACACGATCAGCCAGACGTGCCGCGCACTGCTGGGCCGTACCGTCGCCGCCTGAGGCCAGTGCATGAAAGTCACTCTCAAATTGAGTCGCGTTGGCATGAACATGCAGGAGGCGACCATCGCCAGGTGGCACAAAAAGGTCGGCGACACCTTCCAGAAAGACGACGTGCTGTACGACATTGAAACCGAAAAGGTGACCCAGGAAATCACCGCGCCGGGCACGGGAAGGCTTGTCGAGATCCTGGTGCCCGAGGGCGAGAACGCCCAGGTCAATGGCGGTGTCTGTGTCGTTGAGTTGAATCCATGATTTCCGCGGCCGCTCCGGTTCAGGTGCGTGCCACGGGGCACACCGGAATCACGGTCTCGGACCTCGCACGCTCGATTCACTTCTATCGCGAGATACTCGGCTGCGAGGTCAGCCCGATCGTGCGCGCGGAGGGCGCTTTTTTCGAAGCCATTACCGGCGTACCCGGCTGCCAGATCGATGTAGCCTTCGCGCGGTTGCCGGGGCACGTCATCGAGTTGCTCTGCTTTCGCAATCCAGCCGGCAGCGCTTCCACTTTACGAGCCTGCGACCCGGGCTTCATGCACGTATGCATCAAGGTTGCCGAGCTCGAAAAGGTTATCCAACTCGTCCGCGATGCCGGTTTTGCAGCCGTTGGGCCGATGCAACACGCGACCGGCGGCCCCGTCGATGGCCTGAAGGTGGTCTATGTGCGCGATCCTGACGGAGTTGTGCTCGAGCTCATCGAGGAGCCTGCCGGGGTCGTTCTGGAAGAGGTCTACTTCAAATAGCATGATGCGTTACCCGAGCGGGACTCGCCTGGTGGCTCTGGCGTTGGCGTTGACTCGCCTGGCTGGCGCCAATCCCATCGACAATGATGCACTGAATAACACGCGCGACGGCGCGAACTGGCCGGCGTACGGCCGGACTTTCGACGAGACGCACTACAGTCCGCTGTCCGAAGTGGATACGACGACAGTCTCCCGTTTGGGCCTGGCCTGGTCGCTCGACCTGAATGTCACCAACTCGATCACCACGCCGCTGGCCGTTGATGGCGTCATCTACCTTGGCGCCGGCTACAGTGTGATTCACGCGGTAGATGCCGTGACCGGCAAACTCCTGTGGCGCTATGACGCCAAGGCAATGGAGGCCAACAGCGCCAAGCTGCGCGTATCCTGGGGTATTCGCGGTATCGCGTTCTGGAAGGGCCGGGTTTATGCCGGGACGGGTGATGGCCGGCTGATCGCACTGAACGCCAACGATGGCTCACTGGCGTGGAGCGTGCAGACGGTAGACCCCAAAGACGGCGCGACCATCACGGGCGCGCCCAGGGCTTTCAACGGCAAGATTGTGATTGGCTTTTCGGGAGGAGATTTCAGTCCGCTCCGGGGTTATGTGACCGCGTACGATGCGGAGTCGGGCAAGCAGGTCTGGCGTTTCTATGTCGTACCCGGCAAGCCGGGTACGAAAGACGGCGCCGCTTCTGACTCCGCGATGGCGAAGGCCGCAAAGACCTGGACCGGGCAGTGGTGGAAGTACGGTGGGGGTGGGGCCGTGTGGAATGCCATGACCTACGACCCGGAATTCAACCGACTCTACATCGGCACCGGCAATGGCACCCCGATGAATTGGAAGCTGCGCAGCCCCGGCGGTGGCGACAATCTGTTCATTGCCTCCGTGGTGGCACTGGATGCTGACACGGGCCACTACGTCTGGCACTACCAGACTACGCCGGGTGATTCGTGGGATTACGACTCCGCAACTGACATGACACTCGCCACGTTGAAAATCGACGGGCGTGACCGCAAAGTCATTCTGCACGCCGCCAAGAACGGCTTTTTCTATGTGCTCGATCGTGAGAACGGGCACCTGATCTCAGCCGGGAAGCTCGGCACGGTGACCTGGGCGGACCACGTGGACTTGCGCACTGGCAGACCCGTGCTCGTGCCGGGAGCGAAGTACGAGCAGAAAAGTATATTGTTGTGGCCGAGCTTCCAGGCTGTCCATCACTGGACGCCGCAATCCTACAGTCCCCGCACCGGTTATGTGTACGAGCCAACACTCGAGATGCCCGCGGAGTTCGGCGACACGGGTGTCGACCTGAAGCACTTCGATCCACGGTTACGGACCGGCGACTACACCGGGCTTACCGTCGGCAGCGGCGATGTCCCGGCGGATGCCGGACACAGTGTGTTGAAGGCCTGGGACCCGGTCCACAGCCATATCGTCTGGCAGGTGGAAACCCCGGGTGTATCCAACGGCGGGACGCTGGCGACCGCCGGGGACCTGGTCTTTCAGGGATTGGCTGATGGCTATTTGCATGCCTATTCAGCGAAAGACGGCAAGGACCTGTGGTCGTACTTCGCGGGTGTCGCGGTGACCGGTGTGCCGATTACCTACGCAGCGCATGGTAAGCAGTATGTCACCATCACCTCCGGTCCCCTGAACGGCTCGACCGCGGCATTCGGCTCGATTTCGGCGCGTTGGGGTTGGGACCCCCGTGTACATCCACGGCGTCTTCTGACGTTCGCACTGGATGCGCATGTTCCGTTGCCGCCGACACCGCCTCGTAAGCCTGCCGTACCACTGGAGGCGCCCGGCTTCCAGGTAGACGCCGCCAAAGCCAGGCAGGGTGAATTCGAATACTCACGCTGCACCCTGTGTCACGGGATGGGAGTGGTCGCAGGCGGTATCGCACCGGACCTGCGTGCCTCACCCGTGTTGTTGTCTCCGGAGGCGTTTGCTCATGTCGTTCGTGATGGGGCGCTTGCGGCGCGAGGTATGCCTCCTTTCCCCGAACTGACCGATGCGCAGCTCGAGGCGCTCCGACATTTCGTACGGCAAACGGCGCGAAGTGAAGTGGCTCATTGAATCCCGATTTACTGTATCTATTGAACTCATAGAGTTAATCCATCGTCTCTATCGCATTGCCACCCTATGCTCACGTTCAAGCGTGGGCTTTTTGATCGACCATAGGGCAATCCAATGCATAGAAAACTTGCGACATCACTCGTCGCTCTCGCTGTCTCGGTACTCTCAGTAGCGCCGACCTACGCCGATAACGCGCAGGCGGAGCCCCGGCCAAACCAGTTCTGGTGGCCTGATCAACTGGACCTGTCGCCCTTGCGGCAACATGCCGCCGAATCCAACCCATTGGGGGCGGACTTCGACTACGCGAAGGCTTTCAACAGTCTGGATCTCAACGCCGTCAAGGCGGACATCAGGAAAGTCCTGACGACCTCGCAGGACTGGTGGCCGGCCGACTACGGTAACTATGGCCCGTTCTTCATCCGCATGGCCTGGCACGGTGCCGGGACCTACCGCACGGTCGACGGACGCGGTGGCGCTGAAGGCGGGCAGCAGCGGTTCGAGCCGCTGAACAGCTGGCCCGACAACGCCAATCTCGATAAGGCCCGGCGCCTGTTGTGGCCGATCAAGCAGAAATACGCCGAGAAGATCTCCTGGGGCGACCTGATGGTCCTGACAGGTAACGTGGCGTTGGAATCCATGGGATTCCAGACGTTCGGCTTTGCCGGTGGACGCGCGGATGACTGGGAACCGGACCTCGTTTACTGGGGACCGGAGAAGAAGTGGCTCGGCGATGAGCGCTACTCCGGCGAGCGGCAGTTGCAAAAGCCCCTGGGTGCGGTGCAGATGGGACTGATTTACGTCAATCCCGAAGGTCCCAATGGGAATCCGGATCCGCTGGCGGCCGCGAAAGACATCCGGGAAACCTTCGGCCGCATGGCCATGAACGACGAGGAGACCGTTGCGCTCATCGCCGGCGGTCACACCTTCGGCAAGGCGCATGGCGCCCATGATCCCTCCAAGTGCGTTGGGCCCGAGCCGGCGGCCGCGGGTGTCGAGCAACAAGGTTTCGGCTGGGAAAACAAGTGCGGTAAAGGCAACGCGGGCGACACGGTGACCAGCGGCCTGGAAGGCTCCTGGTCGGTCAACCCGATCGTGTTTACAACGCAGTACCTGGACAACCTCTTTACCTATGAGTGGGTCAAGACCAAGAGTCCGGCAGGTGCGACCCAGTGGATACCGGCCAACGGGCAGGCCGCGAATCTTGCTCCGGACGCTCACGATCCGACCCAGCGGCACGCGCCGATCATGTTCACCACCGACCTGGCGCTGAAGTTCGATCCGGCCTATAAAAAGATCGCCCTGCGCTTCAAGCAGCATCCCGAGGAGTTCAAGCTGGCCTTCGCCAAGGCGTGGTTCAAACTCACTCACCGCGATATGGGACCGCGCTCGCGCTATCTCGGCCCCGAAGTTCCTCGTGAGGCCCTGATCTGGCAGGACCCGTTACCGGCGGTCGATCATCCGTTGATCGATGCGCAGGATGTCGCGGCGCTGAAGGCGAAAATTCTGGCCTCCGGATTGACCGGGCCCGAGCTGGTGAGGACCGCATGGGATTCGGCTGCGACGTTCCGCGGAACCGACAAGCGGGGTGGCGTCAACGGTGCGCGCATTCGTCTTGCCCCACAGAAGGATTGGGCTGAAAACAATCCGGCTGAGCTGGCCAAGGTGTTGCAGCATCTGGAAGCGATCCAGAAAGACTTCAATCACGCGCAAACCGGCGGCAAGTCAGTATCGCTGGCGGACCTGATCGTTCTGGGTGGCAATGCCGCTGTCGAGCAAGCCGCGAAGAAGGCTGGCTACGATGTGCAGGTGCCCTTTGCGCCGGGACGCACGGATGCCACGCAGGCGCAGACCGACGTGAATTCCTTTGCCGTGCTCGAGCCATCGGCGGACGGCTTCCGCAACTACTTCGGTCCTAACGCGCATCGATCACCGGCGGAAATGCTGGTCGAGCGCGCGAATGCGCTGACACTGACCGTTCCGGAGACCACTGTTCTGGTTGGCGGCCTGCGGGTGTTGGATGCCAATGTGAGCCAGGCTTCCTACGGCGTGTTCACAGACCGCCCGGGTACGTTGAGCAACGACTTCTTCGTGAATCTGCTCGACATGTCCACCAAGTGGAACAAGTCCTCCACCGAAGGCGTGTACGAGGGACATGATCGTCAGACGGGCAAGCTGAAGTGGACCGCCACTCCCGTGGATCTCGTGTTCGGATCGAACTCCGAGCTGCGTGCCGTCTCCGAGGTGTATGCCTCGTCAGACGGACAGGAGCGCTTCGTGCGGGATTTCGTGAAGGCCTGGAACAAGGTGATGACCCTGGATCGCTTCGACCTCCACTAAACTGCCCACTCACGGCGGCGCGTCAGCGCCGCCGTGCCTATCCCTAAACCAACACCCGCTCGATTCCACCCTGGTTCGCCACGCGAACATAGTTGGGCAACCAGTCCGGCCCCAGCGTGTATTTGGCGATCTCCACCACGATGTAATCCGCATCGAGGTCGACATCGTCCTGGTAACGGGACAGTCCCTGCAGGCAGGACGGGCAGGAGGTGAGCACCTTGACCGGTCCCGCGCTGCCGTGATCGCGCAGCTCGGCGATGTTCTTGTGGAGCTCGCGCTCCTTGCGGAACCTTACCTGGGTGGCGATATCCGGGCGAGTGACCGCGAACGTGCCGGACTCGCCGCAGCAGCGGTCGCTTTTCAGAACGCGGCCATTGACCTTGGAGTTGATCAGGTTGTTTACGACCTTGAGCGGGTCGTGCTGTTTGATCGGCGTGTGACAGGGATCGTGATAGAGGTAGCGCGTCCCGGTCACGTTTTCCAGCCGCACATTCTTCTCCATCAGGTACTCATGAATGTCGATCAGCCGGCAACCGGGGAAGATCTTGTCGAACTCGTATCCGGCCAACTGGTCGTAGCAGGTGCCGCAACTGACCACGACAGTTTTGATGTCCAGGTAGTTCAGCGTGTTTGCCACGCGATGGAACAACACCCGGTTGTCCGTCACGATCCGCTCCGCCTTGTCGGTATCGCCGCTGCCTCGTTGCGGATAGCCACAGCACAGGTACCCCGGCGGCAACACGGTTTGCACGCCCACGTGCCACAGCATGGCCTGCGTCGCGAGCCCGACCTGGGAGAACAGCCTTTCGGAGCCGCAGCCGGGAAAATAAAACACCGCCTCGGTCTCCGAGCTGGTGCGCGCGGGGTCGCGGATGATCGGCACGTAGGCGCGGTCCTCGATGTCGAGCAGGGCTCGCGCGGTACGTTTCGGCAGCCCTCCCGGCATGCGCTTGTTCACGAAGTGCACGACCTGCTCGTGCATACGGGGTTTGCCGGTCGTGGCGGGAGGGTTGCGTGTTTGTGTACGCGCGATTGGCTTTAGCAGGCGATTCGCCAATCGTTGGGCGCGATAGCCGACACCGACGACGGCCGCACGGGCCAGCTTGATGGTGTTTGGACTGGTCGCCTCGAGAAAGAAGGCTGCGGCCGCGGCCGTGGGGCGAAAGCGCTTTTTCCCCATTCGCCGCAACAGGTCGCGCATCGCCATCGATACGTCGCCGAAATCGATGTCGACAGGGCAGGGCTTGGCGCACTTGTGGCACACGGTGCAATGGTCCGCGACATCGCCGAACTCGTCCCAATGTTGGATCGAGATGCCGCGGCGAGTCTGCTCCTCGTACAGAAAGGCTTCGATGAGCAGCGAGGTGGCGAGAATTTTGTTACGCGGAGAATACAGCAGGTTCGCGCGAGGCACGTGGGTGGCGCAGACCGGCTTGCATTTACCACAGCGCAGACAATCCTTGATGGCATTGGAGATCGAGCCGATCTGCGACTGCTGCATGATCAGCGATTCATGACCGAGGAGGTTGAAGCTCGGCGTATACGCCCGGCCCAGGTCGCCACCGGGAAGGAGTTTCCCGGAATTAAATCGGCCCTGCGGGTCGACCTGCTGCTTGTAGGCACGGAATTCCCGGGTTTCCTCCTCAGTCAGGAATTCATACTTGGTAATGCCGATGCCGTGCTCGCCGGAGATCACCCCGTTGAGATTGCGCGCGATCTGCATGATGCGGGTGACGGCGGCGTTCGCCTCCTGGAGCATTCCATAGTCGTCGGAGTTGACCGGAATGTTGGTGTGCACGTTGCCGTCTCCGGCGTGCATGTGCAAGGCGATGAACACACGGCTCTTGAGGACTCGTTGATGGGTGGCGTCACACTCCGCGAGAAGGCCCGCCAGGGGTCCCATGAGCAATTCGGCAAGGGGGGCGCGGATTTCAGTCTTCCAGGAAATCCGCAGCGCGCGATCCTGTACGAGATCGATCAGCCGGGCGCTCGGGTTGTCGACCTGCCGGCGAGCTAACTCAGGCTTCAGGGTATCGTAGCCCAGTGTCAACAGGCGCGGCTTCACAGCCTCCACGGTCTGATCGAGCGAATCCAGAACGAATTGCCAACGCTCGCGCGCCGCTCGCACGATGCCGAGGGCATCCGCGATGCGCTGCTCTACAGCCTCATCCCGCGGGATCTCATCATCGGGAGCATCCGCTGCATCGCGGCTGACTTTCGAACCCAGCAGGCGCTCGAGCTCGTCCGCCAGGCGCAGTTTGTTCCGGGTCGACAGCTCGATGTTGAGTCGCTCGATCGCATCCGTGTACTCCCCCATCCGTGGGAGTGGGATGACGACGTCCTCGTTGATCTTGAAGGCGTTGGTATGTCGGGAGATTGCCGCGGTCTTGGCACGGTCGAGCCAGAACTTCTTGCGCGCCTCGGCACTCACGGCAATGAAGCCTTCGCCGCCGCGCGCATTCGCGAGGCGAACGACTTCTGAAGTTGCGGCGGCAACGGCGTCCGCATCATCGCCCGCGATGTCGCCGAACAAGGCCATTTTCGGCAGGCCGCCACGCTTGGACTTGGTGACGTAGCCCACGGCCTTGAGGTAGCGGTCGTCCAGGTGTTCGAGGCCTGCCAGCTTCACACCCAAGGCGGCCCCTTCTTTCTCGAGATAGTTCTTGATCTCCACGATCGAGGGGATCGCCGCGTGCGCGTGGCCGAAGAACTCCAGGCATACCGTGCGGGTGTGCGTCGGCATGCGGTGCAATATCCACCGGGCCGAGGTCACGATGCCGTCGGTGCCTTCCTTCTGTATTCCCGGCAGTCCGCCCAGAAACTTGTCGGTGACGTCCTTGCCGAGCTCCGCCTTGCGAAACGACTTGCCAGGAATCGACAGACGCACGGTGCGCAACACTCGCGCGCTCTCGGGAGCTTGCCGGCCGTCCTTGTAAGTCAGGTCGAATTCCGCGGTCTCAACCGCATGGATCTTGCCGAGATTGTGGTTGACACGGGCAACCTCCAGCCAGTTACCCTCGGGGTCGACCATTCGCCACCAGGCCAGATTGTCGATGGCCGTACCCCACAGCACTGCCTTCTTACCGCCGGCGTTCACGGCAATGTTGCCTCCTATACAAGAGGCTTCCGCCGAGGTGGGATCGACGGCAAATACCAGCTCGGCGCGCTCGGCAGCATCCCCGACACGCTTGGTGACGACGCCGGCGCCCGTCAGGATGGTCGGCACGGCCCGCAGTTTGCCTGGGAGCTCGATGCGTTCCACATTCCCCAGGTATTCGAGCTTCTCGGTGTTGATCACGGCCGAGTGCGGACTCAAGGGAATTGCCCCGCCGGTATATCCGGTACCACCGCCCCTGGGGATGATGGTGAGACCCAACTCGATGCAGGCGCGCACGAGTCCCGGGATCTCCTCCTCCTCATCGGGGCACAACACTACGAACGGATACTCCACGCGCCAGTCGGTTGCATCCGTCGCGTGCGAGACCCGGGCGACGGCGTCGAAGCGAATGTTGTCCGGTCGTGTGTGGCGCCGGAGCAGTTGTCGCACCGCCTTCCGGCGACGCGCGACATCGACGAAGTGTGCGCAGAAGCGGTCTACCGCCAAGCGCGTGGCGGCCAGAAGCTCACCGACCTTCCCATCCCGCTCGGGGTCGGCGCCATCCCGCCGGCCGGCAATGGCATTGAGGCGATGATGCAGGGCATCCTCGAGAAGCTTCAGGCGGCGCGGGTTGTCGAGGAGATCGTCTTCCAGATAGGGGTTACGCTCTACGACCCAGATATCGCCCAGGACTTCGTAGAGCATGCGGGCCGACCGGCCGGTACGCCGCTCGTTGCGCAGCTCCTCGATGAGGCGCCAGGATGGTGCCCCCAGCAGTCGCGACACGACTTCGCGGTCGGAAAAGGAGGTGTAGTTGTAGGGGATCTCGCGAAGTCGCGATTCCTCGGCCGCGCTGGGGGCAGGGTCCACTTAGGGTAGCTCTTTACCTGGTACTTGGGGGCTGACCGACGGCAAAGGCGGGTCAGGGAGCGCCCATTGTATCGACACCCATGGCCGAGAGCACGGCAGGGCGGCTCATCTGTTGGAGTTGGCCGCTGCCCGGCGTCCTACCTGCAGCTCCTCCCGGCTGTGAATGAGATCCATGACTTCCTGGATGATTTTGCGCATGGCATCGCCGGCCGCGGTGGCCCGGCCCGCAATGATGGCGTCGGATACCTTCTTGTGGTCGCCGACGTTCGCGTGCACGCCTTTGTAGCGATTCGTGGTGCGGATGCTGATTCGCAACGCCGTGGCAATAAACCCGGTGAGTTGCGCATAAAACCGGTTGCGGCTCGCGCGCAGCACCGCGACATGAAACGCAATATCCGAATCGAGCACGTCATCGTCGCCGTTGTCGGCGGCCTGCATGCGCGCGATGGCCTGTACCAGGGCGGTCTTTTCGGCCGGCCCTGCCATCCGGGCCGCGAGGATCGCCGCCCCTGGCTCCACGGACAGCCGGAATTCGGTGAATTCCATCAGCAGGGCCGGTGAGA
>Ga0070741_10019350_pt1 | contig 10885 bp, 10 predicted proteins | sample Coa_R1_4_FD_66440 | JGI IMG/M metagenome (GOLD analysis project Ga0070741, IMG submission 66440) | Surface soil microbial communities from Centralia Pennsylvania, which are recovering from an underground coalmine fire - Coalmine... | ecosystem: Environmental > Terrestrial > Soil > Unclassified ...
GCAATTCCTTGCGCCGGAAGAATTGCACCCATTATGCCCGTGGTGAACGAGCTGGTGACCGATCCCACCTGGTTCCAGAGAAAATCGCCGAACGGATAGCCGCATGTAGCAACCGGCATCATTTCGTGCAGGTCGGCGTACTCGGCCACTTCCAGTTTCGGGAAGCCGTAAGGAAATGCGGGATGGGCGCGGAGCTTGAGAACGGCAATGTCGAAGTCGTTGACGATCCCGACCTCGGCGGGCGTGGTTTCATGCATGTAGACTTTGGAGCCCTCGGCTCCGCCATAGAACAGGACGCCGAATACCGTCATCGGCGTTGGCACCAACACGCCTTCGCCGACCCGTTGCAGCACGCTTTTGTGATGCTGGTCTTTGAGAAAGCTCTGGAACACATGGTTGGCGGTGATCACAATCCCGTCGGAATGAACGCAGAAGCCGCTGCCGATGATTTTGAAGGGATGTCCCGGGGTTGATTCTGGACGCCGCGTCATCACCGCGACCGTGGCCTTCTTTATCGAATCGGAAATCTCCCTTGGTGTCACGTTTAGTCCGCCCGGCTTTCCTGATGGGAATTGATGCCGTGCTTCTCCAGAACCGCAGCCGCGGCCTTCATGCCATCCAAGGTTGCCGACATCCGCTGGTAGTCCCGAACATCGTTTAAGTACAGGTTGAAATCTTCCACTATCATGCCGGGCCTGTAGCTGGTTTTGACGTTAGGAATATTGAGTCTATAAATGTGGTTCAGCAGCTTGGGATCAATGGTCAGCCACACCCATCCGCAGCTGTCTTCATCCCTTCGTCGCCGTTTCTTGGCGCGCTTCAATAGTTCCTTTGTTGTTGCGTCTCGCGCGGCAACCCCAGCGTCGGTTGCTTCCTGAAGGATCGCCCGCAACTCATCCGAAGTGAATTTCTTCTTCGGTCGCAACCACATCCTGTTCTGCATCGCGTAGCCGAACTTTTCGGCACACTCGTTGTAGACGGCCTTGTAGGTCTGGTCCACGAGCTTCAACGCATCCGCGAAATAGTTGTCGGGCAGCTTCAGCTGTGTCTCCGCTTTCACTTTCATTCCTACCTTGCCAAGCTTGATCGCGATGTCGTCCGTGATCCAGCCGTCTGCGTGGACGATGCAATTCCTGATCTCCTTCAACCGCTCAAGCGCTTTCCACTCAAGTGGCTTGCGGTTCATGTCGATCTTGGCTTCTTGTGCCAAATAGTCGCGCACGTTGTGGAGACTGAAGCCGGTTTGCTGCGGAAGCGGAATGTTGGCGCCGCCGTTGCGCAGATGCTCAATCACCAGATTGAGGAAGCGTTCCAGAAACGTGTACAGACCTACGATTTCGAAGGTGTGCCCGCGATCCAGCAGGGATTCGATCTCGTCCCGCTGCGAGATGAGGTGGTCGCCGTCAGCGTCTTCATACTTCGCCTCGAACTCCTTCACCTCCTTTCGCCACACCTTCATCGCGGCTTTGAAGTTCTTTTCTCCCTGCTTGTGGAAATCCTCCAACTCTTTCAGGCGGACCCTCCCCATGCGCTCCAAAATATCGAAGCGCCAGTCTACCTCGATCGGCAGAACCTTATTGGATTTCACCACTTCATCGTAGAACGTGCGCTAGGCGGCAGATGGAAGCGCTTCAAAGATGTAGGGGCCTGATGCCATCCATCGTCGAGGAGCGTCCGTTCGCTGCCGATCTCGGCGCCGCCACGGCAACGGGATTCCTTCTGGTGGCCGACCCCGTTGAGGACTCATCGTTCGCGGGACGCTCACGGTGATGGGGCTGGAGGATGTATCGTCCGAGGCGCGTTGATAGGCCGTTTCAGGTGACGGTATTGAAGGTGATCACCATCAGTTTCGACTCCGTTATGCGCGCGTTTACCGGATCTGCCGAGCAAGCCGGTGCTGTTCCCCACGAGCCTAGGTCCATTGTTGGGCTTGGTTGATTATGGGCGGTCGATTTCTTGCGGCGTTTCAGAGGCCTTAATCTCAGGAGGATCCAAGGTCGCCTTTCTCCAACTGGAAATGCCCTCGAAAAAGGGAACGAGCACGCTCAGGCTGAAAAATGCAGGAAGCGCGGCCCACCAACTGTGCTTCGTCGCCCCGAGATACACTGCCAGGCCAATGAGTCCGATTGTTCCGGCACCTCCGAACATCGTCATCCCAATGGCCTCTCCCCTAGGTAAGGGTTTATCCGATGCTGGCGGACCTGCGGGTGCTTTGCGGAAACTGCTTGGCTGAAAGTTTACCTTGAACGTCGGAACCGAGTGCGGCGTGACGATATCGACCGGCACGGGTGAAATCAGTCCGTGCTGGATAGCCTTGAGCTGGACAAGCCGCTCTCGTTCTATCTCGTAAGAAAATCGGGGGGAGATCATTTCCTGCAGCAAGTTAAGAGGGTTTCTAGGCGTGCGCCGGATGTCCGCTGCCCTTATGGCGATCTCGTCTACGACCAAAACATCTTTGTAATCGAGAATCGAGGCCAGAGCCTGCGCGCAATCGCGTGGATCGTCCAGTTCGTCCGAAAACTCATCGATCTGGTTCGACAGCCTCGTTGCGCGGAATTGAAAGAATCCGCCAATGATGGCGAACGTTGCAGTTGTCATGCCTAGCGTCGGCTTCAACAGATCGGCCTGATCTTTGGGCATCAACGGAAGGATTTTGTCCGGGATGAAAGCCACCACGGCTGCGGCGCCACCTGCAATCCACGCGATTGTTTTCATTCGATGCAGCGGACCGACGCCGCGGCGCTTGGCGATCGCAACCTGTTCGGTGGCCTTGCGGGCAGCCTGTTCCGAAAGGATCAGGGATTTCAGTTCGTGAAGAGCCTGCGTATTGCGAATCAAAACGAGCGCGCGGTTTTCTCCGGCTGCTGCCATCAGAATTTCGACATTAGATTTAGGAGGGCAACATCGGGTCGAAGCGGGCGTCCATTTCCTCTTCTTCCATAACCCGCCGCGGCCCGTTAGCGCGATGCCTTCAGGGACAGCGGCGGAGAGGCGCGTTTCCTTGAGCGCGCGGCGTCCTTCCACTCGAAATAGCTTACGAAGACCCTGAAACATGCGCTAAGATGCAATTTCGATGCAGTGTGTTTTAGAGCTTCGCGACGTATCGAAGCACTATCCTTCCCACCACGCGGTTAACAACGTTTCCCTGAGCCTTGCGCCAGGCGAATTTTTCTCCCTGCTCGGTCCATCCGGCTGCGGCAAGACCACCACGCTGCGGCTGGTGGCCGGATTCGAAGAGCCCACCAATGGCGATATCCGCCTCAACGGAACCAACATCGGGAGTCTCAAACCTTATCACCGCAATGTCAGCACCGTGTTTCAGAATTACGCGCTGTTCCCCCATCTCACCGTTCAGGAGAACATCGAATTCGGCTTGCGGCGACGGCCAGGCAATCACACTGCCGCGCGCGTACGCGACGTACTGGAATTAGTCCAACTAACAGGCAAGGAATCGCGGCGGCCAGGCCAGCTTTCAGGCGGCGAACGCCAGCGCGTCGCCCTGGCGCGCTCGCTGGTTCTCGAACCCGATGTTCTGCTGCTCGACGAGCCGCTCTCGGCGCTCGATCCCAACCTCCGCAAACAGGTTCGCTCAGAGCTCAAAGCCATTCAGCGCCGCGTCGGCATCACCTTCCTGTTTGTCACTCACGACCAGGAAGAGGCGCTGTCGCTCTCCGACCGCCTGGGCGTCATGAACCAGGGCCGCCTGGAACAGACCGGCACTCCGCAAGAACTTTACCTTCGGCCCCGCACGCGCTTCGTCGCGTCGTTCCTTGGCGCCGTGAACTGGATCGGCGATATCGGCGTGCGCCCGGAAGCCATGCGAATCGCGCGCCAGCCCTCGGGCAACAGTCATCGCTGCCACCCGGCAACCATCGTGCAATCCACGTTTCTCGGTAATTGCGTCCACGTGGATACCCGGCTAGCGGATGGCGCCTCCGTGGTAGTGGAAGTGTCGCGCTTGGGCGAGTCCTTCGCGCCAGGAGAATCCGTGCATATCTCGTGGGAGCCCGCCGACGAGCTCCGATTCTCAGAAACGCCCAAAGGCGACACACCGCGAGCATGACGCGCCTGCGCGCCTGGTTTCTCGCACCCACTTGGGCCATGCAAGTCGCGCTGTTCCTGGCCCCTCTCACCATAATCCTCGGCTATAGCTTCCTCACACGCGGCGTCTACGGCGGGATCACCTCGCCCTGGACCGCGGAAAGCTACCAGCGCCTCATCGATCCTATTTATCTCGGGATTCTTTGGCGCTCCTTCTGGATCGCGGGCCTCTCCACCGCGCTCTGTCTGCTGCTCGGGTTTCCGCTCGCGCTGTTCATCTCCCGCGCCGAGAGTCACAAGAATTTCTATCTGGGATTAGTGATGCTTCCCTTCTGGACCAGTTTTCTGGTGCGCACCTACGCCTGGATGTTTCTGCTGCGCGACACCGGGCTCGCGAACACCGCGCTCCAGAGACTCGGCCTCATTCACACACCCCTGCCGCTGCTCTATAACGACGGCGCCGTGATCCTCGGCCTGGTCTATGGTTATCTGCCCTTCACGGTTCTGCCGCTTTACGCCACGCTCGAACGCCTGGATCGGACGCTGCTCGAAGCCGCAGCCGACCTGGGCGCAAGACCTTGGGCCACGCTCACGCGCGTCACCATCCCGCTGTCGGCCCCTGGTATCCGCGCCGGCGCCATCCTGGTGTTTATTCCCTGCCTGGGCGCATATCTGACACCCGATCTGTTGGGCGGCGGAAAATCCGTCATGATCGGAAACCTGATTCAAAACCAGTTCACCAACTCGCGCGACTGGCCCTTCGGCTCCGCTGTATCGCTGGCATTGATGGCCATCGTCATGATCCTGCTGTTCACGATTGCTCGCGGCGACGGCGAGGATTTGTTATGAAGCCGCGCGTCACCGGTCTCGCGTTGTATGCCGCCGGTGCGTATCTGTTTCTGCACTTGCCCCTGCTGATCCTCGCTATTTTCAGCTTCAACTCCTCCCGGTTTACCGTCTGGGAAAGCTTTTCACTGCGCTGGTATACGGCGGCGCTGCGCGATACGCAGCTTACCGAATCGGCGCTCAATAGCCTGATCATCGCGATTGTCGCGACGCTGTTCTCCACCGTCATCGGAACACTCTGCGCCTACGGCCTTTGGAAACGCAACTCTCGGCCGTTGGCCGGCTCGCTATATCTTTCGCTCGTCACTCCCGAAATCGTCACCGGCATCTCGCTGCTCGCGTTCTATCAATGGATCTTCCGCTTTCTGCGCGTCCCGCTCGGCATGCACACCGTAATTCTGGCCCACATTTCGTTTTCGATTGCCTATGTCGTGATCGTGGTGCTGGCGCGGCTGCGCACCGTCGATGCCACGCTCGAAGAAGCCGCGCTGGATTTGGGTGCGAACGAATGGCAAGCGTTCCGCGAGGTGACCTTGCCCGCCATTCTCCCAGGCGTCATCGCGGCGGCGCTGCTCGCCTTCACCGTCTCGTTTGACGATTACGTCATCACCAGCCTGGTAGCCGGCGTAAATTCCGAAACTCTCCCGATGGTCATCTACGCCATCGCCCGCCGCGGAGTGAATCCCGTCGTGAATGCCATCTCGGCCCTGATCGTGGTGGGCTTCGGCGCGCTCGTCTTGCTTTCCGAAAGGCTGCGTACCGCGTGAACCGCCGCTATTTTCTATTGGGCGCATTGGCAGCTACCACTTCCTGCTCGCGCGACCGCCGCCCCCGCCTGAATATCTTCAACTGGTCGGCCTACATCGCGCCCGATACCGTGCCGAAGTTCGAATCCGAATCCGGCGCCCGGGTCCGCTATGGCATTTATGAAAGCAACGAGGAAATGCTGGCGCGCGTCATGGGCGGAAACTCGGGTTGGGACGTCGTCTTTCCGACCAGCTATATCGTGAAGCCGATGCTCGCGAACGACCTGCTCGCCCCCATCCACCGCCACTCGCTAACCAATCTGCCGCAGCTGGAGCCCCGCTTTCAGCGCCCCGCTTGGGATCCCGATCTGAACTGGTCCGTCCCGTATATGGTCACCGCTGCCGGCATCGCTTATAACCGCAAACTCGATCCGCCGCCCAAAGCCTGGGCCGACCTGTGGGATCAGCGACTGCGCGGCCGATTGACCATGCTGGACGATCCGTTCGACACCATCGGCGCATGTCTCAAAAAGCTCGGCTTCTCCGTAAACGCCACCGATCCCGGCGAGCTCGATCGCGCCCGCGCCGAAGGCATTCGCCAAAAGCCGCTCCTGCGCGCCTATCTCAACGCCGAAGCGCGCGATCAATTGGTCTCGGGCGACATCCTCGCCGCCCACATGTGGAACACTACCGCCCAGCAGGCCATCGACTCCTCGCCTAACGTCGCCTTCGTCTATCCGGCGGAAGGCTATGCCGTCTATCCCGACGCAGCCGTAATTCTGCGCGAAAGCAAACACGTCGAGCTCGCGCACCAGTTCATTAATTTCCTGCTGCGCCCCGACATCGCCGCCGCCAACGCGCTCGCCGCCCGCACCACAACCACCAACGCCGGAGCCCGCAAAGTCCTCCCGGCCGATTTTCGCGACAACCCAACTCTCTACCCCGCGCCCGACATCGTTGCTCTGGGCGAATGGGCCGCGACTCTCGATCCCGCCACCCAGCGCCTGCGCGACCGGCTGTGGACCGAGATCAAATCGGCATGAAAGCGAGTGTCCTCAGTCCTTGCGTTCCAGTATGTGAACACCGCCGCTTCCGTCACCCGCGACAACAAAATGGCCATCGGCTGACAATGCGGCCTCGCTAACGGGAGCGTCCAACGTATATGTCGAGACGTGGGTAACCTCGGGCAGCATCCACAGAGTGAGTTTCCTAAGGTTCGTCTCGGTCAGGATCCACTTGCCATCCGCGCCGACACACAACGGACCGCCACTCAGAAGGGGTGCGACTGTATTTGCCTTCCAATCCAACAACGCTGTTTCAAAACCCTGCCGCAAGACAACACGTCCACTGCCCGGAAGAAAAAACCGAGCGTACGTCCCCGAGTGCGGCAAAGAGCTTCGCGAGGTCGCCTTGGTCTCCAGATCCACCACATCCAAAAATCCGTTGATTGACGGCAAAGCGAGATGGCGGCCGGAAGGAGAGAGGAAAGGCGAGAACGGCCGCAACCAAGTTCCAGCGCCTTCCCACAGTGTTTCGCGGTCGGCGACATTCAGCACGAAGCATCTCTTGCGACCGACAGCAGCCAATCGTTCGCCGTTGTTTGAAATCGAAAGACTCGTGATAAGGTCATTTCCCTGCCATAACGTCCCCCCTTTTAGCTTTTTTCCCCATCTTCCAATTCGTATGCGTCCTCCTCTTCCCACCGACCACTTCGACATGGCCCAAACTCCAGCCAGTGGTGCACACGCCACTTGATAAGATCCTGGCGGAAAAACTTCGCGACAGCCCCCGGTCGAAAGGCACCACTCCTGAATACCTTCACTGGCAACAATTGCGGTGTTGTCGCCGGCCCAAATGCCATTGATCGAGGACTGACTTCCGTTTGGTTCGGGTGCTCTGGTCAGATCCCACAGCACCAGACGGCGCCCCAGCTCTCCTGTAATCGCGTACCGTGCAGTCGGGTCGATTGCGAGGCTCATGAGATCCGGTTGAACGCTGGGAAACGTCTGCGTACGTCGGGACCGGCCAACATCAAGAACCGTTATCCAGCCCTGGTTTGCGCTCACGGCCGTTCGCCCGTCGCGGCTCAAGGAAAGACATCCGAATTCTGGACGGCAACGGCTGAATCTGCCCACAAGTTTCCCGTCCCGCCGCCTGATCGTGACCACGGCCCCGTCAGAACCATATGCGAAGCGCTCTGCGCCAGGCGTAATTGCCACGGCATGCAACCGCGATCCACTTCGCCATGTTCCGAGCTGGGTTCCCGAGACCAGATCGAATAACCCAGCGGTCCGATCGTAAGAACCTGTGACCAGAAACCGGCCATCCCCGCTCAATGCCAGATCGTTGATCCTTCCTTCATGAGCCTGCCAGGTGCGAACGCACCGCTTCTTGCGAAGGTCAAAAAGACGCAGTACACGGGGACCATTCCATTCGTGTTCCAAGTAATCCCAATGTGGCGGAACAGAACTCGTCACAGCCCATCGGCCATCGGCTGAGATCGCGACTCTTTCGAAAACTGGTTCGTCAAATAACAGCTCCGCCGTGGATTTCCTCAAATCCACGAGCAGCAGGGCCCGTTGGCTCGCCACAACGACAGCGTGTCGGGGTGGATTCGAAATTGCCGCCATTCCCCACTCAATCGGCAGTTCAATGCGTCCTTTCTCTGATCCCTCCAGCTCCATAGTTCGGAAGGCAGTGCGCAAGAAACAGGTGACCCTCCTCCGCCTCATGTTCAAAATCACGGACGCGCTGTGTTCGCACGGCATGTCCACTTCGATCGATCCTTGAATCGGACCACCAGCCGCAATCAAAGCAGATCGAATCGGTTTGAGCCAACGACCCGGCTGACTGGTCTCGATCCGTTTCAACATGCGCCGAACCTCCGGCGAGCGGTTATCTCTAAGCCGCGCTGTAATCTGCGCCGGCCATTCTTCAGGCTCGCCGGCCAGTGCAGGTTTTGAAAGTCGAAACGCCTGCCTCACGAGCAATCGGGCCTCTCCGGACAGGGCCGCGGTTAGCAACTGCTCCGCTTTGGCAGGATCTGAGGTCGCGAACAGATTGTCTTTTTTCAATCACCTGATATTCGCATGAAATAACACCGAGCCAGTTACTATGGGACGGTGACCGTTTCTCCTTCCGCCATCATCTTCGATTACGGCAACGTGCTCTGCGAATCCCAGCCCCCGGCCGACACGCAAGCCATGGCCGCCATCCTCGGCCTTCCACTGCCAGCCTTCAACGGACTCTATTGGCGCTTCCGCCTTCCTTACGATGCCGGAACCCTCGATCCCGCCGGTTACTGGAACGAACTTGCCCGCTCGGCCTCCCGCACACTTGCCCCTGACCAGGTTGCCACCCTCACCGAAATCGACAGCCGTAGCTGGTCGCACCCCGCCCGCATCATGCCCCAATGGGCCCGCGACCTCCGCGCCGCCGGCGTCCGCACGGCTCTGCTCTCGAACATGCCTGTCGCCGTCAAGGATTACGTGCTCGGCTGCTCCTGGCTTCCCGCTTTCGACGCCCGCGTTTTCTCCTGCGACGTCGGCAGCTGCAAGCCTGAACCAAAGATGTACCGCGAGTGCCTGGCCATGCTCGACGCCGATCCGTCGGAGGTTCTCTTCTTCGATGACCGCGAACCGAACGTCCAGGCGGCCCAGGCCTTAGGCCTGCATGCCGTCCTGTTTACGAACGCCGCCGACGCCGCACGCCATATAAAGGACCGCTTCGCCCTTCCCGTTCCCCTAACGCCCGAGTAACCTGATCGAATCTCCCGCCGCCCCGATTCTAATAAAAACAATTCCCCATGGTTGCGTTTCAGCCTCAAATCGTGCATCATGAGCGATAAGCGTCCTCCTAGGGATAAAAGCTTGGCAAGCGCGTCTCAACCCGCTCTGGCACAAATGCTTTTCGCCGCCATGAACGAGCACGAGACCGTGCTGGCACGCGTCTCCCGCCTCTTACACGACGACGTCAGCCAGGTATTGAGCGCCGTCGGCCTGCAGCTCGACGCCATGCGCATGGATTTTCGCGAGCAGGCCCCCGGCATGGACCAGCGCGCTTCGGAAATTCAGGAGCTCCTGGAACAGGCCATTGAACAGTTGCGCGAAATTTCCAACGAGCTCAATCCGTCCATCGTAGAGCGCGCCGGCCTGCAATTTGCATTGGACCGTTTGATCGGCAAGGTGCGCGCCACGTTCCCGGGCACGCTGCGTTTGCACTTCGATACCTCGCTCCGCGTCCCCACCATTCTCGCCAAAGCTTTCTTCAAAATCTCGGAGTGCGCTCTGGATGTCGCCAAGTCCGCGCCCGGCTGCTCCCTCATTGATATTCATGTCAAACGTGCGCAGGGCGAGTACGTGCTCGAAATCGCCGATAACTCCCAAGCGCCGCCCGCCGGACCTACATCCTTAGCCCAACTCCTGATGGATTATCATGCTTCCAAGAACCACGTGACCCTCAAAAACGAACGCCTGCCCGGCAAAGGCAACGTAATCCGCGCCAGTTTTCCCTTGCCTGCCGCTACAATCGAGAGCGGGAGTTAAATACGGATGCCGTTTCAAGTCCTCCTGGTGGACGACCACAAAATCATGCGCGATGGCATCAAGGCGATCCTGCGCCACAGCGACGAGTTCGCGGTGCTCGGAGAAGCCGAGAGCGGAACCGAAGCCGTGCAGATCTGCAAGAAGAAACGGCCCGACATGATTCTGATGGATATCGGCCTGCCCGGATTGAACGGCATCGAAACCACCACCGAAATCCTGCGCCACTGGCCGGAAGTCAAAATCATCATCTTGTCCATGTACGACGATGAGCACTCGGTGGTGAGCGCCATTCGTTCCGGCGCCCGCGCTTTCGTGCTCAAAAAAGCTTCGGACAACGATCTTCTCGACGCCTTGCGCGCCGTCGCAAAAGGCGGCTCTTACCTTAGCCCGCAAGTTTCCGATCGTTTGCTGCATCGCATCCAACGCGGCGATCTGGAGTCCAAGCCCGCCGCCTCCGCCCTGGACGATCTTTCCCCGCGCGAGTTGCAGGTCCTGCGCCTCGTCGCTGAAGGCAAAACCAGCAAAGAGATTGCCGTCATGCTCGATCTCGGCCTGCAAACCGTCCGCAGCTATCGCAAGACCATGATGAAGAAGCTCGGCGTGAATAACGTCGCCGGGCTCACCCAAGTGGCGCTCGCGGCCGGTATCACGCACTTCCCCGTTTCGGCGGCCGGAGCTGGCGCAGGCGAACCCGGCGCCTGAGTAAAA
>Ga0070741_10019351_pt1 | contig 10885 bp, 14 predicted proteins | sample Coa_R1_4_FD_66440 | JGI IMG/M metagenome (GOLD analysis project Ga0070741, IMG submission 66440) | Surface soil microbial communities from Centralia Pennsylvania, which are recovering from an underground coalmine fire - Coalmine... | ecosystem: Environmental > Terrestrial > Soil > Unclassified ...
GGCAGCGCCTTGGTGAGCAGGTTCGAGGTGGGGCAGATCTCGAGCACGATGCCGCGCTCGCGGAGCTCCGACATCAGCGTCGGCTCGCGGGCGGCGAGGATGCCGTGGCCGATGCGGTCGGGGGCAAGAGCCTCGATCACCTCGGCGATCTCCTCGACGCCGTGGTCGCCGCCCTCCTCGCCGACGTGGATGGTCACGCCGAGGCCGGCGTTCCGCGCCTCCTCCACCAGCGGCGCCAGCTGGCTGTACGGGTAGCGGCCCGGGCCGGGGCGTGGCCCGGCGATGTCGATGCCGACGATGCCGCGCGGCCGGTAGCGGATCGCCTTCTCGACGATGATCTGGTTCTGCCGCTCGTCGAAGGTGCGGTCCATCATCAGGATCAGGCCGGCGCGCACCTGCGGGTACTCGAGGCTCGCCCGGTCGAGGCCGCGTCCCGCGGCCATGATGATGTGGTCGAGGTCGCGCTCGCCGCCGCGGTTGCGCTTCATCGGGTTGAAGCGCAGCTCCAGGGTGGTGATCTGCTGCGAGCGGTAGGCGCCGCTGATCGCCGCGTGGACCGAGCGCTCGACGGCGATCGGGCTCGACTGGATCAGCTCCGTCCAGTGGTAGATCGCGTCGAGCGCGTTCAGGTCGGCGACGCCGCGGGGGTCGGAGACGGTGACGAGGCGGTCGAACTCCCAGTAGTCCTTGACCGGGAGGGCGATTCCCTGCTCGTGCGCGATGCTCCAGAGGATCTCCGAGGCGACCGAGCCGCCGAGGTGCGTGTGCAGCTCGGCGAGGCCTTCTTCGAACACGGTTCGAGCATAACCGGGCCATAGACTCCGGCGGGATGAAGGTGGGCATCGTCGTGCCGTTCTCGTGGTCGTTCTGGGGCGCCGTCCTCGAGCACGCCGAGCTGAAAGCGGAGGCGCTGAAGGCGCGCGGCCACGACGTCAGGATCGTGATCGGGAACGATCCGCCCGGCGCGTTCACCCGCGCGCTCCACCCGCGGCACGGCCGCCACGACGAGCCGCCGGACGACGTGATCCCGGTCGGCCGGACGGTGATCGTGCCGGCCAACGGCTCGCTCCCGAACATCTGCCTCAGCCCGAACGTGCCGTTCAAGCTCAAGCGCGTGTTCGAGGAGGAGCGCTTCGACGTCCTCCACCTGCACGAGCCGATGACGCCCGCGATCTGCGTGTCGACGCTCGCGGTCGCGCGCTGCGCGATCGTCGCGACCTGGCACGCCGCCGGCGGCCTCGGCTGGATGCGGGTCGGCGTCCCGTTCTGGGGATTCCTGCTCGATCGGATCGACCACCGCATCGCCGTCTCCGACCAGGCGCGGCTGTCTGCCCAGAACTGGCTGCGAGGATGGGACTTCGAGGTGATCCCGAACGGCGTCCTCATCCCGCCGGAGGCAGACCCCGGCAACCGCGAGCAGACGATCGTGTTCGTCGGCCGGCACGACCCGCGCAAGGGCATGCCGGTGCTGCTCAAGGCGTGGCCCGACATCCACCGCCGGACGGGCGCGCGCCTGCGGCTGGTCGGCGCCGATCCGCTCGCAGTCCATCTGCTGCTCGCGCGCCACCGGGTTCCGGGCGAGGGCATCGACGTGCTCGGGTTCCTCCCGCAGGAGCGGCTGACCGAGGAGCTGCTCCGCGCGAAGGCGCTCGCGGTCCCGTCGGTCGGCCAGGAGAGCTTCGGGATGGTCCTCACCCGCGGCTTCGCCTGCGCCCTGCCGGTGGTCGCATCCGACATTCCGGGGTACCGGGCGGTCATGACCGAGGACACGGGCGTGCTGGTGCCGCCGGGCGACGCACCGGCGCTGGCGGACGCGCTCGTCGGGCTGCTCGAGGACGAGCCGCGGCGCCGCTCGCTCGGCGAGCGGGCGCGGAAGGTTGCGGTCGAGCGCTACTCCTGGGACCGGATCGCCGTCCGGCTCGAGGAGATCTACGAGGACGTCGCCGCGTGAGCCGGTGGCGTCCGCGCGTCCCGCGCTCGCCGTGGACGCGCGCCGTCATCGTGCTCCTCTTTCTCGCCGGGGTCGGTGCGCTCCTGTGGTGGCACGGGCCGCACTGGGCCGACTTCAGGGACGCGTTCACGGCCGTGCGCTGGGAGTGGGTGGCGGCGGCGGTCGGGTTCAACCTGCTCTCGATCGTCGCCCGGGCCTTCGCCTGGGACACGGTGATCCGGACGGCGATGCCGGAGCCGCACCCGCGGTTCCAGCTCGTCTTCGCCTCGTTCTGCGTCGGCCTGCTGGCCAACGCGGTGCTCCCGGGACGCGTCGGAGAGCTCGCGCGCGTCGCCGTGCTGTCCCGGCGCCTGAACGGGCGGCGGCCCGGTCTCTGGTCGACGCTCGTCGGCACGGTCTTCGCGCACCGGGTGTTCGACCTCGTGCCGGTCGTCATCCTGGTCGCGTTCGTGCTCGCGACGGCGGACATTCCGGGGTGGGCGTTCACGAGCCTCGTGATCGTCCTCTCGCTCGGAGTCGCGCTCTTCCTGTTCGCGTTCGCGAGCGCCCGGCATCACCAGAAGACCCGGATTGACGGCATGGGCTCGGCGCGCCGGATCGTCACGATGGCGCGCCTCGGCCTCGGCGTGATGCGCAGCCCGGGCGCGGCGGCGCTGGCGATCCTCGGGCAGTGCGCGGGCTGGACGCTGCAGCTCGTCGCGGTCTGGTCGGCGATGAGGGCGTTCGACATCCACGAGGGCCTGTCCGCCGCCGCCGTCGTCCTGCTGCTGATGAACGTCGCGACGATCATCCCGCTGTGGCCCGGCAACGTCGGCCTCGTCCAGGTCGCGGTCGCGACGCCGCTCGTGCGCTACGGGGTCGACTACGGCAGAGGCGTTGCGTTCGGGTTCGGCCTGCAGGCGATCGAGGCGTCCGTGGGCGTCGGCATCGGGCTCGTCTTCCTCGGGCGCGAGGGACTCTCGTTCGCGCGGCTCCGCGAGATGCCCGGCGCCGTCTCCGCGGACGACGAGGGTGGAGAACGGTCCCGTGACGAGGCAGCGAAGCGTGAGCCCGGCGGCGCTCGCGTGCCCGGCTAGCCTCAAGGGGTGCCTCTCCGCGGCCGCGGCCGCGGACGCGCTCGCCGACGGCTTCGATCGCGCCGGCGTCCACGCCGACCGGCTGCCGGTCGCCGACGGCGGGGAGGGGACGCTCGACGCGCTCTGCTCCGTCTTCGAGGAGGTGGACACCGTCGATGCGTTCGGGCGTCCGCGCGTCGCGCGGGCCGGCGTTCGGGACGACGGGACGCGCGTGGTCGAGGCGGCGGAGGCGATTCCCCTCGATCCGTCGCGCCTGGACGTGGCGGCCGCGTCGAGCAGGGGCCTGGGCCTGTGGATGGCGCGGTACAGGGACTGTCCCTTGGTCGTGACGATCGGGGGCACGGCGACGATGGACGCCGGCGCCGGCCTGCTCGAGGTGCTCGACCGCCTGCCCGGGCCGACCCGCGTGCTGTGCGACGTCGCCACGACGCTCTACGACGCGCCGCGGCTGTTCGGGCCGCAGAAGGGGGCGACGCCGGAGCAGGTCGCCGAGCTGGAAGCGCGCTTTCGCCGGGACGACCGCCTGGCGCCGTTCGCGGCGCTGCCGGGGTCGGGCGCGGCCGGCGGCCTCGGTGCCGCGCTCGCGTTCCTCGGCGGCGAGCTCGTCCCCGGCGCGGATGCCGTGCTCGACCTGCTCGGCTTCGACCCGCGCGGCTACGACCTCGTCGTCACCGGCGAGGGGGCGGTCGACGAGACGACCTGGCAGGGCAAAGCGCCGGCGGCGGTCGTTCGCCGGTGCGCCGAGGCGGCGGTCCCCAGCATGGTCTTCGGTGGGCGTGTTACAGGGACAGTCCCTGGAACATTTCGTCCACAGCCCGAGCTCAGGGCGTTGAGCGGCGACCCGGCGCGGGCGCGGGAGGATCTCGTCGAGCTGGGGGAGGAGCTGGGCCGGCGGCTAGAGGCTTGATGTGAAATTCAGCCGGCGCCGGATGCCGCCCCAGACACGGCGCCGGAGCGGCACGCTCGCCCTCGTCACGCAACGCTGTTACGCGCCGAGGACGATCGCGGGCTTCGGCTTGGTCTGGAACGACCCCGACGTGGGTCGAATTTCACATCAAGCCTCTAGGTGTTCGCAGTGCGTAGCCGCTGCGCCATCTTCTGGAGCAGCTCCCAGGCGATCTCGGCGTTCTCCTCGACGAGCGGCCGGAACTCCCACGAGGTGAGGCCGTACGCGGTGACGTCGGTGGCCGCGGTGACGGTCGCCGTCCGCGGGCCGTCGTCGATCAGCGCGACCTCGCCGAAGTAGTCGCCGGGGCCGCCCGAGCCGACCTTGTCGCCGTGGACGCTGTAGTCGACCGACCCCTCGCCGATCACGAAGAAGCCGACGCCGCGCTGCCCCTCGGTCGCGATCACGTCGCCTGACGAGAACGCGCGCTCCTTGAAGGACTCGGCCACGCGCTTCAGGTCGCGCTCGGACAGGCTCTCGAAGAGATCGACCTTCTGCAGGAGCTCGGCGGGAGCGGGCACGAAGGTGGAGCTTAACCCGCTGGGCGCGCCGCGTCGACCCGCTTCGCGAGCTCCTCGATCTTCCCCTCCGCCGCCTCGAGCCGGCCGGCGCAGAAGCGGTACAGCTCCTCGCCGCGCTCCCAGAGGGTCAACGCCTCGTCGAGGCCCGCATCGCCGCGCTCGAGCCGCTCGACGATCGAGGTCAGTTCCTTCTCCGCCTCCTCGTAGGTCATTCGACTCTCGCCCCGAACGAGCCGTCGGCGACCTCGACCGCGAGAGCGTCCCCGGCCGCGACCACGCCGGCGGAGCGCACGATCAGGCCCTCCCGCCGGACGATCGCGTAGCCGCGGTCGAGGGTCGCCCGCGGTGACAGTGCCCGCAGCCGGCCGGTCGTCTGCTCCAGCCGCGCGCGGCGCCGTTCGAGCATCAGCGCGGGCGCGCGGCGGAGGCGCTCGTGGGCGTTGCCGAGGCGGGCCGCGTGACGCTCGAGCGTCCGGCGGGTCCCACGGGCGAGCGCCTCGCGGGACCGCGCGAGACCGGCGATCAGCTCGGCGAGGTCGGGGACGACGAGTCGCCCCGCCGCGGTCGGCGTGGAGGCGCGAACGTCGGCGGCGAGGTCGCAGAGGGGCGTGTCCTGCTCGTGGCCGACCGCGGTGACGACGGGCACCGGGCACTCGACCACCGCGCGCACGAGCCGCTCGTCGCTGAACGGCAGCAGGTCCTCGAAGCCGCCGCCGCCGCGAGCGAGGACGACGACGTCGACCTCCGGCTCGGCGGCGACCGCGGCGAGCGCGTCCACCATCGCGGCCGCGGCGCGACGGCCCTGGACGAGCGTCTCGGCGACCAGCACCCGTGCGGGCGGGAAGCGCGACTGGATCGCGGTGAGGACGTCGCGCTTCGCGGCCGCGTCGTTGCCTGTGACCAGCCCGATCCGGCGCGGCAGGCGCGGGAGCGGCCGCTTGCGGCCCTCCGCGAACAGGCCCTCCGCCGCCAGCTTGCCCTTCAGCCGTTCGAGCGCCGCGAGGTGCTCGCCCAGTCCGAAGCGCTCGATCGAGAGGGCGCGCAGGCGCAGCTCTCCCTTCTGCGTCCAGAGCTCCGGGCGCCCGTAGACGTGCACGCGCTCCCCGTTCGCCAGGTCGAGCCGCAGCGCGTCGAACTGGCCGCGCGGCATCGCGGCCGACAGGCACGCGGCGCCCTCGGGGTCCTTCAGCACGAAGAAGACGGTCTGCCAGCCCGCCTGGCGGCGGAGCTCCGTCACCTCGCCCTCGACCCAGAGCGTCGGCAGCCGCTGGAGCCAGTCGGCGACCCCGCGGTTGAAGGCGGAGACGGTGAAGACCTTGCGGTCGCCGTAGACGACGGGCTCGACCTTCATGCGCCCATCGTAGGCGCGTGCACGCGCCGGCGGCGAGCGGGGGCTAGAGGAGAATCCGGGCCGCGATGTCGTGCGCGCAGCCCGCGCCGACGAGCTCGACCGCGTCGTGGAGGTCGGCGTCGCTGTCGGCCAGCTTCTCGGCGAGTGGCAACGGATACCCGGCCTCGATCAGCACGTGGAGCCGCCAGCTCTGCACCTTCGCGCGCTCGTTGTGGTCGGTTTCGATCGTCTGCGCCATCTCGGTGACCTCGTTCACGTCGCTTGGTTCGCTCTCTTCTAGACGTTCCCTCCAAGTCGAAGTTGCAGTCCTCACCGATTGTTAACGGACTCGGTCACGTAGTGTCGCTTCGAGCGCGATCAACCGCCGCTCGAGCGAGGAGAGCGTGCCCTCGTAGCGGCGTTCCAGCCGGCCGCCGGCCGTGTCGTTGAACTCCGCGAGCCGCTCGGCGAGCATGTTGTCCGCCTGGCGCACGAACGACTCGATCGAGCGTTCGAGCTCCTTGGCGAGCTGCCTCGCCGCCTCCTCGCGCGCCGCCCGGATCGTCGAGCCGAACTCGACCGCCGCCTCCTCGGCCAGCCGCGTCGTCTCGCGTCCGAGCGACCGCTCGACCTGCTCGACCAGCCGCCGCTCGACGTCCGCGAACGTCTCCGCCAGCTTGCGCTGCGAGTCGGTCAGCTCGCGGTCGATCTGCTCGGCCAGCGCGCGCTCGCGGTTGCGCAGGCGGTCGGCGATCTCGTGGAGCGCCCGCCGGCGCTCGGCCGCGTGCGTCTCGAGGTCGTTCGTCGCCTCGTCGATCGCGTCCTTGATCTGCCGCCCGATGTCCTCGCGGAGGCGTGCGACCGCGGCCCGGTGGTCCTCGGTGTCGGACACCAGGCGCTCGGTCTCGGCCGTGAACCGCGCCTCGGCGTCCGTCATCAGCTGCCGCTGGCGCTGCTCCAGCCGGGCGACCTGGGTGGCGAGACCTTCGCGCGCGCGCTCGACGTCCTGCTGCCAGCCGCTCAGCTTCGCCTCGATCTCCTTCTGCGCCGCGATCAGCCGGCCCGACAGCTCGGTGAGCACCCGCTGCTCCGCGCGGACGAGCTCGTCGCGGCGCTCCTCGGCCAGGCGGCGGTGCTCCTCCGTGAGCAGGGCGCTCGTGTCCGCCCGCGCGACCGCGAGCGTGCGCTGGAGCTCCGCCTCGCGGCGCTCGGCCTCGGTCTGGATCAGCGCGTCGAGGCGCGCCTTCGCCTCGAGCATGGCCTCGTCCTCGGTCTGGCGCTTCCGCCGCATTCGCGGTCCATCGTAGGCGAGTATCCGGGGCGGTGGAGCTTCACGACGAGCTCGAGCTGGTGATTGCCGCGGCCGCCGACCTGGCCGGCCCCGACGAGGCGCTGAGCGCGGTGATCCCGACCGAGCCGCGTCCCGGCGGGCGCATCTACCTCTGCGCGTTCGACGGCCCGGCCCGGACCTGGGCGGCGGTCGACGGCGGCGGCCGCCTGGTCACCGAACGGGTCGTCGTCCGCGAGGCGGTGTCGATCGCGGCCCTGTGCGAGCTGGCGGAGGAGTCGGCCGGCGGCGGGAAGCTCGAGGAGCTTCGCCGGCAGCTCGTCGCCCTGCGCGTGACGGAGCATCCCGAGGGGATCGAGGAGGCGGAGGAGGCGGCGCTCGAGCTCGAGCGGACGATCGAGCGGGCGCCGCGGGTCGCCTCGCCCGGCTACCTCGACGCGCTCGGCGCCGCGGTCCGGCGGCTCGAGCAGTCGCTCGGCGAGGGGCCGGGCTCTCCGTTCGCCGAGGCGATGAAGCAGGGCTCGGCCGTCGTCGGCGAGCTCGAGCGCGAGGTGACGTCCGGCTACAAGGGGTCGCTCACGTAACCTGGAGTCGATGGAGGAGGGCTTCAGCTTTCCGTTCGGCGGCGACCCGGAGGACCTGATGCGGGGGCTGCGCGAGTTCGCGGAGCAGCAGGCCGAGTCGGTCGCGGCCTCGCAGCGCGAGCAGTTCGCGACGCTGACGCTGAACACGGCGGTCGAGCTGACCGCCGCCGCGCTCGCCCGCATCGATGCCGCCGGCGGCCCGGACGAGCAGGCGCTCGCCCTGCGCGACGCCATGCGCGTGCTGTTCCCCGAGGCGGTGGCGCTCGTCAGCGCCGCCCGCCAGGGCTTCATGCGCGAGACCGGCTAGAGCTTCGTCGCCAGGAGCAGGAACGACGCGGGGATGCGCGGGTCGTGCCGGTCGCCAGGCTCGCGGCCGGAGGGCGGGAGCTCCTCGAGCTCGTCCAGCGAGAGGCCGGCTGCCACGAACGCCGTGACGATCGTGCCCAGGCGCCGCCGGCCCTCCTCGAAGTAGCTCTCGCGCCAGCGGAGGCCGACGGGCTCGACGCAGTCGGCGACCGGATGACGGTCGCACACGACGAGCCGCCCGCTCTTCCGGAGGGCGGCCGCGACCGCCCCCGCGAGCAGGCTCAGGTCGGGCGTCCGGGACGTCGATCCCTCGTCCACGTAGACGACGGCGAACCGACGCCTCCTGAGCTGCAGGGGGATCTCGTGCAGCTCGGCCTGGAAGAACGCTGCGTCCGGCGCGCGCTCCCGGGCCGCGGCCAGCGCGTCCGCGGAGGGGTCGATCCCGCTGACCAGGGCTCCGAGCGCCCGCAGGTCGGCCGTCGCCTCGCCCGTCCTGCAGCCCAGATGGAGCACGTGCTTGCCCTCGAGGGCGGGGAGCCGCTCGCGGACGGCGTCCGGCAGCTCGCGCCCGCCGTCGGGCCGGCGCCCGAACCGCTCGTCCCAGGCCGCGCGGTTCTGCTCGGTCGGCCACATGCCCGGCCTCAGACGACCAGCGAGAAGCCGCCGTCGACCACGATCGTCTGGCCGCGGATCATCTCCGCCTCCGGCGAGCAGAGGAAGGCGACCGCGTCGGCGATGTCGCCGGGCTCGACCAGGCGGCCGGCAGGCGTCCGCTCCAGGCTCCAGGTCAGCATCTGCTCGCGATTCGGGAAGAACTCGAGCGCGTCCGTCTCGACCACGCCGCCGGAGACGGCGTTCACGCGGATGCCGCTCGGCGCGAGCTCGACCGCCAGGTAGCGGACGAGCGCCTCGAGCGCCGCCTTCGACGTGCCCACCAGGATGTAGTTCTCGAGCACCCGGTTCGAGCCGAGGCTCGAGACGCCGACGATCGTCCCGCCCGGCGCCATCTGCGGGGCCGCCGCACGGGCGAGCGAGAGGAACGCGCGGGCGTTCGCGGCGAGCGTCCAGTCGAAGTGCTTGTCCGTCGTCTCGAGCGCCGGCCGGATCACGCCGGTCGCGGCGCAGTGGACGACCGCGTCGAGCTGGCCGAGCGCGGCGACCTGCTCGGCGACCCGCTGGGAGGCGACGTTCCCGCGCACGAGCACGGGCTCGGCGCCGAGCGAGCGCAGCTCCTCGGCCGTCTCCTCGGCGGCGGCGTCGTTGCGGAGGTACCCGATCGCGACCCGCGTCGCTCCGTCCTCCGCGAACCGCCGCGCCACCTCCTGCCCGATGCCCCTCGAGCCCCCGGTGACGAGGACCGACCCGACGCTCAACGGCGAGCCGGGAGCGGGCGGTCCGCGGTGGCCGAGCTGGGGATCTGCCGCCAGCCCGGACGCTCCGGCGACTCGCGGCGCGAGTCGTCCGCCTTCGACGACGCGTGGCCGAGCCGGTCGAGGAGCGCCACCTTCTCCTCGGCGTACCGGCGCACCGGGTTGTCCTCGGAGAGATCGAGCACGAGCTCCTCCACCCGCGCCCGGATCTGGTACGCGAAGTGCGGCGTCGCCGGCGCGACGAGCGCGTCGATCTCGTCGATGGTCGCCACGGGCGCAAGCCTAGTCCATCGGTAGGTTCACGGCGTGCGGCGGCCGAGCGGTGTCGACCTGATCCTGAGCGCCACGATCGTGATCTGGGCGTTCAACATCACCGTCACCAAGTACGTCCTCACCCACGGCTTCCAGCCGCTCGCCTACGGGGCGATCCGGTACGGGCTCGCGGCGCTGCTCGCCGCCGCGACGGCGGTCGTCCTCGAGGGCTCGCTGCGGATCGGCGGCCGCCGGAACCTCGGGCTCGTCGGGCTGGCGTCGGTGTTCCTGCTCGTCAACCAGTTCTCGTTCGTCTACGCGCTGAAGCTCGGCTCCGCGACCACGGTCGCGCTGATCCTCGGGATGACGCCGATCTTCGCCGCGATCATCGCGTCGTTGATCGGGCTGGAGCGGCTCGGCGGCCGGTTCTGGGTCGCGACCGCGGTCGGCTGCGCCGGCGTCGCGCTGGTCGCGCTCGGCTCCGGCGGCGACCTGTCGTCCGACCTCGGCGGGGACCTGCTGGCGATCGCGCTCGCGATCTCGTGGGCGGCCTACTCGGTCACGATCGCCCCGCTGATGCGCCGGTACTCGCCCTACCGGATCAGCGCCGTCGTCCTGCTCGTGATGTGCGTGCCGTTTGTCGCCGCCAGCTCGCCGCAGATCGCCTCGCAGGACTACGCGTCGCTCGGGTGGCTGGTCTGGGTCGGGCTGGCGTTCGCGATCGTCGGGCCGCTGTTCCTGACCAACCTGCTCTGGTTCACGGCGATCCACCGCGTCGGGCCGTCGCGGGCGACGCTGTTCGCGAACGTCCAGCCATTCGTCGCCGCCGTGTTCGCGTTCCTGATCCTGTCGGAGAGCCTGCACTGGCTGCAGGTGGCCGGCGGCCTGACCATCCTCGGCGGCATCGTCCTCGAGCGCCGCTGGCGCAGGGCACCCGCGGAGGCGGCCGGAACCGAGGGCGCTAAGATCGCGGCGTGAGCAGGGACGCGATGCCGCTCGAGGGGTGGGACCACGTCGAGCTCTGGGTCGGCAACGCGAAGCAGGCCGCCTACTACTTCGAGCACGCGTTCGGGTTCGCGCGGCAGGCGTACGCGGGGCCGGAGACGGGCGTCCGCGACCGCGCCTCGTACGTCCTCCGCCAGGGGGACGTTCGCCTCGTGGTCACGAGCGCGCTGGTGCTCGACCACGAGATCGCGCGGTTCGCCGCCCGGCACGGCGACGGCGTCCGCGACATCGCGCTGCGCGTACCGAACGCCGAGGA
>Ga0070741_10019353_pt1 | contig 10885 bp, 9 predicted proteins | sample Coa_R1_4_FD_66440 | JGI IMG/M metagenome (GOLD analysis project Ga0070741, IMG submission 66440) | Surface soil microbial communities from Centralia Pennsylvania, which are recovering from an underground coalmine fire - Coalmine... | ecosystem: Environmental > Terrestrial > Soil > Unclassified ...
CTGAACTTCTCCGACCAAAGATAAAGCAGGTCTTTCCCTGATAGCTCACACAGTCGAACAAGCGGAACCCGTGTACATACTTGGGGGCTGTATTGCTTTGTCTTTTCCCGCCTTTTCTTATGGTCGCTTTGTGCAATTGTCGATTATTGCGCCTGACCAATTTCATCAGGAGTTCCGCCTGGTCCAAAGCAAGAGAGGTACTCTTTTCTTGAGAACTCGTCCAAGAAAATAAAAAGCCCCTCGTCCGTCACTGGGACGAGAGGAACTCCCGTGGTACCACCCACATTAGCCAGTAGCATCAGGATATGCTACTCTGGCTCACTCATCACCATGCAATCAGCAAGCTCCTCCCTCCAGGAATAAAACGCAAACTTGAGTATACGCACATTACTGAGATGCGCGTATGGATACGTGTATTACAAGCGAGAATGCGGCACTCCTCCCTCAGGGAAGCTGCCGGATTGCTATGCCTTCGTGGTAACGGGAAGGAACCGACCGGGCCTACTCAATTGTTCGGCTGGTAGCTCAGGAGGGATCTTCTGCACGCTGCCTGTATCCAGTTACACCGTTTCTGGACTCTCTGCAACAGGAGATAGCGGCATACTCGCTCCGTCGTTGCTCTCTAATAAGATATATTCATAATCTTAATAACACACTTATATGTGCCAGATATTCCATCAATCGTTGGCACAGGTAAGAAGCCGCTTCAGCAAGCGGATCATGCTATGAACCACATGAACGGTCGCTTGCAAGGAACAGACGCAAGCACGCGTTTGTTATAATCTCTGTAGGCTGTCTTACTCAATGTATGGAGTAAAGTGCGAAGTTATGATACCATAGAAAAAGTCAGAATACAATAGGCGGAGCTACGACAGACGGGAACCATGCTCAGTGCTGAGTTTACCTGTATGTAAACTATAGGTTCCTGATGTCCAGACAATAAAAAGGATGTTTATGTCTAATAACCTGAACTTAAAAGAATTTTATGGGCCGAATGCAGGGTATGTGCTTGAACTCTATGAGCGTTATAAGCAGAATCCGGGATCAGTGGATGCGAATACGCGCGATATGTTTGCCCGGTGGATACCTGACATTCAGACGCAGCCGCTGGATGGGCGGGTTGACACAACGCCACAGACTGCACACATTGTAGCTGCCTCTGCTCTTGCGCACGCTATTCGTGAGCGCGGGCACCTGGGGGCACACCTTGATCCACTGGAAAGTAAGCCGCTGGGCGATCCGGCGCTGTTGCCAGAGACACACGGCATTACGAATGAAGATCTCGCAAAATTGCCTCCCAATGTGATCGGGGGACACGCTGCTGAAGGAGCAAGCAATGCTCTCGAAGCCATCAACGCATTGCGTGCTATGTATTCAGGAACGATCAGCTATGAGTTCGATCAGGTAAAAAGCGCCGACGAGCGAAGCTGGTTACGTGATGCTGTGGGTTGGAAGCTTTACCATCAAACGCCCAGCCCAGCTCAAGCGCGTAAACTCTTGAAGCGCTTGACCCAGATCGAGGTCTTCGAGCGCTATCTACATCAGACGTTTCCTGGTCAGAAACGGTTCTCGGTTGAGGGAACCGATATGCTAATCCCGATGCTCGACGAAATTATCTCCGGTGCGGTGGATTCTGAGACAAAAGAGGTCGTCATTGGCATGGCACATCGTGGACGCCTCAACGTGCTGGCGCACGTACTTGGAAAGCCCTATGCGGCTATTCTGGCTGAATTTGCGCATGCGAAACACGAAGAAGGTGTTCCTCTGTCTGATAGCTTTGGTTTTGGCTGGACAGGCGATGTGAAATATCATTTAGGCGCGGAACATATCTTTGGAGAGGGAGCATCGATTAACCTGAAAGTGCTTCTGGCACCCAATCCTAGCCACCTGGAAGTAGTCAATCCCGTAATCGAGGGCATGGCACGAGCGTTACAGGAGATTCGCAGCGTTCCTGGGGCACCTTTGCAGGATGTAGATAATACTCTGCCGATTCTCATTCACGGCGATGCGGCTTTTCCCGGTGAAGGTGTGGTTGCTGAGACATTGAACATGTGGCATCTCAACGGCTACTGGGTTGGCGGCACTATCCATATTATCCAGAACAACCAGCTTGGCTTTACGACCGAGCCGCAGGATTCGCGCTCTACCCCCTTTGCTAGCGATCTGGCAAAAGGCTTCAGCCTCCCCATCATCCACGTTAACGCGGACGACCCCTACGCGTGCTTGACAGCAGTACGTATAGCTCATGCTTATCGCGACCACTTCCACAAAGATATCCTGATTGACCTGATTGGTTATCGTCGTTGGGGTCACAACGAGGGTGACGAGCCTGCCTTCACGCAGCCACAAATGTACGAAATGATCCGTAATCATCCGACAGTAAGCGAGTTATATGCGCGTCGTCTTGAGCAGGAAGGCACCATCTCACACGCAGAAGTTGATGCGATGGAAAAGGATGCCTTCACAGTATTGCAACAGGCAAAGCAGGAGGCCGATAGCGATGCGTATACGATCGAATGGGAAGAAATGAATGGGCAGAACGGAGATCACCTTAGCGAAGACACGCCACCCAACGTGCCTGCCGAGCAATTGGTAGCCTTCAACGAGGACCTGCTGGCCTGGCCTAAGAACTTTTCGCCTCATCCTAAACTGGCACGCACGCTGCAACGTCGCGCTAATACCCTTGGTCCCGATGGTGGAATTGATTGGGGGCAGGCTGAGACCCTTGCGTTTGCTTCGATCCTGGCTGATGGCACGCCCATTCGTTTAACCGGGCAAGATGCAGAACGCGGAACCTTTAGCCATCGCCATGCAGTGCTTCATCATAGAGAGAGTGGAGAGATATATATCCCATTGCAACATCTCTCCGAGGCACGCGCGTCGTTCTCCATTTATAATAGTCCCCTAACAGAAACCGCTGCACTTGGTTTCGAGTATGGTTACAGCGTACTTGCCCCACAGACATTAGTTCTCTGGGAGGCACAGTATGGTGACTTTGCCAACGTAGGCCAAGTGATTATCGACCAGTTCATTTCCTCCGGTCGTGCCAAGTGGAAACAAGACTCGTCTCTGATTATGCTCTTGCCTCACGGCTATGAAGGGCAGGGACCGGATCACTCAAGTGCGCGCCTGGAACGTTATCTAGAACTTTCGGCACAACAGAACTGGAGAATTGCCAACTGCACAACGGCAGCCCAGTACTTTCATCTGTTGCGACAACAGGCGTTTTTGCTAGAGCGTGAGCCTCGTCCGCTCGTGATCATGACGCCAAAGAGCCTCTTACGTCATCCCCTGTCTCTCTCTCGGCTGCAAGATCTGGCGGAAGGTGCCTTCCAGTCGGTTATCGACGATAGAAATGCACGAGAGCACACTGACCGAATCAGACGCATCATTCTCTGCACAGGGAAGATGGCTATAGACTTGCTTGGCTATAGAAATCGCATCCAGAGTGAAGGCAGCGAAGATACTGCCGAAGATATTGCTATTATCCGGGTGGAAATGTTATATCCTTTCCCAGGGGAAGTGCTAAAGAGCATCCTCGGCAACTATCCGCAGGCACGTGAGATTGTCTGGGTACAGGAAGAACCGCGCAACATGGGGGCCTGGAGCTATATGTCCCCGCGATTGCGTGAGGTGGTTGATCCTGCTATCCCGGTCAACGTCATCTCTCGCCCGGATCGTTCAAGCCCAGCGGCTGGCTTCTGGGACCTGTATGCAGCTGAACAAGAGCGCATTATCACAGAAGCTTGCACTCTGCCACTAAGACAACCTGGAGGAAACTATGTCCGTTGAAATTCATGTCCCACCCCTGGGGGAATCGATCGTTGACGCAACCATTGCATCATGGCTCAAACAAGAGGGAGAGCCTGTACAAAAAGGCGATGCCCTGGTGGAGCTTGAGACCGATAAGGTGAATGTTGAGGTCAGCGCCGAACAGAATGGCGTTTTGCAAAAGATACTCAAGCAGCCAGGCGACACCGTAAGCGTTGGAGAAGTGTTGGGGCTCATCGGTGAGGGAGCCCAGGCTGCTACCAACGGTAAGCGTACAGCTACGCCAGCACCTGAGTCGCAGTCAGCGGTACGACCACAACAACCCGCCGTGGCCAATAATCCTGCATCTGTACCGATGGAGGCACAACGTCCACCTTCGCCTCTGGCCCGTCGTATCGCGGCAGAATACAATGTAGACATTTCCCAGGTCAAGGGAAGCAGTCCACATGGACGTGTCACGAAAGAAGATGTTATTCAATATCTGGATCGCAACGTGCAACAGCCATCAATGCAAGACGCTACTTCGTCCATACAGTCGCCAGCACAGACTGTGCAAACTGCACAACCCACTATATCCACTGCTACTGCGGCACCGTCTCCCACGCCGCCACCAGCACCAGTCATCGGAGGACGCGAGGAGCGCGTTCGCATGTCGCGCCGTAGACAGACCATCGCACAACGCCTCGTTGAGGCCCAGCATACAGCCGCTATGCTCACCACCTTTAACGAGATCGATATGACTGCCATTATGGACGTGCGTAGCCGACGTAGAGAAGCGTTCAAAGAGCGGCATAATGTTTCACTAGGCTTTATGTCCTTCTTTACGAAAGCTGTAGTAGGAGCGCTCAAAGCATTTCCCCTGCTCAATGCGGAAATCCAGGGCAACGAAATAGTGGTGAAGCATTACTATGATATTGGCATTGCGGTTGCTACAGAGGAAGGGCTGGTAGTTCCTGTAGTGCGCGAAGCTGATCGCAAGAGCTTTGCGGAAATCGAACGCGAAATTGCCGACCTGGCGAAACGTGCGAGAGAGAATAAACTCTCACTTGCCGAACTCCAGGGCGGTACATTCACCATTACCAACGGAGGGGTTTTTGGCTCGCTGCTTTCAACACCGATACTGAATGGACCACAAGTAGGTATTTTGGGTATGCATAAAATTGAGCAGCGCCCCATAGCGCTCAATGGGCAGGTCGTGATTCGCCCAATGATGTATCTCGCGCTCTCTTACGATCACCGTATCGTTGATGGGAGCGAAGCCGTACGCTTCCTGGTCAGGATCAAAGAGCTTGTGGAGGACCCGGAGACACTGCTCCTCGAAGGGTAGAAGCTTGCGCAGCGCCTCACAGAAAAAATGTATCTTGTTCTCCTGGGACAAAGTCCGAAGAGAGCAAGGTACATTTTTTCTGTGAGGCTGGCGTGAGGAGTGCGCCGGAGGGATAGTGAGACGATGACAACCGTTGCATGGCACTTTGATGTAATTGTAGATTATGCTATACTGGTGCTTGCAGATAACAGAGCAGCACCTTCTATCTCTATGCGGTCTGTTTCCGTCCTGAGAGCGAATGTGCAGGTGACTATTTGAAGAAAAGTAATGCCAGGGGGGCACTGTGCAGGCAAGTGGCCTGGCGAGGGTGTGACATCCTTGTCACGAAATCACAAGGCAGGAACTGAGGGAGTCGTCAGGGTTATGCAACCAGAAAACATCTATCCTCAACCAGGAGGGAACAACGACGATCTAGATGGCCTCATCGGCAAATCGTTAGGCAAGTGTCGCATCGTCGAGCGTATTGGCGCTGGTGGTATGGCAAAGGTTTTCAAGGCCTATCAGCCTACACTTGACCGTTATGTGGCGATCAAAGTTTTGCCTACCCATTACGCACGCGACCCCATTTTCGTCAAGCGTTTCGTACAGGAGGCGCGTTCAGTTGCGAAACTGAGCCACCCCAATATCATACAGATTCACGATTTCGGCGAAGAGGAGAACATTACCTACATCATCATGGAATATGTTGATGGCGGTACGCTCAAAGAGCGTCTCAAGGGACCATTGCCCGTTCGAGATACCATCGACTTCATCATTCAAGCTGCTGAGGGGCTGGATTGCGCGCATCGCAATGGCATTGTCCATCGTGACGTGAAACCTGCGAACATGCTTCTGCGCAGAGACGGCTATCTTTTGCTCTCGGACTTTGGCATTGCAAAAATCCTGGAGGGTACGACAAACCTGACGCGCGTTGGTACTGGCATCGGCACGCCCCAATATATGTCTCCTGAACAAGGTATGGGCCAGCCCGTGGACCGACGTAGCGACATCTATTCGTTAGGCATTGTGATGTTCCATTGTTTAACCGGTCGTGTGCCCTTTACTGCCGACAGTCCTCTTACCATTACAGTAAAACATGTGAACGAGCCCTTACCCGTCGAGAGAATGGTTGCAGAAGGTGTGCCTCCTCCCATCATGCAAGTCGTACAAAAAATGACCGCAAAGCAGCCTCACGAGCGCTATCAGTCAGCGGATGTTTTGATTGATGCGCTTGTAAGTGCATCTGTTGCCTCAAACATTCCCCTGCTCCGAGCATATCGTGGGGCAATTCCTCAACCGTCTGGATCAATTGACATGAAGGGGATACCTTCAGGTTCGTTGCAGAATATCAATCCTCAGGTCTATGGGAGCCAGATAGGCAATGTTCAGCAACCTGCACCATTTTCTGGTCCCTTGCAGCCCGATGGGCAGCCAGTAATCACGCTTACCTGCTTTCGTTGTGGGGCTCCTAACCCAAGCACGCGACTCTATTGCACAACGTGCGGAGATGATCTCTCGAACCGACGTGCCAGCGCAGACGTATATACTGTAAATGGGCGTCCAGTCCTGGCACGCTTATCGATCCAGACCGGACCAATGGCCGGGCGTTCGTATCGCTTTCACCAGGATGTGACCACCATCGGGCGTACTAATGGCAACGATCTCGTCCTCTCAGGAAGGACGGTCTCGCGCCGCCACGCTCGCCTCTGGTTTGACAGTGGTCGCTGGTACCTGGAGGATTTGCAAAGCGTCAATGGTACATTAGTCAACAATGTACGCATTTACCAGCGCGTAGCATTGAACGACGGCGATGTCATCAACTTTGGCGATGAAGTGGTGGTCTTTAATGTAACCTATGGCCCCTAATCCGCAAGACGAAGTGGGCCGTGTAAAGGAAGAAGAGCACATTGTTATGGTCCACTTGGGCCGGGCTGTAGAATACAAAACCCTGCCTTAAAATTTTAAAAGCGATGGAAGGAATAGATCCATGAGTTCGATAAATCCTCTCGTGCAGGTTGCGCAACAATTTTTATTGGGCGGTGCAGTGAAGCAAAACCATGCCCTTGAGCATGCAACCATTGTATTGCTATCGCGTAAGTTCCCCGAAGTACGTTTTTCAGGTATCTCTTTCGCAGCAGGTTTCTTCGTATTCGGCGATGTGCCCACTGAGGCAATTCTTCCCACTGCTCAGGAAGCACTCGGTCTACTACGTACAAGTCAGCCGGAGTTGGCGGTTCACGAGCGTTGTGGGACCAACCTGGCGGTAGCTGGATTATTAACTGGGCTCTCGGCGATGGCGGTGGCAAAGCTGCGGCGTCCTTATAGCACGGTGAACAATGTTATTCTGGCATCGACGGCTGCGCTGGTGCTGGCTCGTCCGCTTGGTCTGACAGTGCAGCGTTATGTGACGACACAGACACCCAACACATCGATGCGCATTCTCAAGGTAACGCCGATGACGGTCCTGGGTGCACCTGCCCATTTTGTGAGCACGGATAATCCCGACGCTGCCGGACTATTCTCCTGATTGCTGTATCCTGAAAACAGATCGTACATGAAGGTATGCCTGGTGCTTCTCTCTGTATTGTCGATGGAGAAGTGTATGTATGAGTATATCAGGCTGGTTAAGGGAGTAAAAGATGGAACAAGAGCGTAGTCGTTTTCTGGTAGAAACCTCCTGGTTGGCAGAGCATATCAACGATCCGCTAGTGCGGATCGTTGATATGCGTGGCTATGTGCGCACAGTCGAGCGTGAGGGAGGTGTGCAGGATGCCGAGTATGTCGGTGCACGTGATGAATACGAGCAGGGGCATATCCCAGGCGCGGTATACATCGACTGGAGCAGCGATATCGTCGATCCCGATGAGACGGTGAAAGCACAGATAGCTCCTGCACAGCGTTTCGCGGAGGTGATGGGACGTTCAGGCATCGGTGATCAGCACCTGGTTGTTGCCTATGATACTCATCCGGCCTCACAATTTGCCACGCGCCTCTGGTGGGCGCTCAATTACTACGGTCACAAGCAAGTGGTGATACTGAACGGGGGCTTGCCCAAATGGAAACGCGAAAACCGTCCACTGGAGAGCAGCATCCCGGTGTATCCTCCAGCTATCTTTACACCTGTCGTACAACCACAATTGCGTGCCACTGCCGAAGATGTGTTAGCGATGCTCAACCAGCAGGATGTGAAACTGGTTGATGCGCGCGACGTTGGGCAGTATACAGGTCAACTCGTGCGTGGTCAGGGACGGCGTGGGCGCATACCGGGTGCGGTCAACATTCCGCGTGAAGAACTCATAGATCCGGCAAGCGGTACATTCCGTAGCAACGAGGAACTCAAGCATATTTTCTCAGCAGCCGACGTTGCGCCAGAGCAACACGTCGTGGCTTACTGCAATGGTGGTGTGGCCGCGACAACGGTGCTCTTCAGCCTTGCCATGCTTGGATATCCCAACTTGACCAATTACGATGGTTCCTGGAACGAATGGGGCACTCGTCAGGATTTACCGGTAGAAAGCTGAAAGTTGTAGATGGTGGATGGATTAGACGATTTCAGCAATGAACAAGATGAGGAACCAGAAGACCTGCTTGATCTCAACGAGATTATGCGGGCCTTCGGCATCACTGAGTGGGAGAATCTGGGGCCTGTAGAGTCCACACATCCGCAAAACCTGAGCTTGCTAGTTGAGATTGCAAACCAGCGCTATATCCTGAGGGAACGACCTGAAGGGCTCATCGGAGAAGAACCCCACCACCGTTACGCTTTTCAGCGTTATCTGGAACAGTCGGGTATTCCCATTCCTCGGTTGTGGTTGACTCCACAGGGTGAGCCAGCCGTGGCAATTGGTGAAGACTACTTTGAGCTACAACAATGGGCTGGCGGCGACCAGTTTGACAGTGCGAACCCCCACAGCTTCGATTGGACTGCTTCCGCAGGTTCAATGTTGGGGCGTATTCACCAGGCTTCACGTCAGTACACAGGGCATGAACATCGCTGGCCGTCCGAAGCTCATATAGGAGCGGTGGTACAGGGCTACCTTAACCTGGCTCGTAGCAGAGCGGAACAGAGCGAGATCCAGGCTATTGCGGCAGCGCTGGAAAACTGGGTTGAACAATGGGAGGCGGTCTTGCCCTCCGCAATGATGTCTATCGGGGCCGGGCGAGACCTACCCGAGTTTCACATTCATGGTGACTATCATGCGCAGAATCTACGCTTTGGCACATTTGGCGTAACAGCCGTCATGGGCCTGGAGGCATCGCGCTGGGAGAAACGCATCTTTGAGGTTGCCTATGGTCTGTTCTACTTCAGCGCCCTGGCCTGGCAGCCGGGAAACAGCCTGACGCGTCCCCTGGTGAAGCGCGGCTTTGAGCCCGGACGTGCACGCCACTTCTTACATGCCTACGGAGAAGTTTACCCACCAGTGCGTGGTGAAACTGCACTGCTAACCGATGCGTTGATGTTAATCTCGCCCATCGCTACGATAAATGGCCCACTTGAAGATCTATTCTATACGCAAGAGGAGCCAGACGAAGCATTGATCGATGACGTAATGGAGCGTCTGTCCTGGGCCGCCTCTCTACCTGCCTGGCTGGGACGTGTACGTCACTCGTTAGCAGAGATGTGGGGATAGAAGAGCGAAGCGCCTGGTCACGATCTGCCTTCAAGAGTCTGCGACAGAATAGGATACAACTCGCCTAAAGAGTGGATCGTCATATCAGCAGAGAGTTCGGCGAGGGTAGAAGGCCACGGTTGTCCCCTCTGAAGCCATGCTGTTCTCATCCCGACGCGATGTGCCCCATAGATATCGAGATACGGATCATCCCCAACAAAGAGGATTTTCTCGGCGGGAGTCTTCAAGCAGGCTGCCGCCGCCAGGAAAATCTCCGGTTCCGGCTTCTGGCAGCCGAACAGATCCGAGATGAAGATACACGTGGTCAGACGGTGCAGGTCAAGCGCCTCAATTTTAGGGATCTGGCGATGTGAACCATTGCTGATAATGCCAAATGGTATCTTGCTATGCTCAAGAGCCTGGACGAACTGGCGGGTACCCTCATCAAGAAGCATATGAGCTGGAAACTGCCTGTAAAATAGTTCAGCCAGTTCGTCTACATTATAGGGGAGGGATGGTATGATGGCCTTGATTTTCGTAAAGAAGCCTTCGCGTGCTCGTCGACCATAGCCATATGAATGTAGAGAGATGATTTTCTCAACGACTTCCTGAAAAGAAGGGGGTTGCTGAACAGGAAGATGAGCGTGTACAAACGTTTCTACCCAACTCAGGAGTGCCTGATCCCGGTCATAGAATGTCCCATCGAGATCAAAAAGCAAGGCGTGATTGTTCATACCCTAAGGCCATACCTTTCTGGTGATGCACTATTGACGGCGCTTACAGAGAAAATCATACTAATCTTACAACTTTGGGTATAAAATACATCGACGTATTGAGAAGAGTGAGTGGAGGTGTCTGTTGGGCAGGAGGAGTATACTGCCAGAGTAGAACACCATTTACCTCACTGTCACCTCGTCAATACACATATAACATGATATAGAGGCAGTTTGAAAGGGAGTGGCAGTGCTACATTTTCGTTGCTCGATTTCATTGCCCTGGCATGCTATACTTGACGGGCATCGGCAAAAACAAGGCTGAACTCTTCATCAAGCTCGAAATGAAGCATTGGTGACAGAAGGCAGATCATGACACACACCATCGTGAAACGTTGGAGGTTGTACATTTCGTATACCTCTCATGGAGGAGGGAATAGATATAGATGAGTCGTAATCATAACCATAATCACAATTCTTCTGAC
>Ga0070741_10019354_pt1 | contig 10884 bp, 8 predicted proteins | sample Coa_R1_4_FD_66440 | JGI IMG/M metagenome (GOLD analysis project Ga0070741, IMG submission 66440) | Surface soil microbial communities from Centralia Pennsylvania, which are recovering from an underground coalmine fire - Coalmine... | ecosystem: Environmental > Terrestrial > Soil > Unclassified ...
GGCACGATACCGACGAGCGCAATCGGCGCCAGTTCCTTCGCGGGATCGTAGGTCATCTTTTCCTTGAACAGGAAATGATTGATGGCGACTTCGCCGGACGCGCAGGCAAGCAGCGTGTAACCGTCGGGGGCGGCCTTCGCGACGGCTGCGGTCGCCAGCATCGCACTCGCGCCCGCACGGTTCTCGACAATGATCGGCTGGCCGAGCGCCGCCTTCATCGGGTCCTGCAGCAGGCGGGCGATGATATCGACGCCGCCTCCTGCCGCATATCCGACGAGAATATGCACCGGCTGGCTCGCATAGCCGGACTGCGCCGTAGCCTGCGGGACAGCGGCGGCGACTGCGGCCGCCGCCGTGCTTCCAAGAAGATGCCGTCGTGTGAGCATCGTTTTCCTCCCGGATTGTGCCTGCTCAGTCGCCGCCTTCGCGGATCGGCGGTTGAAACGCGAGGCCGGTGTCCCATGGGAAATAGATCCAGGTGTCCTGCGATACCTCGGTGATAAAGGTATCGACGAGCGGACGGCCCATAGGCTTGGCGTAAACCGTTGCGAAATGGGCGTCCGGAATGAGATCACGGACGACACGCGCCGTGTTGCCCGTGTCGACCAGGTCGTCGATGATCAGAACGCGCTTGCCCTGCGAATGCAGCTTTTTCACCTCGGGCGAGATTCCCTTGAGGACCGAGAGTTCCCCCTGGTTTCGGTAGTCGCGATAGCTCACGACGCACACGGTCTCGATCATCCGCACGTTGAGCTCGCGCGCGACGATCGCCGCCGGCACCAGGCCGCCGCGCGTGATGCAGACGATCGCCTCGAACGGTCCGGCCTCGTGCAGCCGCCATGCGAGCGCCCGCGAGTCACGATGAAACTGGTCCCAGGACACCGGGAAGATCTTCTCTGGACGCGGTGCGACATCGCTCGCCATCAGGAACCCCTCTTTCGCACAGAGCTAAAGCAGATTTCAGGTCTCGATTGAAGCGGGGCCGCCGCGAATGCTCTATTCGCCGCAAGAGGGATAAGGTTGCATGGCGACCGGCGGGCACCGGTGCCATCAGAAATTGAGGAAGAATTCGTGGATTCACGTCCCGCTTCCCGGCATGGCCTCACCGAAGCCGCGGCTCAGTCAAGACTGAAAGCGGAAGGATTCAACGAGCTGCCGCGACCGGAAAAGCGGACTCCCTTCGGCATCGTCCGCGACATCCTGCAGGAACCGATGTTCGCCCTGCTGTTGGGGGGCGGAGCGATCTACCTGATCCTCGGCGACTTCGCGGAAGCCCTGATGCTTCTCTCATTTGCGACGCTGTCCGTGCTCATTACGGTCATCCAGCAAACGAGAACGGAAAGGGTTTTGGAAAGGCTCCGTGACCTCACAAGTCCGCGTGCCCTTGTGATCCGGGACGGGACACGCAGGCGTATCGCCGGCCGCGAGGTCGCACGCGGCGACCTTGTCGTGCTCGTGGAGGGTGACCGCGTCCCCGCCGACATCAGGCTCCTGGAGGTTCAGGACTTGCGCACGGACGAGTCCCTGCTGACCGGTGAATCCATTCCCGTCAGAAAGCTCGCCGCGGATGCAAAGGAAAGCACGGCGGACGTGCGCCCGGGAGGAGATGACCAGACTTATGCGTATTCCGGATCACTGGTGGTGCGCGGGAGCGGCATCGGCGAAGCTGTTGCGACGGGACCGCGCAGCGCGATCGGACAAATTGGACAATCGTTGACGGTTATCGAAACCGAGCCACCTCGTCTGCAGGCACAGACGCGGCGGCTCGTCCGGACGTTCGCGGTAGCCGGAACGGCGGTGAGCGTTCTGGCCGTTCTCCTCCACGGCTTCATGCGAAGCGGCTGGCTTGAAGCGACCCTCGCAGGGATTGCGCTTGGCATGTCGATGCTGCCGGAAGAGTTTCCGGTGGTCCTTACGGTTTTCATGGCAATGGGGGCGTGGCGTATCTCCCAGGCGCGCGTGCTTACCCGCCGCGCAACCGCGATCGAGACGCTTGGCTCGGCGACCGTTCTGTGCAGCGACAAGACCGGGACACTGACAGAGAACCGGATGACCGCCGTCGAACTGCGCTCGGTCAGCGGAAGCATATGGCGACGTCCGGCCGCAGCCGACCACGAGATTCCGGACGCGTTCCATACGCTCGTCGAGTCGGCCGTTCTCGCCAGCGCCCGCGACCCGTTCGACCCTATGGAGAAAGCGTTTCACGACCTCGGCAGGCACGTCAGGCTCGGAGGCCCGCCGCCTGGCGCCGACTGGACCCTGGCGCATGCTTACGGACTCAAACCTGATCTCCTGGCCATGACGCAGGTCTGGCAGCCGGCAGACCGGCTGACTGAATTCGTCGTGGCAGCCAAGGGCGCGCCCGAAGCCATGGCACATCTTTCCCGCCTGTCGCCTGCGTCCACGAAGAAAGTCAAGCAGGACGCTGATGCCATGGCGGCAGAGGGCTTGAGAGTCCTTGGTGTCGCGCGGGCGACCCATGTCGGCACGGACTGGCCAAAGTCGCAGCACGATTTCGAATTCGAGTTTCTCGGGCTGGTGGGACTGGCCGATCCGCTGAGGGCAAGCGTGCCCGAGGCCGTTGCCGAGTGCCGGTCGGCCGGTATTCGCGTGGTGATGATCACCGGAGATTACCCGGCCACGGCGCGCGCAATCGCACGCGAAGCAGGACTTGAAGTCCACGACGTGCTGACGGGAGAGCAACTCGAAAAGCTGTCCGATGCCGAGTTGCGCAAGCGCGTCTACGCGGCAACCGTGTTCGCACGTATCATGCCGGAGCAGAAGCTCCGTATCGTTAGGGCGTTTAAATCGAACGGCGAAATCGTCGCCATGACCGGAGACGGCGTCAACGACGCGCCGTCGTTGAAGGCAGCCGATATTGGCATCGCAATGGGCGGCAGGGGCACCGACGTTGCGCGCGAAGCGTCCTCGATCGTGCTCCTCGACGACGATTTCGGATCCATCGTCAAGGCCATCCGTCTCGGACGGCGAATCTACGACAATCTGCGCAAGGCGATGGGATTTATTTTTGCCGTCCATGTTCCCATTGCCGGTCTTGCTCTTCTTCCGCTGGTGTTCGGGCTGCCGGTCCTGTTGGGGCCCGTTCACATTGCCTTTCTTGAAATGGTGATCGACCCGGTGTGCTCGCTCGTCTTCGAGGCCGAAACCGAAGAAGAGGCGGTCATGCGCCGGCCGCCTCGTGCGCCGAACGAGCCGCTGTTCTCCCGCAGGTCCGCCATCTGGAGCCTGGTCCAGGGCGTACTGGCGTTCGGGCTGGTCGCCGGAATCTTCATGCTCGCGCACGCGCGCGGAATGCCGGAAGACGAGGTGCGCGCCCTCGCGTTCTTTTCTCTTGTATTCGCGATTGTCGGCCTGGTTTTCGTGAACCGGTCGTTCAGCGCATCGCTGATCGTCGCATTCCGGCGTCCAAATCCCGCGCTCACGTGGGTGCTGGCTGCTGTTTCGACGATTCTCGCTCTCTCGCTTCTCGTCCCCGTCGTAGCCGGCCTGCTGCGGTTCGGTCCCCTGCACGCCGACGATCTTGCCGTCACGCTGGGCGTGGGAGCAGCCGTTCTGGTCGTGCTCGAATTTCTCAAGCCGTTCCTGGCGAAGCAGATGGTCTCCCAGGTGCCCTGAAGTGCCCTGATCACCGCGACGTGCCGGCGAGCTGCGCCTTGACTTTGCGCAGCATGCCTTCCACTTCCGCCTTCACGGCCGCGAGCTCGCCGGCATCGCGCGAGCGCACGACAATATTGGTGTTCGGGCCGTTCTTTTCGTCAATGAACGGATAGCTTCCGATGATCGTCGCCGGGTGGGCCTTGGCAATGGCGCCGAGCTCGGTCCCGACGTCACCTTCCTTGGCATCCGCGCGAATCGTCTCGGACAGGAGCTTTGTGCCGGTCTTGAGCCTGGGAGCCACCTCGTCGAGCATTGCCTGCATCACCGCCGGAATTCCCGCCATGGTGATGACGTTGCCAATCCAGAAGCCCGGCGCTCCGGAAACCTTGTTGGCCACGAGCGCGGCGCCTTTCGGAATACGCGCCATGCGCATGCGCGCCTCGTTGAGCTCGCCGCCCATCCTTGCCAGACGCTCCTTCAGGATGGCGACAGCCTCGGGATGAAATTCCAGTGGAACGCCGAAAGCCTCGGCCACGCAATCGGCGGTGATGTCGTCATGCGTGGGTCCGATGCCTCCGGTGGTGAAGACGTAAGTGTACTTCGCGCGCAGGGCATTGAGCGCCTCGACGATCGCGACGGCCTCGTCGGCAACTACCCTCACCTCCTTCAGATCAATCCCGATGGCGGTGAGGTAGTCGGCGATGTAGCCGATGTTCTTGTCCTTGGTCCGACCTGAGAGGATTTCGTCGCCGATCACGAGCACAGCTGCGGTGACGATGTCGGGCTTGGCACTCATGACGGCGTCCTTGTCAACGACCCTTCAAGACGTAGCGTGACCGCGCCACCCGCTCAAGCCGCCTCGCTGCCATCGCCGGCACGCGGGCACGTCACGTGTGCCGACGAAACGCAGCCTCGCGCGCCGCATTCCCCCAAGGCGGCTCCGGACGGGTCGGGCCGCTTTTTTAGGATCTGCGCGTATGCCGGACGACTGCCTTTCGCGCCGTGCATGTCTTCATTCACAGCGGACCATCTCGGCGTCGGGCGGTCCACAGGGAAACCCAGTTTTTACAACGACCTATCGGCTCTGCTTCTACTTTTACCGTCGGTTAACAGAACTGGCCGAATTGCCTTTTTTGGCCGCCGGATAGGCACGAGTCGAGTAAAACGCAAGCTAATAGCAAGCTTTGTTCCCTAGCTTCCGGGCCGAAAAACGCAATGGGCAGGACGCCTTAAGGGACTTCACCGTGCCGGCTGTCGCTCGTCCGCGTGCTTCCGACGCGCGGCCATACACCAGTTGGGACCGCGCGCGTCTGAGCGTCGTGGTGCCGATCGGCGTGATCGTCGCCGTGGCGATCGTCTGCATCGTCGTCGCCGTCCTCTCGTCCGCCCAACGCGCCGACGTCGTCGCAATCGACCACGAACGGCAGCTGTTCTCGCGCGCGCTCACCAACTACGGCGAGCGCGTGCTGCGCGAAGTGGAAAGCGTCGCATCGTCGCCGGCGACCATTCAGAACATCCGTCGTTCCTTCAACCCAGGCTGGGCCAGGGATCGCGTCGGCAGCTGGCTGGAGACCTATTTCGACCACGACTACGTCTTCGTTTTCGACCACGACGACGAGGTGATCTATTCGCTGCTCGGCAACCGCGCCGCCGATGCCAAGTGGCTCGCCAGCGCGCGTTCGGATTTCGCCTCGGTGCTCGAGTATATGCGGGGCCGCGATCCCACCCTGCAAGGCGCGATCCGCCTCAGCCAGCCCAGCCTGACCGAAGGCGGCGCACATCCGCAGTCGGCAGTGATCCGCCGCGTCATGGGCAAGCCAGCCGTCATCGCCGCAGTCGCCGTCGGCCCGGTCGACGGAATTCCCCAGTCGGTGGACGGCGAAGCGCCGATCATCATGTCGGTGAAGTTCATCGACGATGCCGCGCTGTCCGGCATCGCGACGCAGCTGCGGCTGGTCAATCTGCGCAAGGTCGATCAGATGCCGGTGCCGCAGGGCGACCTCGCATACGATCTCACCGGTCCCGATGGTGGCGTGATTGCCCGCTTCGCGTGGACGCCGAAACAGCCCGGTGCCGAGATCGTGCACAACGTTGTGCCGTTCATCGCGGTCGCGCTGGCAGGCTTTGCGCTGCTCGCCGCTTTCGTGCTGCGCTACATGCGCCGCACGGCGGCCGCCATCGCCGCGGGCGAATCGCGGCTGCGTCATCTTGCGATGCACGACCCGCTGTGCGGGCTGCCGAACCGCATTTTCTTCGGCGAACGCCTCGAGGCCGTCATCGAGGAGGTCCGCAACGGCAGCGCGCCAGCGGCGGTGTTCTATATCGACCTCGACCACTTCAAGGACGTCAACGACACGCTGGGGCATCATGTCGGCGACGAGCTGATCCGCAACGTGACGCTGCGGCTGTCGCACACTCTGCGTGGCGGCGACCTTGTCGCGCGCCTCGGCGGCGACGAGTTCGCGGTGATCTCCTCGGTTGCCGGCGATGACGAGAAGATGCTGTTGCTCGCACAACGCATCATCTCAGCGATCTGCTCGCCCTATTCGATCGGCGGACAGAACATCATTATCGGCGCCTCGGTCGGCATCGCCGTCATCGACAAGAACTGCGGCACCGCAACCGACATCATGCGCTACGCCGACATGGCGCTTTATCGTGCGAAAAACGAAGGGCGCAACCGCGCCTGCATCTATGACGCCGCGATGGACGCCGACCTGTCCACGCGCAAGCTGCTCGAGGCGGATCTGCGCGACGCGATCGAATCCGGCCAGCTGCAGCTCCTGTATCAGCCTGTCGTGAACAAGAGCGGCGAGACCGTCGTCGGCGTTGAGGCGCTCTGCCGGTGGAAGCATCCGACCCGCGGCGAAATCCCGCCGAGCGAGTTCATCGCCATCGCCGAGCACAGCGGCCTCATCATCGATCTCGGCAACTGGGTTCTCCGACGCGCCTGCATCGACGGGCGGGCCTGGCCTGAACTGACCATCGCTGTCAATGTATCCTCGTTGCAGTTCCGCCGTATCGACTTCGTCGACGTGGTGGAGCGCATCCTGCGCGAGACCAATTTCGACCCCTCGCGGCTCGAGCTCGAACTCACCGAGAGCGTCCTGCTCGGCAATGTCGACACGGCCGAAGCCGCGATGATCCGGCTGAAGACTCTCGGCGTCCGGCTTGCGCTTGACGATTTCGGCACCGGTTACTCGAGCTTGCTGTATCTGCGCCGATTTCCGTTCGACAAGCTCAAGATCGACCGCAGTTTCGTGCGCTCGATCGAGAAAGCGGCGGACGCCGCGGCGATTGTGCACGCCATCGTCAGCCTCGGCCGCGGCCTCGGCATGAAGGTGACAGCCGAAGGCGTCGAAACCGCCGACCAGCAGCTGTTCCTGCGCGCGGCCGGCGTCCATTCGATGCAAGGCTATCGCTTCGGACGGCCGGTGAGCGTCGCCGAAATCTCGGCCCGCCTTTATTCACCCGGGGTTTTAAAGCCAGGCGAAATCCCCACCGCCCTGGCGAGCTGACGCGGGTCATCCGGCCGGCGCAGCGCCTCTCCCGCCGGTGATGGCGCACGCGCGCTTTTGTGATATTGCGGACGTCCCGACTTTTTCACGAGAAAGGACATCCGATGGCTGCTTCCGCAAAAATCGCGCTGGTGACCGGGGCCGGAACCGGCGTAGGCCGGGCGGTTGCCATTGCGCTTGCGAGAGCCGGTTACAGCCTCGTTCTCGCCGGCCGGCGCAAGGAGATGCTCGACAAGGCCGCGGGCGAGATCAACGCGGTCGGCGCGCAGGCGCTGGCCGTTCCCACGGACGTATCGAAGCGCGAGTCGATCCTGTCGCTGTTCGCCACGATCAAATCGACCTTCGGCCGGCTCGATGTGCTGTTCAATAATGCCGGCATCGGCGCGCCGGCGGTGCCGCTCGAGGATCTGCCGTTCGAAACCTGGCAGAACGTGGTCGCGACAAATCTCACCGGCATGTTCCTGTGCACGCAGGAAGCCATCAAAATCATGAAAGACCAGAAGCCGCGCGGCGGGCGCATCATCAACAACGGATCGATCTCGGCGCACGCCCCGCGACCTTATTCCGTTGCCTATACCTCGACCAAGCATGCGGTGACCGGGCTGACGAAATCGACGTCGCTCGATTGCCGGCAATATGACATCTGCTGCGGGCAGATCGACATCGGCAATGCCGCGACTCCGCTCACCGAGCGCATGGTCCAGGGCGACGGCGTGTTGCAGCCGGACGGGCGCAAGATGATCGAGCCGCGCATGGAGGCCGATCACGTCGGCAACGCCGTCGTCTACATGGCGAGCCTGCCGCTCGATACGAACGTCCTGTTCATGACCGTGATGGCCAACAAGATGCCGTTCGTCGGACGAGGCTGACCGAATGGAATCGCTGCACGGGTGGCACGAGTTCTATCTTCTCGTCGGCACCGCCGCCGCGACCGTGCTCGCGCTTCTTTTCGTGGCGGTGTCGCTTGGCGCCGGCTACCTGAGCAGCAGACATCAGGCCCCGACGCGCACCTTCATGAGTCCGGTGGTGATCCATTTTACCAGCGTGTTCTTCGTTGCCGCGGTCTGCCTGATACCGTCGCACGGACCGGTGTTCTTTTCGGCGCTGATCGGAGCGACGGCTGCCGTCGGCGTCATCGTGTCCGTGCTCGTCACCGTTCAGGTCATACGCAGAGACTGGACACAGTACGTCTTGGACTATTTCGCCTACGGGCTGCTGCCGCTGGCGGCCTACCTCGCGTTGGCGGTTTCCGGCTTCATGATCTACGGCGAAAGAACTTACGGGCCCGAAGTGCTGGCCGGCGCCCTGCTGGCGCTCACCATCGTGAACGTCCGCAACGCGTGGGATCTCACCCTGTCCATGGCGCGTCGGCACGCCGACGGGCAGCAATCGAATTAGCCGAGGATCGCGGCACGCGCGTGGCTTCTCCTAGCGGCGGCCGCCGCCGAGCCCGCCGAGCAGCCCGCGGACCAGCGCCCTGCCGAGCTGGGTCGACCTGGGAAGCGACCGAGCGCGCGACCTGCTTGACCACGACCTCGCCGGTCGACATTCGCCGCGAGCGTCCGCCCGAGGAGCCGCCGCGGAGCACGCCGCCAAGCACGTCGCCCCAGCCGCCGCCGGACGACGGAGTCTCCGGCGCCGGGGCGGGACGTTGCCTGCCACTGTCGGGCGCCGGCACTTCCGGCGCGCCTGCACGACCTTGCATGCGCCCCTGCAAGATTTCGTAAGCCGATTCCGGATCGATGGTCTCGTCATATTTGCCGCGGATCGGGCTCTTGCCGACGACCGATTTGCGTTCCGCAGCCGTGACCGGGCCCACGCGCGCCGTCGGCGGGCAGATCAGGGTGCGCTCGACCATGCTGGGCGTGCCGTTGCCCTCGAGGAACGACACCAGCGCCTCACCCTTGCCGAGTTCGGTGATCACCTTGGCGGTATCGAGTTTCGGGTTCGGGCGAAACGTCTCGGCCGCCGCCCGCACGGCCTTCTGGTCACGCGGCGTGAAGGCCCGCAGCGCGTGCTGGACGCGGTTGCCGAGCTGCGCCAGGACTTTGTCGGGTACGTCGAGCGGATTCTGCGTCACGAAATAGATCCCGACACCCTTGGATCGAATAAGCCGCACGACCTGCTCGATCTTTTCCAGCAGCGCTTTCGGCGCCTCGTTGAAAAGCAGATGCGCTTCGTCAAAGAAGAAAACGAGCTTCGGCTTGTCGAGGTCACCCACCTCCGGCAGCGACTCGAACAGCTCCGACATCAGCCACAGCAGGAACGTGGCGTAGAGGCGCGGGTTCTCCATCAGCTTGTCGGCGGCGAGGACATTGATGATGCCGCGTCCGTCGCGGTCGGTGCGCATCATGTCCTCGATCGAGAGTGCCGGCTCGCCGAAGAACTTTGCGCCGCCCTGGTTCTCGAGCACGAGCAGCTGGCGCTGGACCGAGCCGACCGTCGCTGTCGCCACGTTGCCGTACTTTGCGCCGATCTCCTTTGCGTTCTTCGACAGATACGACAGCAGCTCGCGCAGGTCCTTAAGGTCGATCAATCCCTTGTTCTCGGCATCGCTCGAGCCGAATTCGTCGTCGGCAAAACGGAACGCGATATTGATGATGCCTTCCTGCACGTCGTTGAGGTCGAGCATGCGCGAGAGCAGCAACGGCCCCATTTCAAAAACGGTCGTGCGGATCGGGTGCCCCTGCTCGCCGAACAGATCCCAGAACACCACCGGAAATTCGTCGGGCTGATACTTGAAGCCGAGGTCGGTGGCGCGCTTGACCAGGAAATCCTTGGCCTCGCCGGCGGCCGCCACGCCCGACAGATCGCCTTTGATGTCGGCAGCAAAAACGGGAACACCTGCGCGGGAAAAACCTTCCGCCAGGACCTGCAGCGTCACCGTCTTGCCGGTGCCTGTCGCGCCGGTGACCAGTCCGTGACGGTTCGCGAATTTGAGCGCCAGATATTCCGGTTTGTTGCTCTTGCCGACGAAGATCCTGTCATCCCGCAAAGCGTCAGCCATGGCGTTCACCTGTTGGTTGCGCACACTCGTCTAACCCCGCCGGCCTGCGAGGAATATTCGATCCGCCGGGCCGCTTATTCAAGCACCCTGACCTCGACCTTCGTTCCGGCTTTTACCTTTCCGAGGACCTTCACGTCGCCGAGCGCCTTCGCGAAGATATTGCACGGGCTTGCCAGTCGCGTCTCGTTTCCCTGGCTGATCGGCGTGCGTCCGAAGCCGAGGGCGATTGCCGGTCCGTCCGGCCAATAGGCGACTTCGCCGGGCGTGACCACGGCGCGCGCGTTTGCTTCACGTTTCACTTCAACCGGCACGTCGAAGTAGACCTCCTCGCCCCAGGTCAGCGCCGACGATGTGATCGGCAGCGCCGACGCAATCGCCTTCGCGGTGGGCGTGTCGAGCAGTTCGGCATCGAGCGCGAGCGTGCCGAAATCGAAGCGGATGCGCGCCATTCGTGTTCTCCTTAAGCAGGCCATTCTCAGGGAGGACACTTCTGCGCGCAACCCGCGCTTGGCTATATTCCTATCATTGTCACATCCATCCTGCTCAATCGAGGGGCGTCATCATGAGAAAGGGACGACCGGCCCGCCCGGGCCTCGACCAAGAATACGGGCGGCAGAGCGTTGGCTTGCCCGTGGCAGCCTCGAAACCGAGGCGGTTGTTTGACAAGTGAACCTGGTCCTCACCCGGTCATTCCGGGGTGCGTGCGCAGCACGCGAACCCGGAAGGTGGGAGCCCGCGGCG
>Ga0070741_10019355_pt1 | contig 10884 bp, 10 predicted proteins | sample Coa_R1_4_FD_66440 | JGI IMG/M metagenome (GOLD analysis project Ga0070741, IMG submission 66440) | Surface soil microbial communities from Centralia Pennsylvania, which are recovering from an underground coalmine fire - Coalmine... | ecosystem: Environmental > Terrestrial > Soil > Unclassified ...
GGTCGCCCTCGCCGGTCTTCGGCTGCCCCTCGATCGGCACGTTGGCCGGGATCGGGTAGGGGCCCTTGTCGCTCTCGTCGGCGTACTCGAAGGAGACGCGCGACTTCGGCGTCGTCTTGCCGTGCACGACGACGTAGGGGATGCCGATGCGGGAGCCGTCCCAGAGGCCGGAGCCGAAGTCGGCGTGCACCGGCCCGTTGCCGATCGAGGCGATGATCTGCGCCGAGTCGGCGGCGACGGGGAGCGTGTCGACCTTCTGGTTCCACGCGTTCGCGGCCGGGAAGAGCGGGCAGCCGCCGAGCGTCGGCGACGCTGCCGGCGCGGCGCCGGCGAGCGCCAGCGTGGAGAGCGCGGCGGCGAGGGCCCTCATGGTTGGAGCAGTAGCACCTCCCAGCCGCCCGCGCGTGCCCTGTAGGAGTGACGTTCGTGCAGGCGGTCGTCGCGGTGCCGCCAGAACTCGTAGGCGTCGGGGACGAGCCGGTAGCCGCCCCAGCGCTCGGGGCGCGGCGGGTCGGGCGGCTGCGCCGCGACCGCGGCCTCGAGCTCCTCGCGGGAGCCGATCGGCTCCGACTGGCGGGAGGCGGCGGCGCTGCGGCGCGAGCCCGCCGGACGGGTCGCCCAGTAGGCGTCGGACTCTTCGGCGGGGACGCGTTCGACGCGCCCCTCGACGCGCACCTGGACGCCGTCGCCGCGGAAGAGGAGCGCCGCCCGCGGGTTCGACTCGAGCTCGCGGCCCTTGCGGGAGGTGTAGCCGGTGTAGAACGTGAACCCGCGCTCGTCGGCGCTCTTCAGCAGCACCATGCGCACCGACGGCCGCCCGTCCGGCGTCGCGGTTGCGAGCGCCATCTCGCTCGCGCCGGGCAGCCAGGCGTGGAAGAGCGCGAGCGGGTCGCCGGTCACGGGGCGGTCTCGGGCAGCTCGCGCAGCGACGGGATCGGCGAGGGGAGCAGCCACGCGAGCCCGGCGAGGCTGCCGACGGTGGCGATCCAGAGCGTCGGCCGCAGCCCGATCGTCGAGCCGAGGATGCCGGCGAGCGTCGTCCCGACCGGGCGCACGCCGTAGTTCACGACCATGAACGCGCCGGAGACCCGGGAGCGGAGCGCCGGCGGGACGAGGGCGGCGACGATCGAGCCGGCCATGATGTCGAGCAGCATCACACCCGCCCCGGATCCCAGCTCGGCGAGGCCGAGGAGGAGGAGCACGAGCCAGTGGGGGCCGCCGGCCGCGGGCACGAGCACGAGCGGGGCGGGGAAGAGGAAGCAGCCGAGGATGAACGTCGGCCCGACCCCGAGCCGGCGCGAGACCGGCCCGGTGACGGCCGACGTGGCGACGGTGCCGACCGAGCCGACGGCGAGCACGACGCCGAGCACGGCCGGCTTCACGTGCAGCGAGCGGGTGGCGTAGAGCAGGAAGAGCGCGAAGAACATGAAGTTGAAGAGGTTGATGGTGGCGACGCCGAGCAGCTCGGCGCGCATGACGGCGTTGCCGCGCAGCCAGCGCGCGCCCGCGAGCACGCCGCCCTTGTCGGGGTCGGCGCGCGGCGGGTCGGGAGCGTCGATGCGGCCGAGGAAGAACGCCGACCAGAGGAACGAGGCTGCGTCGAGCGCGAGCGCGTAGGGCCCGCGCAGGAGCTGCACGAGCGCGCCGCCGAGGCTGTTTCCGGCGAGGAACGAGAACGCCCGCGTTCCGTGCAGCAGCGAGTTGGCGGCGACGTAGTCGTCTCGCTCGACGATCGTCTGGAAGAAGCCGCCGTAGGCGACGTAGAACCCGACGGCGAGCGTGCCGGTGAGGAACGCGACGCCGTAGAGGATCGGCCAGCTGAGCTCGCCGAGCGCGTAGGCGACCGGCACGGCGGCGAGGACGAGCCCGCGGGCCGCGTCGGCCGCGAGCATCACGAGCCGCCGCTTGCCCAGCCTGTCGACGAGCGCGCCGGCGTGGAGGGAGAAGAGCAGGTTCGGGACGAGGGCGACCGTCGTCAGCGCCCCCATCTGCCCCGGGCCGGCGTGCAGCGCGAGCACGGCGGTGAGCGGCAGCGCGATCAGCGTCACCTGGTCGCCGACGAGCGACACCGCCTGGCCGACGAAGTAGCGGCGGAAGTTCGCGTTGCGCCGGAGAAGCGGCGGGACCACCCGCCGGAGGCTAATCGACGGTCGGTGAGGTCCTGTCCAGCAGGGCGCGGATCTTGCGCGTCAGCTCGTCGGCGCTGAACGGCTTCTGCAGGAACGCGATCCCGGGCTCGAGCACGCCGTGCTGGTCGATCGCCGAGTCGGTGTAGCCGGAGATGTACAGCACCCGCGTGCCGGGGCGGAGTGCGAGCACGCTCGTCGCCACCTCCGGGCCGCTCATGCCCGGCATGACGACATCCGTCAGGAGCAGGTCGACCGTCTGCCCGTGCCGTCGCAGCAGCTCGAGCGCCGACGGGCCGTCGCCCGCCTGCAGCACCGTGTAGCCGCCTCCCTCGAGGATCTCGGCGACGAGATGCCGCACGACGAGCTCGTCCTCGACGAGCAGGATCGTCTCGGTGCCGGTGCGCGGGCGCTCGGCCGCGGGCTCGGGCGCCGGCGGCTCGGCCTGCTCGTCGGCGGCGGGCAGCAGCACGCGGAACGTCGCTCCGTGGCCGGGAGCCGAGTCGACCTCGATCCGGCCGCCGCTCTGCTCGACGATTCCGTACACGGTCGCGAGCCCGAGGCCGGTGCCGCCGTCCTTCGTCGTGAAGAACGGGTCGAACAGCTGCGCCCGCTCGGCGTCGCTGATGCCGACGCCGGTGTCCGCGATCCGCAGCTCGACGAAGCGCGCGCCGTCGCGCACGACGTTCGCGGTCTCGATCGTCACCGCCCCGCCCTGCGGCATCGCCTCGCGGGCGTTGACGGTCAGGTTCACGATCACCTGCTCGAGCTGCGTCGGGTCGGCGACGACCGACCAGAGCGCCCGCTCCGGGATCGTGACCAGCTCGACGTCCTCGCCGATCAGGCGGCGGAGCATCATGTCCATGTCGGCGACGACCGTGTTCAGGTCGAGCACGCGCGGCTGCATCACCTGGCGGCGGCTGAACGCGAGCAGCTGGCCGGTGAGCGCGGCCGCGCGGCCCGACGCGCGCCTGATCTCCTCCGCGTGCCGGCGAAGCTCCTCGTCGTCGAGGCCGTCGATCAGAAACTCGCTGTAGCCGGTGATCGCCGTCAGCAGGTTGTTGAAGTCGTGGGCGACGCCGCCGGCCAGCCGGCCGACCGCCTCCATCTTCTGCGCGCGGTTGAGCTGCAGCTCGAGCTCGCGCTGCCGCGTCAGGTCTCGGACGACCGCGATGTGGCGGTGCGGGCGGACGTTCGCGGTCGCGACGAAATCGATCCGCCTGCGTCCCCCGTCCGGGCGCTGCAGCCACACCTCCGCCTCCAGCGTCCCGCGCCGCTGGAACTCCGACCAGAGCTCGGTGACCGGCTCGTCCGGCACGAGCTCGTCGACCGTCAGCTCGATCGCCTGGTCGTGGGCGATCCCGAGCAGCTCCGCCGCCGCCGAGTTCACCTCGACGATGCGCCGGTCGTCGTCGACGATCAGCTTCGGCACCACCGACTGCTCGAACGTGGCGGCGAACAGGAGGCTCGCGTCGCGCTTCGCAGTCACGTCCTCGAACGTCATCGCCACCCGGCCGGCGGGGAGGGGGAACGCCTTCGCCGAGAAGATGCCGGCGGGGATGCGGTCGTCGCCGTACTCGAGGTCGCCGAGGTCGAGCGGCACGCCGCTGTCCCGCACCTCGCGGAACACGTCCTGCAGCTGCGGCGCCGCGGGCAGCACCTCCGGCAGCGTCCGGCTGAGGATGTCGTCGACGGGGACACCCGTCGCGTCGGCGCTCGCGTCGTTCGCGTAGTCGAGCCGGAAGCCGTCGCCGTCGGTGCGCCACACCCACAGGGCGATCTGCATGTTCTTCACCACCTCGCCCTGCAGCCGGAGCGCCTCGACGAGGCGGCGGCGCTCGTCGAGCTCGTCCGCGTTGCGGATCACCGTGCTGACGAACTCGGCCATCATCCGCGCCGTCTCGACGGCCAGCTCGTCGAAGGCGCCCGGGCGCGCGGCGACGATCGAGAGCGCGCCCACCGCCGTGCCTGACCGGTAGAGCGGCGCGCAGATCACCGAGCGGGCGCCCATGCGCCGGCACGGGTCGCGGTCGATCCGCGTGTCCTGCTCGACGTCCGGCACGGAGACGACCTCGCCGCTCAGCGCCGCGATGGCGGAGAGGCTCCGCGCGCGGTCGACGCGCTCCCCGACGTGCGGCGCGGCGATGCCCGACCCCTGCTTGACGACGTAGTCGTAGCCCTCGAACCAGTGCACCGCCGCACCGTCGCCGCCGCAGAGACGCTGCGCGCGCTCGACGATCGCCGCCGTGACGGCGTCGCCGTCGAGCTCGAGCGCCGCGATCTCCTGCTGCGTCTCGACGATCGCGTGCATGCGGCCGAGGCTCGTGCGCAGGCGGTCCTCGGTGCGGCGGCGCTGCGTGACGTCGCGGAGGGTCGTGTGCGTGCGCCCGTCCGGCAGCCTGCGCGCCGAGTATTCGAGCTGCAGGTTCTCTCCGTCGCGCACGAACGTGGTGTCGGCGCGAGCGGCGCCGGCGTCCGGGAAGAGCTCGGATGAGCGGAGGCCGCGCAGCTCCGCGAGCGACCGGCCGAGCAGCACGGTCGCCGCGTCGTTCGCGTCGATGATCCGGCCCGACGGGTCGGTGACGATCGCCGCGTCGGCTGCCTGGGCGTGCAGCGTGCGGTAGGCGAGCTCGCTCTCGCCGAGGCGCTGCACGAGCTCGGCGTTCCGGAGCGCGATCTCCGCGCCCGAGGTCAGCATCCGGATCGTGTGCACGTCGCTGTCGTCGAACGCGTCCGGCGACGCGCTGCGCACGCCGAGGATGCCGCGGATGCGGCCGTCGTACTCGATCGGCGCGAGCACGATCGCGCCGGCGCCGGGCGTCAGGCAGCGCGTCACCTCGGTGCCTTCCGTCGCGCGCAGCACCGTCAGCTCCCCGCGGCGGAGGCACTCGTCGCCGAGCGTGTCGGCGATCGGCATCGTCCGCCCTTCCAGCGGCGCGTCCTCGCCCGCGCAGACGTCGAAGTGGGCGAGCTTCCCGCTCAGGGTCGACAGCGACGCGCCGTCGGCGCCCGGGAGCGCCATCAGGTGGCGCACGATCCCGCGCATCACCGCGTCGAGCTCGCCGGCGAGCCCGGCGACCTCGAGCCCAGGGCGGTCCGGCGCGGCCGTGCTCACTCGATCAGACCCTGGCGCAGCGCGGTCGCGACGGCCTGCGTGCGGGTCGCCGCGCCCAGCCGGTCGGAGGCCTTCCGGAGGTGCGTGCGCACGGTCTCCGGGCTGATTCCGAGGCGGCGGCCGATCTCCTCGTGCTGCAGGCCGTCGGCGAGCAGCTCGAGCACGTCCATCTCGCGCTGCGTCAGGCTGCGCGAGCGGGCCGAGGATCGGGTCAGCGCAGGGTCGAGATACGAGCGTCCCGCGAGCGCGGCTTCGAGCGCCCGCACCACGTCGGCGAGCGGCGCCGCCTTCAGGACGACGGCGACCGCGCCCGCCTCGAAGGCGTCGTGCGCGAGGTCGCGGTCGGCGTCGGCGGTGTAGACGACGAGCTTCGTCTCGGGGCTCGCCTCGCGCAGGCGCTCGAGCAGCTCGAGCCCCGACAGGCGGGGCATGCGGTAGTCGACGAGCGCGAGCTCCGGCCGGTGCTCGGCGACGAGCGCGAGCGTGCGGGGCCCGTCGGCGGCGGGGCCGATCACCTCGAAGCCGTTGTCGGCGACGTACGAGGTGACGGCGCTCGCGAGCGCGGGGTGGTCGTCGGCGATCAGACAGCGTGCGCTCATGCGGCAGCCTCCAGCAGACGGATGCCTTCCTGGCGGAGCTCGAGCTCTCCCGACTCGATCAGGCCGAGCGCCAGGTCGACGATGTGCGGATCCCATTGCGCGCCGCGCTGGCGGCGAAGCTCCTCGACGACCCCTTCGGGTGTGAGCGGGGCGCGATACAGCTGCCGCGACGTCATCACCTCGATCGAGTCGGCGACCGAGACGATGCGCGCGCCCAGCGGGATGCCCTCGCCGGCGAGCCGGTCGGGGTAGCCGTTGCCGTCCCAGCGCTCGTGGTGGTGGCGGACGACCGGGCGGGCGCCCTGCAGCAGGTCGAGGGGCTCGAGCAGCCTGTCGCCGATCACCGGATGCGTCTCGACGATCGCGCGCTCCTCCTCGTCCAGCGGGCCCGGCTTCAGCAGCACGCGGTCGGGGATGCCGATCTTGCCGATGTCGTGCAGGATCGCGCCGAGCCGGATCTCGTCGATGTCGTGGCTCGACAGCTCGAGCAGTTCGGCGAGCCGCACGGCGAGCGCGGCGAGCCGCTCGCAGTGGCCGTGCAGGTACGAGTCGCGCGCCTCGATCGCGTTTGCGAGCGCGCTCGCGAGGGTGGGGGCGAGCAGCCGCTCGCGCAGCTCCTCGCGGCTCCGGTCGGCGCGCTCCAGCGCATGCGCGACGGCGTCGGTGAGCTCGTCGTGCGAGAACGGCTTCGTGACGAGGCCGGCCGCCCCGCGCGTCAGCGCCTGGCTGAGCGTCTCGTAGGTGCCGGCTCCGGTGACGAGCACGACCGGCAGCGACGCGCGCAGCTCGCGCACCGCCTCCAGCAGCTCGATTCCCGACAGGCCCGGCATGACGACGTCGCTGACGACGAGGTCGAACTCGCCGGTCTGGAGCAGCGCGAGCGCTTCCTCGGCGCTCGACGCCGACGTCACCTCGTGGCCCGCGTCCTCGAGGATCTCCGCGACCAGCATCCGCACGATCTGCTCGTCGTCGATGACGAGGATCGCGCTCATACGTCCCCCACGGCGACGCGCGGCAGCCGGAGCGTGAACGCCGAGCCGACCCCGACCTCGGACGCGACCGTCAGGGTGCCGCCGTGCGACTCCGCGATCCCGAGGCTGACCGACAGGCCGAGCCCGGTGCCGCCCGTCGTCCGCTTCGTGGTGAAGAACGGCTCGAAGACGCGGCCGAGCAGCTCGGGCGGGATTCCCGGGCCGTCGTCGGCGACGGTCACGACGGCCCAGTCGCCGTCGCGCTGCACGTCGATCGTGACGGTGCCGCCGGCGGGCATCGCCTGGCGCGCGTTCGCGATCAGGTTGAGCATCACCTGCTTCAGCTGGTTCGAGCTCGCCTCGACGAGGACGCCCGAGCCGTCGTAGCGGTCGACGATCTCGACGCCCTTGTGTGCGTTCGTCCGCCGCACCAGGTCGATCGTCGACTGGATGATCTCCTCCAGCGGGCCGACGCGGTGATCCTCTGCGTTCTCGCGGGCGAACTCGAGCAGCGCGCGGACGATCTCCTTGATCTCGAGGCCCGTCTGCTGGATCAGCTCCAGCCGCTGCCGCGCCTTCGAGCCCGGCTCGGACTCCTTGAGCAGGAACTCGGTCAGCCCGAGGATCGCGAACAGCGGGTTGTTGATCTCGTGCGCGACGCCCGCCGCGAGCTCGCCGACCGCGGTCAGCTTGCCGCTCTGCACGAGCTGCTGCTGCAGCCGGCGCTCGTTCGTGATGTCGCGGATCAGCGCGAGGAGCGGCGCCGTGTCGCCCGATGCGCCGATCTCGAAGTGGCTCACCTCGACCGGCCGGGTGCGCCCGTCGGGCCGGCGGTAGCGGCGCTCGATCCGCGTGCCGGGCACGAAGCCCGCGTTCGGATCCTCGCGCTCGTCCCACCACGGAAACGGCGGCCGCAGGCCGACGATCTCGCGCTCCGCCATCCCGACGAGCTCGCAGAACGCGCGGTTCACCGCCAGCAGCTCGTGCGTGTCGCGGTCCGTGAGTCCGAGCCCTTCCGGCAGCGAGTCGAAGATCGCCTGCAGCGTGTGCCGGTTGAGCTCGCTCTCGGCGTGCTCGTCGGTGACGTCGCGGAACACGACGGCGACCCCGCCGCCGGCCTGCGAGACCGAGCCGTCGACGACCAGCTCGCGCCGGTCGAGGGACGTGATGCGAAGCCGGAAGCGTCCGCTGCCGCCGCTCTCGAGCGCCGTCTGGCCGATCAGCTTCGCCGGGTCGAGCTCGATCGGCTCGCCGTCGAGGGTGCGCGGGTCGAGCAGCGCCGTCCGCAGGTCGTCGTCGCCCGACGCGCCGAGGATGCGCCGGGCCGCCGGGTTCGCGCGGACGCCGTCGGGCGTCGTCAGAATCACGCCGTCGAGCACCGCGTCGAGAACGCTGTCGAGCTGACCTTGATCGGCGCCGAATGTGGGGGCCGGCCGCACGGGTGCTCCTCGTTCGGGGGACACTTGAACTATTGGCATCAAAGCTGGTTGGGTGTATCCCTAGAGGTGTGTTACGGGTGTCCCCCGAAACGGGGATCCCGCGAGAGGCATCGCGAATGGCCGACGACAAGGGAAGACGAGCGATCACCGCAGTCGTCGCCGACGACCACCCGGCCGTGCTCGAGGCCGTGGCCGAGTTCCTGACGCTGTCGGGCGTCGAGGTGGTCGGCCGCGCCCGGGACGGCGAGGAGGCGCTCGAGCGGATCCTCGAGCGCAAGCCGCGCATCGCGCTCGTCGACGTGCGCATGCCCGGCCTCGGCGGGATCGAGCTCGCGCGACGGCTCCAGCGGCAGGCGCCGGACACCGCGGTGCTCCTCTACACCGGCTACGGCGACCAGGCGCTCCTGACGGAGGCGCTCGACGCGGGCGTCGCGGGGTTCGTGTTGAAGGAGGCGCCGATGGACGACCTCGTCCGCGCCGTCGAGTCGGTCGCGGCCGGCTCGACCTACGTCGATCCGGTGCTCGCCGGCACGCTCGCCTTCTCGGCGGCCGGCGGCACGACCCCGAAGCTGACGCAGCGCGAACGCGACGTGCTGCGGCTGCTCGCCGACGGGCTGTCGAACGAGGAGATCGGCAAGCGCCTCTTCATCTCGGCGGAGACGGTGCGCACGCACGTCCGCAAGGCGATGGAGAAGCTCGACGCCGACACGCGCACGCAGGCCGTCGCCCGTGCGCTGCGCGAGCATCTGATCGCGTAGCCGCTTACGACGCGCACGGACGGCGCTCCGCCGGCTCGAGCTCGCAGGACGTCTGCGGCTCGCCCTCGCAGCAGCCGAGCTTGAAGCGGCAGCGGCCGCACTGCCAGGTGCCGTGGCGCCACTCCATCGCCGCCCCGCACCGCCAGCATGCCTCCACCTCGCGCACGCCCCGAAGGTACTGCCCGCCCCGGACAGGTCCGGGGCGGGCACGTCCGGGGACAGTCCCCGGACGTGGCGAACCGAGACGCGCCTCCTCGGGTCATGACCGGGGACTGTCCCCGGACGTGGCGAACCGAGACGCGCCTCCTCGGGTCATGACCGGGTGACCGGGGACTGTCCCCGGACGTGTCGCGCCGAGCCGTGGCCTTTTCGGAGGGTTGGTAAAATCCGGGTCGCGTGGCGGCGTAGCTCAGCTGGTTAGAGCGTCGGACTCATAACCCGAAGGTCGGTGGTTCGAGCCCACCCGCCGCTATCCGGGACGGGCTGCGCCGACGCCGAGCGTCGACCGGGCCCCTGGCCCGAAGGTCGGTGGTTCGAGCCCACCCGCCGCTATCCCGGACGGGCTGCGCCGACGCCGAGCGTCGACCGGGCCCGCTCCTCGCACCGTCTGGGCGGCGATTCATGATCAGGCTCCTCTCGTCGAAAGGAGCCGATCCCCATGCCGACCCCCCGGCGCTCGACCCTCCTCGTCCTCGCGGCCAGCGTGCTCGGCGCGCTCGCCCTGGCAGGAGCCGCGCTCGCGCTCACGAGCCACAAGACCGCGGCCAAGCCCGTCTACCAGGTGAAGTGCGCGAACGGTGCGATCAAGGCGGTCGCCGTCGTCATCGCCGACCAGAACAAGGGCTTCCAGACGGCCTACACCAACGACCCGTCCTTCTTCAGGACCCACTGGAGCTGCAACCCGAAGGCCGTCTTCCAGGCCCGGCGCGTCGACCGCGGCGTCTACGACATCCGCGTCCTCGGCAACCTGAACGAGACGCCGATCGTCACACCCCTCGGCGGCGCCGCCAAGATCGGGGTCTCGCCGCTCGACGACGGCGGCTGGGAGGTCCGCCTGATCGGGCCGCCGCCGGCCGGCGGCGGAGACACCCAGGTCGACGAGGCGTTCGTGCTCGTCCTGCTCTAGCTCGACCCAGGTCCCGCTACACTTCCGCGGCCCGAGGGCAGTGCGTCAGCGTGCCCGGGCACCCGACCTCCACACGAGAGAGACATGGCGAAGACCGGAGTCAGAGTCGAGATCACGCTCGCCTGCACCGTCTGCAAGCGGCGCAACTACCAGACGAGCAAGTCCAAGCGGAACACGCCCGACCGCGTCGAGTTCCGGAAGTACTGCCGCTGGTGCGGCACCCACACCGCGCACCGGGAGACGAGGTAGCCCGCGTGGCGACGGCGCGCGCCCCGCAGCCGCAGGCACCGCACGGCCCGGAGGACCGCCGGCGCTCGAACTTCGTCCAGGAGTCCTGGGCGGAGCTCAAGAAGGTCGAGTGGCCCGGCCAGAACCAGGTGATCCAGGGGACGGTCGTCGTCCTGATCGCCTGCGCCGTCGTCGGCGCCTACCTCTATCTCAACGACCAGATCTGGAAGCCCGTCGTCCAGAAGGTCTTCCTCGGTCAATAAGGCAAAGGATTCGAATGTTCCGCTGGTACGTCGTCAACACCTACTCCGGCCACGAGAACAAGGTCAAGGCCAACCTCGAGCACCGCATCGAATCGATGGGGCAGCGGCAGCGCTTCCGCCGCGTCGTCGTCCCGACCGAACAGGTGATCGAGACGAAGGACGGGCAGAAGGTGCAGGCCGAGAAGCGCGTCCTGCCGGGCTACGTGCTCGTGAACATGGACCTGAACGACGACGCCTGGACGGTCGTGAAGAACACGCC
>Ga0070741_10019356_pt1 | contig 10882 bp, 5 predicted proteins | sample Coa_R1_4_FD_66440 | JGI IMG/M metagenome (GOLD analysis project Ga0070741, IMG submission 66440) | Surface soil microbial communities from Centralia Pennsylvania, which are recovering from an underground coalmine fire - Coalmine... | ecosystem: Environmental > Terrestrial > Soil > Unclassified ...
GGGCCCCGTCGGGACGTCGGTGACCATCCTCGGGGCGAACTTCGACGGCGCGACCAGCGTGGACTTCAAGGATGGCGTCCCGGCGGTGTTCACCGTCGACTCGAGCTCGCAGATCACCACGGTCGTGCCCGACGGTGCGATCAGTGGACGGATCAAGGTGACGACGCCGGCGGGCACCGCGACGAGCTCCACCGCCTTCAAGGTCGTGCGGGCACCGGCGCTCACGTCGTTCGCCCCGACGTCGGGAGCCGTCGGGGACGTCGTGAAAGTCTCGGGCGCCAACTTCGTGGACGTGCTCGAGGTCTCGTTCGGCACCGTCGCGGCCCCGTTCGCCGTCGTCTCGTCGGCCACCATCTCCGCGACCGTGCCTCCGGGGGCGGTCACCGGGCCCATTACGGTGGCGACCACCGGCGGGTCGGCAACCAGCGCCTCCGTCTTCTCGGTGGTCCACGGTCGGACAGCATCGTTCCGCCGGCCGAAGCCTCTGGTCGCGACGGGGACCGTGACGGTCGTCGACGGCTTCGCGCCGTGCCGGCAGGGAGTCTGGGTAAAGGTGCAGCGCAAGATCTCCGGAACCTGGCGAACGGTGGCCGGCACCACCACCAGCGCGGCCGGAACGTTCCGGGTCCGGCTGCGGAATCCGAAGGGCCCGTATCGGACCGTGCTTCCGTCACAGACGCTGCCCAGTGGGGACGTGTGCGGTCCGTCGAGCTCGGGGATGCCGATCACCTCCGGGACGGATCTGCAGCAACTCGTCGACTCGCATCCGCCCGGCAGCACCTTCCTTCTTCCGGCCGGAACGTGGCATTTGTCCTCGACCCTGGTGCCCAAGAACGGCGACGTCTTCATCGGCGCCGGCAGGAACCGGACGATCCTCGTGGGTCTCGGCCAGCGCGTGAACGGCGTGGACAGCATGAGCCGTGTGCATGACGTGAGGCTCGCGAACCTCGCCGTCCGCGGCTTCGACCAGGGGATCCGCACCGGCCCCGGCTGGATCGTGCAGGGGGTTCAGGCCTCCGACAATCGCATCGGGATCCAGATGTACGGAAACGGCGTGGTGGTCCTGGACAGCTCCGTGCACCACAACGCCGTCTTCGGTGTCCACGGCACGGCCTCCGTGGGTCAGGAGATGCTCGGGACCGAGGTGGCCTTCAACCACACGGACTCGAGCGTGAGCACTGGCTACTCCGGTGGCGCGAAGTGGGTGAACGCGCGGAACCTGCTCGTTCGTGGCAACGACATCCACGACAACTTCGGGAACGGGCTGTGGCTCGACAACGACACGCGGCAGTCCACGGTGGCCGACAACCGGATCCACGACAACACGGGCGAGGGGCTGAGGGTGGAGATCACCTCGACGACCCAGGTCCAGGGCAACACCGTGCGAGGGAACACCGGCGGCGGGATCGACGTGGTGAACTCGCGTCAGATCACGGTGTCCGCCAACACGATCTCGGCCCCGGCCTCTGCCGTCAACGTCCTGCGGTTCCTCGGCAACGGTCGCAGGAGCGGCGGGGTCGAGTACGTCAACGCCGACAACCGCGCCGAGTCCAACACGATCGTGCTGCTGAGCGGGGCGCAGCGCGTCGGCGTCCTGCGCGCGGCCGGGACGACCGTCGGCAACAGCTTCGATTTCAACACCTACCGCGCGCCCTCGGCCGGCCCGAGCTACTTCCTGTGGTGGACCGGATCACGCAAGGCGAACGTGGACTGGTCCGCCTGGACGGGCACGTTCGATCAGGACGTGAACGGATCGCTCTCGGTCCCGTGACCCGCCATCTCAGTGACAGCTCCCGGACCCGGAGTCGGTGAAGGTGCTCTGTCCCTCCGGCAGGAACTGGAAGTCGTAGCCGCCGTCGCGCAGGACGAGGTGCAGCACGCCGAAGTCCTGCGAATCGCCCGCCTGGCTGTTGGGAAGCCGCAGTCCCGGATCGGCCAGCCCGCCGTGGCTCCGGCCCCCCGTTCCCACGATGAACTCGGCGATGCCGTTGGGGTCGGCGTTGCCGAGCGGATCCTGGGGGGCGAACCGCTCGTAGAAGTGGGAGTTTCCGCTGAGCACGAGGTCGGCCCCGCCGGCGTACATGGTCTCCCACAACGCGAGGTACTTGTCGTTGACGCTGTTGATGCCGCTCTTCTTCGAAGCGAATCGGGGAACATGGAGCATCGCGAGCGTGCAGGTGGCCGCGGCGTTGGCCCCAAGGTCCTGCTGCAACCAGGTGTCCTGCGGTGACCCGTGCGCGCACCCGCCGACGGCCTTGCACACCGAGTTCAACCCGACGACGTGCCAGCACCCCGGATCTCCAGGGGTGCACCCGAGCGGCAGATTGAAGCTGTAGATGCCGTCTGATCCGGCTCCGCCGCTCGCCCCGAAATAGGCGTAGAAGCCCGCGGCGTCTGGCGCGCAATCGGTCCCGCCGGTCGTCGTGTACTCGGCGTCGGCCGGGATCGCGTGCGTGATGGACTTGTACTGCCCCCAGGTCGGGTCGTAGCTGGCCGCGTACGCCGCGGTGCCGCCGCACGCGTACTGCGTGTCCCCGAGCGCCAGGACCTGATCGGCGCCGGCCAGCTGCTGGGCCGTGGACTTCATCCGGCATCTCGTTGCTGTTCCGTCGCCGCCGTTGAAGTCGGGGTCGGTCGGATCGCACGCGATGTCGCCGGCCGCCCGCACGACGGTCTGCGTCGCGCCCTGTGCGGTGGTCGTGACGTCGAGGGGGGTCGACGGAGCGGAGCGGGTCGTGCCCAGGAAGGAGTCCACCGCGTACGTGTACGTGGTCTCGGGGGCGAGGCCGGTGTCGCTGAACGTCGTGCCGGTCACGTCCTGGAGGAACACCCCGTCTCGGTACACGCCGTAGCCGTCCATCCCGGTTACCGGATCCCAGGCGAGGTCAACCGTGCTCGAGCCGACCGCCGTCGTGTGCAGGTTCTGCGGTGGCGTGGGCGTCGGCGGCGGTCCGCCGACGAAGGAAAGATCCGCCACGACCTCGTCGAAGCCGACGGTGAAGCCGGAGGACGAGCCCTTGGTCCCGAGCATGAACGCGCCGATGGGGGACGTGCCCAGGGAGGCCGTCGACGTGAGGTCGGTGACCTGGCTCCCGTTCAACCAGACCTCGATCAGGCTGCTGGCCCCGCCAACCCGGCCGTGGAGCTGGAGGGTGTACCAGGTCCCGGTCGCGAGCTTCGTCGCGCTCTTCACGGTCAGGGCCGAGACGTGGTTGCGGATCATCAGCCCGCCGGCCTTGGAGATCTTGAGCGACACGAGTGGGCCCGTGCCGGACGCCGATCGCACGAGACGCAGCAGCGTCATCGTCCCCGCCGTGGAAGCCACCCGCACCGCCGACTGGACGTACAGGTCCGCCGCCGCCGCGCCGAGCGTCTCCTGCGCGTAGGCGGGGGCTCCCGTGCTCGTCGCCATCCCGTACCAGGAGCCGGCGAACGCGGTGCTGGGATCGTTCGCGGCCGCGAAACCCGTCGTCGTGCTCCACGCGGCGAGCGTTCCCGTCTCGAAGCCGTCGGTGAACAGGGGCGCCGCGAGGACGGGGGACGCCTGCAGCAGCGCCGGTACCAGCGCGAACGCGAGCACGGCGACCGCCACTCGGCGGCCGCGAAACCCCATACCGCTCACCCCCGCCCCTCCTTGCCTTCCCGCCATACCGCGATCGGGACCCGCCACACGGTAGCACCGGGCGCCGACGCCGGATACCCGCCGCTCGGCCGGTCCGCGGCCGGGTCGATCGGTCACCTACGAGGGAAGGAGCCCCAGGACCTCTTGGAAGATCGATCTCAGCTCCCCCGAGTCGCGCAGCGACCGGACCAGCGAGTGCCGGACGTGGGAGTGGCCGTGGAGGGTGACCGACGGCAGGTGACGGATGCGCCGCGCGTGAAATCGGTCGAGGCGGTTCCACTGCGCGTAGTGGACGTGGATGCTCACCGAGGAATGCGCCCGCACGACCTCGCGGAGATCGAGAAAGCGACGATCGGTGGTCGTCCGGTTCATCGCGTCGAGTCGATCATGCGATCGCACGTACCTCGCCCTGATCAGGGTCGTCTGCGGCGAGAACGCGACGACGGCGTCCGCGTCCGTCAGGGCACCGAACAAGATCGCAGCGTACCCTCCCGCGGAGTTGCCGGTGTAGACGACTCGGTCGACGGCCGCCCGCTCGGTTTCCAAGGTCAGCGCCTCGGCGGTAGCCCCGACGCCGTCGCCCAGCCCCCGGATGCCCGTCTGGTACCAGCACTGGTCCAGGTCGCGGACGAACATGCGTTTCACCTCGAGCGAGCCGGCGTGCCGGAAGAACTCGAAGGGAGGCATCTCCATCTGGCCCGCGATACCGCCGAAGGCGACGAGCAGCGCCCGGCTCGGCACCGAGAAGTCCCGAATGACGCTGGCGTTGCGATCGGCGAAGTCGGCGTCCGGTGTCGGTGTCGGGACCATGGCGTTCGTCCTGCTCAGAACCTGATGATCGGCTGCCGGAAGAACCTGAGCGCGTCCCGCCACAGCCGCAGGTACAGCGGCGGCTCGAACGCGATCTGGATGTCGAGCCGGTGGGGGGCGAGGCCGTCGTAGACGGCCCGCCCGTCGACCACCCGCACGCCGGCCGTCGCGCTCACGATGGACATGCCCGGCGGCGGGGTGATCTCGACGTGGAGTCGCGTCGGGCGGATCGTCGTCTGGTTCTGGAAGCTCAGGTGGTAGGTGCCCCCCGAGTCGTTCCCCTGCCAGCCCTCGGAACGGCCCCAGGCCGTGTCGAAGGTCGCGGTCCGGCCGCTGTGGATCGGGAAGTAGCTCTGGACGTATGGGACGCCGAGGTCCGAGCGCTCGGTCGCGCGGGCCGGGGCGCCGTCGAGCTCGGGGGATCCGAGGGGAACGCTGCCGGGGGCGCCGTAGACGTTCAGGAGGGCGACGCTGTCCCCCGGTGCCAGGTTCCGGACGAGTGGACCGACCCGCCCGTCGGCCGCGGTCGGCCGGTACGGCCCGATCACGTATCGGGGCTGGCCGGTCGTCGGCGCGCCGTTGGCGAGCTCGACGGTCACGGTGCTCCGCGAGGTTCCGTCCGCCAGGAGCCGTACCGAGTCGCTGACCGTTCGCTCCTGATAGAAGTCGACCTTCGATCCGGCGGCGCTGTTCACGACCGCCGCGAGGAAGTCGCCGGTGCCGGGATCCAGCGCTCCGCCGATCGGGGAAGCCCGCAGCCCGTCCTCCATCTGGGCATCGCTCGAGTAGATCTGGATGTGTCCCGCGGCGGCGCTCCGCTCCAGGCTCCTCAGGCTTCGATACGAGGGCGCGGCGGCGCTCACGAATCGATCGAAGACGGTGGTCGCGACGTCTCCGAGGATCCGCTTGCGCGCGCTCGGGCTCGAGAACAGGCTGTAGGCCCGATTCGTCGTGAACGAGACGACGTTCCGCGCCGAGATCACGACCCCGTACCCGGGCACTCGAGCGGGTCCGGTCGCTTCGAGGAGCGTCTGCAGGGCGAAGGGATCGGCGGTGATCACGCCGTCGAGGCGCTCATTGCGCACCGCCTCGTAGGCGTTCAGGAGGGCGCGGGCCACGGAAGGGAAGTCCGGCATGAGGTTGATGGCCGTCCAGAAGCGGCGACCTCCGCGGAACGGGTCGTAGTTGTCCGCATAGTCGCGGTTCGGCGGTGCGACGTCGGCGAGGTCGGGGATCCTCAGGCTCTCGATGGGGCGGAAGGGCGAGAACTCGAACCGGCCCCGATCGATCGTCAGGATGGAGTAGGCGCCCATGAGCCCTCCCGTGCCCCGAAGCTCTGCCGGGCTCTCGGCCCCGAAGAAGTAGTGCCTCGGCGTCGTCGCGCCGAGGAAGGAGGGCAGGCGGGAGACGATCCGGGCCGCCGTGTGGACGGCGTCGTGGAGCTCGCGGAGCCGGTTCTCCGCCTCCGCTCGCGCCGAGCCGACTCCGACGAGGAGCGAGTCGGGCGCTCCGACGATGGTCTGCAACGCCTGAGCCGTGAGATCGTCGGCGGTCTGGAGCGCGGAGCCCAGCGAGGCCACCCGATCCAACGGAACTTGACCGCGGGAGGGCGCGAGCCCGGCCAGGCCACCCGGAAGGGCCGCGATCGTGCGGGCAAGCAGGGTCACCGCCTCGGTGGCCTGGGTGCCGGCCGCGGCGATTCCGACGACCGCGTCCGGGGTGCGCCCGAGAATCGGCAGCCACCCGAGCGATCGGAGCACGAGGCCGTTGGCTCCCCGCTCCGCCGCCGCGAAGCGGTCGCGCGCCCTCGCGAACGACGCCGCCGCAGCGTCGACATCTCCGGCGAGGAGCTGGGAGCGGCCTTGCTCGAGCGCCGACCTCGCCCTCAGGAGGTCCTGACGAACAGACACCGCCGACCGGGCAGCCAGCGCAATGAGGACGGCCACCAAGAGCGCGGCGACGAGCACGACCCACCGCAGGCGGTGGCTGCGTCTTCGGATCGCGTCGCCCGATTCGGCACGCGGCTTCGTGTCCGTCGTCGCGGCGTGCTGGCCTGGTCGCGTCGCCATGCGGGCAACCCTACCTCGATGCGGACCCGGAATGGTCCGCCTTTCGTGCCAGCGGCATGGCCCTTCGACCGAGCGACCTTCGGCTGCCGGCCTCGATCGAACTGCCCCGACCCGTTCCACGCCGACGGGGCCGATCGACGGATGTGCCGACATCACCCTCGCGCCTAGCATGGGACCCATGCGGGGATCGCCCGTGCGACTGATCCTCGCCGGCTGGCCGCTCGATGCCGTTGGATGCGGAAGGAAGGCGAATGTCCAGACAGCTTGCCCGACTCACGACCCTGCTGTCGGTCGTCGCGGGACTCCTGGTGCTCCCGCGCCCCGCCTTCGCACTCTCCTCCTCTCCCGATCCGACGTGGGGGGTGAAAGGGAAGGTCTACGCCCTGGCCCAGTCGGGCACCACGCTCTACGTTGGGGGTTCGTTCACCGCCGCCATCGGTCCGGGGGGGCAGCAGGTTCCCGCGTCGAACATCGCCGCGTTCGATCTTGCCACCGGCCAGTACCAGCCGACGTTCGCCGCAAGCGTGATGCTCACCACGGGCAAGGCCGAGGTCGATGCGCTCGCCCTCTCGGCCGACGGGTCGAGTCTCTACATCGGAGGCAAGTTCGACACCATCGACGGACAGACCCGGCTGAACTTCGGCGCGGTCGACGCGGCAACGGGCACCCAGGTCGACCCGCAGCTCACCGCATCGCCGAACAAGCCGGTGAAGGCGATCCTCGCTGGACCGAGCCTCGTCTACCTTGGAGGAGCGTTCACCAAGGTGAGCGGGGTCGGCCGGCTCCACCTCGCGGCGGTCTCGGCCTCGGACGGCACCCTCAGCACCGCCTGGGCGCCGACGGCCGAGGCCGGCACGGACCCGTGCCCAAGCCAGTTCCCGCCGGGCACGAGCTGCGGACCGACCAGCAACGGAGGCACCGGCACGGTCCACAGCCTCGCCTTCTCACCCGACGGGACCGGCGTGTTCGTCGGCGGGAACTTCTTCTACATCAACGGAGTGCCTCGGAACTGCCTCGGGCTCGTGAGCGCGACCGACGGTTCGCTCGCGAGCTGGCGAGTTCCTTGGAACACGATCCCGAGCGAGTCCACCAGTGACCCGTACCGCGGTCCGAACGTCGTGTGGGCGATCCTGCCCACCCCGACCCGCGTCTACATCGGCTACGGGCGCACGCCCAATGGGGCCGAGGCCTACACGATGAGCACCGGCACCGGCGGGTACGCGACCTCGCTGTGGACGCGGGGGACCCCCGGGAACGTGGAGTCGCTGGCGCTGTCGCCGGACGGCACGCGCCTGTTCGTGGGTGGTCATTTCGGCACGGCCGTCCTCGATTATCGGATCACCTGCGCCGGCTCCACGGTGTGGGTCCATGGGCTGATGAGCCTGAACCCCACGAACGGAAGCTTCTCCTGCGACTGGTTCCCGCAGATCGTGCCCTTCGGGGGGCAGAGCGCGCCGGGGTCCGGCCTGAACCCGCCCAACTACGTTGGGGCCTGGGCGATGCAGATGACCGGGAACGCGCTGTTCGTGGGGGGCTACTTCACATCGATCTCCGGCGCGACCCAGTCGGGATGGGCCAGGTTCACGCTGGTCGGCGGCCCGCCGCCTCCTCCGCCCGCCCCCGCCATCACCTCCTTCGCTCCCGCCCAGGGGCCGGTCGGGACGCCGGTCGCGATCACCGGGACCGCGTTCACCGGAGCCTTCCGCGTGAGCTTCGGTTCGGTGCAGGCCGCGAGCTTCACCGTCGACTCGGACACCCAGATCACGGCGGTCGTCCCGCCGGGAGCCGTGAACGGCAAGATCAAGGTCACCACGCCCTCGGGCGCCGCGGTGAGCGCCACGAGCTTCAAGGTCACGACCACCACCGTCGCGGGCTTCTCGCCCGACACCGGGACCCCGGGGACGAGCGTGAGCATCTCCGGCTCCGGCTTCACGGGGGCGAGCGACGTCACCTTCGGAGGCGTGAGCGTCGCCGGTTCCTTCACCGTGAGCTCGGACGCGAGCCTCACCGCGACCGTCCCCTCCGCTGCGACTACGGGTCCCGTGTGCGTCACCGTCTGGGGCACCACCGCGTGCTCCGCGGCCTCGTTCACGGTGACGGCTCCGCCCCCATTCGAGAGGGTCGGCCAGCTCGGTGTGGTCACGAACTCCTCGGGAGTGCGCACGGACAGCCTCTCGCTGACGCTGGGCTCGGGCGTCGCCGTGGGCGACACGATCGTGATCGGCGTGGGTGCCCAGGGAACCGTGAGCGTCCTGTCCGTCGCCGACTCCAAGGGCAACGCCTACACGGTGGACGTGGCCGGGCAGTATCTGGCCGCCGTGGGCGCCAAGTCGACCACCGCGCTGATCACCGCCCCGGTCACGACCGCGCTCGATCCCGGCGACTCGATCACGGTGACGGTGAGCCAGGGAGATGCCTGGGGGTTCGTCGCGGAGGATTGGACGGGCCTCACGAGTCTCGATCAGACGGGTGGGGCGGACTCCTCCGGCATGGCGACCTCGGCCGTCTCGGTGACCACGGCCGGAGCGACGAGCGCGGCGCCCGAGGTCGCGTTCGCCGTGGTCGTCGCGAACTCGACCCCCGCCATCTCGCCGGGGTCGGGCGCCACGCTCCTGGCCGACGTGCTGCTCGACAGCGGCGGCGTCACCAGGAAGCTAGGCCTCGAGTACGCGATCGTGACCTCGCCGGGCCCGGTGACGGCTGGCTTCGCGCTCGGGTCTGCGCGATACTGGGTCGCTGTGGTCGGTACCTACCGCTGAGGGTTCAGGAGGCGCCATGCGAGGTGGGCGAGGCAGGGCGATCCCGGGCTCGGCCGCGATCGCGGTCCTGGCGCTCCTCACCACCGGCCTCACGGGCGTGGCTCCCGCCCGCGCGGCCGTACAGACCTGCGGGCTTTCGGGCACGCACACGATCTGCGTGACCGTGCCCGACTCGCCGCTGTCGGGGCTCGAGCGCGTGATCGTGACCAACACGCCGAACTCGGGTCAGCTAGACGTGTACTGGAAGCAGGGAGGATCCTCCACCCCGCTGATCCGTCAGTTCGGGCCGTCCCCCGAGAGCGGCGACTACTCGTTCGCGTGGCCCACGCAGAAGTACCTGGACGGAACCGGCACGCTCAAGGTGCGATTCGCCGGCAACTCCTTCGTCCTCGCCCCCAACATCACGCTGCAGAACGGGAACGTATCGGACATCCAGCATTCGCCGAACGACTGGCAGAGCTACCTCCCGGGACCGTGGACCCAACCCGCCGACCCGGTCGTCCCCGCGGTCGGCGACGGCCCGAGCGACGAGGCCGTCTCGAACTCCGTCGCGTCGATGATCGCCGCCGCTTCGCCGCCGCTGTTCCTGTTCCTGGGCGACATCTACGACAAGGGCACCTACACGGAGAACCTCAACCACTACGGGGTCTCGGCGCTCGACGACCCCTCTGGGGCGACCCTGTGGGGTGTGACGGCCCGGGTGACGCAGCCGACGGCGGGCAACCACGAGTGGCCCGGACACGCGGCGGACTGGACCGACTACTGGCACCAGCGACCCCCCTACACGTCCTTCGAGTTCGGCGGCGTGCTGTTCGTGGATCTCGACACCTCCGAACCCGCGGGGGTGGGGAGCTCCCAGTACGCGTTCGTCCAGGGGGTCCTCGCGAACGCCCCGCCGTGCGTGGTGGCGTACGGGCACATCCCCCCGCTCAAGAACACGACGATCAACACCAGCCTGCAGGCGCTGTGGTCGCTCGTGGCCACGAACGGCGGCGACCTGTGGGTCGCGGGCCACGTGCACACCATGAGCGAGTACGTGCCGCTCGACGCGAACTTCCAGCCGGGCGGCCACCTCGTGCAGCTGGTCGCCGGTTCGGGAGGACATCGCCTGGCCGGTACCCAGTCCGCGTCGGTGGTGGCCTGGTCCCAGGGCAAGACGCCCGGCGCCCTGTTCCTCACGCTGAACGGCGCCGCCAACGGTGGCACGGCCTCGAGCATCTCCTGGGCGTTCGAGTCGACGCAGGGGACGGTGCTTCGCACCGGCAGCGTGGACTGCTCGGCCTAGCCGCGCTGCCCCGTCGGCCCGTCGAACCGGCAGCGGGCCGGAAGGTCCGCGTTGACCGCCGGCACTCCGGTGGGTATCCTGTTAGCACTCACATCGGCTGAGTGCTAACCGCAAGGAGGACGGAATGGCAGAGTTCAGCCTGAAGCCGCTCGAGGATCGGATCGTGGTCAAGCCGAGCGAGGAGGAGGAGACCACCTCGTCCGGGATCGTGATCCCCGACACGGCCAAGGAGAAGCCCCAGGAGGGCGAGGTCGTCGCGGTGGGCCCTGGCCGGTTCGAGGACGGGCAGCGGATCCCGCTGGACGTGAAGGTCGGAGACAAGGTCCTCTACTCGAAG
>Ga0070741_10019357_pt1 | contig 10882 bp, 15 predicted proteins | sample Coa_R1_4_FD_66440 | JGI IMG/M metagenome (GOLD analysis project Ga0070741, IMG submission 66440) | Surface soil microbial communities from Centralia Pennsylvania, which are recovering from an underground coalmine fire - Coalmine... | ecosystem: Environmental > Terrestrial > Soil > Unclassified ...
GAGCGCGTCGAGCGCGTCTTCGATCCCCGCCGCGAGCCGCGCGCGGTGGACCTCGTCCAGCTCGGCCCGCGCCTCGCGCAGCGGGGCCACGACGGCCGCGTCGAGGCGGCTGTCCCGTTCGGGGGCGTTCATCGGCTTTCCTTCTGGCTGGCGTGCCGACTGGCGCGCTTCGCGGCGCGGTCGAGCGCGAGGGCCAGCTCCCGCCGCGCTTCCAGCACGCGCTGCTTCACGGCCGGCGCGTTCGCCTCGAGCAGCGCCGCCGCCTCGTCGAGCGGCGGGCGCAGCTCGGCGAAGGCGGTCTCTGCCTCCAGCTGGACACTCACAGCACCAATTGTCCGGTCGAGCCGCTGCGGAGGTATCCGCGGCGCCGCGGAGCCTACGACCGGGAAAGCGCGTACGCCGCCGTCGGCAGAGCGGGCCCGCGACTGCGGCTTCGCCGCCCGAGCGTCTGTCCTCCTCGAGGTGGCCGTCGTATCGTTCCCCCCGAATGGCAGCCGCGGCGACCGAGGCTGAGCCCACGCCAGTCCGGCTGGCGGAGCTCGTGGCCGCGCTGTCGCTCGGGATCGACCTCGGCTTCGGACAGCCGATGGAGCACGTCCTGCGGCAGTGCCTGATCGCGCTCCGGGTCGCGGAGCGGCTCGACCTCGAGCAGGAGGCGCGAGCGGCGGTGTACTACACCGCCCTGCTCGTGAACGTCGGCTGTCACACGGACGCGCACGAGCAGGCGAAGTGGTTCGGAGACGACATCGCGCTCAAGTCGGACAAGTACGCGCACGACCTGCGCAGCGCTCGGGCCGCGGTGTCGGGTCTGCGGATGCTCGGCGCCGGCCACCCGCCGCTCCACCGCTTCCGGATCGGCCTCGGCTTCGTGCTTTTCGGCCACCGCGAGATCGCCGACATGATCGAGCACCACGCCGCAATGGCCCGCGCGCTCGGCGAGCAGCTCGAGCTGCCCCGTGGCGTGCTCGACGCGCTCGGCGCCGCGTACGAGATGTGGGACGGCAAGGGGTGGCCGGGACAGCTCGCCGGCGAGGCGATCCCGCTCGCGGCGCGGCTCGCGCAGCTCGGCGAGTTCCTCGAGGTCGCGCACCGCGTGGGCGGGATCGAGGCGGTGCGGGCGCTCGTGCGGGAGCGGCGCGGCAGCCAGTTCGACCCCGCCCTCTGCGACCTCGTCCGCGACGAGGCGCCCGAGCTTCTCGCCGGCCTGGAGGCGATCGCGACCTGGGAGGCGGTGATCGACGCGGAGCCTGCGCTCGCGCTCACCCTGCGGGGGCAGCAGTTCGACGCCGCATTGCTCGCGATCGCGAGCTTCGTCGACCTCAAGTCGCCGTACATGCTCGGCCACTCGCGGGCGGTCGGCGAGCTGGCCGCCCGCGCGGCGGTGGAGCACGGGCTGCCCGAGCTCGCGACGACGTTGCGGCGCGCCGGCTTCGCGCACGACCTCGGCCGGCTCGGGATCTCGAACGCGATCTGGGACAAGCGCGGACCGCTCGGCGCGGGGGAATGGGAGCGCGCCCGCCTCCACCCGTACCTCACGGAGCGGATGCTCCAGCAGTCCCAGGCGCTGGCCCCGCTCGCGGCGATCGCCGGCCAGCACCGCGAGCGGCTCGACGGGTCCGGCTATCCGCGCGGGCTCTCCGGCGCCTCGATCGCGCAGTCCGCGCGGATCGTCGGCGCGGCGGACGCCTACCAGGCGATGCGCGAGCCCCGACCGCACAGGCCGGCGCTGTCGCCGGAGCAGGCGGCCACCGAGCTCCGCGCCGAGGTGAGGGCCGGCCGGCTCGACCCGGAAGCGGTCGAGGCGGTCCTCGGGGCGGCGGGCCATCGCAGTTCCCGCCGGCGGGAGGGCCCCTTCGGGCTCACGTCGCGCGAGATCGACGTGCTCCGCCTGCTCGCGCTGGGACTCTCGAACAAGGAGATCGCGCAACGGCTCGTGATCACGCCGAAGACCGTCGGCAACCACGTCGAGCACATCTACGCGAAGGTCGACGTCCGCACCCGGGCGGGAGCGGCGCTCTTCGCGATGCAGCACGGGCTCCTGCCGGAGGAGACGTTCCCGGCCGTGGCACCGGTCGCCTGAGCCCTTTTCGCCGCAGCGAAAGATGAGGCTAATCCCTCAGGAAACGGCGTGGCGGCGCTCCTATGCTCGGAGCAATCCGACCGAAGGGAGCAGGAGATGCCGAGCGTTTCCAGAACCCGCATTGCCGCCGTCGACGACCACGGCGTCGTCGAGGACCGACACGAGGACGTCGACGGCATGACGATCTCGTTTCTGACCTTCCGCGAGGACGTCGACAACGCGCCGCTCCTGCGCGGCCTGCCGGGCGACCGCTGCAACTGCCCGCACTGGGGCTACGTCTTCAAGGGCAAGCTGACCTTCGAGCTCGGCGACCGCGAGGAGGTGTACGAGGCGGGCGACGCCTTCTACCTCGCCGACGGCCACGTCCCGCGCGTCGAGCCCGGCACCGAGTACCTCCAGTTCAGCCCCGCCGCGGAGCTGCGCGCGGTCTCGGAGCACATCCTGAAGAACTTCCTGGCGATGCAGGGCTCGTAGAGCGGAGCCGCGCCCTGCGGCGACCTTCGCTTCGGATCAGCCGCGGCGCCGCAGCAGCGTCCTGGGCGCGCCGCCGCTCGCCGTGCTTCGTCGCCATTGGTCGAAGCCGACAGCGGCGACGAGGATCGCGCCGACTGCGATGTCCTGCCAGAACGGCTGCGTGCCGCGGATGATGAGCCCGTTGTTCAGGACGACCGGGATGAAGACGGCGATCATCGTCGCAGGAACGGTTCCGACGCCGCCGGCGAGGCTGGCGCCGCCGATGATCACGGCCGCGATCGAGGCGATCAGCGCCTGCGTGTGGCCGGTTGCGATGTCGACCGTGTTGAAGCGGGCGAAGTCGACGAGGCCGGCAGTGGCCGCAATCGCGCCGCTGAACACGTACACCTTGACGAGGGTCCGCTGCACGGGGATGCCCGCACGCCGAGCTCCCTCCGCATTGGAGCCGATCAGGTAGAGGTGCTCGCCGAAGCGGGTGAGTGCGAGAACGAGCGTGGCTGCCAGCGCAATCGCGGCCGCGATCAGAAACGGGGTCGGGACGCCGCCCGGGTGGCTGACGCCGAGGGTGTCGGTGAACTGCGAGGGCCCGGTCGACGCGAACGAGTCGCCCTTGACGAGCAGCCGCGCGGCGCCGAGCGCGGCGCCGAGCGAGCCGAGCGTGACCACGAACGGCGGAATCCTGGCGTAGGCGACGAGCAGCCCGTTGATCGCCCCCCAGCCGGCGCCGGCCGCGATCCCGACGACGAGACCGATCGAGATCGCATACCAGCCTTTGTCCCACACGTCCTGCCCGGCCCGGTCGAGGTGCGAGCCGAGGTCGCGGATGACGATGAAGCTGACGACGCCGCCGAGCGACATGATCGACCCCGTCGAGAGGTCGATGCCGCCGGCCACGATCACGAAGAGGGCGCCGGTCGCGAGGATCATGATCTCCGACCCGTCGCCGAGCAGGGTCTGCAGGTTGAAGACGCTGAAGAACGTGCCCGACGGCGTGTCGAGCGAGAAGAAGAGGACGAGCGCGAGCAAAACGACGAGGATCCAGGTGCCGCTCTGCTCGCCGAGCGCAGCGAGCAGACGCCAGTGGCGCCGCTCGACGAGCCACTCCGCCGGCGCCGTCTCGCTGCGGCCCCTCTCCATCTAGCCCTCGCCGCCGACCATTCGCGAGACCACGTACTCGACGTCGAGCTCGTGCGCCGGGCGCGCCGCGACCACCCGACCCTGGCGCAGGATCGTGATGCGGTCCGCCAGCTTCAGCACCTCGGGTACGTCGTGCGAGATGAGCAAGACGCCGAGGCCACGCTCCCTGAGCTGTGCCATCAGCTGCTCGACTGACGCCTTCTGCCGGACGCCGAGCGCCGCCGTCGGCTCGTCGAGCAGCACGAGGTTGCGCGCCCAGAGCGCTGCCCGCGCGATCGCGACCCCCTGACGCTGCCCGCCCGAGAGCCCGTCCACCCGAAGCTTCGGATTCGCCACCGGCACGCCGAGCGCCTGAAACTCCACCGACGCGCGCAGGTGCATTGCCCGGCGGTCGAGCACCTTGAACGGCCGCAGCGGGCCGCGGCGCACGATCTCGCGACCGATGAAGACGTTCGCAGTACAGGAACGCGTCCCGGCCAGCGCGAGATCCTGGTAGACGGTCTCGATCCCGAGGTCGCGGGCGTGCAGCGGCGAGCTCAGCCGCACCTCTCGTCCCTCGATCAGGATGCTTCCCCGGTCCGGCTGCACCGCCCCCGCCGCGATCTTCAGCAGCGTCGACTTGCCAGCTCCGTTGTCGCCGAGCAGGCCGTGCACCTCGCCGGGATACACGGCCAGGTCCGCGCCGTCGAGCGCGCAGACCTGGCCGTAGGACTTCGATACCCGGCGAAGCTCGAGTGCGGGCGTTGCGGTCCGGGTCGCCATCACGCGCGTGGTGACAGCGGCTCTATCCGTCTACGACTTCGAGATGTAGATGCACTGGCTGTTCTTCGGGTCGTCGACGTTCTGCTTGGTCAGCGTGCAGAACCCCGTGTACTGCACCTTCGGCTGCTTCACGCCCTTGAGCGCGTTGACAGCGGCCTTGACCGCGCCGCCGCCGAGGTCGCGCAGCTTCACGGAGATCACCGCCTGCTGGTAGCCCTTGCGCAGATCGTCGATTGCCGCCGGCAGGCCGTCGAGCGTCACGATCTTCACCTTGCCGATCTTCCCGGCGGCCTTGATCGCGCCGACTCCGCCCTCGGCGCCGAGCCCCGACGTCCCGAGGTAGGCGCCGGCAAGATCCGGGTAGCGGGCGAGAGTCGCGCGAACGATGGCGGCGTTCTTCGCCACGTCGCCGCCGTCGTACTGGAGCGGCAACAGCTTGATGTTCTTGAACTTCGCCATCTCCTGCCGGAACGCACGCATGTTGATCTCGAGGGTCGAGAATCCCGGCGCCGCGTCGACATCGACCACCGTCCCCTTCTAGCCGACCAGCTTCGCGCGCACGTCAGCCGTCGCCCTGCCTTCGGCTGCTGCCGGGCTGCCGACATAGGCGGCGAACGGGGCCGGATCCACGGCTGGCGAGTCGAAGATCACGATCTTCTTCAGCCGCTTCGCGGCCTGAGCCAGCGTCCCCTGCTCCGCCTTGTCGTTGACGGCCGAGAACAACGCCGCATCCGGATGCTGCGCGACGACGGCGTTGATGCCGGCGATCAGATCCTTCGGCTCGAGGCTCGCCCATTGCGCGATCGAGAAGTCGACGCCGAGCTTCGCAGCCATCTCCTTCGCGCCGCGGTCGTAGCCGTGCCAGCCGGGAATCACGTTCGAGGCCGACAGCATGATGATCCTGTACTTCGCCTTGCTCGATGCCGTCGCAGACACGGCGGCTGCGGCAGCGGCGAGCGCCACGACGGCGACGAGGACGAGCTTCGCTCGCCAGCCACACAATCCGCGAATCATTCTCCATCCACCCCTTTCGCCCCCCGTTCGGAGTTCGTCCCGACGCTCGCTTCGTCACGTGCGCCGGTCGTAGCGGCTCTCGCCGTCGCTCGACTCAGCCCGAGCCGGCGTAGACCCGACCGTCGCTGCCGGGAACCCAGGAGACGACGTGCTCCTCGAGCTCCCCACCGACGAGCGTGCTCGCATCGAAGCCGCCCGGTCCGTCCTCCTGGGTTCGCTTCCACTCGTCACTCGCCATTGCCCGCTCGTACGCTTCGCGGCTCTCGAACCAGTGCTCGGCGTGGCCGTCGAAGGCCGGCTCGCCGCTGATCGGCAGCTGCGTCGCGTGGTCGAGCGGAGCCACCCAGTGGTTCTGGACGTAGCGCACCATTCCGGGCGTCTTCGCAGCCACGTCACCGTGATGGCCTCGCCACCAGCGGAGGACCTCCTCGCGTTCGAGGTCCTTTCTGAACTTCACGAGCCAGATCACCTTGTACATCGAATCGACCACCTCCTTGCGACCGACGACAACCAAACGACGACCTCTGCACTACGCCCTGCTCGCCGCGTCCTCCCTGGCACGAGAGCGCACGCACGATGCGAACGCCTCTGCCGAGAGCGCGCGGATCTCCTCGCGCGCAACCGTGAAGCATGAGACAACCGCCTGCTCTGCACGCTCCGCGTCGCGGTTCGCGACTGCCTCGACGATCGGGCGGTTGTAGCTCGCCCACTGAACATCGGGCATCGCTCGCTGGACGACGCTGATCACGAACCGGATCTCGTCCGAGACCGCAGTCCACAGCTTGAGCAGCCGCCGGTTTCCGGACGCCTTCATCAGCTGCCGGTGCAGCTCGAGATCCGCCTCGACTGCAGCACGCAGGTCATCCGATTGCTGCGCCTCGTCGAGGTCGTCGAGCAACTCGTACAGGCGCTGAAGCTGCGCATCCGACGCCGACTCGGTCGCCTCCCGCGCCGCCATCCGCTCGAGCGCCAGCGTGACGTCGAACAGCTCGTCGATGTCAGCGCGCCCGAACGTCGTCACCTGCATCCCGCGCCGCGGGACGGACGTCACGAGCCCGACCTGCTCGAGCTCTCGGAGGGCCGCCCGCACCGGTCCACGACTCACGCCGAACCGCTCTGCGAGCACCGCCTCGACCAGGCGCTCACCCGGGACGAACTCGCCGCGGATGATCAGATTGCGGATCTCGTCGCGCACTACCTCCCACAACTCGCGATGCGTGACCGCGAGCGGGCTGCTCTCGACGGCAGGCACAGGCGCGTGATCCTAGAATCGTGCCGGTCCTCTGTCAACGATTAACCGTCTCCGGCAGTCAGTCGACATCGGGAGCGGGCGACGGGTGACCGCCGACCCCGGCGTCGGGGTCTCCCGCGGCGGCGCGCGCGCGTGCGCCGGCGCGAACCGCTCTACGCTTGCGCCATGGCGCGCGTCGTCGTGGTCGAGGCTCACACGATCCCCGAGCGGCCGCCCTTCCGGCTCGCGGTCGGCGACGTCGTCTCGGTCGGCCGGCGTGACCAGGAGTGGCCGGCCTTCGTCTTCGTGACCGGCTCGGAGGGCTCGGGCTGGGTGCCCGCGCGTCATCTCTCGTCCGAATCGGGCCGCGCGACCGCGATCGCCGCTTACGACACGACGGAGCTGCCGACGAGCGTCGGCGACATGCTCGAGGTCGTCACCCGCGACGACGAGGCGGGATGGCTCTGGTGTCGCTCCGCGGACGGGCGCGAGGGATGGGTGCCGGCTCGCACGGTCGAGCCCGCGGACGAGTAGCTGGGCGCGCTCCGCGACGGGCCGTCCTCGTCGACCTCCGCCTCGGCTCGCTGCGCGCACGCGTGCGAGATACGACTCGACGGGAACGCGATTGCAGATGGTGATCCGGATCCCGACGCTGAACGTGCGGAGAACGTCGCGACGCGTCGTCGAGACGCTCGATCTTCGACGCCAATCCGCTCGCCCGCGCCGCGATCGACGACGGGCTACGCGCAGCCGGAGGAGAGCTACCGGGTGAGAGCGGCGAGCGTCGTCTTCGATCTTGACTCCGGCGGCGTCTGGGCGAGCGACCACTTCGGCGTTCTCGTCGTTGCCGAGATCGACACCGCGCAGCGACGCTGACGCGCTGACAGTCGCAGGCGGATCCTCGAGCGCCGCGTGCGGCGCGCGCGATCTCCGCCATCCGCGCGTCGACGTCGACCCCGAGCACCGTGGCGCCGGCCGCTCGGAACTGGCGGGCGGCGATACCGGTGCCGATCCCGACGTCGAGGACCTCGACACCCGGGCTCGCGCGGAGGATCCGCTCGACCAGCGCGCCCGGATAGGGCGGCCGCGTCCGGTCGTACCGGTCCGCGACGGAGCCGAAGGACTTCGATCCACTCGGCCGCGCGATCCTCAGCCTCGTCACCTCACGCGACCAGCTGCGTGAGCGCCTGCGCGAGACGACCCCGAAAGGCGTCCCGATCCTCATCGAGGCAACGGCCATGATCACCTCCTACCTCGCGGCCGAGCGCGCCGCCGGCCGCATCGCGGCGGACGCCGACGTCGACACCCTCGCGCCGATGCTCGTCGGGACCGGTCACCTGCTGTTCGCCGGCCACGAGAGCGGACCGCTCGACGCCGGCGCCCTCCGGAAGACCGTCACCGCCGTGATCGCGGACGCCTGGCCCAGCGGCCACTGACGCCCGGCGGCGGCGAGATCGGGGCGGCCGCCGACGAGGCGGCCGGGCGAGCGAGCGGCGCTACTGCTCGAGCAGGAGCCGGTCGCCGACCGACAGCCCGCACCGGGCGGCCTCGCCCGCGGCGAGCTCGAGGACCGACTTCGAGCCGCGGGCGGCGGCCAGCCGCCAGGGCCCGAGGTGCGGTCGGATCGCGCGCACGACGAGCTCCGCGTCCAGGAAGACGGCGTCGATCGGGAAGCGCATGAAGAACGTGTGGATCGAGCCCGCGGGCCGGAGCAGCACGCCCTCCCCCGCCTCGAGGCTCGCGCGCCCGAGGAGGCCGCGCATGCGGCGAAGGGCCGTGTCGGCGACGCGGCAGCGCTCGCAGACGACTGCGCCGGAAAGCAGCCTCGCCCGCGTCTCGCGTCCGCCCTTTCCCACGTCGATCCCGTCGCGCGGGCCGGACGCCGTCAGAGGAGGGCTCCGAGGCCGAGCAGCGCCGGCCCGAGCACGACGACGAAGAGCGCGGGGAAGATGAAGGCGACGACGGGGAAGAGCATCTTGACGGAGAGCTTCATCGCCCACTCCTCGGCGACGGCCTGGCGGCGGTGCCGGGTCTCGGCGGCCTGGACGCGCAGGATCTCGGAGAGGGGGATGCCGAGCTGGTCGGCCTGGATGATCGCCGCGGCGAACGTCATCACTTCGTGGGTGTCGATGCGCTCGGCGAGCTTCTTCAGCGAGTTGACCCGGCTCTCGCCGACCCGGATCTCGTTCAGCACGAGCTCGAACTCGTCGGCGAGCGGGCCCTCGGAGCGCTCGACGAGCCTGGTAAGGGCGGCGTCGAAGCCGAGGCCCGCCTCGACGCACACCGCGAGCAGGTCGAGGGCATTCGGGAGCGCCGCGTTGATCTGCTCGCGGCGCGCGCGGATCCGCCTCGTCAGCACCATCTCCGGCGCGATCAGCCCGACGGCGCCGAGCGAGAGGACGAGCGCGAACGCGGCGAGCGCGCTGCCGGCCGTGGCTCCCAGGGTCAGGCCGAGCGCGAGCCCGCCGATGCAGGTTCCGCCCTTGAGCGCGAGGAACGCGCGGGGCGAGCAGCGGCGGGCGTAGCCGGCGGCGAGCAGGCGTCCGGCCACGTTCTCCACGCTCGTCCTCGGGTTCAGGCGGAGGACGAGCCGTACGAGCAGGTTCTCGACGAGCGGCGTCATGCGGGTCACGAGCCCCGTCGTCGGCTCGCCGCGGACGCGCTCGATCCTCGCCTTCCCGTAGTTCGCCGCACGCTGCAGCCGTGCCCGCCGCGCGCGCGAGGGAGTGCTGGCGACCTCGAGCCCGAGGTACGCCGCGCCGCTCAGGAGCAGGATGGCGAGGAAGAGCGTCATCAGCCGCGGAAGGTCACCATGCGTCTGAGGATCACCGTGCCGAGCGCGAGCATGACGATCGCGAGAGCGAGCAGCAGGTGCCCGGCGCCGGTCGTGAAGAGAGGGCTCAGGTACGACGGGTTGATCGCCGAGATCGCGACTGCCAGGAAGAACGGGAGGGCGAGGATCACGCGCGCCGACATGCGGCCGGTCGCGGTCAGGCCCTTGAGCTTCCGCGCGAACCGCTGGCGCTCGCGGACGGTCTCGGCGACCATGCCGAAGAGGGTGGCGAGGCTGCCGCCGGCCTGCTGCTGGATGGCGATCGCGGCGAGCAGGAACTCCATCTCCGCGGACGGCACGCGCTCGTTCATCGCGGCGAGCGCGTCGTCGAGCGAACGGCCGAGCCTGGTCTCGCCCATCACCCGCTTGAGCTCCTTGTCCACCGGCGGGCGGGCCTGCTCCGACACCGCCTGGAGCCCGTGCTTCAGGCTGTGGCCGGCCCGGAGCGACGCGGCCAGGGTGACCAGGACGTCCGGCAGCTGCTTGTCGAACTCGGCGAGCCGGCGCCGCGCCTTCAGGTGGAGGAAGCCGTAGCAGGCCGCGGGACCGAGGACGAGCCCGACGGGGAGCCCGACCACGCTGCCGCTGACGAGGCAGGCGATGCCTGCCACGACGACGCTGGAACCGGTGACGAGCCAGAAGAACTCCACCGTCCGCAGCGGGACGTCCGCGCGCTCGAGGAGGCGGCCCGTTCCCTTCCAGCCCCGCAGCCGGGCGAGCGTCCGCTCGGTCGCCGCGAAGAGGCCGCCGAGCCGTTTCCGCCACGAGGCGCGCCGATCGCCGGCGCCGGGCGAGGCTTGCACCCCGACACGGCTTCGGAGCCACTCGCCCCGCCGGCGTGAGGTCGTCAGGAGCAGCGCGGCCGCGAGCACGAGCAGCGCCACCAGGAGCCCGAGCCCTGCCGAGCCGAGCCCGCCGTAGAGCCCTCCGGGAGCGGCTGCGACCGAGCCCATCAGGCCGCGGGCCGCGCGTCCGCCTGGAAGAAGTCGGCGGGGAGACGGATGCCGTGGGCGGCCATCTTCACGAGGAAGTGCGGCCGGAGCCCCTCGCACGCCAGGGGGCCGAGGAGCCGCGCCGTCTCGTCCGACGTGCCGTCGGACGCGCGGGCGAGGAACAGGTCCTGGAGCAGGATCACGTCGCCCTCGAGGTGGAGCACCTCGGTGATGTGGGTGACGCGCCGCGTGCCGTCCACGAGGCGGGCGACGTGGACGACGAGGTCGAACGCGCTCGAGACCTGCTCGCGGATCGCGCGCAGCGGGAGGTCGATGCCGGCGGTCAGCACGAGCGTCTCGACTCGCCGGAGCGCGTCCCGCGGCGAGTTCGCGTGCACCGTCGTCAGCGACCCCTCGTG
>Ga0070741_10019359_pt1 | contig 10880 bp, 7 predicted proteins | sample Coa_R1_4_FD_66440 | JGI IMG/M metagenome (GOLD analysis project Ga0070741, IMG submission 66440) | Surface soil microbial communities from Centralia Pennsylvania, which are recovering from an underground coalmine fire - Coalmine... | ecosystem: Environmental > Terrestrial > Soil > Unclassified ...
CACCGCGCCCACCGAGAGCACGCTGGGGGTGGGCCGGCCCACCAAACGCCGGCCGGGATCGGCCGTCGGCGGGCTCCCGGTCGCCGACCCGCGTCCGGTGTTCGAGGACGGCTCCGTGCTGGGGGTGCGGTGCACCGCCTGCCGCTACCCGGCCGCGCAGCAGGGCATCCCGTGGTGCCCGGTCTGCTACCAGCCGGTCGAGCCGGAACGGTTCTCCCCGGTCGGGGCGGCGTGGTCCTCGACGGTGGTGGCGATCCCGGTCGGGGACCGCCGACCGCCGTTCGGCATCGCCTACCTGGACCTCGACGACGGCCCGAGGGTGATGGTGCACCTCGCCGAGCCGGTGGTGCTGCCGCTGGGTGCCCGGCTGCGGATCACCGTTAGCGACCGGGGCGACCTGGTCGCGTCCCGGGAAGGAAGAGCATGAGCCAGCCGATGCTGTACGGAGTGGGGACGTCGGACTACGGGCTGTTCCCCGAGCGGCGCGTGGAGTCGCTGGCCTGGGCGGCGGTCTCCGAGGCCGTCCACGACGCCGGCATCGCCCCGTCCGACATCGACGCCATCGTGGTCGGTTCGGTGTTCGGGCCTCCTGGTGTCGCCACCCGGGTGCAGCGCGGTATCGGCATCCCCGGGGTGCCGATGTGGACGGTCGAGAACGCCTGCGCCTCCGGTACCAGCGCTTACCACGAGGCGGTGGAGGCGGTCCGGCTCGGCCGGTTCGGGTGCGTGCTGGTGCTGGGGGTGGACCAGATGTCGACGCTGTTCTCCGGAGCGATCGTGCCCGAGGCCACCGACCCGGAGGGCGCGTCGTCGCTGCCGCTGCCGGGGTTGTACGCGTTGCAGGCTCAGCGCTACCTGGGTGAGTTCGGCGTCAGGCCCGAGCAGCTCGCGGCCGTCGCGGTGAAGAACAAGCGCAACGGCCTGGACAACCCGAGGGCGCAGCTGAGGAACAAGGCACCGGACATCCAGGAGGTGCTGGCCTCACGGATGATCGCCGAGCCGTTGACCTTCCTGCAGTGCTGCCCCACCAGCGACGGAGCCGGCGCCGTGATCGTCGGTCCCGAGCGGGGCAACCCCGACGACCTGCGCATCGAGGCGTCGGCGATGGTGTCCGGAGCCCTCTGGGATCACCGGTCCCCCGACGTGTGGGGGTTCGCCAGCGTCGCCCGCGCCGCCGAGAAGGCCTACGCGCAGTCCGGCCGCGAGCCCGAGGAGATGGACGTGCTCGAGGTGCACGACGCCTTCACGATCGGCGAGATCATGACCCTGGAGGCGCTGGGGATCGCCCCCCGCGGCAAGGGCGCCGAGCTGGCCCCGTCCGGCCACACCACCCGGGACGGCGCTCAGCCGGTCAATCCCAGCGGCGGCCTGCTCTCCCGGGGCCACCCCCTGGGCGCCACCGGTACCGCGCAGATCGCCGAGATCGCCTGGCAGCTTCGAGGACGGGCGGGCGCCCGGCAGGTGGCCCGCCACCGGGTCGGGATGGTGGAGACGATGGGCGGCGGTGCGGCGGGTATGGACGGCAACGCGTGCGTCGTGACCATCCTGTCCACCCAGTAGCCGACCGGCCCGTGATGACTCAGCGGCGCTCGGCCACACCGTCGGTGAACCGCACCATCGCGAGGTAGAGCTCGAGCAGGTCAGCGGCCAGGGTCGGCAGGCGTTCAGGATCGGCGGCGGCCTGCTCGGCGAAGCGGGCGGTGACCCCGGCGATGGCCTCGGAGAGCACCGCCGGCTCCACCACCGGCGACACGAGACCCTCGACCGCGAGCTGCTCGATGAACCGGGTGTTGCGGCGGTTCGCCCGGCTGAAGACGTCCTCGAGCAGCGCGCCCATGGCCGGGTCGGTGAGCGCCTCGTGCGCGATCACCGTCAGCATGCCCCGGTGGCGGGTGAACGCCTCGAGGTAGGCGTAGAGGGCGTCCCTGATCGTCTCCAGGGGGGACGGGCTCACCGCCTGTTCCTGCAGCGCGAGGAACTCGCGCCGGACCCGGTCGGCCAGTGCGAGGAACACCTCGTCCTTGGACGGGAAGTACGAGTAGACGGTGGGACGGGTGACGCCCGCCTCCTGGGCCAGCGCCGCCATGGTTGTCCGTGCGTAGCCCAACCGGCAGAAGGCCCGCTCGGAGGCGTCGAGCAGCAGCTCGCGCTTGTCCTCGAGCTGGACCGACCGGCCTCCGATGCCCCGCACGTCTCAGCCCTCCGGCCGCTTGCGGTCCGGGCGGCCGTCCCAGGTGGCCGGTCCGACGCCGGCGGCCCGCAGCTCGACCTTGCGGATCTTCTGGGTCGGGGTCTTCGGCAGGCTGTCGGCGATCTCGATGTACCGGGGGACCATGAACCGGGGCATCCGGTCGGCCAGGTAGGCGTGCAGATCGGACGGGTCGAGCGATCGCCCGGGCAGGGGTACGACCACGGCTTTGATCTCGTCCTCCCCGAACTCCGACGCAACCGCCACGGCCGCGCTCTCCAGCACGTCGGGGTGCGAGTCGATCTCGATCTCCACCTCGAAGCTGGAGACGTTCTCCCCCCGGCGCCGGATGGCGTCCTTGATGCGGTCGACGAAGTAGAAGTTACCGTCCGCGTCCCGGGTGAACCCGTCGCCGGTGTGCAGCCACTGGTTGCGCCACGCCTCGACGGTGGCCTCCGGTTTGGCCCAGTAGCCGGCCATGAGCGTCCACGGCTCGTCGCCGCGCAGGATGAGCTCGCCGAGCTCACCCGGTGCGACCTCGGCGTCGTCGGCGTCCACCACCCGCGCCTGGAACCCCTCGCGGATCCGGCCGCAGCTGGTCTCGTTCGCCAGCTCGTAGCCATCGCTGACGATGCAGCAGGCGGTCTCGGTCATGTTGAACGCGGTGCGCACCCGGAGCCCGAAGCGCTTCTCGAAGCCGGCGACGTCGTCGACCAGCGGAAGCATCAACGCGTCACGCATCGGCGACCCGCCATCGTCGGCCTGTGCGGGTTGCCGGCGCAGGAAGTTCGCCATCGCACCGAGCAGGATGGTGGTGCTCGCCCCGAACTCCCGGACGTCCGCCCAGAACGCCGCCGTGTCGAACCGGGAGCGCATGATCACCCGGCCGCCGAGCCGGGCGGCGGCGTGCAGCGGTCCCTTGCCGCTGACGTGGAACATGGGGAACGGCGAGTAGAACGCGTCGGACGCGTCGAACAGGCCCTCCGGCATGATCGCCGACGCCGTCAGCTCCATCTGCCGCCAGGTGACGAGCACACCCTTGGAGGGCCCGGTGGTGCCGGAGGTGTAGATGATGGCCGCGATGTCGCGCGGGCGGGGCTCGTCGGTGTGCTCGGTTGCGCCGCACGAGGCGGTCAGGAAGTCCTCGGCGCGGACCAGCCGCCGCGCCGGCCACGGCTCGAGTTCCCCGGATGCGCCCACCACCACGACGGTGCCGGGCTCGGCCAGCCCGTCGACGGCCGGCCGCAGAGCCGGCAGGTGATCGGCGTGCGCGACCATCACCGTCGCGCCCGAGTCCTCGACGACGTAGCGCAGGGTGCGACCCATGTAGCCGGTGTTGACCGGCACCTCCAGGACCCGCAGCCGGGCGGCGCCGATCCAGGCCGCGACCGCGTCGGTGCCGGGAGGAAGCATGGTCAGCACCGTGTCGCCGGGGCCGAGCCTGGCGGCGGCCAGCGCGTCCGCCCACCGCTCGGCGTCGCTGTGGGCCTGGGCGTAGGTCCAGGTGAGGCCGTTCTCCGCCGTCACCACGAACGGCTCGTCCGGGCGCTCGCCGGCGTGGCGGGCGACCAGCGCGGGCAGGGCGAGCTCAGCTTCCGGCATCGGTGGCTCCCTCCGGTTCGACGACGAGCAGCACGTCGCCGGCGGACACCAGCTGCCCGACGGTGACGTGCACCGCGACCACCCGGCCGGCGGTCAGGGAGGTCAACGGGTGCTCCATCTTCATCGCCTCCACCGCGCCGAGCACCTGCCCGGCGGACACGCCCTCCCCCGGCTCCACCGCGATCGCTGTGACGGTGGCGCGCATCGGGCTGAGTACCTGGTGGGCACCGGCCGGCGGCTCGGCGGTGGTCAGGGATGTGCCCAGCCGAGATGACCTCGGCCGTATCCGAGCGCCGGGCACCCCGGTGCGCGAGGCGGCGGGCAGCCGATGAAAGCGGCCGGCGATCCACACCCCCGGTGCGGCCTCGGCTTCGGGCGCCGGCGTCGGCGCGGTGCGCAGGGTGGGCGAGACCACCTGCTCGAACCAGCGGGTCGACACCCCGCCCGCCGCGAAGTCCCGGTGCGCGGCGACCACGCACAACGCCGGCAGCGTCGAGGCGATCCCCTCGACGACCGTTCCGCCGAGCACCTCGCGCAGCCGGTGCAGGGCGATCTCCCGGGTGGGGCCCCAGACGATCAACTTCGCCAGCAGGCTGTCGTAGTGCGCGGGCACCTCGTCGCCGGACTCATATCCGGTGTCCAGACGGACCCCGGGCCGCCACGGCATCGACAGCCGCTCCAGCGTTCCCGGGGCCGGCAGGAACCCCCGCGCGGGGTCTTCGGCATTGATCCGGCACTCGATCGCGTGCCCGCGGGGTGCGGACTCCGCGTCGATGCTCAGCGGCTCGCCCCCGGCGACCAGCAGCTGTTCGCGTAGCAGGTCGACGCCGAGGACGGCCTCGGTGACGGGGTGCTCGACCTGGATGCGGGTGTTCATCTCGAGGAAGTAGAAGGCCCCGTCCTGGACGAGGAACTCGACGGTACCGGCGCCGACGTATCCCACCCGGCGGGCTACCCGCAGCGCGGCGTCGGCCATCGCCTCACGTAAGGCCGCGTCCATGCCAGGTGCCGGGGCCTCCTCGACGAGCTTCTGATGACGGCGCTGCACCGAGCAGTCCCGGTCCCCCAGCGCCACGAGCCGGCCGTGGCGGTCGCCCACGACCTGCACCTCGATGTGGCGGGCGCTCGACAGGTAGCGCTCGGCGTAGACGGTGCGATCACCGAACGCCGCGCCGGCCTCGGCCCTGGCGGCCTCGAGGGCGGCCGCTATCTCGACACCGGTGGCGACATCGTGCGGCGCGGCCACCACCCGCATGCCCACGCCTCCGCCGCCCCGGGCCGGCTTGATCAGCACCGGCCAGCCATGCTCGCCACCGAAGCGGCGCAGGCCGCCCGGGTCACCGTCGCCCAGGTCGATACCGGGTACGACCGGCACGCCTTCGGCGGTCGCCGACGCGCGTGCGGACACCTTGTCCCCCAGCGTTGCGATCACCTCGGCGGACGGTCCCACGAACGTCAACCCGGCGGACTCGACGGCGGCCGCGAACGACGCGTTCTCCGACAGGAAGCCGTAGCCGGGGTGCACGGCGTCCGCACCGGACGACATCGCCGCGGCCACGATCCGCTCGGCGTCGAGGTAGGTCTCCCGGGCGGTGACCCCGGGCAGCCGGACGGCGTCGTCGGCCAGCCTGACGTGCAGCGACTTCGCGTCCGCGTCGGAGTAGACGGCCACAGACCTGATCCCCAGCTCGGCGCAGGTGCGGACGATGCGGGCGGCGATCTCGCCCCGGTTGGCCACGAGGACGGTGGTGAGCATCAGATCGGCGAGATCCCGTGGCGCTTGGCGGGGGCGTTCGACCGGTGCCGGGCCGGGGTCCTCCGCAGGGCGGTGATGAGCGCCGACCTGGTCTCACGGGGATCGACCACGTCGTCGAGGCCGAAACCCTGGGCACCGTAGAACGCGCCGATCTGCCCCCGGGCATGGTCGACGAGTTCGGCGCGGCGGGCGGCCGGATCGTCGGCCGACTCCACGTCGCGCCGGTAGGCCACGTCGACCGCACCCTCCACCGACATCGCGCAGATCTCCGCGCCGGGCCAGGCCAGCGCCAGGTCGGCGGCGAAGCTGCGGCCCCCGCACATCGCGATGTAGCCGGCCCCGTAGCCCTTGCGCAACACCACGCTGAACCGGGCCACGGTGGCCTGCCCGAGCTCGAACAGCAGCCGGCCGCTGCGGCGGGCGAGCTGGGTGGTGGTCGACTCCGTGCCGACGAGGAACCCCGGCACGTCGATGAGGAACAGCAGCGGGACCCCGAACGCGTCACACAGGGACACGAAGTGCGCGGCCTTCTCGCACGCCGGACTGTCCAGAGCGCCGCCCAGGTGCAGAGGCTGGTTGGCGAGCACCCCGACCGGACGCCCGGCGAGGCGGACGAACGACGTGACGATGTTCGGGGCGTGCTCGGACCGGAGCTCGAAGACGCTGCCTGCGTCGGCGAGGCCGTCGACCACGCCGCGCACGTCGTAGGACTGCCGGGTGTTCGACGGCACCAGACCCGCGATGTCGGTGTCACCGGGCGGTGGCACCGGGTCGGGGTCCACCGGCGCCGGCTGCCCGGCGTTACCCGGCAGGTAGCTCAGGAACACCCGCACGGCGTCGAGGGCTTCGTCCTCGGTTTCCACGGCGAGGTCGGTGACCCCGAGCCGGGACTGCACGTCCGCGCCGCCGAGCTCCTCCTTGGACACCTCCTCCCCGGTGGCCGCCCGGACCAGAGCGGGCCCGGCCATGCCCATCGTGGAGATGCCGCGCACCATGACGACGAAGTCGGCCAGCGCCGCGAAGTTGGACGGGCCGGCGAACCCCGGGCCGAGCATCGCGGCCACGATCGGCACGTGGCCGGACAGGTCGACCATCTGGGCGAAGACGGCGAACCCGTGAGCGAAGTGGCGGCTGTCGAGACCTTCCTGGATCCGGTGGCCGCCGCCGTCGAGCAGCATGACCAGCGGCAGCCCGGACTGCAGCGACCGATCGCAGCAGCGGGCCACCTTCAACCCGCCGGCGGTTCCGTTGCTGCCGCCGAACACGGTGAAGTCGAACGACATCACCACCGCCGGCCGGCCGTCGATGTCGCCCATGCCGGTGACCACGCCGTCCGCCGGCGCCACCACGTCCCGACCGGCGACGCTCTCGGTGGCGTCGACCAGCAGCCCGAACTCCTGGAACGTGCCCTCATCCACCAGCCTCGCGACGCGCTCGCGCGCTGTCCACTTGCCCAGCCGGTGCTGGCGCGCCACCTCCTCGGCCCGGCCGGCGTCGGCCAGCCGGGCACGGCGCCGGGCGAGCTCGTCCAGGGCGTCCCTCGGGTCCGCCCGGTCGTCCGCTGTCGGCACGGCCGCTCAGAAGTGGCAGGGCAGGGTGCGGACCGAGTGCATGTGGTTACCGATCGCGTAGACCGGCTCGCCCGCTTCGATGTGCGGGATCCGGGTCAGCAGCTCGTCGAAGAAGACCCTCAGCTCCAGCTTGGCCAGCGCGGAGCCCAGGCAGTGGTGCGGGCCGACGCCCATCGCGATGTGCCGGTTGACGTTCGGGCGGCGCACGTCGAACCGCCAGGGGTCGTCGAAGACGGTCTCGTCACGGTTGGCCGAGATGATGAACAGCACGACCTTCTCACCCTCGAGGATGCGCTGGCCGCCGAGCTCCAGGTCCCGCGCGGCCGTGCGCCGGAAACCCATGCCGACGCTGGACCAGCGGATCATCTCCTCCACCGCCGACGGGCTCGTCGCCTCGAAGTCCTCGATCAGCGCGCGCTTGGACTCCGGGACGGCGGTGAGGCCCTGCATGGCGTGGCTCATCGTCTGCTTGGTGGTGTCGGTGCCGGCGACCACCATGAGGCACAGGAAGTTGCCGATCTCGTCATCGGTGAGGCTCTGCCCGTCGACGCGGGCCTCGACCAGGTCGCTGATGAAGTCGCGCCGCCGGTGGGTCCGGCGGTCGTCGGCGAGCTCCTTGAACGCCGCGCGCATGTCGATGATGGTCTGCACCATGACCAGCCCGGGGTGGTCGACGCCGTAGCGGGCGAGCTTCTCCGGCTCGTTCCAGTTGGCGAAGTCATCGGCCTTCCGGGAGAACCACGCCCGCTCATCGGGTGTGTCGATCCCGATCAGGTCGGCCATCACCTCGGTGGGCATCGGCGCGGACGCCTGCGTCACGAAGTCCCCGGGCCCCTCGTCGAGCATCCGGTCGACGATCGCGCGGGCGTGCGAGCGGGCGGAGTCCTCCAGGTCGGCCACCCGGCGCGGGGTGAACGCCTGGCTCACGAGCTTGCGCAGCTGGGTGTGGCGGGGTGCGTCCATCGCGATGAAGGACATCCCGATGTTGGCCTCCTCGGGCACGTCCTCGTAGAAGACGCCGTTGCCCGACAGCAGGTCCTCCGGCATCAGGTATGCCTCCCGCACGTGGCGGTGCGAGGTGACGGCCCAGAAGCCACCGGTGTCGGCGCGGTTGCCGCCGCCGTCCTGGACCGGCCGGTGCCAGGACACCGGTCGCGCGCCGCGCAACGCCGAGAAGATCTCGTCGCGTTCCCTGGGCGTGTGCGTCCAGAAGTCGAACGACGAGATGTCGAGCTCGTCGTAGGACCGGTCCACTGTCTGCATGTGATTCCCCCTCGAGTCAGGGAAACGTATCGCTACTTTGCACGCGTGTAAAGTAGCTTGCTAGCGGCGGCGGACGTAGCCCGGCAGGATCTGGTCGGCGGCGTCGACCAGGGTCATCGGCTCCACCAGCACGTGGTTCGCGCCGGTGGAGACGTCACGCAGGCAGCGACCGAGCGCGCTGGGATTGCGGAACGCTCCGCTGCCGCCCCAGCTGAACGCGAACGTCACGATGTCGCGCGCGACGCCCTGCACCCAGGTGGTGACCTGCCTCAGCCGGGCCCGCTGCTCGTCGGTGATCTCCCGGCCGTCCGCCGCGGTCCGCTCCGCGTCGGCGTGCGCGGCGTACACCAGGTGCCTCGCCGCCTGCAACGACGCCTCGTGGGTGACGAACTCGCGCCGGAACATCTGCGCGTCCGCCACGACGGTCGGGTACCCCGGGCGACCCCGCGCGGAGGTCAGGGTCGCGACCTCCTCCAGCGCCCGCCGGGCGATGCCGAGCACCACCGGCCCGTGCCCGCCGACCCCGATGCCCAGCAGCCCGAGCTTGTACACCGGCTCGGAGCGGACCGGCACGGTGGAGTAGGTGTCCAGCGTGCGGAACTCCGGGACGAAGACGTCCTTCACCTCGTAGTCGTCGCTGCCGGTGGCCGCCATGCCCATGACGTTCCAGCCGCCCAGGAACCCGACCTGCTCGCGTGGCACGAACGCCACCCGGCACAGCGGCTGGCCGGCGTCGTCGGAGAGCCGGTTGCCGTCGTCGTCGTGGATGACGAATCCGGCGCCGATCCAGTCGGCGTGGGCCGAGCCGCTGGCGAAGCCGTACCGACCGGCCACCCGGAACCCGGGCACGTCACCTTCGGTGACCCGGACGCCCTTGCCGGTGGGCAGGATCATCCCGGCGGTGATGCCGCGCACGTCGCCGCCGAAGATCTCGCGGGCTCCCTCGGCGCCCATGAAGCCGGCGGCGATGCCCATGCTGAAGGCGTTGGCCATCACCGCCCAGCCGGTCGACCCGTCCGCCCGCGCCAGTTCCTCGATGACCTGCAACGCCGGCACGATGCCGATCCCCGCACCGCCGTACTCCCGGGGCACCAGAATCCAGAACAGGTCGTTCTCCTTCAGCGCCTCCACCACCGGTGCGGTGATCGTGCACTCGCGCTCCATGGCGTCCGCCTCGGCCTCGATGACCGGGGCGATGCGGCGGGCGCGGGCGACGTACTCCTCGGGCGGAACGGCGGTGCCCGCCAGGCCGGGTGAACCGATCTCGGCGTGGGCGATCGTATCGGTCACGGCTCTCCTTGGACGGGCGGACGCGTCAGGGATTCGGGCGCTTCAGAGGATCGAGCTCTCGCGGGTGAGCCCGTAGCGGGGGTGCTCGCCGATCACCATCGACTCGAAGGTGCCGTAGCCGACGGCGTCGCCCTCGCGGACCCGGATCACGCAGTCCCGCAACTGGTGCGCCTCACGCACGGTGTCGGGATCGGACATGTCGGCGTAGCGCTCCCCGTCCAGGTACGGCTCGCCCTGCCACTGCCCGTGCCGGCGCCCCTTGAACCCGAAGTACAGCGCGGTGCCCAGGTGGAAGCCGGTGTCGCTGACCGGTTCGATCTCCAGGGTGCGGGTCTCCCCCCAACCGGCATCGAAGGTGATCTTGCCGCCCAGCAGCCGCCGGTTGACCGGGTCGTACTTCAGCTCGTCGCGCATCCCGTGCAGCGGCACCTGGGTGCCGTCGGAGTTGTTGACGAATCCCGAGAAGTAGGTGACCTCCCCGTCGACGGACTGCAGGTAGTGGTGGATCTCGTAGCTGGTGCCGTCGGGACGGCTCATGAACATCGGGCTCCACGTCAGCACGAAGTTCTGATCGAGCCGCTCCGGGCGGTAGACGTCCCCCGGCGGGTCACCGACGTCCATCCGCACGCCCCAGGAGTGGTCCCGGAACCCGGCCGTGGAGCCGTCGTCCAGCTCGATGGTCTCGCCGTCCAGCTGGATCCGCCCCGTGACGGTCATCGCCTGGTGGTAGCGCAGCAGGTCCGAGCAGATCCGGAAGCCGGCCGGTTCACGCTGGGCGTCCTTGGCCTCCAGGAACGCCGGGTGGGTCGCGGTCGCGGTCACGTCGAAGCTCAGCGGCAGCACGTCGTTCTCCCGCAGCACGAACCGCACCTTCTTCAGCGGCTCGATGACCTCGTAGTCGATGGGGCCCGCGCCGGCCCGGTCCGGGTCCTCGTCGAGCAGCCGCCCGGCCCGCACCGTGAGCTGCTCGGTGCCCCGGGAGATCCCCGCGAAGGCGTCGAGCACGTTGCGGTTGTGGTACTTACCGATCCCGGCGTTGACCTGGATCGAGCCGTCCTTGGCGAAGAGCGTGGTCCAGATCTTCTCCGTCCAGGAGATGTCGGCCTGGGCGATCGTCGCGAACGTCTCGGCGGTCTGGTGGCAGAGCATCTCGTCCGCCGGCGTGATCTTCTGCATGGACTGGCGCACGGTGCGCCCCCTCTCTGTGGAC
>Ga0070741_10019360_pt1 | contig 10880 bp, 13 predicted proteins | sample Coa_R1_4_FD_66440 | JGI IMG/M metagenome (GOLD analysis project Ga0070741, IMG submission 66440) | Surface soil microbial communities from Centralia Pennsylvania, which are recovering from an underground coalmine fire - Coalmine... | ecosystem: Environmental > Terrestrial > Soil > Unclassified ...
CTACGGTTTTCCAACCAGCAGAAACTCGCCGCTCGGTGCGTCGGCACCGCTGCGCGATTCGAGCGTGACTCCGATCGATTTGATTTCTGGGGGCGCGGGGACGTTCTCGACGGTGAGAGCCGCATACCTGGACGACGTCACGTCGAACATCGCTGCTCCCCGCGGTTTGTCGCTATTGGTGCGCGTGATCCAGAGTTGATAGGCCTTCGAGGCGCCGTTCGGAGGGAGATCGGAGACGACGACGATGGCGTGCCCGCCCTTCGGATCGACGAAGACCTTTCCCGAGGCCGCTCGACCGGTGAGCGCGATCGTCCGCGTCTCCGGCGCGGCGACCGCGGCGAGCATCCGCTCGCTGCGCTGTGTCAACTGTTCGTTTTGTTCCATGAGCTGACGGATCTCCGCTTGTTCCGTCTCGATCGACTCACGCATGCGGCGAACGTCGAGTTCACGCCAGCCCCACAGCGCCAGGAAGACCAGGGCGGCCGACGCCAGCCACCACGGATGAAACGTGAAGTGCCGCCGTTCCACGAGGGTCGTCTCGCCAACCTCGGCCTGTTCGTCGGTCATCAGCGTTTCGGCTCCTCGGTCATCGAGGCGCGGGGGAATTCGAGATCGGTGCGCACTCCGGTCCGCTTCGGCGTCCGGCGGCCCGGGAACCCGCTGGTCTTTCCTCCCGACTCCCTGTTGGCTCCGTGACCCTGCGCGCCGCCGTCCCAGAATCCTTTTCCTCGTTCGTTCTCGCGCGGATTTCCTGCCATGGCAGCGGATTGTAACCTCTACTGCGAGTGGAACGTGTAGTCGACGATCACACGGGTCCCCTCGATGCGTCCCTGCACGCGAACGGTGGCGGTCACCGGGGCCACACCGCTGGTGACCCCCTCGCCGCGCAACTCGAACTGGCTGGAATTCGTGCTCAGGCTTCCAGTCATGCGCCCCTGGTGGTCGGTGGCGGTGGCTGTGGCCGAGGGGCGGTTGATCATCTGCGCGGCGGCGAGTTCGGCGGCGCTTTCGGCGAGCGTGGCGGCGACCACGCGCGAGCGGAAGCGCTGCGCCTCTCGCAGCGCGCGCGAGGAGTCGATCAGCATCAGTTCCATCAGGCCAAAATAGAGGATGGCCAGAGCGATGGCGGAGATGAGGACGTACCCCCGCTGATCAGCCGTGCGGGCGCGGAACGAAAATCTCATCGATGGCAATCCTGTTCTGCTCGTCTTTGGCGGTGATGCGCACGGCGGTCTGTCCCGTAGCCAGATCGAAGTGATCGATCTGAAACTGCGGGACGCCACGCGCAACCCAGTCGCCCGTCAGTTCTGTGGCATTGAACGCCTTGCGGTGGACTTCCCCGCTGGCCCGAAAGTCGTACACCACGGTTTCGCCGAATCCCGTCTGCCGCAGCGTGTACAGAAGCAGCGTCCTCGGCGTCTGCGAATACCCCTGGAATTCCGCCGGGTAGTACGTCGTGTCGAGGATGTCCTTTCGCAGGCGTGCCATCACCGCGCTGACCTCGGGATGGGCCATGTAGTTGATCGGATAACGCAGCTCGTTGCGCCGCATCTCCGCGGTGAGGATCACGATGATCAGCAGGAAGATGCCGAAGACCGCCAGCGTGACGACCACTTCCATCAGCGTGTATCCCCGTGAGCGCTTCACCATAGGCTGGTGCCTCCGGTGTCGGCGCGCACGATGGAAAGCTTGGCCTCCTGCGTGTTGCGCCAGCGGATGATGAAGGTGACGTTCTTCACATCGGCGCGCGGCGTGTCGATGCGCACCAGCGCCGTGAACGGGGCGAGCGGCGCGAGGAGCGCCGTGTCGGATTGGAAGGTCAGGGGCGTGGTGTCGAGCTGCGCGAACGCGATCCGGCGCCAGATCTCCGCCTCGTTCGAGAGCGCCTGGTAGGCGAGGATCGTCTCGTTCGCCTGCCGCAGCCGCGCCTGGCGTTGCGTGAACATGGCGATCGTGGTGGTGATCACGATGGTCAGGATCAGCAGGCCGACGAGCACCTCGACGAGCGAAAAACCGCGGGGCTTGGACATGGGTGTGAACGTCAATTGTACAATCGTCACCCGCGATGAAGCTCCGCTTCGCTCCCTCGCCGACCGGCTTCCTCCACGTCGGCGGCGCCCGCACCGCGATCTTCAATCTTCTTCATGCCCGCCGGTACGGCGGGCAGATGCTGCTGCGCATCGAGGACACGGACGTGGAACGCTCCCGTCAGCATCACGCCGAGCAGATCGTCAGCTCGCTGCAATGGCTCGGCGTCGACTGGGACGAGGGTCCCGTGTACCAGAGCGACCGGCTGGAGCGATACCGGGAGCGCGCCGAGGAATTGATCCGGCGCGGCGCGGCCTACCGCTGCTACTGCACCGTCGAGGAGCTGGAGGCGGAGCGTCTCGCCGCCGAGGCGAAGGGGATCCCGTATCGCTACTCGGGGCGCTGCAGGACGGCCGTGGCGCCGGCGGGCACGCGGCACATCGTCCGTTTCAAGGTGGAAACGGGCGGGATCGATTTCCACGACCTCATTCGCGGCGATGTGCATTTCGACGCCGACCTGATCGACGATTTCGTGCTGTTGCGCTCCGACGGCCACCCGACCTATCACCTCTCGGTCGTGGTCGATGACATCGACATGGCCATCACGCACGTCGCGCGCGGCGACGATCACCTCTCGAACACCCCGAAGCACATCCTGCTGTTCCGGGCGTTCGGCAGCGAGCCGCCCGTGTTCGCGCACCTGCCGCTGATCCTCGGACCCGATCGCAAGCGCCTCAGCAAGCGGACCGGCGCCACTTCCGCCGAGGAGTATCGCGACATGGGGGTCGTGCCGCGGGCGCTCTTCAATTTCCTCACCCTGCTCGGGTGGTCGCCGGGCGGCGATCGGGAGATCTTCAGCAAGGACGAGGCGGCGGCGATGTTCGATCTTTCCGACGTCAACAGCGCGCCGGCTGTGTTCGACGTCGAAAAACTGCTGTGGATGAACGGCCAGTATCTGATGCGCATGACGCCCGAGGAGATCCGGCCGCACCTGCTGCCGTTTCTCCCCCGGCCGGTGCCGGACGCGGAGCTACGCGCGCTGATCGTGATGTATCAGAAGCGCGCGCGCACGCTGCGCGAAATGGCGGGCCAGATGTCGTTCTACTTTTCCGGCGACGAGGCGCTGGAGTACGAGAGGGAAGCGGTGGAAAAGCATGCCCGGGGCGATGACCTCGCTCCACGCATGCGCGCGTTGTACGAGGCGCTCTCGAACGCCGAGCCGTTCGATGCCGCGACAACCGAACGCGCGTTGCGCAATCTCGCCGCGACGCTCGAGGTCGGCGCGGGAAAGCTGATCCATCCGCTGCGGCTTGCACTCACCGGACGAAGCGTTTCGCCGCCCATCTTCGATGTGGCGGTGGTGCTCGGGAAAGAACGGACGCTGCGCCGCCTGGCGCGCTTCATTGACCGTTTGCCGGCCATCGCGGCGTCAAGATGATGTGCACCACGTAGGCGAGCACAAACACGCCGGAGGAGATCCAGTGTGCGATGGCCATGGCGTGGCGCGTGGCGTCGGCGGTGGAGACCTGGAGCAGGTAGCCCGACAGCACCATCGGCGTAATTGCCGCCATCGACCAGGTGCCGCTCTTCCGCTTCGGCGCGGCCGGATTGAGGAACTTGGCCACGATGTGATCGTTGAGGATCCAGCCGAAGCCGAAGAGCAAAAGGGGGGCGACGACGACGTGCGCCGCGAGCATGAACGGCTGCCAGGGATGATTCACCACCGCGAATGGGTCGTCGCTCTTCATCCCGTACTTCATCCAGGCGAAGGCGATTCCGGTGGCAGCGGTGAGCAATCCGCAGAACTGCATGTAGGCGACCTGCAGCCTGCTCATCGCGGTGCCACCCCGGCGAGCACGTGGTGAAGCGCGAGAATCTTGCGCGAGGCGTTGACGATCGCGCGCCCGGTGAGACTGGCGCCGGAGATCGGACGGATGGCCCCGTTGAGCGCGAGATCGCCATCGAGCCGGCGCCCGAGAAACTGATCGAGCCAGCGGCGTTTTGGGAAGTAGTCCGTCGGCTCGTCGAACGACAGAATGTCGACCCGCTCGATCGTTCCGTCGGGCTTGATGACCACCATGATCGTTTCGGGCTCGGTGCGCACGCGATGCGTGTCGAAGTAGGCGAAGCGGCCGTCGCTCCCCGCATAGCGGATGATCAACTGGTCGTCGAAATCGCCGCCGCTCTCCTTCCGTGCCTCGGCGAGCTGTTGCGGCGTGAGAAAGAACTTCTGCCGCGTGACCGTGATCCCCCGCGGGAACGCGCTGGCCAGCGCCTGCGGCTGGGTCATCAGCACACGGGCGTTTGCCGCCGCGGCGAAGAGCAACAGACCGGCCGCCACACGCTGTATCATTAAAAAATATAGCCGAGGCCGACGTTGAACTGGTTCGTGCCGGTGCGGGCACGATTGGTCCCCTTCTGCCAGTCGAACTTGATCACCGTCTGCGGGACCGGCTTCGCGGCCAGACCGATGGTGAACAGGCGCCTGTTGTTTTCCGGATTCCGCAGATAGCCGGCGGGCACGCTGCGCTGCGTATCGAATCGTTCGATGCGCGTGTACGGCGTCAGCGAAAAATCGCCGCGCGTGAAGAGCTGATATCCCCCCTCGGCATACCACCCGCCGAAGCTTTTGCCGATGGAAGCGTCGCCGGCGAGGCCGTTCGCCTCGTTGATCCGCGCCGCGTCGCCGGTCGTCCCGCGCGCGTAGAGACCGCGGAGCGTCAAGCCTCGGAACTTCGATTCCGCGTGGACTTCGCCGAGCGTCACACGCGCGTTGAAGCGGGAATCCTGTCCCGAGTTGCCGCTGTAGAGCGATCCGCCGAACAGCGTTCCCTCGACCGGATGAAAGTCGAGCCGTCCCACGGCGGCCCATTTTCCCGCCGCCGCCTCCGCCGCCCCCTGCCGCCCTTCCCGGATCGCCGACTGGGCATCGAAGCGCGACGACTGCAGTCCGGTGACCAGGTAGGCTCGGTACGTGAGGCGTCCCACGTCGCCGAACGCTCCCACGCCCGCCTCCGACCACGTCGTCGGAATGATGCGGTCCTCCACCGCCGGGCGGCGTGCTCCGAAGTAGGCGGTCGGCTCGTGCAGCTCGTTGATCAGGCCGACCGGCATCAGCACGAGCCCCGCGCGAAGGTTGAACTGCGGCTTCACCAGGTAATCGAGATAGCCGAATTCCATCTCCACGTTGCCGCCGTGCTCGAGGTTTCCGTGCTCGATCTCCGTCTCGGAGTTGAACAGCATGCGGTCGTTGAACTTGTAGCCGGTGTAGACGACAGCGCGCACCCAGTCGGCGGTGTCGGTCTCGCCGGATCGGAAATTCTGATAGACGAACTCACCGTAGCCGCCGATCGACAGCCCGGGGGCGCTGCGATAGACCTTCGAGGCCGCGGCGCCGAGGCCGTATTGGGAGACATTGGCCTGCGCGGCCGGTTTTTCCTGAACGTTCTTCAGCGCTTCGATTTCGCGCGAGAGTACGTCGATCTCGCGCCGCAGCTCGGCGACGTCGGAGCCCTGCTCGAGTTTTTGCAGTTTCTCCTCGATCGCCGTCATGCGCCGGTCGAGATCGCGCAGGTCCTGCGCCATCGCCGGGCCGGCGAGAGCGAGAGCGATCGCCGCAATGATCAGTCGTTTCATCCTGTCCTCGTTTACTCGTCGTGTTTTCGGATCTGTTCGGAGAGATAGTTGGCGGCGCCTGTCTGCTCGATCAGCGCGAGCTGCGCCTCGATCCAATTGATGTGCTCTTCCTCGTCCCCGAGGATTTCCTCGAGGAGATGGCGGCTGTTGTTGTCCTCGAGTTCGCGGCAGGTCTCGATCCCGTGATTGAGGCGCTGCACGGCCTCCAACTCCAGGGCCAGGTCGACGCGGAACTGCTCGGGGACGGTCTCGCCGATGTTGATCTTGCCCAGGCGCTGCACATTGGGCACGCCCTCCAGAAAGAGAACGCGCTCGATCAGATCCTCGGCGTGCTTCATCTCCTCGATGGCGTGCTTGCGGATGACGTCATGCAGGTGCGCGTAGCCCCAGTTGTCGCACATCTCGGCGTGGACGAAGTACTGGTTGATGGCGGTGAGCTCGGCGGTGAGGACTTCGTTGAGAAGGTCGATGATCTTCTTGTCGCCTTTCATGAGGCCAGCCTCCTTTGGTTGGGACAGGCGGAGCACGATGGGCCGTGCTCGCCCGTTTCGTGCTTCGAGAGCAGGTCGCGGAGGGTGGTCACGCAGGCGCCGCATTGATCGCCGATGCCGGCGGCCTGGAGTTGCCCGAGGCAGGTGGCGCCGGCATCGACGGCCTTGTGGATCTGTCCTTCCGAAGCGCCGCGGCAGATGCAGATGATCATGGCCGTTCTCCCCGCAGAGTGAGACAGAGTCTCAATATCGAATAGCATCGCACGGGTTCTCCCCGTCGTCCGCGTGGACCGTCACCGTTCATGTGTGATTGCCATCACCCGGCCGTGTGTGGTGATGAAGGTGGCCGCGATGCCCTGCTCCCGCGCCCACCGCGCCCCTTCCTCCGGCCCCATCACGTACAGCGCCGTGGAAAGAATGTCGGCCACGAGCGCCGACCGGTGCACCACCGAGACCGATCCGCGCGGCGGGAGCGCCTCGCCGCTCCGCGGATCGATGATGTGCGTGAACTGACGCCCGGCGATCACGAACGATCGCTCCGACCCCGAGCTGGTCGACAGCGATTCGTCCCCAAGAGTCAGCGGAACCATGGGCCGGCCTCGATCCGCGGGGTCGGCGATGCTGACCTCACGAGGTTCGCCATACGCGGCAAGCTGTCCGCCGAAGTTGATCAGCGCGCTCTTTGCACCGAGCCCGCGAAGGACGCCCATCATGCGGTCGATGGCGTATCCCTTCCCGAAGGCTCCCTCTTCGATCTGTGCGCCATGGTCGAGAACGACGGTGTTGCCCTCGAAGCGGAGATTGTCGATCGCGGTTCGGGAGATCGCGGCGCGAATGGCGTTGTTGCCGGGCACCGCGCCCTCGCCTCGCGTCTTCCAAAGATCGATCAGCGGCCGCACCAGGGGGTTGAACGCGCCGCCGGTGCGGCGGCTCCAATCCGCGGCCGTCTCCAGCAGCTCGCGCAGCTCCGGGTCGATGCGACCGCCGCCCTCACGATTGAGCCGTGACAGTTCGCTGTCCGCGCGCCACGTGCTCAGAACATTCTCCACGCGCTGCGCCTCGGCGAAGGCCGCGTCGATCTGCGTCTCCGCGCGCGGGGAATCGGCGACCGTGATCTCGCAGATCGTCCCCATCAGGTACCGCGCGCGCGTGACCGACCCGAATGCGATCGCCGGCAGGAGCGCCAGCGCGATGGCGGCAACGGACTTCATCGGGCCTTGACCGTCGCTGCGCGCGCCATGCGGTCCTTCATCGACGTCACGATGAGCCAGAGGGCGCAGACGCTGACCATCAGCACCGAAAACCACCGCCCATACATCCCGACCGGCGAGAAGGGCTCCGTGGCAGTGTGGATGGTTTCGCTGTCGGGCAGCACTCCGGCTTCGGAAAACTCATGAATGGCGTAGACGAGAATCTGGGCCGTGAACAGCAGCAGAAAGAGTCCGGTGACCTGAAAAAAACGCTTCAGGTTGATGCGATGTCCGAAGTGCGCCCAGGCCCAGGCCATCGCTGCCGCGGCGCCGATTCCGAGAAGTGAGCCCAGGATGAACCGCCCGTTGCGGACCTGAATCAGCATCAGCGCGGTTTCCATCCCCTCGCGCGTGACCATCAGCAGCGTGAAACCGAAGACCGCGGCGAAGGCCCACGGGCGTGAGCCGCGCGTCGACGCCGTCTCCAGTTGCGATTCCATGTCCTGCTTCATGCGCGGCGCGGTGCGCCAGACGTGGATGACGAAAGTGGCCACGAGCACGGCGGCGACCACCCCCAGCACTCCCTCCCAGAGCGACTGGTTGACGCGCATCAATTGCCAACCGAGTGCGAAGCTGGCGACCACCGAAGCGGCGACGCCCCAGTAGACGGCGGGGCGAAGCCAGTCCCGGCCGGTCTTGCGGAGGTAGGCGAAGATGATGGCCACGGTGAGAAAGGCCTCGAATCCTTCGCGAAAAACGATGATCAGAGCAGGAATCATGGGATCACTTCCGGAGGTGCATGGCAGTCTCGGCGATCATCTGCACGCGGTCGGGGGTGGTGGGCTGCTCGCCCTTCCTGCGGCAGGCGCTGCAGAGGCCGAGGATCTGCAGGTTGTGGAAGGTGGGAGTGAATTTCTTGCGCTCGCAGATCTCGAGCTGGCGCTGCTCGAGGTCGGGATCGTGGAACTCGATGACCGTGCCGCAGGTGGTACAGATGAGGTGGTCGTGGTGCGAGTTCCCGCTGACGGATTCGTAGTGGTAGTGGTCTTCGCCGAGATGGACGCGGCGGACCATGCCCGATTTGACGAGGAGCTCGAGAGTGCGGTAGACGGTGGCGCGGGAGATCTTGACGCGCTTGTCTTTCATCTTGAAGAGGAGCTCGTCGGCCTCGAAGTGGTAGTGGGTGGAGAAGATCTCGCGGAGGAGGGCGATGCGCTCGTTGGTGAGTTTGAGGCCCTGGCCGGCGAGGAAGTGGCGGAAGCGCTGGAGCTGGCGTTCGACGGCGGGCATGGAGGGCCTCCTTTCTTGAGACTGAGTCTCAGTAGCAGATAAGGTTACCCTGCCGGAAGGCGCCTGTCAAGACCCGGCAATCAAAAAACCTACAGCCGCGAGCGCGCCGCGTCCGCCGCCTGCCGAATCACCGGCTGCCGCGGCTCGATCGACAGCGAACGGTTCCAGTAGTCCAGCGCCCGCGCGTAGTCCTCCCGCTTCGCGTAGTACATGCCGAGATTGTTCAGCACCTCGATCGACGACGGACGCAGGCCGAGCGCCCGCTCCAGCTCCGGGACGCCTTCACTGTAGCGGTTGGCATCGACCAGCGCCGATCCGAGGTTGGCCGAGATCCGGTACGACTGCGGGAAGATCTCCTTCCCCTTCGACAGCAGCGCGATGGCCCGCGACACCATGTTGTTCTGCCGGTAGAGCGCGGCGAAATCGATGAAATACGCTTCCGAGTTCGGCAGTCCCCTGGCCACGGCCTGCAGGAAGGCGTCGTCCGCGTCGTTGTACATCCGGCGATCGATCAGCGTCATGGCCAGGTTCAGGTACGGAACGGGACGGTCCGGATTGAGCTCGATGGCCTGCTGGAACGCGTCCGTGGCCTCCTTCAGTTTTTTCTGCTGCTGCAGTTGCACGCCGAGGTTGTTGGAGTACGCGTACAGTCCCCACGTCTGAGGAGGCAGCGGTTTCGCCGCGCGGGCGGGCTGTTCCTGATTCTCCAGCATGGGCGTCATCGCCCGCGACGCGTCGTTGAGATGGCCGATGGCCTCCAGCATGCGCTGATACTCCTTCGCGTCGCCGCGCGCGGAGGTAGCGATGGAGTGATCGTTCAGGAACTCGCCATAGCTCACGACTCGGATCGACGTGATGGGGGCGACATCGCGGAACATCCAGGTGGCGGGCTTGCCCGGCATCTCGGTGGCCGCCGGAAGGCCGAGGAGCGTCAACACGGTCGGGGCGACATCGTAGAGGGACATCGTGTGCGCGGCGCGCGAGGGCGCCACGTGCGGACCGTAGGCGATGAACACGCCCGGGTTGCGGTGATCGGCGAGCGTGGAGGCGCCGTTCGGCGGCGTGCGCGGACGCTCCTTTCCCCAGTGAAAACCGTACGAAGAAAGGACGATCACCGTCGTATCGCGCGGCAGGACATTCAACCACTCGCCGATCAGGCGATCCATCTCCGCGTAGTAGTTCGCCACCGCCGGCCAGAACTTTCGATATCCATCCTGGCTGATCCCGTCGCGATCCGGGGGATGAAACGGCGCGAACAGATGATTCACCGCGTCGGTGCCGCCCTGATAAAGCATGATCAGCAGCGGATCCTCCCCGCGCTGGCGTGCGTCGTTGTACAGGTTGATGGCCACGCGATGATCGTTCCAGCTTTTCGCCAGCACATCGCGGAACACGTTGATGGGATCGTTCGTCTCGCTGTTCGACGTTGCCCTCTCCCACTCGGCGGGAGTGATGTTCAGGAATCGGTGCACCTGTGGATATCCGATCGTTGACGGGAGCACCTGCAGCGCCTGCGCGCGCGCCGCGAGCTCGGGCGGATCGACGGCGTTCGGCACGAGGTCGACGGGTTCGTCGTAGAAAATCCCAGGGCGGGTGACGGGTGGGGGCCAGGCGGTCCACCAGCCGGCCACGATGACGCTGCGCCCGAAGCCGCCGGCGATGTCCCAGAGCGCGGGGGCGCGGCGCGTGTACGATTCCACCGGGGAGTGATGGGCCCAGTCGGTGAAGTCGATCACCCCGTGCCGGTCGGGAGGAAGTCCCGTGGCGACGGTGGTCCACAGCATGGAGGCCACGGTCGGCTGGATCGTCTGCAGAGAGGCAGTCGTGCCGCCCTGCATGAGTGCCTTCAGGTTCGGAATGCGATTGTCATTCGCCAGCTCGGAGAGGAGGTCCCAGTCGGCGCCATCGAGGGCGAAGATGGCCACGCGTGTCGGCGTGCTGCGCGCGTCGCGCCGCAGCTCCGCGCGTTTGACTCGCAGCAGCGCCTGACGGTCGACCTCCAGGCGCAGAATCTCGAACGCGGTGACGTTCAGTCCGCTCTGCGCCAGATGCCGGGCCACGGTCTGCCGCAGCGCGTTGCGTTGCGCATTGAACCGCGACGTCGGCGACAGCAGATCCTCGATCGGAATCTGCGAGGCGACCGCGGAGACCGCCTCGCCCACGCGCGCGCGGATCCAGCCGTTCCACCCTTCGTTGACCACGCGCCGCGCATCGGGGATGCGGCCGCCGGCGGTGATCCCGAACC
>Ga0070741_10019361_pt1 | contig 10879 bp, 10 predicted proteins | sample Coa_R1_4_FD_66440 | JGI IMG/M metagenome (GOLD analysis project Ga0070741, IMG submission 66440) | Surface soil microbial communities from Centralia Pennsylvania, which are recovering from an underground coalmine fire - Coalmine... | ecosystem: Environmental > Terrestrial > Soil > Unclassified ...
GGCGTGGCGGCGCCGATATAGACGGTGTCGCCCTGGGAACCCGACGGCCAGGTGCCGATCGGCGGCTGATCTTCGGCGAACGCCGGCATGAAGAGTGCCGGCATGCCGGCCGATCCGCCGAAGGACAGGGCGCCGAGGCCCGCTCCGGTTGCGACCGCGTGCCGCAGCACGCCGCGGCGCGAAAGTTCAGGATGTGAAGGATCTTTACCACTGGTCATATCGACCTCCCTTATTCGATACTATGCGGACGGTTGGTTTTTCCCCTCTGCAGGGTCGCTTTGCCGGCCTCACCGCTTGAGATCATGCCGAATGAGCCGCCGTTTCGCTTCTGAACCGCCGTCGGAGCCGAGAATGCCCGAACCGCTGAAAAAGTCACGGGCAACACCCTTGAGGGCCCGATGGTAAGGTTATCGGGCGGAGAGCGCACACAAATCAAGTTGGACTAAAGTCGTTGGCCGGCCCTAACAATCTCAAACCGCAGCAAAAAGACCGCCTGGCCACGAACCCGGCGTTCGGCGGCCGCAAGCTCAAGCTGGGCACTTTCCAGACCAACCTGGATTCCGGCTGCCTCATGTCGGACCTCGACGGCCGGCTCGAGATCACCTGGCCCAATACGGTGACATTGGCGCAGCTCGCCGACGCCATGGAATTCGAGGCCTTGGTGCCGGTGGCGCGCTGGCGCGGCTTTGGCGGCGCGACCGACCCGCAGGGGCCGGGCTTCGAGACCTATACGTGGGCGGCCGGCATCGCCGCCTCGACCCGGCATTCGGGCGTGGTCTCGACCTCGCACGTCGCGCTCAACCATCCGATCATCGCCGCCAAGCAGTCGACCGTGATCGATCACATCTCCGACGGCCGCTACATCCTCAACGTGGTCAACGGCTGGAATTTTCCCGAGATGGAGATGTTCGGCCTGTCGCTGCTCGAGCACGACGACCGCTATGCCTGCGCCGAGGAATGGCTCGGTATCGTCAAGCGGCTGTGGACGGAGGACGAAAGGTTCGATCACGAAGGCCGCTTCTACAAGATCAACGGCGGCTACCTGCAGCCGAAGCCGATCCAGCATCCGCATCCGGCGATCATGAATGCCGGCTCGTCCGAGCGCGGCCGGCACTTCGCCTGCAAGCACTGCGATCTCGTCTTCACCAACATCCGCAGCCATGACATCGCGGTGAATACCGCGCACATCGCCGGCTACCGCAAGCTCGCGCGCGAGGAATACGGCCGCGCGGTGCGGGTGTGGAGCAACGCCAACATCGTGCAGGCCGAGACCGAGAAGGAAGCCCGCGATTTTTATAATTATTACGTCCACGAAAAGGGCGATTGGGTCGCCGGCCGCAACGTCATCGACACCATGGGCGCCGAGATCAACAAACGCGACTATCCGGAAGAGCGGCGCAAGGCGATGGCCGAGATGATGATCTCCGGCTGGGGCGGTTTTCCGCTGATCGGCACCAAGGAGCAGGTCGTCGACGGGCTTGCGACCTTGTCGAAAATCGGCCTCGACGGCGTGCTGCTGTCATGGCCGCGCTACATCGACGGCATGCGCGAATTCCGCGACGTGACCTATCCGCTGCTCAAGCAGGCGGGATTGCGGGATTAGGCGTGTGGGATGGGTTGAGCGACAGCGAAACCCATCTTGCGGCCGCGACGCCTACGATGGGTTTTCTGCGCTCAACCTACTTTCGGCCGAGCCTGAAAGAGCTTCCCCGACCGGCAACACGATTTCGAACATGGAGCCGTGAGAGTGCGTCTCGGCGAGGCGCAACGTGCCGCCATGCTCCTCGATGATGGTCCGACAGATCGCCAGCCCCAGTCCCATGCCGGTCGTCTTGGTCGTGTAGAACGGCTCGAATATGCGGTCGACGTCGTCATCCGATACGCCGCGACCGAAATCGCGAACGCAAATCGAGACCGATTTCCCTTCGAAGCTGGTCCATAGCCGAAGGCGCCGTTCGCCCGCGGCTCGGCAGCTCACGGCATCGATCGCATTTCTGACCAGATTCAATATGACCTGCTGAAGCTGCGTGTGATCGGCCATGACCGGCGGCAGGTCATCGTGACAGCGAAGTCTGACGGATATGACGTTTGCCAGAAGATCGTGCTGCACCAATTTCAGCACTTCGCGGCAGACATCGTTGACCTGAACCATGGTGCGTTCGGCGGGAATCCTTCGAAACAGCCTGCTGATACCGCTGATGATCTCCTCGGCGCGATGATTGGCAGCAATCATGGCAGTGATGCACTCTGCCGCTCTTTCGGTATTTGTCGGCGTCGCCTTGAGCCAGCGCAGGCCGGCGGCCCCCATGGCGGCGATGCCCGTCAGCGGTTGCCTGATCTCATGCGCCATTGCGGATGTGGCCGCTTCGACGCTCGCCAGCCGCTCGGCGCGTTCGCGACGCAGCAAAAGGATGGAATTGGCCAGGCGCGCATACAGCAGCGTCGTTTCGCTCAGCAGGATGGCCAGCAGTGCCGAGCTCGCGAACACCGACAGGCAGCGCGCGACGTACCACCCGATGCTGAAGCGGACCATGGTAAAATACAGCGGCACCAAAAACATCGGCCACCACGCAAACAGCGTCACCATCAGCCACAGATCGAGAATCGTGCGCCTGCGGATGAACAACAGAGTGAGAGCCGTGCTGTTCAGCAGCCATAGAAAGATATTGATGTAAAAGATGACCCCAACGCGGGTCTCCCCGCCCGCCAAGAAGACCTTCGGCAAAAACGCAGCGTCGGCCAAAATCAGCCAGGTCAGTGCGCCGACGGCTGTTACCACGCACGCAATCGCAATGAGAATGTCCCGCCGCGGGGATCTGGTGGACGGTAAAACGCGTTTTGCGTCCTTCGTCAGCGCGTAGACGATCGCCGCGGATGGGAATGTCGTGTGCCAGAGCACGAACAGCCAGACCGAAGTATCGTCGTCACCTATAATACCGCTTGCGGCATAGGCGTCCGGATAGGCAAGCGTTTGCAAGAAGGCAAAAAGTCCGCTGATGACAAAACCGCTGGCAATGGCGAGCGTCGCGAACCGGGGCCAGACCGCATATTGCGAGAACAACAAGACCGCCGTGATGAGATGCAGGATGCACATCACGCTTTGCAGAACCGGAATGAACGAGCCGATATGCACGACCGGCAGGTATGCGAACGGGGCCGCGGCAAGTTCGACGAGCAAAACCGCGATCATGACGCCGACCGCAGTGCGGCGTTGCTTTGGGTCTATCGGCAGCGATGTGATCGCGAGGGGAAAATCGGCCGCCGCAGCCTGGGCGGGCCGCTCACCGGCGCTGCTCCGCGCCGAATCATCGGGCACACGGACATCGCGGGTCCGCATTGGCTGAGAGTCGCGAAATGCGTTCGTCCCGTGCACCGACAACTCAACGATACTCGAAGGAACTCGCTAGCGGCACTAGAGCGTTATACGTAGGGTCTCCTACAGTATCCTGAATATCTCATGATAATGGTCATTCAGCCATATACTTTGGTGTATTCATCGACCCTTTGGTTCAGAGGACAACACTATCTTGCGTAGTGAAACCCACACGATTTTTGTTATATTACTGACACAGTTGGGAGGCCGTAATGCTTCAGCAATTTAGCAAAGAAATCCGGGTATGCCGCCGAAAAGCTGAAGATTATGCCTGTCCGGCCGGACGCTTTCGATCTGCAGCGTTGCCCGCCGATTGTCTTCGCATGAACAGGCGCGGTTGGAACAGCTCGTAGCCGCGCGCTCGAAACAATGTCCCGCGCAGTTCATTGACGAAGGCAGAAACCAGCTAGGCGATGGAGATTGAACCATGGGCCAAGTCAGGGCCGGCGTACTCGCATCCGAAATGGCATGGGCGAGCTCGTTTGAGGCCGGCATCGCAGGTCATGAGCTGAAGCATTTTCAGAACAGACCGATCGCGATCGTCGACGATGACGAATACGCACGCTTGGGTCTTGAAGCCTTGCTCCAATCATTGGGATACAGGATCGAGACGTTCGCTTCGGCCGAAGACTATCTCGCTTCGAACACGACAGCGAGCGCCGCATGTTTGATTTTGGACGTTCATCTGCCCGGCATGAGCGGCCCTGATCTGCAGGCGCATCTGCTGGCCGGCGCGCGCTGTCCGCCGACCGTCTTTGTGACGGGTCGGTTCGAGGAGCACGTGCGAAAGCAGGTCGCCGCAGCTGGAGCGCTCGGTTATTTGATAAAGCCCTGCAGCGAGAACGCCGTGCTTGATTGTATTGCGCCGGTCCTTCGCATGGCGGCCTGAGCGGTCGCGGCGGACATCAGGCCGCGTCACGAACCGTTCGGCTTGATGCCGGCGGCACGGATGATGGTGCCGTAATCGTCATATTCCTTGCGAACGAGTCCGGCGAAATCGGCGCCGCAGACGATATCCGGATAAAGTCCGATGCCCGCCAGTTTGGATTTGACGTCGGCCTCCTGCATCGCGGCGCCAAACGATTGGCTCAGCTCCGCCGTCACCGGCTTTGGCGTCTTCGTCGGCGCAAATAGTCCAAACCAGCCATCCAGCTCGTAGCCGGAGTAGCCGGATTCGGCGACCGTCGGAACGTCGGGAATGAGGTCGATCCGCGCGCGCGTGGCGATTGCAAGGATGCGCAGCTTGCCGGCCGCCAGATGGGCCGCCACGTCTGTGTAGTTGCCGAAGTATGATGTCACTTGCCGGCCAAGCAGCGCATTGACCGCCAGCGCCGGTCCCGAATACGGCACAAAAGTCATATCGACGTCGGCGGCGCGTTTCAGCTTTTCAAACGCGACCTGCACGAGCGAAACCGGTCCAATCCCGGCCAGGGTCAATTCGCCCGGTTTGTTGCGCGCCGCACCGATCAATTCGGACAAAGTCCGGTACGGCGAGGTCTCGTTGACCGCGATCACGGTCGGAAACCTCACCAGCCGGCAAACCGGCTCCAGGGCTGTCAAAGGATCGAAGGTCAGCGTCTGCACGTGCGGGATGATGGTAAAGACCGGCGGTGACGTGATGAGAAGCGTCGATCCATCCGCTGTCGCCCGCGCCGCGATTTCGGTGCCGATTACGGTCGCAGCGCCCGGCCGATTTTCGACCACGACAGTGCCGCCGCGGCTGCGCGTGAGTTGCTGCGCCAGCAGGCGGGCCAGGATGTCGTTAGGCCCGCCTGGCGGCACTGGGACGACCAGCTTCATGATGCCGGCCGCCGCCGCCGGCACGGTTTGGTGCCCTGCAACAAGTGCGCCCAAAATCGCCAGCACGGTCAGCGGCGCCGTCATGCGACACGATCGGAACGATGTTGGCTTGCGCACCGTCTTTCTCCGCTCATCCAATGGCCGCATCCTGCCCGGCGGAGTGCCGCCGCTGCAGCCGGCGCTTTAAGTTTGCATTTTTATGCCGTAGGCGTAAGTTCTATTAAACGACGCAAACGTAGCTTTTTGGCTATGGCCGTGCATTGGACAGATCGCGCCGGACGCCGCATCAGCTTGCGTCACCTTCACGTCTTCATGGCCGTCGTGCAGTTCGGCAGCATCGCCAAGGCGGCGGCCGCGCTGTCGGTTTCTCACCCGGTCGTTTCGAAAGCGGTCTCCGATCTGGAGCACGTCTTCGGCGTCAACCTGATCGAACGGCGGCGGCAGGGCGTCGAGCCGACCATCCAAGGCCGCGCCTGTCTCGATTGTGGAACGGCGGTTTTCGACGAACTGCGCCGCGGCATACAGCGGGTCGTCGCGCTATCCGATCCGCAGGGCGGCGAGGTCAGGGTCGGGGCCCCCGAGCCGATGATGCAGGATATCGTCCCGTCGATCATCGAACAGCTCGCGCGCAAATATCCGAGGATGGTGCTGCATTCGGTGCTGGGCGACGGCGCGGATTTGCACCGCTTGCTGCGGGCGCGCCGCGTCGACCTCATCATTGCGCGCCGCCTGTCGCGGCCGGAGGACGATCTCATCTCCGAGCCGTTCATCAAGGAGCGATTGTTCGTCGTCTGCGGCCGCAAAAGCCGATGGGCGATACGCCGCAACGTGAAGCTCGCCGATCTGATGAACGAGCCATGGGTGATGCCTGACTCCGACAACATTATCGCGCCGCTCATTGCCGATGCGTTTGGCGCCGCAGGACTGCGGCCGCCGCGCGGGCAGGTCGTTTCGAATGCGCTGGCGGTACGCGCCAGAATGGCTGCCAACGGTCATTTTCTGACCATCGTGCCGGGTTCGACGATCTATCGAGGCGGCGAGCGGCCGGCGCTGAAGATCTTGCCGGTGCTCAAGCCGATCGATACGCCGCCGACGGAAATCATCACGCTCAAGAACCGAATGCCGGCTCCGGCGGCAGCCTTGTTCATGGAATTTCTTCGCACGGCGGCGCGAGCCTTGTCGAACGCGACAGCGGCGGCGCATCGCGGCCATTGAACGCGTCGTCCGAAGCGTTCGGACCGCGCTTCACCCGAACAGCCCGGCGCTTTTGGCCGTCCTTACGGCTTGCCGACTGAACAAAGCGGGCCTTGGCGCGTTTTCAAACAAATCTGGAGGACGATCATGGACGAAAATCGAGTCAGTGGGACGGCGCGCAATATCGGCGGCAAGGTGCAGGAAGGCTTTGGCCGCGCCACCGGCGATACGCAGACCCAGGCGGAAGGCCTTGCCAACCAGGTCAGCGGCGCGGCCCAGGACCTTTACGGCCGGGCGCGCGACAGCGCCGGCGATGCCGCCGACACGGCGCTCAGTGCGGCCGGCTCGTTCGAGAAGCTGCTGCGCAATGCCATCGAAAATCAGCCGTATACCACCGCCGTCGTTGCACTCGGCCTCGGTTGGCTGTTGGGACGAATGCACCGCCCGCTGTGAACGGCGTCCCCGGCGAGACGATGACCGCGCTGGATTCATCCTGAATGGCCAAGGAACCGCTGCCGGTAGCGCAACCCGCTTCGGCTGCTGCGGAAGTGAAGCTCCCGGCCGAGGTTCGCATTCGCGCGGCCGGGCTGCGCTCCGTGGTGAAGACGGTGGAGCAGGCTCTCCAAACGATTGATCAGGAGCTGTCGCCCGAACTGGCGCGCCTGCGGCGCTGGACCTTCGCGCGCGCGCTTCTCGTGGAGGCGCAGCAAAGCCAAAAGTCGCGCGATCTCAATGCGGCTTATCGGCAGTTCAAGCAGGCCCTGAGCAATGAGAAGTGGCTTGTCGAATAACGGTTGAGCAGCCTTAGCCGGTGCGATGCCTGCGTCCAGCCACCAGAACGGCGGCGACGTTTGCTCCTCATTTATGGAACCACGCGCTGAGATGAAAGTTCCCAAGCGTGGGGGCGGGGAGCGAATGCTCGTGCCGGGAGTGTCCGTCTTGAGGACGCAGCGGCCCCTCTTGGCTGGAGGCAGCTTTGCAGGCTGGTCATCTCGTCCGATAGGCTCAAGCGTGCGCAGGCCGCACCCGAGCCGCCACCACGACGCAATGTGTTCGCCCGCCAGGACAAACGATCAGCGCCGCGCGGGAGAAAGGGCGGGCAACTTGGCTCTCGATAACTTGGCTCCCGATAAAGGCGAAGAGCGAGTGGACCTGCCCCGCGTCTCGACCGGCAGCGAGGGGCTTGACGATATTCTCGGCGGCGGTTTCGATCCCTATCGCCTCTATCTCTACGAAGGCCGGCCCGGCACCGGCAAAACCACCATCGCGCTGCAATTTCTGCTCAACGGCGCGCGCACGGGCGAGCGCGTGCTCTACATTACCTTGTCGGAGACCGAGCGTGAGCTGAACCTCGTCGCCAAGCGGCACGGCTGGTCGCTCGCCGGCGTTGACATCTTCGAGCTGGTGCCGCCCGAAACCACTCTCGACCCCGAACGCGAGCTCACCGTGTTTCATCCAGCCGAGATGGAGCTCAGCGAAACCACCAGCGTGATCTTCAAAGAGGTCGAAAGAATCAACCCGACCCGGGTCGTTTTCGACAGCCTTTCCGAGCTCCGTCTCTTGGCGCAAAGTCCGCTGCGCTATCGCCGCCAGGTGTTGGCGTTGAAGCACTTCTTCACCAGCCGCAACTGCACGGTGATCGTTCTCGACGACCTGTCCGGCGCGCAAGACGACCTTCAGCTTCATTCGATCGCCCACGGCGTCGTGCTCCTCGAACAGCTCGCCATCGAATATGGCGCGGAACGGCGCCGACTGCGCGTCATGAAGATGCGGGGCATTCAGTTCCGCGGCGGCTTCCATGACTTCACGATCCAGACCGGAGGCCTCGTCATCTTTCCACGGCTGGTCGCCGCCGAGCATCACCGGGCGTTCACGGGCGATCCCACCCTGAGCGGCAATGCCGAGCTGGATCAGCTCCTCGGCGGCGGTCTGGAGCGCGGCACCAACGCCCTCTTCATCGGCGCCGCCGGAGTGGGCAAGTCGTCGCTCGCGCTCACCTACGCGATTGCGGCGGCCGAACGCGGCGAGCACACGGTGTTCTTCGCCTTCGACGAAGGACGCGGCACCCTCGAAGCGCGCGCCCGGACGCTGGGTCTGCCGCTGCAGGAGCATCTCGACGCCGGCTTGATCCGTTTCCAGCAGATCGACCCGGCCGAGCTGTCGCCGGGCGAATTCGCCGCAGGCGTGAGGCGCAGCGTCGAGGCCGAGGGCGCCCGCATTGTCATCATCGACAGCCTGAACGGTTACATGAACGCCATGCCGGACGAGCGCTTCCTCATCCTGCAGATGCACGAGCTGTTGAGTTATCTCGGCCAGCAAGGCGTGCTGACCATCCTGGTGCTGGCGCAGCACGGCCTGGTCGGACCGATGGAGACGCCGCTCGACATCAGCTATCTGAGCGACGCAGTCGTGATGCTGCGCTACTTCGAGCTGGCGGGAACGGTGCGGCGCGCGCTCTCCGTCGTGAAGAAGCGCAGCGGCAACCATGAGCACACGATCCGCGAATTCCGCCTGAGCGGCACCGGCATCATGCTCGGCCCGCCGCTCACGGGCTTCAGCGGCATCTTCTCGGGCAACCCGCGCTACACCGGCGATCAGATCCCGAAGTTCGGCGACGATGTCGATGAGTAGTGCCGACCGGGATTGTCGCGTTCTCATCTTCGCGCCGATCGGCCGCGACGCGCCGGCTTCGGCCGAGCTCTTTCGCAATGCCAAGCTGGAAACCGACATCTGTGCCGACCTTACGACCTTGATCGCTGAGATCGGCACGGGCGCGGGGGTTGTTTTTCTGGCCGAAGAAGGCTTGTTCGGACAGGACACCGCGCCGCTGACCCAGTGGGTCGAGCGCCAACCGGCCTGGTCCGATCTTCCCTTCATCGTGCTGACCAGCCATCAGCAGCAGCCGGCCGTGGCGGTATGGCGCCGCAATATCGTGAGCGCGCTCCGCAACGTCTCGCTGCTCGAACGGCCGGTGCATCCGATCACGTTGATCAGCGCCGTCCAATCGGCGCTGCGGGCGCGCGCGCGTCAATACGAGGTCCGGGCGCTGATCCGGGCGAGCGAACAGGCCGCTCAAGAGCTCGAGCGGCTGGTGGTCGAGCGCACGCACGCCCTGGAGGACGCCAACGCGCAGCTCCGCGCCCAGATGGAGGAGCGCGCGCGGGTCGAGGAAACGCTGCGCCAGGCGCAGAAGATGGAAGCCATCGGCCGGCTGACCGGCGGCATCGCCCACGACTTCAACAACCTGTTGATGGTGATCTGCGGCGGCCTCGAGATGCTTCAGCACCGCACCGATCCGGCGCGGCGGCAGCGGCTGATGGACGGCATGCTGCAGGCGGCCCAGCGCGGCGCGCGCCTGACGCGGCAGTTGCTGGCCTTTTCGCGCCGCCAGGAGCTCAAACCGCAGCCCATCGATATGGCCCGCCAGATCGACGCCATGCGCGAGCTGCTCGACAGAAGCCTCGGCGACGACGTGCACATGGAGTTCGAATTTCCGCACGTCCTGTGGCCGGTCGAGGTCGACCCCAGCGAGCTCGAGCTCGTCGTGCTCAATCTCGCCGTCAACGCCCGTGACGCCATGCCCCAAGGCGGCACCATTATCGTTCGCGGCGAGAATCTGCCCAACGTCGAAGATGACGACATTGCCGGCGATTATGTGCGGCTGTCGGTGATCGACACCGGCGTCGGCATGCCGCCGGAGGTGCGGGCGCGCGTGTTCGAGCCGTATTTCACCACCAAGGATGCCGGCAAGGGCTCGGGCCTGGGCCTCGCCCAGGTCTACGGCTTCGCCGTGCAGTCGCGCGGCGCGGTCCGCATCGATTCCGAAGTCGGCCGCGGCACCAGCATCGCGCTTTATTTGCCGCGGTCGGATAAGGCCCCGCGCGATGCCGAGCCGCACCCCGAGTCGCAGCGCGTCGAGCGGCAGCTCGTTCACGGCGCAGGGCCGCGTCCTCCTCGTCGAAGATGACGATGAGGTCGCGGCGCTCGCAAGCGAGATGCTCGGCCGGCTCGGCTATGAGGTCACGCGCGCTGCCACCGCCGCCGCCGCGCTCGGCGCGCTGGCCAACGGGCGGCCCGTCGACATCGTGTTCTCTGACATCATGATGCCCGGCGGCATGAACGGCGTCGAGCTGGCGCGCGAAATCCACCGACGCCGCGCCGAGCTTCCGGTCCTTTTGACCAGCGGCTACGCCGAAGCCGCAGCGCGCGAGGCCAATTCCGCCGGCATCCGCATCCTGTCGAAGCCATACCGGATCGACGAGTTGTCCGCGGCCCTGAACGCGGCGACGTCACACCCGGCGTGAGTTTCGTGGTTTTGTAGGGTGGGCTGAGCGAAGCGAAGCCCACGCGCTTTTCAGACGAGATCGCTTACGTGGGCACGGCGCTTCGCGCCTTTGCCCACCCTTCTGTAACGGGCCTCGTTTGGTCAATCCCTTTGCGGATCCGATCGCCGGGGTCTCGCTTCTGTACGGGGTCGGCGCGAGGCCGCCACCTGATGGGGTCTGAGAGAAC
>Ga0070741_10019362_pt1 | contig 10878 bp, 5 predicted proteins | sample Coa_R1_4_FD_66440 | JGI IMG/M metagenome (GOLD analysis project Ga0070741, IMG submission 66440) | Surface soil microbial communities from Centralia Pennsylvania, which are recovering from an underground coalmine fire - Coalmine... | ecosystem: Environmental > Terrestrial > Soil > Unclassified ...
GGGTTGACCGTCACCGTCCCGGGCACCAGGGCGATGTCGTCGAAACCGTACGCGATCCGCGCCTTGCGGCCGCGCCCCACCCACATGCCCATCCGCTCTCCTCCTCCGGCGCCTCGCCGGGCGCTACCTGTTGTGAGCCACCGTCGCGTGGCCACTAGATGTTGGGAAAGTATAGGAGTCGCCGCGCGGCCGTGTCAAGCTGGCGACCCCCGCGGCGGCCCGGCGGCCGCCCGGGCGCGCGCGCAGGCGATCCGGAGCCCCTCGAGCGTCAGGTGCGGGTGCACGACGTCGATCGTCGTCGCCAGCCCCTCCATGAGCCCGACCAGGCCGCCGGTGGCGACCCCCATCGGCGTCCCCTCCATCTCCCCCCGCATGCGCCGCACCAGCCCATCCACCAGCCCGGCGTACCCGTAGACGATCCCCGACTGGATGTTCGTCACCGTGTCCCGTCCGATCGCGGTCGGCGGGCGCGAGACGTCGACGCGGAACAGGCGCGCGGCGCGCGAGGTGAGCGCCTCGGCCGCGGTGGCGATGCCCGGCGCGATCGCCCCGCCCACGAACTCGCCGCGCGGCGAGACGCACTCGAACGTGGTGGCCGTGCCGAAGTCGATGATGATCAGCGGCGGGCGGTACAGCTCCACGGCCGCCAGGACCTTGATGATGCGATCCGGGCCCACCTCGCGCGGGTAGTCGACGCGGAGCGGCACCCCGAGGTCGGCCCCGGCCTCCACGACGAACGGCGTCACCCCGAAGTAGCGCGTCGCCATCTCCTCCATGGTCCGCTGCAGGGCAGGCACGGTGGAGGAGATCGCGACCTCCCGCACCGCGTCGGGCGCGATGCCGCCGCTCCGGAGGGTCGTGTGGGTGAAGACCCCGTACTCGTCCGCGGTCTGCTCCCGCCGCGTGGTGAGCCGCCACGACGCCACCAGCGTCCGCGCGTCGAACACGCCCAGCTTCACGTTCGTGTTGCCGACGTCGATCGCCAGCAGCATCAGGCCACGGGGCTCCCGGCCGGCTCGAGCGGCGTCCCGGTCGTCACGACGGCGGTGGCGCCGTCCGGGTACCGGATCACCAGGCCGCCGTCCGCCGCCAGCTCCACGGCGGTTCCCGGCCCGCGCGCGGTCGCGACCACCTGGCCCAGCACCGCCCGGGTGCGCCAGGCATCCCGCACCGGGGCGAAGCCGCCGCGCAGCAGCGTGCCGTACCAGCGCTCCAGGGCCGCCAGCACCGCGCCCAGCAGGTCGGCGAGGCCGACCGGGCGCCCGAGCATCGCGAGCGAGACCGCGCGGCCGGCCAGCTCGGGTGGCCAGTCCCTCGCCGCCTGGCTCACGTTGACGCCGATGCCCAGGATCACCAGCCCGTCGGCGCCGGCGCACCCCTCGGCGAGGATGCCCGCCAGCTTGCGGGCGCCGGCGAGGACGTCGTTCGGCCACTTCAGCTGGACCGGAAGCCCGGTCGTCGCCTCGACCGCCTCCGCCACCGCACAGCCGGCCGCGATCCCCACCTCGGGCCAGCGCGGGACGGGCAACGGGGGACGGAGGACGATCGACACGAGCAGCCCGGCGCCGGGCGGCGCCGTCCACGTCCGGCCCCGGCGCCCGCGCCCCGCCGACTGATGCGCGGCCAGCACGACGGCGCCTTCGGGCGCGCCGCGCTCGCCCCAGCGCCGGGCGACGGTCTGCGTGGAATCGACGGAACGGTACGCCCGCAGTGGCCCGGCCAGCCGCCCGCCCGGCATGGCGCCGGCGAGCGCCCGGGTCAGCTCGGGGTCCGGCTCGGGCTCAGCCGGCGTCGAGCGCATCGAGCCGCGCCAGGCCGTCCTGGAGCTTCGCCCGGAGCTCGCGCTGCTCGGCGCGCCGCGCCTCCTCGCGCGCCACCACCTCGGCCGGGGCGCGCTCCCGGAACTCCGCCCGCGCGAGCTTCGCCTCCGTCCTGGCCAGGTCCTCCTCGACCCGGCGGATCTCGCGGCCGAGCCGGGCCCGCTCGGCGGCAACGTCGACGACCCCCTCCACCGGCACGTACACCTCGCACCCCTCCGCCACCGCCAGCAGCGAGCGCGGCGGGCGGACCGCCCCGGGGTCGACCCGGACCTCGGCCCGCGCCAGCGACCCGATGGCGGCCGCGGCGTCCCGGAGCGCGTCGGCCACGGGGCCGGCCGGCGGGCGCACGATCGCCGCGAGCGGCCGCCCGGGCCCGATCTGCAGCTCGCTCCGCAGGTTCCGCACCGCCCCGATGACGCCCATGATCGGGGTCATCCGGGCCTCGGCGTCCGGATCGAGCTCGCGCCGGCGCCCGCGCGGGTAGCGGGCGATCATGATGCTGGCCGGCGCCCGGGCACCGCGGGGCAGCCGCTGCCAGATCTCCTCGGTGAGGAACGGCATGAACGGGTGGAGCAGCCGGAGGGTCGTCTCCAGCACCTCCACCAGCGTGGCCTGGACCCGCGCCCGGGCCGCCGGGTCGTCGCCGCGGTACAGGGTGAGCTTGGACCACTCGAGGAACCAGTCGCAGTACTCGTGCCAGAGAAACTGGTAGACCGCGCCGGCCGCGTCGTTGAACCGATACGCGGAGAGCGCCTGCCTGGTCGCCACCACCGTCCGCGCCAGCCGGCTCCGGATCCACCGCTCCGGCAGCGTCGGCGGCCCCTTTCGCGCCAGCGCCGGCCGGTACCCCTCCAGGTTCGAGAGCACGAAGCGGGCCGCGTTCCAGACCTTGTTGGCGAAGTTTCGGTACCCCTCGATCCGCTCGTTCGAGAGCCGGATCTCGCGTCCCTGGGCGGCCAGCGCGGCCAGCGTGAAGCGGAGCGCGTCCGTCCCGTACCGCTCCATCACCTCGAGCGGGTCGATGACGTTCCCCTTCGACTTGGACATCTTCTCGCCCTCGGCGTCGCGCACCAGGGCGTGGATGTACACGTCGCGGAACGGCACCTCCCCCCGGACGTAGAGGCCCAGCATCATCATGCGGGCCACCCAGAAGAACAAGATGTCGTAGGCGGTGACCAGCGTCGCCGTCGGGTAGAAGGTCTTGAGCTCGGGGGTCTCCTGCGGCCAACCGAGCGTGGAGAACGGCCAGAGGCCGGACGAGAACCAGGTGTCGAGGACGTCCTCGTCGCGCCGGAGGGGGCCGCGGCAGCCCGGGCACTCGACGAGGTCTTCCCGGGAGACGTGGACCGTCCCGTCGGCGTCGCAGTACCAGACCGGCAGCCGGTGGCCCCACCAGAGCTGCCGCGAGATGCACCAGTCGCGGATCCCGGTGAGCCACGCGTTGTAGGTCTTGACCCACGGGCGGGGCACGATCCGGGTCCGGCCCTCGCGGACGGCCCGGAGCGCTCGCTCGGCCAGCGGCTGGGTGCGGACGTACCACTGCTTCGAGGGCAGCGGCTCCACCACCGTCCGGCACCGGTAGCAGGTCCCCACCCGGTGCTGGTAGGGCTCGACCCGCTCGACCAGCCCCAGCGCGGTCATGTCCTCGACGATCCGTCGGCGCGCCTCGAACCGGTCGAGGCCGGCGTACTTCCCGGCGCGCTCGTTCATGCGGCCGTCGAAGCCGATGACCTGGCGCACCTCGAGGCCGTGCCGCCGGCCGATCTCGAAGTCGACCGGGTCGTGGGCCGGGGTGACCTTGATCACGCCGGTCCCGAACTTCGCGTCGACCGCGGCGTCCGCCACCACCCGCATCCGGATGCTCCCCTCGACGGACGGGATGTCGAGCGTCTGGTCGACGTAGCGCGCGTACCGACGATCCTTGGGATGCACCGCCAGGGCGGTGTCGCCGAGCTTCGTCTCCGGTCTAACGGTCGCGAGCGACAGCGGCCCGTACTTGATGTAGTAGAGTTCGGTCGCGCGGTCCTCGTACTCGACCTCGAGGTCCGAGAGGACCGTCCGGCACCGGGGGCACCAGTTCACGATGTAGTCCCCGCGGTAGATCAGCCCCTCCTCCCAGAGCCGCACGAAGACCTCGCGGACGGCGGCGGAGAGGCCGGGATCCATCGTGAAGCGCTCGCGCTCCCAGTCGCACGACGCGCCCAGCCGCTTGAGCTGGCGGATGATGGTGCCGCCGGACTCCTCCTTCCATCTCCACACCCGCTGGACGAACGCCTCGCGCCCGACCCCCTCCCGGCTCAGCCCCTCGGCGGCCAGCTGGCGCTCGACCACGACCTGCGTCGCGATGCCGGCGTGGTCCGTCCCCGGCTGCCACAGCGCGTTGAAGCCGTCCATGCGCTTCCAGCGGATGAGGATGTCCTGGAGCGTGTTGTTGAGCGCGTGCCCGATGTGCAACGAGCCAGTGACGTTCGGCGGCGGCATGACGATGCAGTACGGCTTCGCCTTCGCGAACGGGTCGGCCCGGAAGTAGCCGCGGGCCTCCCACGTGCGGTACCACGTCTCCTCGGCCTGGCGCGGATCGTACCGGTCCGGGAGCGCGGCGGCGGCGCGCGCGGCGGGAATCGGATCCTCCGGCACGGCGCTCATTCTAGCATCCGCGTCGAGCGTTTACACCACGGGAGCCGTCCCGTAGAATGACCCGAAGGTCGGCGTGTGAAGATCCTGGATCGTTACGTCTGGAAGGAGCTCGTCACTCCCTTCCTGCTCGGCCTGACGATCTTCACCTTCCTCCTGCTGCTCGACCGGATCTTCGACCTCATCGATCTGATCATCAACAAGGGCGTGCCGGTCCACCTGGTCGCGCTGCTCCTCGTCTACATCTCGCCGGCCATCCTCGTCCTCACGATCCCGATCGGGTTCCTGCTGGCGATCCTGGTCGCGTTCGGCCGGCTCTCGGCCGACATGGAGATCGTGGCCCTCAAGGCCTGCGGGGTGAGCGCGCTCCGGCTGCTCCGGCCGGTCATGCTCTTCGGCCTGGCCAGCGCCGGGCTGACCGGGTACCTGATGATCGAGGCCGTCCCGCGCGCCAACTACGCCTTCAAATCGCTCGTCTTCGACATCCTGCGCAACCAGGCCAGCGTCGGGATCAAGGAGCGCGTCTTCAACGACACGTTCGGGAACTTCGTCATCTACGTCGACGAGATCGCGCCGGACCAGGTGCGGCTCCGGAACGTGTTCGTGTCCGACGAACGCAAGCCCGAGGAGCAGCGTCTCATCACCGCGCACGAGGGGCGGCTCCTCTCTGACGACGTCAACCGGCGGGTGACGCTCCGCCTCCTCGACGGCGCGATCCACGAGACCAGCCCCCAGGCGCTCCAGAAGTATCGCCAGGTTCGGTTCCGGCTCTACGACATCACGCTGGTCCTCGAGAACTCCCTGCTCCAGCAGGGCGACGCGCCGAAGGGGGACCGGGAGATGACCCTCCCCGAGCTGCAGGAGGCGATCAGCCAGGCGACCGCGCTGCGCGGGAACGCGAACCCCTATCGGGTCGAGTGGCACAAGAAGTTCGCGATCCCCGCCGCCTGCCTGGTCTTCAGCGTGCTCGGCGTGCCGCTCGGGATCCGCGCCCACCGCGGCGGCCGGTGGGGCGCCTTCGTCGCGCTCCTCCCGATCGTGCTCTTCTACTACGTCGCGCTGACGATCGGGGAGAACCTCGGCGACGCGGGCCGGGTGCCGCCCTGGGTCGCCATGTGGGCGCCGAACGCCGTCGTGACCGCGGTCGCCCTCTATCTCCTCCGGGCCAACCTGCGGGAGCGCCCCATCCCCGTGGTCGTGCTGGTCCAGCGGGCGTTCTGGGGCGGGGCCGCGGCCCTCCGCCACCAGGGCCGACCGCGGGCCGGCCGACCGCAGCGCCCCCGGCCCCTCGCCGCCGGCCGTCACCGCGACGCCCGCGTGCGCGCCCGACGGGTCGCCCGGCGCAACGCGCTCAACATCGTCGACGCGTACCTCGGGCGGGAGTTCCTGACCCTCTTCGTCTACGGGCTGGCCCTGGCGTCGGTGGTGGTCGTCGTCGGCGATCTCATGACCACCCTGGACCGGTACATCCGGCTGCGGCCGGGGCTCGGACTCATCCTCCTCCACTTCGTGTACCGCCTCCCGCCGTTCGTCTACCAGGGCCTCCACATCGTCATGCTCATGTCGACGATCCTGCTGTTCCTGGGACTGTCGCGCAGCAACGAGCTCACCGCGCTCAAGGCGGGCGGGGTGAGCCTCTACCGCGTGAGCCTGCCCGTGTTCGGCCTGGCCCTGCTGGTCACCCTCGGCGCGCTCGGGTTCCAGGAGCTCGTCATGCCGGTCCTGAACCAGCGTGCGGTCGAGATCGACGAGGCGAAGATCAAGCGCCGCACGATGCCGGAGCTCCGCAAGCGAACCCAGATCTGGTACCGCGGCCGTGACGATGCCGCAGCCGGGAGCCGCATCTACCACCTCGATCTCCTCGACCCCGGAAACCGGATGATGGATGGCGTCACGATCCTGGAGCTCGGGGGAGACTTTGCGGTCCGCGGCCGGTGGGACGCGCGGCGGATGCGCTGGTCCGACCGGGAGGACGCGTGGCGGCTGGTCGACGGGGTCCGCCGCCAGTTCGTGGCCGAGGGGCCCGACCGGGTCGAGGGATTCCGCGACCGCGTCCTGCGGGTGCCGGAGCGGTTCGACGACTTCGCGCAGGTGCCGCGGGCGCCCGACGTCATGAACTACGTCGAGCTCCGCGACTACATCGACCGGCTCCACGCCGCCGGCCACCAGGTCGGCAAGTACCTGGTCGACCTCTACTCCAAGATCGCCTTCCCGTTCGCCCACCCGATCATGGCGCTGGTCGGGATCCCGTTCGCGCTGCAGTCGCCCCGCGGCGGCCGGGTGATCGGGATCGCCCTGTGCCTGGCGCTCGGGCTCGGGTACTTCATCGTGCACTCGGCCGCGCTCGCGCTGGCGCGCACCGAGATCCTCCCGCCGCTGGTGGCCGCCTGGGCGGCGAACGGGCTGTTCGCCTCGCTCGGGCTCTACCTGTTCCTGCGCGCGCGGACCTGATCCGCCGCGGGCCCTCCCGCCCGGCCGACCACCCCGGGGCCGGCGCCCGGGCCCCCGGCCCGCCGCTCAGCCCGCCGGCCCGCGCCCGGGGGGCCCCGCTCGGCGACGGTCCGCCCGCCGGGGCGGTGGCCGGGCAGCGCGCCGCGGAGACTCAGAGCCGGCGGGCGACCGCGTGCGCCTCGTGAACCGCGTGCTCGACCCGGCGCGGCGCCACGCAGTCGCCCACCGCGTGGACCTCGAACCCGCCCGCCGCGAGCGGGGCCACCAGCTCATCGGCCGCCCCGCCCGGCTCGGCCCAGACCACGGTGTCGACATCGGAGAGCGTCCGGCAGGCGCCGGTGAACACGTCGGCCACCAGCGGCCGGCCGGCGTCCCACCCGGCGAACCGGGTGGAGGCCAGGAGCTCCACGCCTTGCGCCCGCAGGCGGCGCTGGAGCGGGTAGAGCGTCTTCATGTCGATGTTGTGCCCGACGTAGAGCGCCTCGGTCGTGATCCGCACCCGCCGGCCCTGGCCGGCCAGGAGGTCGGCGACGCCGGCACCCCGGAGGTGGCCGTCCCGGTCCACGACCAGCACGCGCTCGCCGACCGTCGCGCGGCCCGCCGCGACGTCGTCGACGTGGACCAGCGCCCCCGGCGTCCCCGGCAGGTCGGCCGGGAGGACGGGGCGGGCCCCGGTCGCCACGACCACGGCGTCCGGCACCTCGGCCCCCACCCGGGCGGGGTCGGCCGCCGTTCCGAGCCGCACCGTCACGCCGTGCCGGGCGACCTCCCGGGTGAGGAACCGCACGATCTCGTCGAAGTTCTCCCGGTGCGGGAGCCGGGCGGCGAGCGGGAGCCGCCCGCCCAGGCGATCCGCCGCCTCCCACAGGACGACGTCGTGCCCGCGCAGCCGGGCGACCCGCGCGGCCTCCAGGCCGCCCGGCCCGCCGCCCACGACCAGGATCCGGCGCGGGCGCGCCGCCGCCTCGAGGGTGCGCCACTCCCCTTCCCGCCCGGTGACCGGGTTGTACACGCAGCCGATCGGCTGGCCGTTGGCGAGCGCCTCCAGGCACGCCTGCATGCAGCCGATGCAGCGGCGGATCTCGTCGGCCCGGCCGGCCCGGAGCTTCGCAACCACGTGGGGGTCCGCGATGTGGGCGCGCGTCATCCCGACGAGGTCCGCCTGTCCGCTGGCGACGATCTCCTCCGCCCGGACCGGGTCCCGGATCGCGCCCGCACAGCAGACCGGCAACCCCGTGACCGGCTTGATCGCCGCCGCCAGGTGGACCAGGTTGGCCGGCGGGAAGTACATGGAGGGGATGTGCTCGGCCAAACTCATGAGGTCGGCGTCGGTCCCGCCGCTCACGTCGACGAAGTCGAGCTGGCCCGTGGCCTCGAGCCGCCGCACGATCGCGCGCGTCTCGTCGACGCCGAGCCCGCCAGGGACGAGCTCGTCGGCCGACAGTCGGATGCCGATCGTGTAGTCCCGTCCCGCGGCCCGCCGGACCGCCTCGACCACCTCCAGCGCGAACCGCATGCGGCCGGCCAGATCGCCCCCGTACGCGTCGCGACGCCGGTTGGCGTGCGGCGACAGGAACTGGGCGATCAGGTAGCCGTGGGCGCCCTGGAGCTCGATCCCGTCCATTCCGGACGCCCGGACGCGCGCCGCCGCGTCCCCGAACGCGGCGACCAGCGCGGCGATCTCCCGCGCCCCGAGGGCATGCGGGACCGCCTGGTGGAAGTTCCCGTCGATCAGCGGCGAGGGCGCGACCAGCGGGCGCGTGTCCGGCATCCGGCCGACCCGGCCCATGTGGGTCAGCATCACCAGGATCCGGCCGCGCTCGGCGTGCACCGCGGCGGCGATCGCCCGCCAGGCCTCGACGACCCGCGGATCGTGGGCGTTGACCACCCCGCGGACGCTCGGACTCGACGGATGGACGCTGGACGCCCCCGTCACCATGAGACCGACGCCGCCGCGGGCACGCTCGGCGTAGTAGTGGACGGCCCGCGCGTCGGGCAGCCCGGCGGCATCGACGTAGTTCGTGGCGTGGGCGGTGATCAGGACCCGGTTCGGCAGGTCGAGACGACCGACCCGGAGCGGGCTCAGGAGGTGGGGGAAACGCGACGCGGCGAGCCCGGCAGGCCCGCCCGGGCTGCCCGGGCCCGGCCCCGGATCGGCGGCCGGGGCACCCCCGCTCACGGTTCCCGCCCGAGGCTGTCCCCGCGGTCGACGACCCAGGTCACCGGCCCCCGCTGCTCCCGGATGGCGTCCCGGCAACGCTTGGTGGCGTCGTGGTCGACCGCCGTCCCGTCGGCGGAAAGGATCACCCCGTAGGCCTCGGCGGCGACCTCCCGCGAGACCTTGCCGTCGGTCACGTCGGCGGCGACGCGGTCGGGATCGCGCTCCAGCGGATCGCCCCACCCCGCCCCGCCCGCCACGTACTCCCAGAGCTGGTCGCCGGGGTGCAGGACCAGCATCTGCTTGGACGGCAGCTCCTCGCGCCGTCCGTCCCGGCGCACGACGAACGCCCGCCCGCGGCGGGCGGCGACCCCGCCGCGAAGGCCCCACGGCGCCGTCCGGAAGCGCTCGCTGCGATGGGCGACCGTGACGTCGGTCGTGGTCGCCTCGAAGACCTTCTCCAGGCCGAGGCCGCCCCGGAACGTCCCCGCGCCCGCGGAGTCGCGCCACAGGCCGATCCGGCCGATCCGCAGCGGGAAGTTCATCTCGAGCGCCTCGACGGGGATGTTCATGCAGTTTGTCACGTCGGTCTCGACGACGTCGATCCCGTCCTTGCCCGGACGGGCACCCATGCCGCCGGCCGCCAGCTCGCTCGCCACGAACGGCCGCCCGGTGTCGGGGTCGACGCCCCCGAACGCCATGACGAGGAGCGTGCCCGAGCTGGCCGCCGGGATGCGCTCGGGCAGCGCCCGGGCCAGCGCGCCCAGGATCGTGTCGGCGATGCGCTTGATCGTCGCGGTGCGGCAGCTCACCGGCGCCGGCGGCCGCGGGTTCACCAGGCTCCCCGGGGGCAGCACGACGTCCAGCGCCCGGAAGCAGCCGCCGTTGCCGGGGATCGCCGGGTCGGAGATCGCCCGCACCGCGTAGTAGGCGGCGGAGAGCGTCGAGGCGGGCACGGCGTTGAAGGGGCCCCGCACCTGCGGGCTGGTGCCGGTGAAGTCGAACGTCATCGTCGAGCCGCGCACGGTCACCGCGACCGCGATCCGCACCGGCCGGTCACGGTCGATGCCGTCGTCGTCCAGCCAGTCCTGGAACACGTAGGTTCCGTCGGGGATCGCCGCGATGCCCCGCCGGGTGAGCGTCTCGGCCCGGTCGAGGAGGGTCTCGACGTACGCGAGCACCTCGGCGGTCCCGTAGCGCCCGAAGAGCTCCCCGAGCCGGACGCCGCCCAGCCGGCCGGCGGCCACCTGCGCCATGAGGTCCCCGGTGAACACCTCCGGGATGCGCACGTTCCGCCGGAGGACGCCGAACAGGTTCTCGTCCAGGACGCCCTGCCGGAAGAGCCGCGTCGGCGGGATGATGAGCCCCTCCTGGAAGAGCTCGGTGGCGTCCGTGGGGACGCTCCCCGGCGTGCGCCCGCCCACGTCCTGGTGGTGGCACATCGTGCAGGCGAGCGCGACCGGGCGCCCGGCGGCGAAGATCGGCGCCGCGAGCGTGATGTCGGGCAGGTGCGTCCCCCCGTCGTAGGGGTCGTTCAGGAGGAAGGCATCCCCCTCCGCCATCGTGTCGGGCGGGAAGGCCCGGACCAGGCGTTTGGCCGCCAGCTCGAGACAGCCCAGGTGGATGGGGATCGCCGCGGCCTGGGCGATCGTCTCCCCGCGCACGTTGAACAGCGCCGCGGAGGCGTCGAGCCCTTCCTTCACGATCGGCGAGGCGGCGCTCCTGAGGAGCGTCAGCTCCATCTCGTCGGCGATCGCCTCCAGCCGGTTCCGGATCACCTCGAGCAGAACGGGGTCGAGGGCGCCGCTCGTCACC
>Ga0070741_10019363_pt1 | contig 10878 bp, 12 predicted proteins | sample Coa_R1_4_FD_66440 | JGI IMG/M metagenome (GOLD analysis project Ga0070741, IMG submission 66440) | Surface soil microbial communities from Centralia Pennsylvania, which are recovering from an underground coalmine fire - Coalmine... | ecosystem: Environmental > Terrestrial > Soil > Unclassified ...
ACGCGTTCCACGAGCCTGAGAGCGCGCGCGTGTTATGCTTCGATAACGCATCCGAGACCGCTCCCGCGAAGTTCATCGCTTACTATCTGCTCGGTCCCGGTGAGGAGCGCCTTATCGAGATGCTGCAGCGGTGAAAGCGAGATAACTGACTTGGTTCAGACCGCCATCCGCAATCCATAGACGGTTCACTAGCCGATCCGGGAGCTGGCGATCACTGCCGGCTGAGAGTCCCACCCCGCGAGCCGACGCGGCGAGTGGAAATTCGGTGACCTCGCCGGCAGACGTGACCCGACCCAGCGCGGCCCCGCGGGTATACCAGATGTTGCGATCGGGACCCACGGCGATGTTGATTGCCGAGGCTGCCTGGGTAGGCATCATGAATTCGGTGACCTCTCCGCGCACGGTGATGCGTCCGACCCGATTCCCATCCGTGGTCACACCGTCCATGCCACCGGAGAGCTCGACGAACCAGAGTGCGCCATCGGCGCCGGTAGTGATGTCCCCCGGCCCGGAATGGGGTCTCGGCAATGGGAATTCCGTGATCTTGCCCGCCGGTGTGATAGAGCCAACTTTGTTGGCCCGATATTCCGAGAACCAGATATTGCCGTCGGGTCCGGCAGCCAGCGCGCGAGGTCCGCTATCCGGTGTCGGCAGAGCGAACTCGGTGATGACCCCTTGCGGAGTAATGCACCCGATTTTGCTCGCGGCGAACATGCCGAACCAGATGTTCCCATCCGCGCCCAGTGCAATCGCCCGCGGCTGACTCGCCGGTGTCGGAATCTCGAACTCGGCGATTCCTCCATCCGGCGTGATACGGCCAATGCGGTTGCCGGTATGCTCCGAGAACCACATGTTACCGTCGGCGCCTCGCGCGATGATCCGGGGCGAGCTGCCCTGGTGGGGTAAGGAAAATTCGGTGAGCTCGCTGCCATCGGGATTCATCCGGCCAATACGGTCACCCGTGCTCTCGGTAAACCAGACGCGTCCATCGCTTGCGATGGCGATCGTGGTTGGGCCGCTGCGAGGCTGCGGTAATGCAAACGAATGAGGTTGTCCATCGGTGGCCAACTTCAATTCATGACGTTCGAGCCAACGCTGCGGTTCTGGTTGCCCTGCGGTTCCTGCCGTGGCGGATGTCAGTATCGCGGTCATTGCCAGTAGCCTGGTAATCCATCCGGTGAACACGATCAACCTCGGCTGAGTTGCCTCGGGCTCGCTCCAAGGAGGCGACGTGTCCAGCGCGCCAGATGGGTCGCGTGCGCGAAGCCCGTCTCGAGCGCAACATCCGTAATGCTGAGATGTCCAACGCGCAGGAGGGCCGCCGCCCGCTCGACCCGACGTTGAACCACGAATCGATGCGCGGACACGCCCGTGCGGCGCTTGAAGAGCGACTTGAAGTGCGAGACGCTCATGCCCGCCACCCCTGCCAATTCTCGTAGGGAAAGATCCTGCCGGCCAAGGTGGGTCTCGATATAGTCCGTGATTCGTTGCAACTGCAGCGGTGCGAGACGTCCGGCCTCGATCCCCGCGCCGGCCGAAGCGCACGCGAACTTCCGGACGAGAACGATCGACAACGCGAGCCCGAGACTTTCTCGAAAGAGCAGGCCGTGGGGATTGCCTGCCGCGTCTTCCGCCTGCAGTGCTCGAGCTAGCCACTCGATTTGCGCCTCCCGGACCTGGATGGCCGTCGCAAAGTCGAGCGTTCGAGCGTCCAGATCGAGATCCTGGGCGGCCGTGCGAATCAGAGTCCTGGGGACGCTCAGTTTGAGCAGGCTGACCGGCGAGTCCATGACCCAGCCAACAGTGGCGCCCGGCGGTGCGAAGTTGATGCCGCCTGGGGTACGTAGGTAACGCCGCGGGCGGCCGGGACGGCAGCACGTGGCCCACACGGCAGCTCCGGTGTTGATCGACAAGCGATAGCTGTCAGTGGGCGGTGGCTCGCACAGTCCTGGGGCGACTCGAGCGACGCCCACATCGCGAACCAACAGTGGCGACGAGGTGCCGCCGGTAACCGTCGTGCTCATTTCAGATAGAGTCTCTCGAGTCAGGCATCGATTCCAAGAAAACCAGTCAGCCGTCACGCGCGCGGACGAGCGCGGCTCAAGAGTCGCTGGCCTATTCGGCCGCTGCCGATACGGGACAGTGTCCGAACGTGCGCGACGCGATTCTATCGGAGCGCAGAGAATGCGGACCACCCGAACTTGCGAGGATCAAAGATGAGCCAGAGGCGCGACTTTCTCACCCTGCTCACCGGGTTTGCCACGCTCGGCGCGACGGAGATGACGCTCGGCACGACTGACGCCGCAGCGCGTGCCGTTGACGCGACGATCGGTGCGACTGACGCCGCGACCCGTACCGCTGCCTATCGCAACGGCGCCGATACCACCGCGAGAACGTCGACTCCGCAGTCCTCAGCCGACGCCCCTCCACCCGCCGCGATCCCTCCATTCGCGCGACGCGGCCTACCGGGCCCTTTTCACCACGCTCTCGAGCCTCTCCGAGGCGAATGGCAGGTCGCCAAAGAAATCTACATCGCGATCGGCTCCCCCGAAGCCCCCGCCAAGTCCAGTGGTATGACGGCGCAACGCTTCTGGTTCGGAGGCGGTCGACACCTCCAGGACGTCACCACCGGCGCTCTGGGAGGCTCCGCTTATTATCGGCTCGGTGTGCTCGGCTTCAGTAACGCCGACTCACGTTACGAGTGGGTGACCTTCGACGCCCTCAACGCGAACCTGATGCTCTACCGCGGCGCGAGGCTCACCAAACCCGCGGCCCGTATCGAGCTGACCGGTACCTTTACAGACCAGGGTCTGCTCGGTGAGGATTTCGTGGGCAAGGAAATCCCCATGCGAACGGTCATCGAGATCCAGGGCAACGACCGGCACCTCATTGAGCTTTACTTCACCCCGCCCGGACGTGGGGAGCTGTTGATCGATCGATCCGTCTACACGCGTATCTGATCCGGGCAAATCCAGGGAGCTCTCCATGCAACACATTGCGATCCTCCGATTGAAGCCCACGGCAACCGAGGCCGACCAAGCACAACTCCGCACGGCCGAAGTCACCAAGGTCTGGGAAATGCTCGTCGCTGACAGCCTACGCTCGATCCACTTCTTCTCGGGCTCCGGCAGGGGCGCCGTACTCCATATCGAAGCGAACGATGCAAAGGAAGCCGGCACCCTCGTGCGGCAGTTACCCATGGTCGCGGCTGGTCTGCTCGAGCCGGAAATCCTGAGTCTTGCCCCGTTCACCGGATTCCAAGCCTTGTTCTCCCCAAAGTCATGACGGGTGTGCTCTCGAGCGAGGCTGGCGTCATCACGGCGATCGGCATCGTGCGCGCGAAGCCCGGACGGGAAGAGGAGCTGGGGAAGCGCATGGCGGCCCTGATCGGTCCGACGCGCGAAGAGCCGGGATGCATCGCGTACGACCTGCTTCGCTCGATCGACGATCCAGCCGTGTGGATACTTCTCGAGAAGTGGCGCTCGCGGATCGATCTGGATGAGCATATTCGCAGCGCGCACCTCCAAGCCTTCTTGCGGAGCAAGGACGACGTACTGGCACTCCCGCCTGAAAGTCATCGAGTCGTCGGGCACCCGGGGCCTGTGTATGGAGCATCGCCATGACCGATCTTACGAGCCAGACGGTCCTCGTCGTGGGGGCCAGCTCCGGTATTGGGCTGGCGACTGTCAAAGCGGCGGCCGCCCGCGGGGCGTCGGTCATCATGTTGAGTCGCTCGCCCGAGAAGTTGGCGGCGGCCACGGCAGGTCTCGTCGGTGGTGGCGTGCACACCCTCGCTGCGAATGTGCTGGATCGGGAGGCGGTGCACCGGGAGATTGGCTCACTCGGCCCTATTGATCACCTGGTGCTCACCGCCGTGGCGGATGAGCTGGCGAGCGCTGGCCGAGTGGACCAGTTGAGCCCTCCGCAGGTGGAGCGGAGCTTCGACAAGCTGCGGGGCTTCGTGAATGTGTTGGGTGCAGCCTGCGGCAAGATGTCCTCGCGAGGCTCAATCTCCCTGCTGTCCGGCGCGTCGGCGTTGAAACCCACCGACGGCGCTTCCATCCTGGCCGCCGCGGCGGGATCCATCGTGAGCTTTGGCAGGGCGCTTGCCATCGAGCTCGCACCACTGCGCGTCAACGTCGTCATGCCTGGAGTGGTCGACACGCCAATCCACGAGCACCAGCGGGATCAGGTCCGCGCCTGGGCCGAATCGACATTGCCGGCCAGGCGCTTTGGGCAGCCAGAGGACATTGCCGCGGCGATCCTGTTCCTGATGACCAATCCGTACATGACAGGACACACATTGGTCATCGATGGCGGGCTGGTGTTAACTTAGGTACATCACCCGTCCCAGGAGCCCGCACCATGAACACAGCGCCGTCCCCGCCCCGGAAGATGTTCGGCGACTTCGCCCCCAAGCTGGTCGAGCTCACCGAGGACGTGCTGTTCGGCGATATCTGGGAGCGGCCGGAGTTGTCCAAGCGTGATCGCAGTCTGATCACGGTCGCCGCCCTGATTGCGCTCAATCGCACCGAGCAAGTGCGTTTTCACATCGAGCGGGCACTGGACAACGGCCTGACCCGGGAGGAGATCATCGAGACCATCACCCATCTCGCGTTCTATTCCGGCTGGCCCAACTCCGTCAACGCCATGCTGGTCGCGAAAGAAATCGTGACCCAGCGCAGCACCCCGGGGTGATCGAAAGGACATCGTGCACACCTCCATCGCCCACCACCTCGGCGCGCTCGCCGCCTGCGCGACTGTCGGTGTTATGTGAGCTCATCCCGGCTCGATCTCAACCTCCTGCAAGTCCTCGATGCCGTCCTGACGGAGGGAAGCGTCGCGAGAGCCGCGCGCCGCCTCCACGTCACCTCATCTGCGGTCAGCAACGCTCTGGCACGACTGCGCCTGCTCGTAGGCGACAAACTGGTGACAAAAAGGGGGCGCGGCATAGTGCCCACGCCGCGTGCGCTCGAGTTGGCCCCAGTGCTTGCCAGAAGCCTACGGAACCTGCACGACGCCATTCACGCCAGCGCCGGTTTTCGCCCGGAGACCACGACACGGCGGTTCACCATTGCGCTGTCGGATGTCGGACAGACGACCCTGTTGCCGAGGATCGCCGCGCTGCTAACGGAAAGCATGCCGCTCGCCCGATTGCGGACGATCGGCATCGACTCTCTCGTCTCCCTCGGTGGCCTGTCCGGTCCCGAAGTCGATGTCGTGATCGGACCCGAGGAGGGCGGTGCGGATATTCGTACCGAGAAACTCGACGAGGAAAACGCGGTGTTGATTTGTCGGACAGGCCACCCCGCGCTCGGCAAGCGGGCCGGCACCGCCGTCCTGCATCACGTCCTGGTCGAAATGGCCCCAGGGCGCGGACTGCGCAACATATCAGAGGAGGCCTACGCCAAGGCGGGCTCGAAGCGCACGGTTGTCGTGACGGTCCCGACCTTTTCAGCCGCCGCCGCTGTCGTGGCCGCGACTGACCTCGTCGCCACCGTTCCTACATCCTTGTTCGAGACGACGGGTAAAGATCTGCGCCTGCGCGCTTTGCCGTTGCCCATCCCACCGCTGGCGATCGCCATCAATCTGCGCTGGCACGAGCGGACCCATGCCGATCCGGCCGCGGCAGCCTTTCGGGATATCGTTCGCCGGGCCGTCATGAGCTCTGTCCCAACCATCCGGGGCGATCCAGCCCGCAAGCTCCCCAAGCGTAGACGCGCCTGAAGGCTTCCGGTCGCGCGGTTCTCCGGCGAACCCGCAGGCGGGCTCGGCCGGAGTCGGCGCCCGCGTGATTCCACGCGTCCGATCGGCCGGCCCAAAACCCACGCATCAATACGGCGACCGTCGATAGATCGCCCGCTCCAGCTGCACCCCGAGTCTCTTCATGATCTCGGGCGGATTGAACCCTGTCTTTGCGAACTCGGCCGGCACGGATTGCCGCGCCTCCTGCATGGCCCGCTCGCTCTCCCACACCGCCGTGGTGACCACATTGACCTTGCCGTCGCCCGCGGTCCGCTCATGCACGAACCCTTCGACGAAGCCGGGTTGGCGCCTGACGATCTTCGCCGAGAAATGCACGGCACTCAGAAACTCCTCCAGCGAGGACTCGGGCACCACGAACAGATCAACCAGCACGGTATTCATATCACTCACCTCCGCAGTTACTGGAGGGCACTATGCGACCGGTGAGTCATTCCGACAAGTGATGTCTCATGATGTAATTGATCACTGATAGTGATGAATGAGGCGCGATCGTGTCGCCCCGTCCGAACAGCTCGTCACGCAACAATTACTCACACAGGCGTGGCGCCCTAAACCGTTGGCCACCTGGAGCCCACCTACCTTCGCTGCTGCGAATTCACCGGAGGTCTCCAATGCGCGACAATCAAACCTCGAAGTCACCTTGCCGAAAACTAACACCGCTCACGGTTGGAATCCTGACCACGGTTCTGGCCGCGTGCGGTGGCAGTAATGGCAACATGTACACAATGACAGGCGGGGGCAATACCATGACCGGCGGCGGCATGACCGGTGGCATGACTACCCCGCCTTCCGTAACCCTGACTTCTCCGGGCGCGACTGTAAACCGGACCGTATCCTTGATGGCGGCGCCCGTTGCCGGTACGGGCGCGACCATCACTCGAGTGGATTTTCTGGTCGACGGGACGGTCGTAGGCACCGCCAACATGTCGCCGTACAGCATCAAATGGGACACCTCGACGAGTCCTGATGGCACACACTCCTTGACGGCGAAAGTCACCGACAGCGCGGGCACCATGGCCACGTCGGCTGCCGTATCCGTCGCGATTCTCAACAAACCGAGCTTCACAGTCAGCCTGTCGGCCGCGCAGATCTATCCGGTAGTCACCTCCAACGCGACAGCGGCCGCGACCGTGACGGTCAATCTCGTCACCGGCGCCACCAGTGGCAAGGTCGTATTGACGGGACTGACGGCAACGGGCGTGACGGTCGCCGAAGGCTTCGCAGGTGCGACCGGCGCGCCGGTACTGACGCTCGCGCAAAACACGACCACCATGGGAGAGTGGGATTTCGCGCCGACAGCGATGCTGACCGCGGACCAGATCACGGCCCTGCTCGAAGGTGGGCTTTACCTGTCCGCCGCCTCAGCCGCGCACCCGGCCGGTGAGATTCGCGGACAGATCGTCCCCAGCAATATAAGTGTGGCCTGGACGACTCTGTCCGGCGCACAGGAGACCCCTCCCGTCACGACGACCGCAACTGGAATCGCCGCCACGACCGTCGACATGGTCGCGAATACCGTGTCGGTATTCGTCAACACGACAGGCGCCACCGACGCCACCGCCGTCGAGCTCGACACACAACTGCAGGGCGCGACACCGACGAAACTGGTCGCCCTGACCAAGAACGCGGTAAACATGGGCAACTGGTCCGTGATGCTGAGCCCGATTACCGCCACCGACGTGAGCAACTTCAGCAAGGGCCTGTGGTATATAAATGTACTCACCCCCGCTGACCCGAAAGGTGCGATTCGCGGCCAAGTCATGCCGCCCATGATGACGACTACTCCCGTGACGCTGACGCAGCTACAGACGGACATCTTCACGCCCAAATGCTCGGGCTGCCACAACGGCGTCGGTACCGTTCCACCGGGAGCCTTGAATCTCACCGCCGGGGGCAGCTACAAGGCGCTCGTCAACATCGCGACCGGAGAGCAACCCAATCTGAAGTACGTCGTACCGGGCGACCCCGCGAACAGCTACCTCCTGCAAAAGCTGCTCGGCACAGCCGGCATCAGTGGCGCCCGTATGCCGCTGAACGGCCCCTATCTGGATGCCGCGACGACCGCCCAGGTCGCCGCCTGGATTTCCGCTGGAGCCCCAAACAACTAACAGCCGACCGAATGACCTCGCTCGCGGCGCGGCGTTCGAGTCGCGCCGCGGGCAGCCGGTCAGGAGCTGCGGCATCTCAGTTCGGGTGTCCGGCGCCCGTCATCACTCGCAGATAGATCAGTAAATCATCCAGGTCCGCGTCCGGCAACGTCTGCTGTCCGAATCCCTCCATGCGCTGGCCAGGCCAGCTCCGCACGCTGCGCGGGTTGCGGATGAGCGCCCGTAAACCCGTATCCGTCATGTACTGTGTTGCGCTCATGGGTTGTCCCAGGTCCGGACCCGTGTCGCTCGCACCGCCGCCATTGAATCGATGGCAGGGCAAACACAAGCTCAGAAACACGGCCTGCCCGGAGCGGGCCGCCGCATCGCTGGCGTGGTCGGCTGGGAGCCCGAGCTGTGGCCAGCGATGCACCGGGCTTGCGACAAAGCGCAGACTGACCAATCCGTGCGGCCACTGCTCGCTGCGCACCTTGGAGGCTTCAGGATGATCCCACACGAGGTAGAAGGGGCCGGCCGAGGTGGTCCGGCTGGGCAATGCCGGCCAGGGATGGGCCGCATCCTCGATCGCCAGCCAGGCCACTGCCCCTCCTTGCGCGCCCCGCGCGATCAACGCCAAAGGAATCTGCGCGATGAAGCCATCGTTGGCGCGTGCCTCCAGCGTGTCGAATTCCGGGTTGTCGATATCGCCCAACAATTTCAGCAGCGGCACCGCGCGGTAAGTCATCGCGCGCCGATAAGAAACATCGTGCACCACTGTCAAGGTGGTGGCGTCCGGACTGCGGAGCAAGGCGGTCGCCTCGAATTGCCGCGGCTCGGTTCCGCGATGGATGACCAACGCGGGATGGCTGCCCGCGGTTGCGGGTGGTCCGGCCCAAACTCCCCCCGCGAGTATCGCAATGACCCACACAATCCGGATTCGCATCGTCGAGCACTCGAAACAATGTGGCGGAATTACCCAATGACCAGCTCGATCAGAAACGGCCCCTGGCTGCGGTCACTCGAGTTGAGCAGATCGGCAAGCTGCTCGAGGGTCAGGGCGCGCGCGGCTTCCACCCCCAGGGAGCGGGCGAGCGCGAGCCAATCGATCGTCGGGTTCGACAGATCGAACAAATCCAGCGCCGTGCGCCCCGGCCGCGCGCCGACCTTCAACAGCTCGGTCTCGAGAATGGCGTAACGTCGATTCGCGCAAATCACCGTGGTGACATCCAGTTGCTCGCGTGCCTGGGTCCATAGGGCTTGCAACATGTACAGCGCCGATCCATCCCCTTCGATGTTGATCACTCGGCGCCCCGGTGCCGCGAGCGCCGCGCCCGTTGCCAGGGGTAGACCCTCCCCTACCGACCCGCCACAAGACTGCAGCCAATCATGGGGCGCCGCCGCATGCGTGGCCGGATAGAGGGCGAAGCCAAAACTGATGCTCTCATCCACCACAATGGCATGCTCGGGAATCAGCGCCGCCAGTGTTTGGGCCACCGCGGTTGGGCTGACTGCGCCTCGCGCTACTTCCGGCACCTTCTGTGGGCGCAAGGCGACCGGTGGCGCGGAGAGCTCCTCAGCCAGGGCGGCCAACGCCCCGACGACGTCCTCTTCGGGTCGCGCAAGAACATGGACCAAGGCGTCTTCGGGTTGCGGGAGGCTGGGCTTGTCGGGGTACGCGAAGAAGCCGACGGGTGGCTGGCACCCGGCGACTATGAGATGCCGAATGCCAGCCAAGGCGGCCACGGCGTGGTCCACGACATACGGCAAAAGGGGAATGGGGTGGCGTCCCCGTCCGCGCTGTATCAAGCGGTTGAATGTTGGTGCAAAGAGCCTGGCTCCGGTCGCACCGGCAATGCTGTGGGCATCCGCGAGTCCCTCTTCCTCCAAGGCCGCTCCGCCGATGAGCAACGCGGTAGGCTCGCGCAGCCGCAGCACGCGAGCGCACTCGGATACTGAGTCACGGCTGACGGGAGGCGGCGGTACGACCGGCAGCCTGTCACCGGGCACTCCACCGTCACCCCATGAGACGTCCGACGGTAGGATCAAGGTGCCGATATCGTTGGTGTTACGGACCGCCTGAATCGCCTCCGCGGCATCCGCTCCTACTGTCTCGACGCGCTGGGCAACACGAGTCCAAGCCGAAACAGACCGGGCCCAACCTTCGGTGTCGGCGACCAATGGAGGGTCAAAAGGTCGATGATACGTGGCCTGATCGCCCACAATGTTGAGCAGTGGAACGCGGGCGCGGCGGGCGTTGTGGAGGTTGGAAAGGCCATTCGCGAGTCCGGGCCCGCAATGCAAGAGCGTCGCAGCGGGCCGCCGCGCGATACGCGCGTAACCATCTGCTGCGCCCGTCGCAACGCCTTCGAAAAGTGCGAGAACACACCGTATTCCGGGAACACGATCGAGGGCGGCGACAAAATGCATCTCGCTCGTTCCTGGGTTGGCGAGGCATGTGTCCACGCCGTTCGCTACGAGCGTGCGCACCAGACTTTCAGCACCGTTCATGAAAACGCCTCGGCTACGCCAGGGCAAACAAGGATATGCTTTTCCGTGGCATTTCGCCCGACATGGATGTGCGGTCGGCGTACCCCCCGTATGCGACGCGCCAAACCCGGAGTATCCTTGGAATGTGTCTCACGTTTTCGAACACGCCCCCAGCGGCCGCTCCAAGTGTCGTGGCTGTGGACGCGCCATCGAGCGCGGCGAGTTGCGTTTTGGCGAGCGCGTCCCGAATCTATTCGCGGAGGGTGAGACCACGCTGTGGTTTCACCCGATCTGCGCAGCCTACAAACGTCCGCAATCGCTACTCGACACGCTGGGGGCTGCGAGCGAAGCCGTTCCGGACCGGGAAAATCTCGAGCGCGCCGCGCACGCCAGTCTCGCTCATCCCCGCACCGAGCGCATCGACGGCGCCGAAAAATCCCCCAGCGGCCAAGCCAAGTGCCGCCACTGTCGCGAGTCCATCGAGAAGGGGAGTTGGCGTATCCGCATCGTGTACTACGAGGAAGGTCGGTTCTCCCCC
>Ga0070741_10019364_pt1 | contig 10877 bp, 9 predicted proteins | sample Coa_R1_4_FD_66440 | JGI IMG/M metagenome (GOLD analysis project Ga0070741, IMG submission 66440) | Surface soil microbial communities from Centralia Pennsylvania, which are recovering from an underground coalmine fire - Coalmine... | ecosystem: Environmental > Terrestrial > Soil > Unclassified ...
CGCTCGAGCACGCACAACGGGAGGAGCTCCGGATCCGCCTGGGACGAACATGGCGCCGAAGCTGTCCGCTCCAGCCGACGAGCCGCCCACGAGCCCTGCGCCGAGGTTCTCGGCGATTGCGCGGACATGCGGCTCGGCGTCCCGACGTCCGAGTACGACCACGGTGCCGCCGCTTCCGCCGCCGCTCACGCGTGCGCCGAACAGTCCCTTCCGTCGACCGGCCTCCCGCACCGCGTCGACGATCTGATCGGTTCGCGTGACGCCGAGCCCGCACAGCGAGTAGCCGTCATGCGACTCGTACAGGAGCTCGCCGAACCGCTCCATTGCTTCGTCGGTCGGAGGCGTCTCGACGAGGGACACGAGCTCGAGCGCACGTGCATGCTCCTCGATCGGGAACAGCGTCGCGGCGCGGACGGGGTAGGTGGCCGCGGGCTCGATCGTGCTGACAGGATCGTCGATCCCGCTCCGCAACTGCAGGAAGTCGATCCCGAGGATCTCCTCCGGCAGCGCCTCGACCGTGACACGGTCGCGGTCGAGTTCGGTGAGGTAGGCAGCATCGGCTTCGAGCAGCGCCTTGCCCATGAACGCCGCGCAGCGGACACGCCGGTAAGCATCGCCGGACACGGCGTGGCGGAGGCCGGAGTCGATGCCCCAGACGGTGAGCGGCGGGGGGAGGCGCAGCGCTCGGAGGACTTCCGCGGGTCGGCAAAGGACCGGGAGCAGGCAGTCGGCTTCACCGTGCATGACGGCCAGCTGGTCCATCGGGCCGCACGGCGCAGCCGCGAACACCTGCTCGGCACGCTGGCCGAGCAGCGCGAGCCGTCTGGGAGTCGAGTCGATGCCGAGGCAAGCGGCGGCGGCGCAGAGAACGGCCACCTCGACGGCGGCCGACGATCCAACTCCCTTACCTTCGGGGACCACCGACGAGACGAACAGTCGCATCCCTCGCACGTCTACCGACCCCTCCCGCAGCAGCAGCGCGATGGGTCCGAGCACGTACGCGCCCCACACGTCACGGTCGCTGAACCGCTCGGCGAGCTTGTCGAGCGGCGCGGTGGCAAGCTCGGCCGCATCGACGGCGAGACGGCGGTCGCCGCTCACCGCGACGACGAGATGGTCGTCGTCGCTCTGCGCGGCGGCGAGCGTCGCTGCTGCGAGCGGCAGTTCGAGCACGAGCCCTCCCGAGTAGTCCGCGATGCCGCCGAGCACGTCGAGGCGGCCCGGTGCGCGTGCGACCGCGACCGGCCGGCCCGCGGCAAAATACGCGCTGGCGCGCACGCGGCGACAGAACTGCTCGGCGTCCTCGTACCGTGGGCGCGCGTGGTGTTCCGCTGAAGGCGCGGCCGCGGCGGTCATGAGAGCGAGCCTGCCGGAGGCGCGGGGCGGCTGCAACCCCTTGCTCCGCTCGTCGGGTGCGCCTCGAGGCTGCGCCTCGCTCAGGACACCCGGCGACACGTCTGGAATCCGCCACACGGCCCGGGGCGAGGTCCGGTCGGTCTCGGTTGCCGCCTCCGCGACCTACCCGACCACACGCACGTCGCAGCCGCGGTCGCGAAGCGCGTCCACCACCGCCGCGTCGGCTGAGCGGCCGGTGATCACCATCTCGACGTCGCCGATGTCGCACAGCCGTGCCACCTCGACGCGTCCGAGCTTGCTGCCGTCGGCCAGCACGATCCGCCGGGCAGCTGCTGCAAGCATCCGCTTCTTCACTTCGGCTTCGGGCAGGTTGATGTTCGTGACGCCGCCGACGGGATCGACGCCGTTGCACCCGAGGAGCACCGTCTTGGCCGAGATCTGGTCGAGGATCAGTGTCGCCAACGGATCGACGAGCGAGTGCTGCAGCGGTCGCAGCGTCCCCCCGAGTACCACCACGGTGACCCTCGGCGACGCCGACTCGAGCTCGAGCGCCGTCTTCAGCCCGTTCGTGAAGACGACGACGTCCTCGAGCTCCGTCCGCCCCGCGATCGCGCGGGCGGCCGCCGCCGCGGTCGTGCCGACGTCGACGAGCACCGTCTCCCCGTCCTCGAGGAGCGCGGCCGCCGCCTGGCCGATCGCCACCTTCTCGGCGGCGAAGCTGGAGACGCTGTTCTCGAACGGCTGCTCCTGGTGGGGGATCAACCGCGGGATCGCTCCGCCCCGTACGCGATGCACCTTCCCTCTCGCCGCGAGCGCGTCGAGGTCGCCGCGAACCGTCACCTCCGAGACTCCGAACCGGCTGCTCAGCTCGTCGACGCGTACGAACTCCCGCGCCTTGATCTCGGCCAGCATCCGCTCGCGCCGGAGCGTCGGAGGCACCGGTGCCGTCGTCTCGTCGATGCTCATGGTGTCGCTGCCACCTCCGGACGAGCAACGACGAAGAGCGTGTCGAGCTCGATCGGCTCGGCCGGGACCGTGAGCCTTGTGAGGCGACGGGCAGCCTCCTCGGGTGCGACGTCGTTGAGAAACAGTCCGAGCCCCGTCTCCACGCTCGCGCGGATCTTCGCTGTTCGGGAGGCGCGGTGCAGCGGGTACAGCTCGAACGCGAGATGCCAGTCTGGCTCGTCGGCCGGAGCCTTGAGCCCGTGCCGGCGCGCCCGGATCGCGACCTCGAACGGCCACCGTGCCGCGAAAGGAACGGCGACGACGAAGCTCTCGTTTTCCGAGACGATGCGGTCCGACCGTGCATCCGAGAGTGTCGCGTCGCACGAGAGACATCTGCCGACCTGGTCACGATGCCGGCGGTGTGCCGCTGCCTTCGCCGCAGCGATGGGCGGAACGCGGTCCAGTGCGTGGATCTGACCGTGCGGGTGCGCGATCGTGGCGCCCACCTCCGAGCCGGGGTTCTCGAAGACGCAGACGTAGGAACGGGCAGTATCGCTCCACAGCTCGCGTGCGCGGTCGATCCAGACCGCGACGACACGGCAGAGCTCGATCGCCGAGAGCGCTCCGAACGAGGCCTCGTGACGATGGGTGTAGAGCACGACCTCGCACTTGCCGCGCGCCGACTCCGTTGGCCCGACCAGCGGCGGCGGCTGCGGCGGGGTCGGGTACGGGAACGGCACCTCGGACCCGCCCGGACAGAAGGGGCATTGCTCGGCGGTCTCCGCGACCGAGTCGAGCGGCCGGGCGTTGCGTGCCGGCGCGATCCCTACCCATGCCCGCGTGAAGACGTCGAGGCGCTCGTGGGTCGTCGGCGCCTCATCGGGCGCGGGCTCGCCGTCGAGGAATCCGGACGGGCCGCCGTAGACGAGCAGGCGTCGCCCGTCGGCGTGGTGGAGCTCGTGGCGCGGCAGGTCGTGCATTGGGTTTCGGAATCGCTAGTAGTATCGTTGTTTTCGACGATGATTGAAAGCCCAGGAAGGCACTCGATGAACACGAGACGGCTCGGCAAGACGGCCCTGCGGGTCTCCGAGGTCGGTTTCGGGGCCTGGGCGATCGGTGCCGACTGGGGCGTCGTCGACGATCGGGAATCGCTCGCGGCGATGCACGCGGCGGTCGATGCCGGCGTGACGTTCTTCGACACCGCGGACGTCTACGGGGATGGGCGCTCCGAGCGGCTCGTTGGGCAGCTCCGCCGCGAGCGGTCGGAGCAGATCGTCGTGGCGACGAAGTTCGGACGCCGCGTGCCGCTCGACGTGGCGAACTACACCTACGAGAGCTTTCGCAACTGGATCGAGCGCTCGCGCGAGAACCTCGGCGTCGCGGCGGTCGACCTCGTCCAGCTGCATTGCCTCCCGTGGGACACCTACTACACGCCGTCGGTCTTCGAGGCGTGCGACACCCTCGTCGAAGAAGGGCTCGTGCACGCCTACGGGGTGAGCGTCGAGAAAGTGGAGGAGGGACTGAAAGCGATCGAATATCCGGGCGTCGCCACGGTGCAGATCATCTTCAACGCCTTTCGCCAGCGGCCGGCGGAGCTCTTCCTCCGTCAGGCTCTCGAGCACGACGTCGGCGTCATCGCGCGGGTCCCGCTCGCGTCCGGTCTCCTGACGGGGAAGTTCGGACGGGACACGCGTTTCGGCGCAGACGACCACCGTGGCTTCAACCGTCACGGCGAGTCGTTCGACGTCGGCGAGACGTTCGCCGGGGTGGACTTCGAGACCGGCCTCGAAGCCGTCGAGGAGCTCCGCCCGCTGCTGCCGGCGGGCGCCACGCTCGCACAGTTCGCGCTGCGCTGGATCCTCGACTTCGAAGCCGTCTCGACGGTTATCCCCGGCGCCAAGACGCCGGACCAGGCGCGCGCAAACGCAGGAGCGGCCGGGCTGCCGCGGCTGTCCGACGGGACGCATGCCGCCGTCGCCGACGTCTATCGCCGCCGCATCGCACCGTCGGTGCACCAACGCTGGTAACGGCTCAGCGGCCGGTCCCCGAGGAGGAGTCAGTGGATTCCCCGATGAGGCCTGCGCGGCTCGAGGCCAACGTTGCGCGATGCGGGCTTAGGTCTTGAGAAAACTTTCGACGATTGGTATATACGCAAGCTGAGCCGCCGTTCGTGAAAGTCCTCGAGCCGAGCCGCTCGCAGACAAACGGCCGTCGACCGGCCGGGACCGAGGGAAAGAGGAGGAGGCATGACATCAGACCGCCCCGACGAGGTCAGCAAGGAGCAGTTGGAGTTCTCGCGGCGGCGCTTCCTGCGGTATGCAGGCGGCACAGCCGTCGCCGGCACCGCCGCAGGGACCCTGGCGGCACTCCTGGATGACCAGACCGCGAGCGCGGCAAGCCTGGCGAACGCGCACAGCGACACCGCGTTCTTCGCCAAGCATCCGAAGTACCACTTCGTGATGATCTGTCACGTCACGACGAACGGGTTCTTCACTGCGACCCAGTACGGAATCGCGGATGCGTGTGCGATCACCGGCTGCTCCGCCTCGTGGACCGGTTCGCAGAACTCGATCACGAACGAGATGGTCTCCGCGTTCAACAGCGCCATCGCCGGCAAGGCGAACGGCATCGGCTGCTGCCTGATCAACGACACGGCGTTCAACGGCCCCGTCGACACCGCGTTGACGAAGGGCATCCCCGTGATCGCGTATAACGCCGACGTCTCGGCAGGCGTCAAGAACAACCGGATGGCCTACGTCGGCCAGAACAACCTCACCGCAGGTGCCGCCGTGGGTGCGGAGATCCTGAAACTGGGCGTCGGGAAGGGCGACCTCGTCGCCGGGATCATCGCGACCCCTGGGACCGGGAACATCCAGCCGCGGATCGACGGCGCGAAGCCGGTCTTCGCGAAGGCCGGCGTCCAGTTCGTCGAGGTCGGCACCTCGGCGACCGAGGGCGCACCGGAGTACAACAAGATCTCCGCGTGGTACGCCGGCCACAAGAACGTGAAGTTCATGATGGCCGTCGACAGCGGCGACAGCAACGCGGTTGCCGAGTTCATCCAGAAGAACCATCTGCAGGGGAAGGTCGGCGCGTCGGTGTGGGACGTCGGGTTGCCGGTCGTGCAGGGCATCAACGCCGGGTACGTGTCGGCGACGATCGACCAGCAGGCGTACCTGCAGGGCTTCGACACGATCATGCAGCTGTTCCTCTACAACATCTCCGGGGGGCTGATGAAGCCGACGAACACCGACACCGGCCTCGGCATCGTCACCAAGGCGAACGTCAAGCCGTACCTCGTGACGAACAGGTTCGAAGGGACGAACGCGAAGCAGAAGGTCCTGAAGCCGTCCGCCCCGATCCCTCACTAGTTCCAGAGGGATGCAAGCGGGCGCCTCAACGCCTATCGCTGCCCCGGCGGACGAGCCGCCGGGGCAGCCTTCCGGAGCCCGGTGGATCGGCCTCCGTGTTCTTCGCCTGTTCGTCTATCAACGTGAGCTGACGCCGGTCCTGATCACGATCGGCCTCTTCGTGTACTTCACGATCAGGGCCGGCTCGACGTTCACCGACCAGCTCAGCCTCAGTTCGGCCGCCGGCTACGCGGGGCCGATCAGCGCGATCGCGGTGGGCGAGGTGCTGTTGCTCGTGCTCGCCGAGATCGACCTGTCGGCGGGCCAGGTCTTCCTGTTCGCGGCGTGGGTGATGTGGTGGCTGCACGGCCTCGGCCTGCCGGTCGTGCTCGCGATCGTCCTCGCCCTCGCCGTGTGCTGCGGCGTCGGAGCGATCAACGGGCTGATCACGGTCTGGCTGAACGTGCCGTCCTTCGTCACGACGCTCGCGATGAACTTCGTCCTGTACGGGCTCGTGCTCATCTACTCGAACGACGCCGAGGCCTCGCCGATCCCGCTCTCGACGTACGCGTCGCCGACCGGGAAGGAGAGCTTCGGCGGCAAGATCATGGGTGCCTGGCTCTGGTCGGAGATCATCTGGGTGCTGGGGATCGCGATCGTCGGAGCGGTGCTGCTCACACGTACCCGCTTCGGCACGAGGGTCATCGCAACGGGCGGGAACCTGGTCGGGGCCGCCGAGGCGGGAGTGCCGGTCCGGCGCGTGAAGGTGTGGGCCTTCGTCATCTGCTCGTTCCTGTCCGGGCTCGTCGGCATCGTCGACGCCGTCAAGTACGGGAGCCTCGACCCGGGCAACTTCGGCGTCGACTTCATCCTCTACGCCATCGGCGCCTGCGTGATCGGCGGCACCGCGCTCACCGGCGGCCGTGGGACGGTGATCGGAGCGTTCATCGGGGCGATCCTGATCGGTGTCCTCGAGGACGGGCTGACGCTGATCGGCGTCAGCACGAACGACTTCTACGTCTGGGTCGGCGTCGTGATCATCTTCGCGATGGTCCTGAACTCGCAGTTCGACCGGATCATCGCCCGCTCGAGGGCCGCATGAGCGTCCAGCCCCCTCAGCCGATGCCGGACGCGCCCGCGCGCCCCGAGCCCGTCCTCGAGGTCCGCGGCGTGACCAAGCGCTTCGGGGCCCTCGTCGTCCTTCGCGGGATCGACATGGTCCTGCACCAGGGCGAGGTGCTCGGGCTGGTCGGCGACAACGGAGCCGGCAAGAGCACGCTCGTCAAGATCCTGTGCGGGTTCCACCAGCCGGACGACGGAGACGTGATCCTCGGCGGCCGTCGCGTCCGCTTCCATTCGGTCGAGGCGGCCCGCTCGCAGGGAATCGAGACCGTCTACCAGGACCTCGCGCTGATCCCGCAGCTCCCGGTCTACCAGAACCTCTTCCTCGGTCACGAGCTGACGAGATTCGGCCCGCTCCACATCCTCGACAAGCGGACGATGCGGAAGCTCTCGCGCCAGTACCTGGACGAGATCAACGTGAACGTACCGAGCGTCGACGCCGAATCCGAGCAGCTCTCCGGCGGACAGCGGCAGGCGGTCGCGGTTGCGCGGGCCGTGCGGGCGGCGCCGAAGATCCTGCTGCTCGACGAGCCCCTCGCGGCCATGGGCGCGCGCGAGTCCCGGCTCATCATCGACCTCGTCAAGGAGCTCGCGGCGAGCGGGCGGGTCTCGATCATCGTGATCGACCACAACTACGCCCACCTCTTCGAGCTCTGCGACCGCATCAACGTGATGCAGGGCGGGCGCATCACCACGGATCAGCCGGTGTACGCGACCTCGCTCGAGAAGCTGACCGAGCTGATGGTCTCGAGCTATCGCCGGCAGCTCGAGGACGTCGCGGGCTCCGGCACCTGATCAGAGAACGGGGGGCGCGATGAAGGCGCTAGGGCAGTTCGAGGTGTGGCTCCTGGCGGGGAGTCAGGAGATGTACGGGCGGTCCGTCCTGGAAGCGGTCGAGAAGCACGCGCGCGAGGTGGCGGCCGGCCTCGATGCGGACGACGCCGTTCCCGTGCGGGTGGTGTACCGCGAGGTCGCCACCACGCCCGACTCGATCCGGCGCGTCGTCCGCGAGGCGAACGTGACGGACACGTGCCTCGGTGTGATCGCGTGGATGCACACGTTCTCGCCGGCGAAGATGTGGATTGCCGGTCTCGTGGCCCTGCAGAAGCCGCTCCTGCATCTCCACACGCAGTTCAACCGCGATCTGCCGTGGTCCGAGATCGACATGGACTTCATGAACCTGAACCAGTCCGCGCACGGAGACCGCGAGTTCGGGTTCCTGGAGACGCGGATGGGCGTCCGCCGGAAGACGGTGGTCGGTCACTGGCGCGACCCGCAGGTCGCTGCGCGCATCGGCGCCTGGGCGCGAGCAGCCGCGGGCTGGCACGAGGCACACGAGCTTCGCGTCGCTCGCTTCGGCGACAACATGCGCGGGGTCGCGGTCACCGAGGGCGACAAGGTGGAGGCGCAGATCCGCCTGGGCGTGTCCGTCGAGGGCTACGGCCTGGAGGTGCTCGCGCAGTCAGTGGCGGGCGTCGCGGAGGCGGAGGTAGACGACCTCGTGTCGGCGTACGAGGAGGCGTACGACCTGGCGCCGGCGCTGAGCGCCGGCGGCGACCGTCGCGAGTCCCTGCGGGACGCCGCCCGGATCGAGGCGGGCCTGCGCGGCTTCCTCGACGCCGGTGGCTTCAAGGCCTTCACGGACACCTTCGAGGATCTCGCCGGGCTCGCCCAGCTGCCGGGGCTCGCGGTGCAGCGCCTGATGGCGGACGGCTACGGCTTCGGCGGTGAGGGCGACTGGAAGACCGCCGCGCTCGTCCGGATCGCGAAGGTGATGAGCACCGGGCTCCCCGGGGGGACGTCGTTCATGGAGGACTACACGTACGACCTCGCGCCCACGGGGCCGCGTGTCCTCGGTGCACACATGCTCGAGGTCTGCCCTTCGATCGCCGCCGGTCGGCCGTCGTGCGAGATTCACCCGCTGTCGATCGGCGGCAAGGCAGAGCCGGTACGGCTCGTCTTCACGGCCGCGCCCGGCCCCGCGGTCGTCGCGGCGATGCTCGACCTCGGCGGGCGGTTCCGGCTCGTGCTCAACGAGGTCGAGGTGGTCACTCCCGACGCGGAGCTGCCGCGGCTGCCGGTCGCCCGCGCGCTGTGGGAGCCGAAGCCCGACTTCGCCACTGCAACCGAGGGGTGGCTGCGCGCCGGCGGCCCGCACCACACCGTCCTGTGCCGCGGGATCGGCGCCGAGGTGTTCGCGGACTTCGCCGAGACGGCGGACATCGAGTTGCTCGTGATCGACGACTCGACGAGGATCCGCGAGTTCGCGAACGAGTTGCGCTGGAACCAGGCCTACTACCACGTTGCGCAGGGAGTCCGGTGAGCGCATACGCCCGTCTCCGGGAGCGGGTCCTCGAGGCGAACCTCGAGATCGTTCGCGCCGGGCTCGTCGTCCTCACATTCGGCAACGTGAGCGGCGCCGACCGCGACGCCGGCGTGATGGCGATCAAGCCGAGCGGGATCCCGTACGAGCACCTGACCGAGGATGCGATCGTCGTCGTCGACCTCGCGAGCGGCGTGGTCGTCGAGGGAGAGTCACGTCCGTCGTCCGACACGCCGACGCACCTCGTCCTCTACGGCGCGTTCCCCGTCCTCGGCGGGATCGTGCACACACATTCGCCTTACGCGACCGCCTGGGCGCAGGCGGGCCGGGAGCTGCCGTGCCTCGGCACGACGCACGCGGATCACTTCGACGGGCCCGTCCCGATCACCCGTCCCTTGCGCCGCGCTGAGATCGACGGCGACTACGAGCGGCTCACGGGCGAGGCGATCGTCGAGGCGTTTGCGCAGCTCGACGTGGACCCGCTCGCACGTCCTGCGGCCCTCGTCGTGTCACATGGCCCCTTTGCGTGGGGGGCAGACGTCGCCGCGGCCGTCGAGAACGCCGTCGCGCTCGAGGCGGTCGCGGCGGCCGCGCTGCGGACCGAGTCCCTGCAGCCCGCTGTGGAGCCGATCGGCGACGACCTGCGCGGGCGGCACTTCCGCCGGAAGCACGGGCCGGCGGCGTACTACGGCCAGCAGCCGTGAAGGCTCTTCGCCTGCACGGAGCAGGCGAGCTGCGCCTGGAGGAGGAGCCGGAGCCGCGTCCTGCCGACGGAGAGATCCTCGTCCGCGTCACGTCGGTCGGCCTGTGCGGGTCGGACCGGCACTGGTTCGTCGGCGCGGGCATCGGTGACGCCGTGCTCGAGCGCCCGCTCGTGCTCGGCCACGAGTTCGCAGGCGTGATCGCCTCCGGGCCGCGCACGGGCGAGCGGGTGGTGCTCGATCCCTCCGTTCCGTGCGCGCGCTGCGAGGCCTGCCTCGCGGGCCTTCCCCATCTCTGCCCGGCCGGCCGCTTTGCGGGCCACGGCTCGACAGACGGCGCCCTGCGCACGAGCCTCGCCTGGCCGGAGGGTCTGGCGCATCCGCTTCCGGAGCGCATCGCGGACGCGGAGGCTGCGCTGCTCGAGCCGCTCGGTGTCGCCTTGCACGGGCTCGACCTCGCCCACGTGCGCTCCGGCACGCGCGTCGGCGTGTTCGGGTGCGGGCCGCTCGGCCTTCTCCTCGTGCAGGCGGTCGGCGCAGCCGGCGGCGAGACGATCGTCGCCACCGACCCGCTCGAACACCGCCGACGCGCCGCGCGGACGGCGGGCGCTGCCGGCGTGCTCGCCCCCGGAGAGGTCGCGGGGCGCGGGCTCGACCTCGACGTCGCCTTCGAGGCGGCGGGGGCCGACGGTGCACTGGCCGATGCGATCGACGCCGTCCGGCCCGGCGGTCGCGTCGTCCTCGTCGGTATCCCCGACGACGACCGAACCGGCTTCGTTGCATCGGCCGCCCGTCGGAAGGGCCTGACACTCCTTCTCTGCCGCCGGATGACGCCCGCCGACCTGCCGCGCGCGATTGCGCTCGTGGAGAGCGGCGGTGTCGACCTCGGCTCGCTCGTCGGCGAGCGGCACCCTCTCGACGACTGGCAGGACGCGTTCGCGGCCCTGGTCGACCGGCGGACCCTCAAGGTCGTGATCGAGCCGTGAGCGGCACGCGCTACGCGGTCGGGATCGACTTCGGCACCGAGTCGGGCCGGGCGGTCCTGGTTGCGCTCGAGGACGGGAGCGAGATCTGCGCCGC
>Ga0070741_10019365_pt1 | contig 10877 bp, 10 predicted proteins | sample Coa_R1_4_FD_66440 | JGI IMG/M metagenome (GOLD analysis project Ga0070741, IMG submission 66440) | Surface soil microbial communities from Centralia Pennsylvania, which are recovering from an underground coalmine fire - Coalmine... | ecosystem: Environmental > Terrestrial > Soil > Unclassified ...
TCGGCCACCCTGGACGGCGCGGTCGACGAGATCGTCAAGAAGTACATGAAGGACCCGGTACTGCACGAGGTGGACCCGCAGGCCGGTGTGGTCTCTACGATGAGCCACCACCTGCTGATGGTGACCCCGCAGCACAAGGCGAAGGTCGCGGCGCAGATCGCGGGTCGGCACGCCGCCGAGGCCGGCAACGGCGAGGCGCGTTCGATCTTCTTCGTGCGCACGCAGATGGCGGTCGACCGGGTGACCGAGCAGCTGCGCGACCGCGGCCTGCCGGCGGCGGGGCTGCACGGCGGGATGACCCAGGTCGCGCGCACCAAGACCCTTGAGGACTTCAAGGAGGGCCGCACCCCGGTCCTGATCGCCACCGACGTGGCCGCCCGCGGCATCCACGTGGACGGCATCGACCTGGTGGTGCACCTGGACCCGCCGCGTGACTCGAAGGACTACCTGCACCGGGCCGGGCGCACCGCGCGGGCCGGGCAGGCGGGCCTGGTCGCGTCGCTGGTCCTGCCGAAGCAGCGCAAGCAGGCGCAGCGGCTGATGGACGAGGCCGGCGTGACCGCTGAGGAGCTGGACGCGGCCCCGCTCGGCGCGGGCGGCAGGTGGGAGAAGGCCGGGAGCGCCCTGGCCGAGCTCACCGGCGCCCGCGAGGTGCCGGAGCCGGGCGACGTGCCGACGTTCATCCTCCCGGTGCGCGAGCGCGCATCGCGGTCGCGTGACGGACGCGACAGCCGCGGCGGCGACCGCTTCGGGCGCGACCGGTACAACCGCGCCGACCGCGACCGTCGCGACGGCGGGTTCGAGCGGCGTGACCGTTTCGACCGGCCGGAGCGGGACGGGCGCGGCGGCGAGCGTGACCGCGGCGAGCGCTTCGGGCGCGACCGGTTCGACCGGGGCGAGCGCGCGGACTCGCGTGGCGGCGCCCCCTTCCGGCGCGACTTCGACCGCGGTGGCTTCCACGGCCGCGACGGCGAGCGCGGCGGTTCCGAGCGGCCTGAGTTCCGCAGGGACGGCGAGCGGTTCGGGCGCGGCGAGCGGCGGGACGACTCGTTCGGGCGCCGCGACCGCGGGTTCGACGGCGGCCGCCCGCAGCGTGGCCTCGGCAGCGGCGAGCAGCGTACCGAGAACCGGCGCTTCGAGGGACGCGACGGGCAGCGCGGCGGCTTTGAAGGACGCGGTACTGAGGGACGCAGCTCGGAAGGGCGCGGCTTCGAAGGGCGCAGCTCGGAGGGACGCGGCTTCCAGGGGCGTCCGGAGGGACGCGACTTCGCCGAGCGCGGCGGCCGGGAGCAGCGGTTCGAGCGGCGCGGCTTCGAGAACCGCGGCGCTGAGGGGCGCGGCTTCGAGGGTCGCGGCACCGGCGGCCACGGTTTCCGGGACCGCGGACGCGACGAGCGCAGCGGCTTCGACCGCAACCGCGGCACGGGCTCCTTCCGCCAGGATGGCAAGCCCGGGCAGCGCGACGACCGGTACGGCCAGCAGGGAGACCGCCGACAGTTCGGCGGGCGTCCCGGCCAGGACCGGGACCGTGCGGCCCGGCGGCCCTCGAACTGACGCCGGTGGCGTGAGTCCCCGGGCGCGTCTGCCGGGGACTCACGCCTACCCCAGCTGAACCCCACACAGTGAGTCCCCGGGCGCGTGTGCCGAGGACTCGCGGGCTGGCTCAACTGAACAACAGCCTGAGCCCTTGGCACGACTAGCCAGCGGCTCCAGCACCGCCACCACGGCGTTCTAAGCCGAACCAGAACCCCGCAGCCTTCGGGCCGTGGGGTTCTGTGCGTTTCGGGTCCGCACTAGTGACAGAATTTGAAATCTGTCATTCGATAGTTGTACGGTATCAGTGCAGGGCGCGCAGGGGCGCGTCCGGAGCGGGAGTGATGACATGAACAAGCGTCAACTGGGAACCACCGGTCCGCGGTCCTCCGAGCTCGGCCTCGGCATGATGGGCATGTCCGCGCTGTACGGCGCCGCCGACGACGCCGAGTCGATCGCCACCGTCCACGCCGCCCTGGACGCCGGGGTGACCCTGCTGGACACCGGCGACTTCTACGGCATGGGCGACAACGAGCTGCTGCTGCGCGAAGCGGTGCGCGGGCGCAGCCGCGAGGACTTCCTGATCAGCGTGAAGTTCGGCGCCCAGCGTGCTCCGGACGGCTCGTGGCTCGGCTACGACGCCCGGCCGAGCGCCGTCAAGACCTGGCTCTCCTACTCGCTGCGCCGGCTCGGCACCGACTACATCGACGTCTACCGCCCGGCGCGGCTCGACCCGAATGTGCCGATCGAGGACACCGTCGGCGCGATCAAGGAGATGATCGACGCCGGGTACGTGCGGCATGTCGGCCTCTCGGAGGTCGGCGCGGACACGATCCGGCGCGCGCACGCCGTGCATCCGGTCGCGGACCTGCAGATCGAGTACTCGCTGTTCTCCCGCGGCATCGAGGCGGAGATCCTGCCGACCGTGCGCGAGCTCGGCATCGGCATCACCGCGTACGGCGTCCTGTCCCGCGGCCTGCTGTCCGGGCACTGGTCCGCCGCCCGCCCGACCGACCCCACGGACTTCCGCGCGCACTCGCCGCGCTTCCAGGGCGAGAGCCTGGACCGGAACCTGGACCTGGTCGAGGCGCTGCGTAAGGTCGCCGAGGACAAGGGCGCGACCGTAGCGCAGCTGGCGATCGCGTGGGTCGCCGCGCAGGACGAGCTGATCGTGCCGCTGGTCGGCGCCCGGCGGCGGGAGCGGCTGACCGAGGCGCTCGGCGCGCTGGACGTGCAGCTGACGCCGGCCGACCTCGCCGCGATCGAGGCCGCAGTTCCGGCCGGGGCGGCCAGCGGCGACCGGTACGCTGCGGCGCAGATGGCGATGCTCGACAGCGAGAAGTGAGCGCGGCGGTCCGGCCGCGAGGATGTCTAGTGCCCCGCCGCGACCCTCGTGCGGTCGCGGCGGGACGAGGAGGAGGCCCGCAGCGATGGCGGCGGAGACGTTGACCCGGGATCGGGTGCTGGACGCGGCGGAGGACACGCTGCGGCGGTTCGGCCCGGGCAAGACGACCGTGGTGGACGTCGCGCGGGCGCTGGGCGTGAGCCACGGCACGGTGTACCGGCATTTCGCGTCGAAGGCCGACCTGCTGGACGCGGTGCTCGGGCGCTGGCTCTCCCGGATGAACCCACCGCTGGCCGCGATCGCCGCGGAGGACGGGCCGGCCGCGGAACGGCTGCGGCGTTTCCTGCTCACGCTCATGGGGTTCAAGCACGAGAAGGCGCGCACCGACCCGGATCTGTTCGCCGCGTACGGGCTGGTCTCCGCGGATGCGCGAGCCGTGACCATCGAACACGTCGAGGAGCTGAACGCGCTGGTCGCGCAGATCGTCGCGGACGGCATGGAACGGGGCGAATTCGCACCCGGCGATCCCGCGCAGGTGGCGCGTGCCGTCTGGGCCGCGACCACCCGGCTGCATCACCCGGCGCACGCCGCCGACTGGCTGACCGAGCCGCCAGAGGCGACGTTCGAAGGCCTGTGGAAGCTGTTGCTCTCGGGACTCTCCGCCCGTTGATTTCCGCAGGCCAGAAGCCCTTTTTTCGTCGCTAGGAACGTTTGTTCGAACAACCCGTGGGTAGGTATCAGAAGTCAGCGACGGAACCATCGGGGAGAGGTATTTCCGTGACCGACAAGGGCTTCGAGGACGGCGGCCGGGCAGCCGCGAAGAAGGCGGGCTGGGTGCGGGTTCGGCTGACCGCGCCCCAGGAGAGCAACGGTCCGCGCGGTGTGTCGCTGACCGAGGGCGAACTGGTGCTGCGCGCCGACCGGGTGGCGGTGGACGAGGAGAACCTGGTCTTCCTGTGCGCCGACGAGGTGGTCTTCCGGCTGGACCGCCGCTATTTCAGCGCGCTGACCTGGTTCGTGGACCGGCCGACCTTCGGCGAGTGGCTGCGCTCCCGGCGCAAGCAGTACCCGAACTCGCACACGCGCTGGTCGCAGGATGAGCGCTCCCGGCTGGCCGAAGAGGTCGGCTCCGGCTTCGGCTGGGAGCGGATATCGGACCTGCATGGACGCACCATCCACGCGGTACAGCGCGAAGCGGTACGTGACGGTTTGGTCGCTGCCGAGGCATTTCCGCGTCCTGGCGTCGGGTAACGGCGCAGCTCACGAGTGACTGCATCGGCTAAGGGCGCCAATCGGTGCCTTTGCGCTTAGGGACGTCGGACGGCGCGGTGGTCTGCTTGACCTGGAGCGCGCTCCAGGTCGCAGACTGCTGTGCATGAGCACGACGACCTATTCAGTCGGCGAGGTGTCGGCACGCACCGGCTTCAGCGTCGACACCCTGCGTTATTACGAGCGGCTCGGCCTGATCGAGCCGGTGGAGCGATCGGTCGGCGGCCGGCGGAGGTACCGGGAGGAGGACGTCGGCTGGCTCGACTTCGTCTCCTGCCTGCGCGATACCGGCATGCCGGTCGAGCGGATGCGCCAATTCGCCGAGCTGTGCCGCGACGGCGAGCACACGGTGCCGGAGCGGGTGGACCTGCTCGCGGCGCACGGCCACCGGGTCGAGGCGGAGATCGAGTCGCTGCGCACGAAGCTGGAGGCGATCCGCCACAAGATCCAGTACTACGAAGGCGTCCTCGCGCTGCGCGACGGCCAGGGGCCGGATCAGGGCAGCGCGGATCAGGGCGGGCCGGAAGCCGGGGAGCCAAGCGAGGAAGGACGACGGGCATGAGGTATCGCGAATTCGGCACGACGGGGCTGACGGTCAGTGAGATCGGGCTCGGCGCCTGGCAGTTGGGCAACGCGAAGGACTGGAACGGCCCGGACGAGCAGGAGTCGCTGGCCATCATCGGCGCCGCGCTCGACGCCGGGGTGACCTTCTTCGACACGGCGCCGAACTACGCGGCCGGCCGCAGCGGCGAGCTGCTCGGCCGCGGGCTGCGCGGGCACCGGGACGAGGTGGTGGTGTGCACCAAGTTCGGGCACACGCCGCAGGGCCCGGACTTCGCCCCAGAATCGCTGCGCGGCTCGGTGGAACGCAGCTTGCGGCAGCTCCAGACCGACGTGATCGACATCCTGTTGATCCACAGTCCGCCCCCGGAGCTGTACGACGGTCGGCGCACTCCGCACTACGAGCTGCTCGAAGATCTCCAGCGGGAAGGGCTGATCCGGGCCTACGGCGCGTCGCTGGACTGGCCTGACGAGATCGACACCGTGCTGGAGACGACGCAGAGCAAGGCGCTGGAGGTCTACCTGTCCGTCTTCCACCAGGAGCCGTGGGAGGCGGTCGAGCGCGCCGGGGCCGGCGGGGTCGGCAGCGTAGTGAAGGTGGCGCTCGAGTCCGGTTGGCTCGCCGGGAAGTACGACGCGAACTCGGTCTTCTCCGACGTGCGCGCCCGCTGGACTCCCGAGCAGCTGCAGCGGCGCGCCGCGCTGACCGCCCGGTTCCTCGAACTGGTGCCGCAGGGCTGGACGCCGGTGCAGACGGCGCTGCGGTTCGTGCTCGCGAACTCGGGCGTCGCGACGGTGATTCCGGGCACGAAGAGCATCGCGCAACTGGAGACGAGCCTGCGGGCCGCCGAGGGCGACTTGCCCGAGGACGTGCTCGCGGGGCTTCGGAAGCTCTACGCGGAGGAGATCGCGGGCGATCCGGTCGGCTGGTAGACGGTTGCTAGACGGCGGCCGGCGCCGGTACGACAAATCGCACGTTCACGCCGGAGAGCACGGCCGCTGGCTATCCTGGGAGCATGCGGCCGACGGATCAATATGTTGCGCTATGAACGAGTGCCCTGATACCCGTGCCTGCGGCCGGCTCACCGGCCGGGTGGGCACGCCGTTTGAACGGTACCGGTCGGGATACATGCTTTGAAACGGTCGGGGCGGTCCGAGCGGGCGAGGCGAGTGGGGAAGTGGCGGTGCGTTGGTGAGTAGCCGGCCTCTTCGCCCGCGCCGTGGCGACGGCTCCGATCCGGCGGACTCTCCCGACTCGGCGAAGAGCACTGCCAAGAGCACCGCCAACCCTGGCCCCTCGACGCGCTCCGGCTCCGCGAAAGGCGCCGCCTCCGGCGCCAACGGCCGGGTCTCCGGCACCGCGGCGGCCAAGTCGCGCTCGGCCGGCGCGCTGGCCGGCACCCGGAATCTGGCCAGGCAGCGGGCGCTGGCCGAGAACAACGCGGACGCCCTGGTCAACCTGCGCTTGCGGCTCGCCGCGGCGTACGCGTGGCGGATCCTGGTCGTGGGAGCGGCGGTCTATGTCGCGTACCTGCTGCTGCTGCGGTTCGAAGTGGTCGGCATCGCGCTCTTCCTCTCCCTGGTGTTCACCGCGCTGCTGCGGCCTTCGGTCAACATCACCTCACGCTGGATGCCACGCTCGCTGTCGGTGCTGGTGTCCATGGTCGGCAGCCTCGCGGTGATCGGCGGTATTTTCACGCTGGTCGGCACGACGGTCGCGGACGAGAGCAGCAGCCTGAGCCACGAGTTCAGCGGCGGCCTCGACCGGATCGAGCGCTGGCTGGAAGGCTCGCCCTTCCACGTCAACCCCTCGGCGCTGACCGGGCTTCAGGGCAAGATCACCTCGTTCATCTCCAGCCACCGCTCGACGCTGATCAACCAGGCGCTGAGCGGTGCCAGCCGCGCGGTGGAGATCCTCACCGTGCTCGCACTGGCAGTGTTCTGCTCGATCTTCTTCACGAATTCCGGCGAGCAGATGTGGCGCTGGTTCACGGTGCAGTTGCCGGGCGAGTCGGGAAGCACCTGGGACCGGGCCGGGCGCGCGGCGTGGAGCACCTTCTCTGGGTACACCCGCGGCGTGATCATCGTCGCGGCCACCAACGCGGTGATGGTGGGGATCTCGCTGTATCTGCTGAAGGTGCCGCTCGCGCTGCCGCTGACGCTGCTGGAGTTCTTCGCCTCCTTCGTCCCGCTGGTCGGCTCGCCGGTGGCGATGGCGGTGGCCACGGTGGTGGCGCTAGCCGGGCGCGGCGTGGTGACCGCGATCATCGTGCTGGTGCTGATCGTGGTGTTCGGCCAGATCGAGGGCCATGTGCTGCAACCGCTGGTGATGGGCTGGGCGGTGCGGCTGCACCCGGTGGTGGTCGCGATCTCGGTCATTGCGGGTACCGTGGCCGCGGGCCTGATCGGCGCGGTGGTGGCGGTGCCGCTGGTGTCGATCGCGTGGTCGATAGTGCGCGAGCTGCGCACCGAGCCGGAACCGGACGTCGAAGTCGACGTCGGGGCACCGGACGAACCCTCCTGACGCCGCGCCACGAATGCGTGAGACGACGGGCGAGCACGGCCGAAAAAGCATGGTGGCGAAACCGCAAGTCGGTTTTAGCATGGCGGCGTGATAGCAGCCGACCGCATCCTGCCGTTCCTGCTGACGGCGATCGTCATCATCCTGGCGCCCGGTCCCCAAGTGCTGTTCGTCGTCGGCCGCGCGCTCGCGTACGGCAGGCGGACGGCGGTCTCGACGGCGGCCGGCGGAACCTTCGGCGCGTACGTGCAGGCGATCCTCGTGGCGCTCGGACTCGGCACGCTGGTCGAGCGGTCGGCGGTGGTCTACGCCGCACTGAAACTGATCGGCGCCGCGTACCTGGTCTTCCTCGGCGTCAGGGCGTACCGGCACCGGCACGCGCTCGGTACGAGCCTGCGGCAAGGCGCGGAAGCTGTCGAAGGCACGGCGGAAGACGAGCGCGGCGATGCGGCTGACCAGCCGGGAGCGCGGTCAGGCAAGCCGGTTACCGGTCTGCGCGCCGCTCGGCAGGGCGTGCTGGTGGGGCTGACGAACCCGAAGGCGGCGGTGTTCTTCGGCGCGATCCTGCCGCAGTTCGTCGACCGGGCGCGCGGCGACGTGCCGCTGCAGATGATCCTGTTCGCGACGATGTTCTCGACCATGGCGCTGATCTGCGACAGCAGCTGGGGCCTGGCCGCCGGGACCGCGCGCGACTGGTTCGCCCGCTCGCCGCGCCGGCTCGCGATGGTCGGCGGAGCCGGAGGGCTGGCGATGGTGGGCCTCGGCGTCGGGATCGCCGTGACCGGCCGCAAGGACTGAGGCTGACGACGTTGACCGAGCCGGCTCTCGACCAGCCGTGGCGCGTCATCCGCCAGGACGACAACGGCAATCGGTACCTCGTCGGCCGCCACTCAACGCGCGAGGAGGCCGAGCGCGTGATCGCGCGGCTCGAAGCCGGCGGGCACAAACAGCTCTACTGGATCGAGGGCGAGCCGGAAGCTCCGGTGGTGGGCCAGTAGTCGTCGAGTCGGGCGATTCGGTGCGGCGGGGCTGGCGGGTCCGCGGCCGGTGTCCGTGAGAAGCGGGGCGCGGGAGCGGGCTGAACGTGCCCGGCCACCTTCGTGAAAGTCCCGCGCGCGATGTTGTGCGGATGTCCGGACGCCTCCCAGGGCGTCAACACCGGCGTCACACAGGCGTCCGTTCCGGCGAACTCCTCCGCCCACTCGTCACGCGATCGCGACGCGAAGGCCTGCGTGAAGAGGCGCCGCATTTCCTCCCACGTCGCGCGATCGTGCTGCCGGGCCGGATCGATGCGGTCCGCCAGCCCCAAGCGGTCCACGAGCTGCGCGTAGAACTGCGGCTCCAACGCGCCGACGGCGACGAACCGGCCGTCCGCACACGCGTAGGTCGCGTAGAAGGGCGCTGATCCGTCGAGCAGGTTCTCTCCGCGGTGCTCCTGCCAGAGGCCGCGGGCCCGCAGGCCGTGCAGGATGCCGGTGAGCATCGCGGCACCATCGGTCATCGCCGCGTCCACGACCTGCCCGCGTCCGGACCGCTCGCGCTCCACCAGCGCGGCCAGGACACCGACCGCGAGCAGCATCCCTCCCCCGCCGAAGTCCGCCACGTAGTTCAGCGGCGGGGACGGCGGCCCGTCGAACGGTCCGAGCGGTTCGAGCGCGCCGGCGATCGCCAGGTAGTTGATGTCGTGGCCCGCGCGGGACGCCAGCGGCCCGTCTTGTCCCCAACCGGTCATCCGCGCGTAGATCAGGCGCGGGTTGCGCTTCAGGCACTCGTCCGGGCCGAGGCCGAGCCGCTCCATCACCCCGGGACGGAAGCCCTCTATCAGCACGTCGGCGCGTGCGGCCAGGTCGAGCGCGGTTTCGACGTCCTGCGGGAGCTTCAGGTCGAGCGCGGCGACGGACCGGCCGCGGTCGAGCGGGTCGCCGGGATGCGGTTCGGCGGTCGGTCCCCGGTCGGCCGGGTTCGTGATGCGCAGCACGTCGGCGCCGAGGTCGGACAGCAGGGTGCAGGCGAAGGGGGCCGGGGCGAGGGAGGCGAATTCCAGGACGCGGATTTCGGCCAGCGGGCCGGTCGGGCCAGTCGTCATGCTGCGAGCTTAGAGGGCGTATTTGGGCGGCAACCGATGCTGATTACGTACGATTCGATCCGTGAGCGGTGAGCACGCTACGCGGGAGAACGGCGCCCTTGAGCCGATGGGTTTCACCCGGTGGGCTGCCGCGCATCACGTTCGCGCGGCGTTGGTCGGAGCACGGCGGCGGGGTGTGGATGTGGCGCCGCTGCTTGAGCACGCCGGAATCGAGCCCGAGGTACTGGCCGGCGGGAACGGTCGGGTCCCCGCTGCGCAGTTCGTCGCGCTGACCAAGGCGCTGTGGGCCGCGCTCGACGATGAACTGCTCGGGCTGTGCTCGGGGCCGCTGCGGGTCGGCACCTTCGCGATGATGGCGCACGCCGTGGTGCATTGCAGCCCGGATCTGCGCACCGCGGTCCGCCGCGCCGACCGGTTCTACCGGCTGTTCCCGGCCGGGCCGCGCTTTTCGCTGTCCGAGCGCGACGCGGTCGCGCGGGTGGAGTTCGATCTGTCCGACTACGACGACCCGGACAGGTTCGCCGCGGAGTCGCTGCTCATCGTCTGGCACCGCTCGGCCTCGTGGCTGATCCGCCGCCGGATCGGGCTGCACGAGGTCGAACTCGGCTATCCCGCACCACCGCACGCGCTCGAGTACGGCCTGCTGTACGGCACGACCTGCCGGTTCGACGCCCCGGTCACCGCGGTCAGCTTCGATCGCGCGCTGCTGGACCAGCCGGTCGTGCAGGACGAGGCGGCGCTGCGGGCGTTCCTGCGGCGCGCGCCCTGGGACATCCTCGCCCGGATGGATTACGGGCAGGAGGTCTCGGCGCAAGTCAGGCGGCTGCTGAACCAGGCGCTCGGCGAGCCCGCGGTGCTGCCGGGCCCGGAGCAGATCGCGGCGCGGCTGGCCATCAGCCCGCAGACGCTGCGCCGCAAGCTGGCGGCAGAGCAGACCAGCTTCCAGCGGGTGCGCGATCAGCTGCGGCGGGATGTTGCGGTCTCCGCCCTGGTGCGCGGGGACGCCTCGATCGAGGAGCTGTCCGAGCGCCTCGGATTCTCCGAGCCGAGCGCGTTCCACCGGGCCTTCCGCCGCTGGACCGGCGCGACGCCCCGTACGTATCAGGGCTCCTATCAGGGGACGCGTACCGATGCCGCCGCACCCTTGTGACCCTCCGCTGTGACCCTCTGCCGCTGACGTGCGGACGACCGGACCTCCAGAAGCGCTAAAGCATCCGCTGCGGTCAGGAACACTGAGCGGCTGGGTCATGCGTTTTTGTAGGGCACCGCGCCTACCGTGACAGGTATGACCGATGCACTGATCTTCGATGCGGTACGCACACCGCGCGGCAAGGGCAAGCGCGGGTCGCTGCACAGTGTGAAGCCGGTGTCCCTCGCCTCGGGGCTGCTGCGAGGGCTGGCCGATCGCACCCACTTGGACACCTCCGCCGTCGACGACGTCGTGTTCGGCGTCGTGTCCCCGGTCGGCGAGCAGGGTTCCGACATCGCGCGGATCGCGGTGCTGGCCGCGGGCTGGGACCAGAGCGTGGCGGGGGTACAGCTCAACCGGTTCTGCGCGTCCG
>Ga0070741_10019366_pt1 | contig 10877 bp, 5 predicted proteins | sample Coa_R1_4_FD_66440 | JGI IMG/M metagenome (GOLD analysis project Ga0070741, IMG submission 66440) | Surface soil microbial communities from Centralia Pennsylvania, which are recovering from an underground coalmine fire - Coalmine... | ecosystem: Environmental > Terrestrial > Soil > Unclassified ...
CGGGATCAACGTCGCGGTGTTCGTTGCCATGGTGCTCAACCATGTGCCTGTCTCCGGACCAACGATCGAGCAACTGATTCGCTGGGGTGGCGATTCGGGCGACAAAGTTCTGCTTCACAACCAGTGGTGGCGGATCATCACCTCGGCGTTCGTCCACATTGGCGCCGCGCACATCCTGATGAATATGTGGGCGCTTTGGGTGCTGGGCACACTGGCCGAGGCCATTCTGGGAACGTGGTTGTATGTCGGCGTTTATCTCGTCTGTGCCATTGCCGGCTCCATCACCAGCGTCTTTTGGAACCCAGTGGTGGTGGGTGCAGGTGCATCGGGCGCCATTATGGGAATTCTGGGGGCAGAGGTCAGCGTGCTGAAGTTCGCTCGTCTGCCTCTGCCAAAAGAAGTACTGCGATCGACCATGCGCAGCCTGGTGCAGGGAGCTGTGCTCACGCTGCTCATCGGTATTCTCCCGCGAATCGACAATGCATCGCACGTCGGCGGCTTAGTCTGCGGCCTTGTAATGGGTCTCCTGCTCAGTCTTACGCGGCGCGCCGGCGCCAATGCTCAGCGTCCGCTGCGCGCTATCTGCCTAATCGTGCCCTTTGCCGCGATGGTTCCGCTGGCGCTTGCGGCGCAACGGCATGGGGAACCGCTTATCCATCTGGCCAACGCCGAAGAGGCGCTCGGAGCTTCGCAGTTTGCCCAGGCGGAGAAGGAGGCGCGGATCGCTTTGCGTCATCTCCCGAATCGGGACGAGGTGTTGACTGTGCTTGGAACGGCTCTGTATTACCAGGGCAACGACGCTGAAGCGAGCAAATACATGCGCCAGTTGCTCGATCGGGACCCTCGCAACGACATTGCCGCCAATGTGCTCGCATCCATTGAGTTGAAGGAGAAGGACGCGATTGGCGCACGCGATCTGCTGACCAAATCGCTAACTCTGCAGCCGCAGAATGCCTATGGCCAGGTGCTGCTTGGCCGCGCACTGCAGCAGCTCGATCAGGACAGCGAGGCAATCGGCCATTACCGGCAAGCAATCCAGATGGACCCGAATTTGTACGACGCCCAGATCGCGCTGGCGAGCATCTACGAGAAGCACGATCAGCCGAACAACGCAATCGTGTTTTACAAGAAAGCGGAGGAGATCCATCCAAACGAGATCGAGCCGCTGCGCGGACTAGCCCGCTCCTATCTGCAAGCCGGAATGAAACAGCAGGCCGATCAGACCATCGCAGAGATTCGGAAGAGAGAGGCGAGCCATTAAATGGCGGGTAGCCCGAGCGGCTCGATCGAAATTTCGTGATTTCGCGATTTCGTGATTTCGCGATTGAGACCCAAAGCAATCACGAAATCGCGAAATCAGGAAATCACGAAATGCCTTACTGCTTTCTCACTCCCGAAACTCTCCTTCGCATCATCTGGTAAAAGCGCCACACATTCTCGTCCTCGCCTTTGGTCAGTCGTCGATAGATTTTCATAACGGGAAAAAGCTTGGCTCCTCCGATATCGACTGAGATGACAGGCGCGATCGTTCCTGGATAAGTCTCAACTCCCCACTCACCACCCCAAAGCCGGCGGATGGTTTCGCCGAAATACCCACCCCAAATGCGTGAGACGGAATCGAGCTCTTTCTGCATTGAGTCTTCCGAGCGTGGTTCCGTTTCGGAACTCGGCAATTGATCCGCGAGCTGATCAAGAATGCGTTCAAGAGCCTCAAGGCTGGATTCCGAGTAATCGAGCGTTACGCCGAACTCTGGCGCGAGGCGTACAGCATCGGCGGCGTAGTGCTCCATCATCTCGGAGATGGTGTTGAGAGAGTGACTGGACATGCGTTGAATAGCGTCCAGTTTACAAGCTGGGAAAAGCGGAAGAGAACCGCCGCAGGCTCCACGTCATAGCACACCGCCGCCGGTTCCTCCCAGACGGCCAATGCACTCCCATAGCTTCGGTAATTTGCCGCCGTGCGCAATCCCGGCCACTATGTCCTTATCCCCCCGAGATTTCTGTCATTTGTAGAGATTTACGGCTCGGAACAGCCCTCCCCCAACACGCTCCGGCGGATGGTTTTCGGTTGAAGTCGCAAAAACGCGTCCTCACCGAATAACCGAAGTAACCCGGCCAGGTGCCCAAATATCCCAGAACAGTGTGTGAGTCTCTGGGTTTTCAGAAGTGCAGGCCAGAAGACCACGTCCCAAATTGGTAGAAGACGGGTCTTAGAGAGGAGCTGGAGATTATGAAAAACCTCCGGCAATTCGTCTTAGCAGCTTTTGTGGCGCTGTTCGCGGCGTCATCCACCGCAGCGTTGTTTGCCGAAGCCGATCCGCCGTCGCGCGTGGCGCGCCTGAAGTACGTCAGCGGACAGGTCTCCATGCAGCCCGGCGGCGTGAACGATTGGGCGGAGGCAACGGTCAACCGCCCCATGACTACCGCCGATCGTCTGTGGACCGACAAAGATTCACGTGCGGAGCTGCGCCTTGGCAACGCGGCCATGCGCATGAACAGCGAGACCAGCCTCACGCTGACCAACCTCTCTGATAACGCGGTGCAGCTCGAACTCGATCAGGGCACGCTGAACGTCGATGTCATGCGGCTGTACAACGGCGAGATCTACGAGGTCGATACGCCGAACATGGCGTTTACCCTCACCAAGCCGGGAGCGTATCGCTTCGACGTCGATTCCCAATCTGACACTACGCTCGTTACCGTCTGGAAGGGCAAAGGCATCGCCACTGGAAATGGCGAAGCTGTGAGGATCGACTCGCACAAACAGGTTCGTTTCAGTGACGGCATGTCGCTGATGCATGCAATGTATGGCATGCCTCGTCCGGATGGATTTGACGAGTGGTGCCAGGTACGCACTGATCGTGAATCGAACATAGCCTCAGTGCGTTACGTTTCGCCCGACGTTGTGGGCTACGAAGATCTCGATGGCTACGGCACCTGGCGCGAGGTGCCGACCTACGGACGCGTGTGGGTTCCAATGGTAGCCGCAGGATGGGCGCCGTATAGCGCAGGTCACTGGGTCTGGATCGCTCCTTGGGGCTGGACCTGGGTTGACGACGCGCCCTGGGGATTTGCTCCGTTCCATTATGGGAGATGGGTATCACTTGGCGGATTCTGGGCCTGGGCGCCAGGACCGGCATACGTCCGCCCTGTGTATGCTCCTGCGCTGGTTGCCTGGGTAGGCAGCAGTGGAGCTGGGATCGGATGGTTCCCGCTCGGTTATGGCGAGCCGTACATTCCGTCGTACCACGTGAGCCGCGGATACTTTGAGACCGTCAACGTCAGTAACACCCGGATCACCAACATCACGTACGTGACCAATACTTACTACAACGTCAACAACGTTCACATCACGAACATCCATTACGTAAACCAGTCGGTTCCTGGTGGCATGACGGTGGTGAACAACGAAGTCATCGTGAATTCGCGCCCGGTGAACCACAACGTGTTCATCGGTCATAACGACGATTGGCGCAATCATCACGATGCCTGGGTGGCTCCCGGTCCGCCATGTGCTCCTTCGCGAGATAGCGTTCTCGGTGTACACGCGGGCGAGCGCGCCAGAATTCCGGAGCGCATCAATCAGCGTCCGGTAGTAGTGAAGATGACGCCGCCACCAAGGCACGAGCCATTCGAAGCTCATCGTGGGGACAATGGTCGTCCGTGGAACAACGACGATCATCGCGCCGACGGCCACACGCCGAATCCGCAGCACGGGGACAACGACGCTTCGAATCGCGGCTACGGACACGGCAACGATGCTGACCATGGCCGCAATGGAAACGATGATGGCCGCCGCGATCCAGTAGCCGATCGTGGACGCGACTTCCCGCATCCTGGCGGTGGTCGCGATGACGATCATGGGCAGCAGAATGCGAACAATGGTCATGATCAGAATGGTCAAAACCAGAATGCCCATAACGGGAACAATGGCAACGATGGCGACAATGGCAACAACGGGCGAAGAGGCCGTCCAGACTGGGCCGGCGTTCCGCACGAAGGTTCTTCGAATTCGCCACGTTATCCTCGTCCGCCGCGTTCGTGGGACGGTGACCACTCGCAGCCGAGCTCGGCAGGCAACAATCAGCCTGGAAACTCCGGCCAGCAGAATGGCAATGGCGATCAGAACCAGAACGCACACAATGGCGACGGCAACAGTAATGACAACGGCAACAATGGCCGCCGGGGCCGTCCGGATTGGGCCGGCGTGCCCCATGAAGGCGCGTCCGGTTCGCATGGACCGAGCTCGTCCAACAACGATGGTTCGCAGCCAAGTTCCACAGGCAGCAATCAACCTGGAAACTCTGGCCAGAATGGTAACGGTGGGCAGAACCAGAACGCCCAAAACGGAAATGGCAACGGCAACGACAACGGAAACAACGGCCGCCGAGGCCGTCCAGATTGGGCCGGCGTTCCGCACGAGGGTGCTTCGGGTTCGCCGAACTATCCGCGTCCATCAAGTCCATCTAGTCCATCCAACAACGGCAACGCGCAGCCAAGCTCCGCGAGTAATAACCAGCCCAACCAGGGCCAGGGCTCGCAGCCGAGCGACGATCGTGGCAATCATGGCCGCGGAAACGGCAACGGCAACAGCGCGAATTGGAACAACAGCAACGCGAACACCGGCAACGTCAACAATGGCGGCCAGCCGGCGCAAAGCCCAGCTTGGACCCGTCCAAATCAGGATGGAAACTCCGGCAATCGGCAGGTACCGCGCCCGCCGGCTCAGCCTGCGAACAATGGACAGGGCAATGGCATCAGTTCCGGAATGGAACATCCATCGCAGCCCGTTTACCAGGCTCCGGCAGCTTCGCAGCCACAGGCCGAGCGTGAGGTGCCCAGGCCGCGAGAGGGGGTCACGAACCGTCAGCAGCCTGTGATGCAGCAGCCGCAGGCGAGTAATCAGCGCGACTATCCAATGCCGCAGCGGCAGATGCGCCAGCCCTCGTATTCGGCGCCGAGCGCTCCGGTGCAGCAGGCGCAGCGTCCAGCGCAGGTGGATCGCGGATATTCGCGTCCTGCGCCGGCTGTACAGCGAGCGTCACAGCCGCAGTCGCGTCCTACGCCCAGCAGAGACTCCGGCGGGAACGGAAACTCGCACGGCGCTTCGGAGTTCCAGGGCCGTGATCATGGGAAGGTGCAGGACCGGTAAGCCAGGTGGTTTTTCGTTCTTATACGGGAGTGTCAACCATGTGCCCGGTTTAATGTGTCAGGTATGTGCCCGGTTCGTACCCGGTGGGAGCCCCCGCCTTCAGGCGGGGGTGAGCGAATTGCGTCAGCATTCGCGAATCGAGAAATTCGAAACACCCGCGCTTTAGCGCCGGCCCGACGAGGCCAGCGCTAAAGCGCGATTTCTTGAGTATCGTTTAGACGCGGTTTGCAGCCGCGCCCTCGACTAAAGGCGAGGGCTTCCACCATAACTGCGCACCTCTTCCCAGATCGCCGCATTCACGGGAATACCGCGCTCCATGTTCTCACGACGAATCTTCAAAACCTGCTCTCCCGGATAGCGCACCGGTGCGTCGCCGCAAGCGGTCGCTTTGTGCAAATCGTCGATAATCTGCTCTGCAACCGTCTGACTGCCGCCGACTTTCGATGGAGCAATCGTGATGAACACCTGCGAGAGTGCAGTTTCCCGTTCTGAATCTGCAGGAATTTGGTGTGTCGCACTGCCGCCGGCCAACATGGCCGCAATCATATCGAGCATGAGCGCCATGCCCGATCCTTTCCAGTAGCCGACAGGCAGCGCGCGCTGCGAGTGCTCGATTTCAGCCGGATCGCGCGTCAACTCGCCTTCAATGTTGAATCCTCCCGGAACGGGAAGCAATTGCTTCTTCAGGCGATAAGATTCGATCGCTCCATAGGAAAACTGAGACATCGCCATATCGAGAACGACGTGCCCGGCTTTGCGTGGAACGGCGACAATGATGGGGTTGTTCCCGAGACGAGGGTCAGTCGCTCCCCAAGGCGGCAGATTCGGCATGGTGTTCGTCCAGCAGATGCCGATCACGCCGGCATCTGCTGCTTGCCATCCGTAGTTTCCGCCGCGCATCCAGTGATTGGTGTTGCCTAAACCTACGCAGCCAATGCCGTGCTCACGGCCCAGTTCGATGGCTCGCTGCATCGCCGCATAAGCGTTGAGGTTGCCTGGACCGCGATGTCCATCCCAGCGCTCTAGTGATCCAAATCGGGAAACCAATGTGGGCGACGCTTGCGGATCGACCAGTCCACTGCGAATTCCGCGCACGAATCGCGGAAAACGGTTTAATCCATGCGAAGCCACGCCGTCGCGACTGGCATCGGCAAACAAACGTGCCGAGAGCCGGGCGCGGTCTTCCGAGAAGCCAAGCTCCCGCAAAATCTCAGCGAGCGTGCTCTGCAGCTCGTCGTACGACACTCGGGTTTCGCTGGCCGCACTCATTGCGTGTCTCGCATTACGAAACTCTCAAATCTGCAGAAGATTTTATTGCGATGATTCCGTACACTCGTTGCGCACTCTGGCCAGCGATTTCGGAGTGTGAAAATTTCGGGAGCCGAAACGAATGCAAAATCTTATTCCCAAAACAGGCATGCTGCTGTTAGTGTTCCTCAGCACTATGGCCATGACCCAGACACCAGCCCCGCCCACCAGCGTACAGACAAACTCTTCAGCTTCATCCGATGCCGTGAAGTACTACTCCAAGGATGATCTCGCAGCATCGTTCGCCAAAGGCGCCACTCTCGTTGCCGAGGCGAATTACAAAGTCATGACTGCGCATCGTACCGAATCGGGAAACGTCGAGATCCATCGCAGCTATACCGACGTCTTCTATATCGTACAGGGCAGCACGAACATCGTTACCGGCGGTAAGGTCATCGGGGAGAAGGCGACGAATCCTGAGGAGCCGCGCGGTGATTCCATCGAAGGCGGGCAAACGAGGCGCCTCTCTGCGGGCGACGCAATGGTGATTCCGGCGGGCGTGCCGCATTGGATGAAAGACGTCGAAGGCACTCTGCTGTACTTCGTGGTAAAGGTGAAGACGGCGGAGTAAGTGTGCCCGCACTCGTGTAACCCAAACGCCCCTATGACGACCACACTCGCGTAGAGTGCGATTCAAGGCTATTTACTGTCATGAACACAACCATGCGACCCAGAATCTATAGACAATATTTCCTCTTACTTTCTCTTCTACTGGTAAGCGCCGTCTTGGCGGCTGCTCAAGCACAATCCGCACTGCAGATCTATTCCATAGATGTGGAGGGCGGCCAGGCGACCTTACTAGTCAGCCCCAGCGGGCAATCGATGCTGGTGGATACAGGATGGGCGGGATTCAACGGCCGCGACGCCGATCGCATCGTTGCGGCGATGAAGCTGGCGGGCGTGCAGCAGCTCGACTACGTGCTGATCACGCACTATCACGCAGATCACGTAGGCGGCGTGCCCCGGCTTGCCGAAAAGGTGAAGATCGGAACCTTCGTTGATCATGGCGAGAATCTCGAAGCTGCGGATAACGTAAAAAAAGATTTCGCCAACTACACGGCCACGATCGCGAAGACAGGCGCAAAACGGCTGACTGTAAAGCCCGGCGACCGCATTCCTATCTCGGGACTGAATGTCGTGGTTCTCACGGCTGGACGAAAAGAGATTTCCAGCCCTCTTCCGGGGGCAGGTCAGCCTAATGATATTTGCGGCACCGAGCCTGCGCCAGCAGATGATCCGACGGAGAACTCGGCTTCACTCGGAGTACTCATCACCTACGGCAAATTCCGCTTCATCGATCTCGGCGATCTGACCAAGAAGAAGGAGATCGAGCTGGTTTGCCCGAATACCAAGGTAGGCAAGGTTGATCTCTACTTAGTGAGCCATCATGGCTGGGATCAGTCGAACACCAGAGCTCTGTTGCGCGCGCTGCATCCGCGGGTGGCAATAATGAACAATGGCGCGCACAAAGGGGGTAGTCCCGATGCGTGGCAGACTGTGCACGATTCTTCGGGGCTCGAAGATCTTTGGCAGCTTCATTACGCAGCCGATTCCGATAAAGCGCACAACAGTCGCGACAACCTGATAGCCAACACTGGCGATGCCGAAGGCAATTACATCAAGGTACTTGCGCATCCGGACGGCTCGTTCGACGTCACCAACTCGCGCAATAACTTCTCCAAAGAGTACGCACAGCAGGTTCGCAATCCGGTGGATTTCTCGCGATTGCCGGCGCCCGCGAGTTTCGACTACTCGCAAGCAGCCATAGAGACCGTGATGCGCCAGTTCAATTCTCCGGTGGATTTTGGATCGTGGGCGTATCCGCGCGGCCTGTTTCTTTGGGGCGAGTACCTCGTTTACAAGCGGACGAACAATCCGGCGTATCTGAACTTTATTAAGGGATGGGTGGATTCGCATCTCGATAGCGATGGCCATCTCAAGCCCAAGCTCGACAGCCTCGACTCGATGCTCTCGGGCAATCTGCTCATTGCGCTCTATCGCGAAACGAAAGATGAGCGCTATCACACCGCAGCCACGCAGATTCGCGAACGCCTAAACACGTATCCGCGCACGCACGAAGGCGCCTTCTGGCACGCTGACAACCCTTCGCGTGCCTGGCAGACGTGGCTCGACGGTATTTACATGTCGATGCCGCTGCTGGTGCGTTACGGCGAGACCTTCAACGACAGCCAATACGCCAACGATGAGGCCACCAAGCAGTTCGATCTCTATCAGAAGCACGTCAACGATCCCAAAACGGGATTGCTGTACCACGCGTACGACGAAAGCGGACAGCAGCCCTGGGCCGATCCCGTCACCCATCACTCATCGCAATTCTGGTGTCGCGCGATCGGATGGTATGGCATGGCACTGGTCGATGTGCTGGAGATTCTGCCGAAGAACCATCCGCGTCGTCCGGAGCTGATCGCATTGGTTAAACAGCTTGCGAAGGCATACCAGCGATTTCAGGATCCGCAATCGGGACTGTGGTTCGAAGTCGTAGATCGCGGTGATCTGCCTGACAACTGGCTCGAGACCTCTAGCTCGGCCATGTACACCTACATGATTTCGCGCGCGGTAGAACGCGGGTACATCGACAAGGAGTATCAAAAGATAGCCGATAAAGGTTATCGCGGGGTGCTGGCCAGCATCACACGAAATCCTGACGGCACGATTTCGATGCCGAACATCTGCGAAGGAACGAGCGTCGGCGATCTGGAGTTCTACCTCAATCGCGCGCGGCATACCAATGACCTGCACGGCCTCGGTGCGTTCATCATCATGAACGAGCAGTTGCGGAAGAAGTAAACCAGGAGCGAACACGAAGGTCACGAAGGTAAACACAAGAGGTCACGGAGCCTTTCTCCGTGACCTTGTAGTTGCCTCCGTGACCTTCGTGTTCGCTCTTGGTTTTTAAGCAATCTCCAAGAAAATGGTTGGAATATCCTTTGCCGAGACGCTAACCTCCGACTTCCCTCCGTTACCGTTGAGCGAGATCAGTGCGCGACCGTTATAAAGTTCCATAACTCGCGAGGCGGTGTCGGTGCCGAGATCGTCGATCAGTGTGCCATCTCCCGCGATCCCGAAACGGACCTGATTACGGGCATCGAGGCAAAGCACTCCATCGGTGTCGAAGAGTTGCGCTTCGACAGTCACGCCGTCGCCATTTCGGCGGACTTCGCGCAGCTGGAATTGGGCAGGTTTTCCCCACTTTTGCGTCTGATATTGAAAGTGGATTTCGTCTTCGATCGTGCGATTACCCTTGCGCCCAACAGCGCGCACGTGATTTTCGGCCGCGGGTTTGACCATCCAGCGCAGACCGGCAGCAGGGAAGTCCTGGCTGTTACGTTTCTTCACTCCTTGCGACTGCCCGTTGACGAACAGCTCGACTGTTTCGCAATTGGAATAAACTTTTATTAGTTTCTGCTCATCGGGATCACCCCAGCGGATCGGCCAGGTGTGGCCGTAGATGTGCACCATCGGCTTCTCCGCCCAGTACGACTGGAAAACGAAGTAGCCCTCTTTGGGCGTGAAGTCGCGTTCAACCAATCCCTTCTGGTTCACTTTGGGAATGGGATTCTCTGGCCGCTCGGGCGTTGAGAAGTCTTTGAAGATCCATTGCGCTGAGCCGGTCAGCAGCGGCATCGTCTCCTGCTCTTTCAAGTGCCAATCGAAAAGATTGCAGATGTATGTCTCGGACCAGTCTCCATCCCGCGACGCTCGCGCGATTCCGCCAGTGCGCAGAAAATCCAGTCCTCGTTCGTCAGTGCCTTTGCCGGTTGCGACCTGCGCAATGACTTTGTCCGGGTCTTCTGAATGGCGGCGCGCGTGGCTGTCGCCTCCCCACTCCATGTGGATGAAGTGGTTCACCTTCTGCATCTCTTCTTCGACCGAGCTCTTGTACTCGGTGTAGCGCCCGCGATACCAGCCGGCCCAGATCGACGGCGAATAGACATCGGGAATGTCTTTGGCAAACTCGCAACGGCGAATGCTGGTCAGGCGCGTGGGATCAAGCTTGTGAGCCTCATCGTTGAGCTGTGACATAAACGCGCGGATCGCCTGCTGATCTTCCGAGGGAAATTCTCCGGGCCAATCATCTTCATTGCCGAATCCCCAGAGGATCACGGCAGGATGGTTGTAATGCTGGTCGATCATGTTGCGCAGCATGCGATGTGCCTGCTGCTGCCACGTGTCATTGCCGATCCCACTTCGGCACCACGGAATCTCTTCCCAGACGATGATGCCGAGTTCGTCGCAGAGATCGAGAACGATACGCGATTGCTGATAGTGCGCCAGCCGAATGAAGTTCGCGCCGACATCCTTGATCATCTGCATTTCCTTGCGGATCAGGTCTTCGGTCATCGCCGCACCAAGGCCGGCGTGATCCTCGTGTCGCTGCGTTCCGCGAATGAGCAGC
>Ga0070741_10019367_pt1 | contig 10876 bp, 8 predicted proteins | sample Coa_R1_4_FD_66440 | JGI IMG/M metagenome (GOLD analysis project Ga0070741, IMG submission 66440) | Surface soil microbial communities from Centralia Pennsylvania, which are recovering from an underground coalmine fire - Coalmine... | ecosystem: Environmental > Terrestrial > Soil > Unclassified ...
ACGCCGTAGAGCAGCGCGGTCTGCACATAGATGAAAACGATCAGAACGAAGCCGACGGTCAGCACGATCGCCGGATCGGAGGCCGCGTTGAAGCGGGCATAGATGTAGCCGGCGACGATGGTCGCGATCGATGCGCCGATGATGCTGGCGCGCCGCCCAATGGCGTCCGACGTCCAGGCGCCGACGGCGCAGCCGACCAGCGATGCCGCCGACAGCACCACCGTATAGGCCAGCGAGTTGGCGATGGTCAGGCCCTGGCGCAGGAAGAATTGCGGCAGGAACAGCACGAAGCCGAAGATCAGCGTGTTGATCGAGATCAGCACCCAGCTGCCGACGATCATTCGCTGCAAGAGCGGCGGCTTCGCGAGATCGGTCGCGGCGGCTAGCGGGATCGGCGCGGGCACCGCGACCGGCGGCAGTGCCTTGCCGCCCGCGGCCTCGGCCTCGATCGTCTGCATCAGCGCTTCGGCCTCGTCGGTGCGGCCCTGTGCTTCGAGCCAGCGCGGCGATTCCGGCAGGTTTTTGCGCAGGTACCAGACGATGAGCGAGCCGATGCCGGCGATGACGAACATCGGTCGCCAGCCGAAGTTCGGGATGATGAGATAGCCGAGCAGAGCGGTCGCCGGAAATCCGGCCACCACGATGAACGCCATCATCGACAGCCAGCGGCCGCGCGTCTTCGGCGGTACGAATTCGGTCATGGTGGAATAGCCGACCACGATCTCGGCGCCCAATCCGAGCCCCTGCACGAAGCGGCAGGCGATCAGCTGGGTCATGTCCTGCGCGAAGGCGGCGGCCAGCGACGCGAGCCCGAAGATCAGGAGATTGATCTGATAGGTGAAGCGTCGCCCGAACCGGTCGCCGACGAATCCCGTGATCAGCGATCCGATCGTCATGCCGACGAAGGTCAATGAAATGAACTGCAGGTTCTGCGGCAGTGTCGAAAACTTGGTTTGAATGGCCGAGGCGAGCACGCCGCCGGCGACATAGAGGTCGTAGCCGTCGAAAAACATCCCGGCGCCGACCAGGCCGAATATCCGGTAGTGAAACGACGAGATCGGCAGCCGGTCGAGCCGCGCGCCGGCGTTCACTGCTGTAGCCATGTGGTGTTTCCCCTCTTGTCGCATGCGGCGCCGGCTTCGCCTGTCGCCGCGCTCATGTTGCTAGTTCAGTCGCCGTTGTCCCGCCGTGTCGCGATACCAGTCGAACGGCGCGTCATTGGTGGCGACCATCACGCTCTTGACGTTGAAATGGTCGTCGAAGCTTTCGGTGCCGCATTCGCGGCCCACGCCGGAATCGCCGACGCCGCCCCAGGGCGAGGCCGGATCGAGCCGGTGGTGATCGTTGACCCAGACGATGCCGCATTTCACCTGCGCGGCGACGCGATGGGCGCGCGCCACGTCGCGGGTGCGGATCGCGGCCGCCAGGCCGAACGGCGAGTCGTTGGCCAGCCGCAGCGCCTCGGTCTCGTCCTTGAACGGCGTCACCGACGTGAAAGGGCCGAACACCTCCTCCTGGAAGATGCGCATGTTGCTTTTGACATCGGCGAACACGGTCGGCTCGACGAAATAGCCGTTCTCATGGCCGGGAACGTTGGCGCGTACGCCGCCGGTGACGAGTCGCGCGCCTTCGTCGCGGCCGAACTCGCAATACGACAGCACGCGGTCGCGCTGCCGCGCCGAGATCACGGGGCCGAGCTGGGTCGCGGGACCGAAGGGATCGCCGATCCGGATCGTCTCGGTCTTGGCTTTCAGCCTGGCGACGAACTCATCATAGATCGAAGCCTGCACCAGATGGCGCGAGGCGCAGATGCAGGTTTGCCCCGCGCCGATGAAGGCGCCGAACGCGGCATAGTTCACCGCGCGGTCGATGTCGTAATCGTCGAACACCATCACTGGCGTCTTGCCGCCGAGCTCCATGGTCTGGTGCGCGAACACTTTCGCCGCGGCCGAGCCCGCGATGCGGCCGGCTTCGGTGCCGCCAGTCAGCACCAGCTTGTCGATATCGCCATGCTCGGCGAGCATCTTTCCCGCGCTTTGACCCAGGCCCAGCACGACATTGAACACGCCGGGCGGCAGGCCGGCATCACTGAAGATCTTCGCGAGCTTGAGCGTCGTCAGCGGTGTGTATTCCGACGGCTTCACCACGGTGACGCAGCCTGACGCCAGCACCGCGGCGAGCGACTTGCACAGGATCATCAGCGGATGATTGAACGGCGTGCAGTTGGCGACGATGCCGATCGGGGTGCGCAGCGTGTAGTTGAGGTAAGAGCCCTCGACCGGGATCACGGCGTCGCGGCGCGACAGCGCAAGCCCCGCGAAATACCGGAAGAAGTCCGGCAGCCGCGACAGCTGCGCGCGGGTCTCGTTGACCGGCCTGCCGTTGTTGAGCGTCTCCAGCCGGTAGAGCGCGTCGAGATTGGCCTCGAAGGCGTCCGCCAGCTTGTTCACCAGCCTGGCACGGGCGCGGAGGTCCATGCCGCCCCACGCCTTGCCCTCGAAGGCCTTGCGCGCGCTTGTCATGGCGCGGTCGATGTCTTCTTTGGTGGAGTTCGGAATCCTTGCGATCACGTCGCCGGTCGCGGGATTGCGGACGTCGAGCATTTCGCCGCTTCCCGCCTCGATCTCGCCGCCGTCGACGAAATTGCCATGGATTTCGACGTCGATGGATCTGGTGGGACTGTTCACATATCCCTCCGTTCGACGATTATCGCATTGCGCTTCAGCGCCGGCAGCACGCGCTTCTCGGTGGCGCCGATATGCGCCTTGATGATGCGCGCCGCCGCGCGGCGGTCGCGCTTCTGCATCGCCTCGAGCAGCGCGACATGCTCGGCCACCAGCTTTTTGGGATCATGACCCCGCAAGTTGGCGACGCTGACCCGCACCAGCCGGTCGGCCTGTCCGATCAGGTCGCACAGCGAAGCCGCCATGCGGCGATTGCCGGAGGCGTGCGCGAGCGCGGTGTGGAAGCTGCGGTTATAGGCGATGAAGTCTTCATGGTTGCCGGAAAAACGGCGGAACTTGTTCAGCGCCTTCAAGGTGGCATCGCCGGCGTTTTCGATCGCCTCGGCCACGCAGGCCGGCTCCAGCGCCAGCCGAAAGCGCAACAGATCGCGCGCGTCCGACAGCGAGATCGGGTTGACGCGATAGCCCTGGCGCGGCTGCACCGTCACCAGATGCTCGCGCTCCAGCCGTAGCAGGGCCTCGCGCACCGGCTGGCGGCTTACCGCATAGCGCTCGGCAAGCTCCTGCTCGCGCATATCATCGCCAGGCGCTAGCGTACAGGCCAGGATATCAGCTCGCAGCTTTTCATAGACATCGTCGCGCAGAAGCATCGAGATTTCCCTGTGCAATGGCCAGCAGTCTTGCAGTCGTGAAATATCACGTCAAGCCATCAGGGCTTGAAATAGCTGTGCCTTGATTTATCAATCGGTCGAACAGGGGATGGATGGCGGGCAATGGATCGGCAATTTGCGAAGGGAACCGTGAATGCGGCGGACACGGGTAAGGGAACGCCGCTGGTGCTGTTGCACTCGCTGTTGTCGGACCGCGCGAGTTTCGACGTGATCGCGCCCGAGCTTGCGAAATCCTTCCGCATCATCGTGCCGGAATTGCCGGGCTTCGGCCGCTCGCAAGCGCTCGGCGGCGGGCTGGCTGACATCGCCGACCGCATGGCGGAAGCGGTGCGTGAGGCGGGCGAGGGCGCGATCGTGCTCGGCAACGGCTATGGCGGCTTCGTCGCGCTGCAGATGGCGATCCGCCATCCCGGCATCGCTTCACGGTTCATCTTTGCCGATTGCGGCGCGGCGTTCTCGGAAGAAGGCCGCCAGGCTTTCCGCAACATGGCCGCCGCTTCGAAGGCAAAGGGACTCGCCGTCATCACCGATGTCGCGATGCGCCGGCTGTTCGCGCCGGAGTTCCAGGCCGCCAATCCCGAACTGATGGCTGATCGCCGCGCCGCGTTCCTGAGGACGGATGAAGAGGTGTTCCGCGCGGCCTGCGCGCAATTGGCCGAGCTCGACCTGCGCCGTGAACTGCACAAGGTGAAGGTGCCGGCGCTGGTGCTGGTCGGCGAGCAGGACGAGGCGACGCCGCCGCCGATGTCACATGAGCTGGCGGCCGGTTTGCCGGAAGCGCGGCTGAAGATCATTCCGGGCTGCGCTCACGTGCCGCAACTGCAGTCGCCGCGCGTTTTCCTCGATGCGATCGCCGACTTCCTGCCGGCGCAGGTGGCGAACCAGGGGCGTGCAGAGAGCCTGTCCGCTAGATCAATCTGATCGCAAGCCAGATGGTAGCCCAAACCGCGGTAGCGGCGAGGGCCATCGCCAGCACCGCACCAGCCAGCACGCCTATCATGGTGGCGGGCGGAACAAGGATCGTGGAATCCGTCCGGACCGCATTTCCCGGAATGTGACCACGGAAGATCGAGGACGTGATGTGGATGAGGCTCATGGCACCGACTCCGGTTCGTCGTTCCATTTGAGGCATCATGATCTGAACCGGAACGACTCTGTTGCGCCCGTGCAAATTGTCCCCTGCAAAATAAGGTTCTGGCAAGTCCGGTCGATTCCGGTGCCGTTGGTGTGGACCAAAGTTCCAATGCGAGGCCTGTCAGCTCCGCGGGCAGGAGGCTGATTACGCCCGCACCACCGCCTGCGGAAACACCACCTCGATCAGCGTGCCGGAGCGGCCGCCGGTGCGGATCGCGAATTTCGCGCGATTGGCTTCCACCAGCGCCTTCGTGAGCGAGAGATTGACCGGCGACGAGTCGGTGGCGTTGTCCGACGGCGCTGGGGTGCGAAACGGCTCCATCGCCGCCGCGACTTCAGTGTCGTTGAGCCCCTGGCCGGTGTCGCGCACGCGCAGGACCACCTCGCCGAAATCGGAGAGCGCGGTCGAGACGATCACCTGGCCGGCCGAATTGGCGAGCTGGATGGAGTTGCCGATCAGGTTCAGCGTGATCTGCCGCAACGCGCGTGCGTCGGCAACAACCGGCGGCAGTGTCTGCGCGAGCGAGGTGCGGATGATCTTGCGTTCGCGATTGGCCTGCGGCTGCATCGCAGCGACGCAGCTTTCCACGAGCTCGTTGAGGTTCTGGTTGGCGAAAGCGAGATCGAGCTTGCCGGTCTCGATCCGCGTCAGCTCGGCGAGATCGTTGAGGACCGCGAGCACACGCTCGCCGGAGGTGCGGATGTCCTTCATGTATTCGACATAGCGCTCGTTGCCGAGCGTGCCGAAGCGTTCGCCGATCATCACCTCGGCAAAGCCGATGATCGCGTTCAACGGCACGCGCACCTCGTGACTGATGCGCGCCAGCATGTCGACTTTCGCGCCGGCCTCGCGGTCGGCATGGCGCTGCGCCTGCTGAAGCTCGGTTTCGCCCTTCTTCACCTGCGAGAGATCGCGGAACACCGCGAAGAAATTCGCACCCCCCGGCCGGGTGCGTCCTATCGTCGCCGACAGCGGAATGATGCCGCCATGGCTGACGCGGCCGAGCACGTCGCGGCCATGATCGAGCAGGCTCGCAACGCCTTCGCCCTTGACGCTCTCGAGATATTCGAGGACCGCGCGACGGCTCTCCGGCGCGAACAGGTCGGTGAGATTATGCCGTACGAATTCGTTGCCGTCATAGCCGAACAGCGCCTCCGCGCTGCGATTGCAGGCGTGGATGTTGCCTTCCGCGTCGAACATCACGATGCCTTCGGCCGTGGTGTCGAGGATGGCGGCAAGATCCTCGGCCATGACGTGGCCGGCCGCCGGTTCGATGACGATCGCGGGCGGCTCGGCCGCGGGCGGTTTCGCGTCTTCGACCGGCGCGGGCGGCGCTTCCGGCGTGAACATCAGCGCCAGCGCGGACTCGCCGTCCCATGAGATCGTGAACAATCGCGCGGCACTGGCAGGGCCCGTGGCGTCATTGCTCGCGGAAATCGTCACCGGCGTGCCGGCTTCCGAGGTGCTGGTGGCGGAGGAGACGCCGGCCTCGACATAGAGCGCATCGAGACCGCCGGCCTGCTCCAGCGCATGCAGGCTGTCATAGCCGACGCGCGTGAGGAAGGCGGGGTTGGCATAGAGCAGCCGGTCGAGCCGGTAGATCAGAATGCCGGTGGGCAGGAGATCGAGCAATGTGCGGTCGCGCTGCAGTTCGCCTCGCGCCGGCGGCTCGGGCTCTTCCAGCCATTCCGGAGCGGGCGGCGTGTCGCGCGGAGCCTCAGCGGCCGGCGTGGCCTGCTCGGCCGGCTGCTCCTTGACCTCGTCGGTCATGACCGCCTCGCCCTGCTGGCCGTTCTCCAGCCGTGCCGACAATTGCCGGGCAAGCTCGTCGAAGGCGTTGTTCTCGATCGGCGTGAGCACGGGCGGTCGCGTCTCGCCAAGCGGGCGAAACGGCACGACGTTTTGAGGCACGACGGTTTGAGGCGTTTCCACGGGCGTTTCCATATCCGTTGGTGTTGAAATTTCATCAGGGGACGACGCCGGTGCCGCGGAGGGCGGCATCACAGCGGCAGCGGCGGGCGGATGTGCGGCGACAGCGTGCGGCGATTGGGCCGGAAGATTGTCGGGAGGAAGGGACGAGGCTTCTTCTGACGGTTCGCCGCGGCGCAATTCGGCGAGGTGCGCGAGGCTGTCGAGATCGCGGCAGACGCCGAAGCCGCGATAGCCGGCGAAATTGCGCTCGTTGTCGTAGACCGGCAGTCCCGACAGCTCGACCGGCAGGCGGCCGCCGTCGTCGACCGGCCAGTAGACGGTGATGCCGCTCCAGGTGTCGCGCGTCGCGATCGCCTCGGTGACGCGGCCGGCGGGATCGAGTCCGAACGTTTCGGCGATCTCGTGCCAGGGCCGTCCGAAACCGGTGGCGGTACGTGCGCCGATCAGCCGGGTGAATTCATCCGAGCCGAGGAAGAAACGGTTCGCTTCATCCATCTGCCAGGTGAAGCGCAGCGGATGAAGCCGCGCGGCAGGCGCGTTCTCGGGCGCAGCCTCCATCGCGTCGGCAGTCTCCGGTTCGTCGGCGATAGCTTCGACATAAGGCGAGGGTTCGTGCGGGGCCTCGGCGGGCGGCTCGGTCCCGACGGCTTGGTCGAGCGGCTCAGCGAACACGTCGACGAGTTCAATTGCTGCCGGCGCAGCGGCTGTCGCGGCATCCGGCGAGATCAGCGCGACAATCCCGACATCGTTGCCGCTGCCGACACGATGCAGCACCATGTGCCCGCCATCGATCGCAAGTTCGGCGCGGCCCTTGTCGAGCGCGTCGCTGCGCGCGGCTTCGGAAAGATCGTGAAGGCCCGGCGCGGCGCGCGCAGCCTCGCTTGCGCCGGCAAGCATGCCGTCGGCTGCAAAAACCGCGACCGGACGCCCGACATCCTCGACCAGAAGCCGCAACCGTTCCGGGAGCGGCAAGGTGCGGCCGGCCGGCTCGGTTGCCGTGATCAGGATGGCGTGATGGCCGTCGGGAAAAACCAGCCGCGTACAGGCGCAGGTCACGAGCTGGCCGAGCGAAGCACCGAAGCCCCGCAACCGCTCCAGGCGCATCGCGCCGTTCTGCGGCAGCCGCGAGGCGAGCTGCGCCACTTGCCGACGATGCGCATCGGCGGGACCGAATGTCCGCCCGGCGAGATCGACCGCATTGGCTGCGCCGAGCTGTCTTGCCGCGACCGGATTGGCCCACAGCACCTGCGCGCCGTCGGTCGACCACAGCCACGCCGGCAGCGCGCTTGTCGCATGCGGCGCGAGCCGCAAATCGCCGAGGAAACGCAACTGGAAACCGGTGACGTCCATGCCGCCGCTGAACCCGCAAGTTTTGTTACCGTCGATGTCGCCGCCGCGAGGAGTCGCTGACGGAACAACGACAAGTCCGACAAGGCCCCTAGTATCGCCCGGCACATTTGGCAGGTCCATTGGTCGGACAGAGTTGCTGCCGCATAAGCAGGGATAACCTTAATTGGGCGAGGTTTGTTTCACACGCCGCCGAACCGCAATGCGGCTCTCGCGTTGGTGTGTTGCAAATCACGACAGGCAGTCCACGTTTGGGACTGCATGCTGCGTCATCACGGTGCAGCATCGGTGGCGTAGCGTGGGCAAACGGGGGAACACGGAGCAGCAAGATGAGCGAAAACGTCCGTTTCGAGATTCCCAAAGAGATGCGTTCGATGGCCGAAGCGAGCTTCGAGCAGGCGCGCAAGACCTTCGAGAAATTCCTCGACAGCGCCAAGGAGACCGCGGGCTCGCTCGCGGAACGCAACGAGACGATGCGCGCCGGCGCCAAGGACATCAGCGCCAAGGCGATCGCCTATGCCGAGAAGAACGTGCAGGCCTCGCTCGACTATGCCGAGAAGCTTTTGCACGCCAAGGATCTTCCCGAGATGATGCGGCTGCACGCCGAATATGTTCAGGCGCAGATGCGCGCGCTCGCCGAGCAGGCCAGCGAAATGGGCCAGACCGTCGGCCGCACGGCCATGGAGGCCACGCGGTCGAAGCATTAGCCGGCACTCGGCTAGTACCGCCGATCTGAAGGCCCTGACTCACTCGTGGCGAAATCGGGTTCAGGGACTTCAGATCGAAAGCGGTACTAGAATCATCGGTTTGCTAGTGCCCATGACTTTCCGAAGTTCGTGAACGGTCGTGCGGCAATGGAGCACGAGCTTCGGAAAGTGGGCACTAGGGCCGGCAAAGGCGGCGGTTTCCCTGTGTGGAACCGCCGAACGGTGGTGTCTGGTATAATGCATTGCAGCAATTAGGTCGTTGCAATGCACAAAATTGACATTATACCGGTGTATGGAATTGCAGCCCCCCGCGAGGGGCAACCCCACCGTGAATGAACCCGACGCTCTCCCGGCACGCGGCGCCAGGCGGGCACACCATTTTCTCACCCTTGCAAAGGACCACACCGAATGACCCAAGCCGATCCGTTCTCCGCCTCCATCATCCCCTTCGAAGTGCCCGAGCAGGTGCGCGCCTTCGCCGAGCGCGGCGTCTCCCAGGCCCGCGACAACTACGCCAAGTTCAAGGATGCCGCCGAGACCCACAACGGCACCATCGAGGCGGTGTTCACCTCGGCCAGCAAGGGCGCCAACGCCTATTCCGCCAAGCTGATGGAATTCGCCAAGGCCAACACGTCGGCGAATCTCGACTTCGCCCAGGAGCTGTTCGGCGCGAAGTCGCCGACCGAAGCGCTGGAGCTGTGGACCGGTCACGCCCGCAAGCAGTGGGAAACGTTCGGCGGCCAGGCCAAGGAATTGGTCGAGCTGGTGCAGAAGGTCGTCAGCGAGACCGCCGAGCCGATCAAGGCCAGCGCCTCGAAGTACTACAAGCCGGCCGCCTGATCACGTCGTCTTCCGCGTATGATATCAAGCCCGGGCGAAGAGCCCGGGCTTTTACTTTCGGCCCAGTTTGCTGCTGACAATTGCGGCGTTGGAAGCCTTGCCAAAGGCCGGCCTTGCACCTAGTTTCCGGCCCGTTCGGCTCCCCCTTTTTGAGGGCGGCCGCCTCGGATGCAGTTGTAGCTCAGTTGGTTAGAGCGCCTGTCTGTGGAACAGGAGGTCGGTGGTTCGAGCCCACCCAACTGTACCAGCATCTCGCAATTCACATTTCCCCACGCCCAATCTGACGCAGCATTTGCAGGCGCCTCCGCTTGCCATTCCCTCCCCCTTCACCCACAATTACCGCGGGCAAATCGATCGGGGGGAAATCATGCGGATCATCGGCACTCTTGCGTTGAGCGTGGCGTTGGCAGCGCTTTCCGTCGCCGCACTCCCGACGGCCGGTCACGCTTACACCCCCGAGGAGCAGGCGGCCTGCCAACCCGATGCGTTTCGCCTGTGCGGCTCGGAGATTCCCAACATCGAGCGCGTCAAGGCCTGCATGGTCGCCAGGCGCGCGCAGCTCTCGCCGGAGTGCAAGCGGTTCTTCCGTCCCGATCCCGAACCGGTCGTGGTGAACGATCCGCCGGCGGGAAGGCCCGTCAACATCAGGCCCAGGGCTACCACCAGGCCCACGAAACCGGCCAAGCCGGTTGCCGCGAAATCGGCATCCACGAAACCGGCGCCTGCGAAGAAGCCGACGACTCCAAAAACGAAGAAGCCGGCCAAGCCCGCCGAGACCTGACCCCCGGCATTCGCGATCGGCGGACTGGCGGACTCCTTTTGTTCGCGCGCGCATCCGTCGTGCACACGCTACGTGTGACTCAAAAGCACGCCGAATCCTGCTTTCGTCGCTTATGTCACAATTGCTTCCAGATTTTTCTTTCGCGAATCAGCGCGTTGATTCATTTTTCTGACCCTGGGGTCAATCTGGAGGCAGAGGTATGAACGTTATTGTTTTCGCGTCGCGCAAGGGAGGCTCGGGCAAAAGTACCCTCGCAGCCCACCTCGCGGCGCAGATCAAGTCCACAAAGCCATGCCTGCTGATCGACGCCGATCCGCAGGGCTCGCTCACCTTGTGGCACAAGCTCCGCGGCACCAACGAGCCCGCCATCAAGACCGCGGTCAATTCGGTCGGCGGCATCCTCGCCAACGCCGAGCGCGACGGCATCGAGTGGGTGCTGATCGACACGCCGCCGAATCTGTCGGCGGTGGTCGGCGACGCCATCAAGAACGCCACCATGGTGGTGATTCCGGCGCGGCCCGGCGTGTTCGACGTCAACGCCGTGCAGGAAACCATCCAGATGTGCCGCTCGGCGCGCAAGCCCTATGCAGTGGTGCTGAACGGGGCACCAGCGCGCAGGGACGACGCCGAAAGCCCGATCGTCACCATCGCACGCGAGGCGCTGGCGAAATTCCGCGCTCCGGTGTGGGGCGGCCAGATCACCAATCGCGCCGATCTGTTGATGGCGCTGGGACAGGGCGAGGGCGCGCGCGAATATTATGCGGAAGGCCGCGCGGCCG
>Ga0070741_10019368_pt1 | contig 10876 bp, 11 predicted proteins | sample Coa_R1_4_FD_66440 | JGI IMG/M metagenome (GOLD analysis project Ga0070741, IMG submission 66440) | Surface soil microbial communities from Centralia Pennsylvania, which are recovering from an underground coalmine fire - Coalmine... | ecosystem: Environmental > Terrestrial > Soil > Unclassified ...
CTCGCCCTCGCTGGCGTTGGCCGTACGCGCCTCGTCGAGCAAACCCAGACCCCCTGCCGTACCGATCGTGAGGCTTCCGACCGAAGTCTTCCCCATACTTACCGCCGTGGAAACCCCGGACCCCCTCGGCGCCGACGCGCCCCGCCCCGGCGCGCCGACTCCGTCCGGCTACCTCCGACCTGCGGCAGGCGGCCTGTGGGCGGCCGGGGAACGCGTCACCTGGGTCGCCGGGCTCGTCCTCGCCGTCTCGGCGTTCACCGACTGGTACGCGGGTTCGGGCGTCGGTGTGAAGCTCGCCGTCATCGGATGGCACACCGGCGTCCTCGGAAAGCTCGTCTTCTTCATCGGCGTCGCGGTCGTGGCCATCGTCGCTCTGCGAGAGTCGGGCTTCGAGCTCCCGCCCTCGGTGCCGGAGAGCCTGCTCGTGCTGGCGCTCGGGGCCCTCGCAACCGTGTTCGTGATCATCAGGATCGTCTCCATTCCCGATGCCGTGCTCCCGGCCGACGGACGCGGCGTCGGCATCTGGATCAGCCTCCTGTCGGCGATCGCGGTGATCGTCGGCGGGCTGCTGCGCGCAGCAGAAGAGCTGTAGCGACGCCGAGCACCGCGCCCGCCAGGACGTCGGTCGGGTAGTGGTCGCCGTCGTAGAGACGCGAGTAGGCGATCAGCACGGCGAGCACGTAGAGCGGGATCCGGAAGCGCGGCAGGAACTCCGCCAGCGCGGTCGCGCCCGCGAACGACGTCGACGCATGCCCCGACGGAAACGAGTGCGTGCGCGCCGACGGTCCCAGCTGGTGCTCGAACGGCCGGTGGCGCGGCACTACGGCCTTCCCGAGGTCGGCGAGCAGGTCGGCCGCCGCGACGGCGACCACCACCTGGACGAGGACCGCCGGTCGCCGCCACAGCACCGCCAGCACCGCCGCGATCGCGATCCACACGAGCCCGAGCGTGCCGATCCTCGAGAGGCCGACGAAGAACCAGTTCAGCCAGTCGACCCGATGACCGGCGATCCAGTGCTCGAGGTGGCGGTCGGCGCGGATCAGGCCGGCACGAGCTGCTTCGCGCGTTCGATCAGCTGCTGCGGATCGAACGGCTTGCCGAGGAACCCGCGGGCGCCGCGCTCCTCCGCCTCCGCGGCCGACCGGTCGTCCACCTGGCCGCTGAACATGATCACCGGGATGGAGCCGTGCCGCTCCTGGAGGCGCTGGAGGAGCTGCCATCCGTCCACCCCCGGCATGACGACGTCGAGGAGGACCAGGTCGGGCGACACGTCCTCGATCGCCTGCAACGCCTCGTCGGCCCCGGAGGCCTCCCGCACGGTGTAGCCCTCCATCTCGAGGTTCACCCGCATGTACTCCCGCAGACGCGGCTCGTCGTCGACCACGAGGACGAGCGGGCCGGCGGTCCGACCGCCCGGCCCGGACCGGTCGAGGAACGACTCCAGGTCGCCGCGACGGTAGCGGCGGTGCCCGCCGGGGGTGTAGAAGGCCGGGACGCGGCCCTGGTCGGACCACTTGCGGATCGTGGACTGCGCCACCCCCAGGAACTTGGCCGCCTGGCCGAGCGTGAGCCAGTCCGGCTCCGTGGTCGGGGCTCGACGTCCTGGGTATGCCACGGCTCGAAAGTAACCAAAGCTTCCGTTACCTAAACCGTGCGCGCGTCACGGCTGCGTCACCGTGACGGTGACCGTTCGCAGCGCTGCCGGCGCGAGCGGCAGCGGCTCCAGGGTGCGCACGAGCCGCTGCGAGCCGCCCGGCCTCGGGTTGTCGTGGATCGACTCTCCGACCGCCACGCCGACGGCGAAGACGACGGCCGTGACGACGACCGCTGCCAGCGCCTTCCTCACGGCCGGTAGTCGGTCGCGCCACGCGCGTATACGTGGAACGCCGCGTCCGTCACCGTGCCGGGCTCGTGCGGCGGGTTCTCGTCCGGGTCGTCTTCCTCCAGCAGCTCGCGCACCCACTCGTCGGCACCGTCGTAGGCGCCGGCGAGCTCGGCGAGCGTGAACGTCTGCCCGACCCGCTGACGGAGCCGCGCGACGACGAGCTCGACTCCCCGCACGAGCTGCGCATAGCGGCGCCGGTCGCCGTGCGTGCGCTCGAGGCGACGGTTGCCGTCCTGCCACTGCTGGCGCGCGAGGTCGACGTCCATCAGCTCACGCGAGTACAGCACGCCTCCGGCCAGAGGGGCGACAGCTCCGCCAGGATCCGCTCGCCCAGCACGTATCCTGGGCGAGCGAGGGCGAACGCGGCGTGTGCGTGCAGGCACTTGAGGCTGCCCGAGCGGGTGGAACCGCCGATCCCCGCCGCTAGCTCGGGCCGCAGCCGGCGCTGTTCAGCCTGTCCTGCCGCGAGGCTCGCCGCGAGCTCCGGCTCGATGCGCGCGGCCTCCGACAGCCGCTCGACGCCGCCGGCCGCCTCCAGCCGCGAGATCGACGCCACGAGGTACGGGCACGTGACGTAGAACTGCGTCGGGAAAGGCCGGCCGGCCTCGTCGAACGGCGCCTGCTCCGTCACCGCCGGCCGGCCGAAGGGGCAACGGACGGCGACCCGGCGAAAAGCGCGCGGCCGCCGCCCGAGCTGGCGCTCGACGACCTCCTCGTCGGTCACCTGCCGAACGCTAGTGCTTGGGGTGGCGCCACGCGGCGATCCCGCGCACGATGAAGAGCCGCTCGCCGGGCCGCACGAGCCCGAGCAGCCGCCCTTCGCGGATCAGCTCCGGCTCGGTGTTCGCGAGCGCGATCCGGCGCTCGAGGCGTGCCTTCTCCGCACGCAGCGCCTGGACCTGCGCCCGCGTCGCCTGCAGGTCGTGCTTGGTGCGAAGGTAGGTGTGCATCGGCCGCCAGTAGAGGAACGCGACGAGCGCGAGCGCGCCGATCGCGAGCAGCCGGGTCGGTCGCAGGCGAAGCATCGTGCCGCTCGATTCGGCGTTCGTGCGGCCGGTCCTCCGCCGGCCGGCCGCCTCGGGTCAGGCGATGTCGACCTTGATCACGTTCGTGGAGCCGGGCAGGTTCACGGCCGTCCCCGCTGTCGTGACGACGCGGTCCCCCGTCTCGACGACGCCGAACTTGATCGCCGCCTCGAGCGAGCGCGACCACAGATCCTCGACGTTCTCCGTCTGCGGCATCAGCACCGGGGTCACACCCCACTCGAGCGCCATCTGCTGGACGGCGGTCTGGTGGTGCGACAGGCCGACGATCGGTCGACGAGGACGGAGACGTGCAACCGCGGACGCTGTCCGGCCGGTGAAGGTCGGCACGAGGATCGCGCTCGCGCCCAGCGTCTCGGCGAGGTCGCACGCGGCGTTCGACATCGCGCGCCCGACGGTCGTCTCCTCGCCGGGCTCCGGCATCTGGTGGCGGTAGCCCATCGACGGCTCGACCGCTCGAGCGATCGAATCCATCGTGCGCACGGAGGCGACGGGGTAGTTGCCGGTGGCCGTCTCGGCCGAGAGCATGATCGCGGAGGTCCCGTCGAGGATCGCGTTCGCGATGTCGCTCGCCTCCGCGCGCGTCGGCTCTGCGTGTTCGATCATCGACTCGAGCATCTGCGTGGCCGTGATCACGGGCTTGCCGACTTCGAGGCAGCGCAAGATGATCCGCTTTTGGAGGAGCGGCACCGTCGCGGCGCCGATCTCGACGCCGAGATCGCCTCGCGCGACCATCACCGCGTCCGCCTCGTGGAGCACCTCCTCGAGCGCTTCGACCGCCTCGGCCTTCTCGATCTTCGCGATCACGCGCGCCGGCGAGCCGTGCTGCCGGATGATCGCCTGCAGGTCACGGACGTCCGCGGCGGCGCGCACGAACGACAGGGCGACGAAGTCGACGCCCAGCGCGAGCGCGAAGGCGAGGTCGTCGAGGTCTTTCTTCGTGAGGGACGGAATCGGGATCGGGACGCCCGGCAGGTTGACCCCCTTGTGGGACTTCACCTCGCCGCCGACGACCACGCGGCAGCGCGCGCGCCCGTGCTCCACCTCCTGCACGGTCAGGCGCACGAGGCCGTCGTCGATCAGGACGTCGTGACCCGGCCGCAGCACCTCGCCGATCACCGCCGGCGCGACGGGCAGCTCTCCGTTCGACGTCCCCTGCTCCCCGACGACGAGCACTTCCTCGTCCTTGAGCAGGACCCGCGGTGCGGGCAGGTCGCCGACGCGCAGCTTCGGCCCCTGCAGGTCGGCGATCATGCTCAGCGGCTTCCCGAGCTCCTCCTGCACCTCGCGCACCACGCGCGCTCGTTCGGCATGGTCCTCGTGCGTGCCGTGCGAGAGGTTGAGGCGCACCGCGTCGACCCCTGCCTCGACGAGCTCGCGGACCGCGTCGTGCGTCGACGAGACGGGCCCGATCGTGGCCACGATCTTCGTCCTCCGGCGCGCCGCTGCCATCCGAGCTCCACAGTACCGCGGTCGTCCTGACGGATGACGCCGAATCGTCCTCGACGCCGACGACGCGCGGGACGAGCCGACGTACGGTACGGCCCATGATCACGCCGACCGGAACAGCAGCACCCGCCCTCGAAGCCGACGCCTTCGTCCGCGGCGAGAAGCGGCGCAGGATCGCGCTCGCGGAGTTCCGGGGGACGTGGGTCGTCCTCGCGCTCGGCGCGCGGACGCTCGACGTTCTCGAGCTCGCTGCGTACGAGGAGGCGTTCGCCGCCGACGGCGCCGTCGTCCTCGCGGCGACGCCGGACGACTGGCACGAGGTCGCGGCCCGTTACGCCGCCGAGGCCGTGCGCTTCCCGATCCTGACCTCGGTCGACGAGACGCGCCGGGTCACCGTGATCGTCGATCCGGGCGGCGTCGTCCGACACGTAGGGCTGCGCCGCACCGCGCGCGAGACCCTCGGCGCGCTCGAGGAGCTGCTCCTCCCCCTCGCCGCAGCAGCCTGAGCCTCTACCTACGACGGCCGGGCCCGGGGGAACGCCTCCCAGCCCGGGTAGACGGCGCGGCCGCCGAGCTGCTCCTCGATCCGCACGAGCTGGTTGTACTTCGCGACGCGGTCGGACCGCGCGGGCGCGCCCGTCTTGATCTGCCCCGTGCCGAGCGCGACCGCGAGGTCCGCGATCGTCGCATCCTCGGTCTCGCCCGAACGGTGCGACATGACCGCGGAGTAACCGTTCCGCTGCGCGAGCCGGACGGCCTCGATCGTCTCGGTCAACGTCCCGATCTGATTCACCTTGATCAGGATGGAGTTGGCGACGCCGCGGTCGATGCCCTCCTGCAGGCGCTCGGTGTTCGTCACGAAGAGGTCGTCTCCGACGAGTTGCACCCGGCCGCCGAGGCGCTCGGTCAGCCCGCGCCACGAATCCCAGTCGTCCTCGGCCGCCCCGTCCTCGATCGAGATGACGGGGTACCGCTCGACGATCTCCGCCCAGAAGCCGGGCATCGCGGCGCTCGACTTCTCGCGGCCTTCGAACCGGTACACGCCGTCGGCGAACACCTCGCTCGTCGCCGGGTCGAGCGCGATCGCCACCCGGTCTCGATGTCCCGCACGCTCGGCGGCCTCGAGGATCAGCTCGATCGCGATCTCGCTCGACTCGAGGTTCGGCGCGAAGCCGCCTTCGTCGCCGACGAGCGTCGAGAGCTTGCGCTCGGACAACAGCTTCTTCAACGAGTGGTAGACCTCGGCGCCGATCCGCAGCGCGTCCGTGAACGAGGACGCGCCTGCCGGAACGAGCATGAACTCCTGCAGGTCGATCGAGTTGTCGGCGTGGACGCCGCCGTTGATCACGTTCATCAGCGGCACGGGCAACGTGACCGCCTCGTCGCCCCCGAGGTGCCGGTAGAGCGGCACGTCCCCCGCGATGGCCTCCGCCTTCGCCGCCGCAAGGCTCACGCCGAGGATCGCATTGGCACCGAGCCGGCCCTTGTTCGGCGTCCCGTCGAGGTCGGCGAGCGCCCGGTCGAGCGCCTCCTGGTCGGCCGCGTCGCGGCCGCGGACGAGCTCGGCGAGCTCGCCGTTGACGTTGGCGACCGCGCGTGACACGCCCTTCCCGCCCCACTCGGAGCCGCCGTCGCGAAGCTCCACGGCCTCGTGGACGCCGGTCGATGCGCCGGACGGCACGATCGCCCGCCCCACCGCCCCGCCGTCCAGGCGGACCTCCACCTCGACCGTTGGGTTGCCACGCGAGTCGAGCACCTGGCGTCCGTGGACGTCGGCGATTCTCATCCTCTCTCCTTTGCAGTGTCGTAGTAGCGATCCTGCTCGGCGAGGTCGAGCGCCGTCCAGTCCTTGCCGTCGCCGGCGGCGATCGCCGCAGCCGCTTCGACGCGCGTTCGGAACCGCTTGGCAGCCGCGCGCAGCTCGAGCTCCGGGTCGACGTTCAAACGTCGCGCGACGTTGACGACGGCGAACAAGACGTCGCCCAGCTCCGACGCGACCGCTCGGTCCGGCTCCCGCTCCTGCGGCGGCTCCACGGCGGGCAGCTCCGCGCGCAGCTCGGCGAGCTCCGAGTCGAGGTCGGCCAGCGCGCCGCCGAGATCCGGATACTCGAAGCCCACGGCGCGCGCCCGCGACTGCACCTTCCGCGCGTAGAGCAGCGCGGGGAGGCCCTCGGGCACGTCGTGGAAGATCCCTTCCCGGCCCTCGTTCTCGCGCTTCAGCTCCTCCCAGCGCTCGCGCACGCGCTCGGCGGTCCGCGCTTCGGCGTCGCCGAACACGTGCGGGTGCCGGGAGACGAGCTTGGCGTGGATCGACCGTGCGGCCGACTCGAGGTCGCCGGCGCCCCGCTCCTGTAGGAGCAGCGCGAGGAAGTACGACTGGAAGAGCAGGTCGCCGAGCTCGTCGAGCAGCTTCGCGTCGTCCCCCGCGAAGGCGGCGTCCGCGACCTCGTACGCCTCTTCGACCGTGTGCGGGACGATCGTCCGCGCGGTCTGCTCGCGGTCCCACGGGCACTCGCGACGCAGCCGCTCGGTCAGCTCCTGGAGCTCGACGAGAGCGTCGGCGAGGGCCAACGGCCCTCCTCTACCCCGTCGTCAGCGCGCTCGTCGTCGCCGCGCAGGGATCCGGATTGGCCGCGTACCCGACCTGGTACCGGATCTTCGACCCGCTGCAGTAGCTCTTCGTGAGCGACTTCGACCAGTCGCTGACCGCCTGCTGCTGCTTCTGCGACAGGAGCGTCTGGCGGATCGCAGCCGCAACCTGCTTCTCCGGCGTGGTGACCGCCGGCTTCACGTCGCTGACAGGCTGCGCGACGAACCAGGCCTTGTACTGCGTCGGGTCGTAGAACGGCTGGACGATCGTGCCGGTCGGCGTGTCGAACGCGGCCTGGTCGAAGACCTTCACCGTCTGACCCTTCGTGAACGTCGTCTTGCCGCACGTCTGGGCGCTCGCGTCCTTCGCGTACTTCTTCGCGAGCTTGCACCACGTCTGCGCGTTGCCGTTCTTCAGCTGCTGGTAGACCGACTCGGCCTCGGCCTTGCTCTTGCCGACGAGGATGTAGCGCACGGAACGCGTCGGCGGTGTCGAGTACGACGTGATGTGGCTCTTGTAGTACGCGTCGACGTCGGCGTTCGAGACCTTCACGTTCTTGATGATCTGCTTCTGCACCTTCTCCGACAGGAGCTGGAGCCGGATCACCTCGTTCCGGACCTGCGCGTCGGTGTAGCCGCGCTTGGTGATGTCCGCGAGGTAGCGCTTCTCGCTGCCGCCGTAGTACTGCTTCTTCACGAACGCGAGACGCTTGTCGATCTCGGCCTTCGTCACGGTGACGCCCATCGCCGCCGCCTTCTGCTCGAACTCCGCCTGCTCGACGAGCGACGTGACGGCCTGGTTGCGTAGCGCCTGGTACTGCGTCGTCCCCTGCGCAGGGAACTTCTGGTTCTGCGCCTTCGCCGTCTTCTCGGCGCGTGCGAGGAGCTCGTCGAGCTGGGCCTTCGGGATGTGCGTCTTGCCGACCACGGCGACGTCGTTCGAGCTCAGCTTCGCCGAGCTGCCGCTGCCGCACCCGGCCACCAAGGCCACGGCCATGCACATGAGGGCCATGCGAATGAGGACAAAGGACTTCCGCATCAGAGAACGCGCCGGCCTAGGCGGCCTGGCGCGCGGCCAGCATAGCATCGACCAATCCGAGCGCTCCGCGGAATTCACCCCCTCTTAACGACACCTCGCGGTTGCCCGTCGAGTAGATCGCGGTCTCGACCTGGGCGCGCAGCTCGCGGAGCTCCGTGGAGCCGAGCACGACCGGCCCGACGGCCGCCTTGCCACCGCGGAAGACGAGGTAGTCGGCGCCGAGCACCGCGAGCTTGAGCTTCGCTTCCTGGATCGCGAAGAGGTTCTCGACCGGCTCCGGCAGCGGGCCGTACCGGTCCTCCGTCGCGACGCGCAGCTCGTGCAGCTCGTCCTCGCTCTCCGTGAGCGCGATGCGCCGGTGCAGGTCGATCTTCAACGCCTCGGCGGCGATGTAGCCGGCGGGCACGTAGGCGTCGACACGCGCGTCGACCCGAACGGGACGCGCGGCGAGCCGGCGCTGGCCGGAGAGCTCGGCGACGGCCTCGTGCAGCATCTCGACGTACAGCTCGAACCCGAGGGCGGCCACGTGCCCCGACTGCTCGGCGCCGAGCAGGTCGCCCGCACCGCGAATCTCGAGATCGCGCATCGCGATCGCGAAGCCGGCTCCGAGCTCGGTGTGGTCGGCGAGCGTCGCGAGCCGGGCTCGTGCCTCGGCTGTCAGCTCTTGCGCATCGGGATAGAAGAGGTACGAATGCGCGAGCACGTCGCTGCGGCCGACACGCCCGCGGATCTGGTAGAGCTGGCTGAGGCCGAGCTGGTCGGCACGCTCGACGATCAGCGTGTTCGCCTGCGGGATGTCGAGCCCCGACTCGATGATGGTCGTCGAGACGAGGACGTCGGCGTCGCCGGCGAGGAAGGACATCATCTTGTCCTCGAGCTCGCGTTCCGGCATCTGCCCGTGCGCGACGAGCAGGCGGAGGTTCGGGCACATGGCCTGGAGCTTCGCCGCCGCCTCCTCGATCGTCTCGACCCGATTGTGCAGGTAGAACGCCTGGCCGCCGCGGTCCGCCTCGCGCTCGAGCGCCTGCTTGATCAGCTCGTCGTCGTACTCCCCGACGTACGTGCGGATCGGACGGCGGCCCTCCGGCGGTGTCTCGATCACGGAGATGTCGCGCAATCCGGAGAGGGACATGTGGAGCGTGCGAGGGATCGGCGTCGCCGACAGCGAGAGCACGTCCACCTCGAGCCGAAGCTGCCGTAGGAGCTCCTTCTGCGCGACGCCGAACCGCTGCTCCTCGTCCACGATCACGAGCCCGAGCTCCTTCGGGACGACGTCGCGCGAGAGGACGCGGTGCGTCCCGATCAGCACCTCGACCTTGCCCTCGGCGAAATCGGCGAGCACCTGCTTCGTCTCCTTCCGCGAACGGAAGCGCGACACCATCTCGACGCGCACGGGGAAGTCGCGGTAGCGCGCGCGGAACGTGCTCCAGTGCTGCTGTGCGAGCACCGTGGTCGGCACGAGCATCAGCACCTGCTTGCCGTTGACGGCGACCGCGAAGGCCGCGCGCAGCGCGACCTCCGTCTTGCCGAAGCCGACGTCGCCGCACACGAGCCGGTCCATCGGGTGCGGCGCCTCGAGATCCTCCTTCACCGCCTCGATCGCGGTCCGCTGGTCTTCCGTCTCGCGGTACGGGAACTCCGCCTCGAGCCGCTCGACCCACTCGTGCTCCACGTCGAACGCGACACCCGGCTGCGTCTGGCGCTGGGCATACAGCTGGAGCAGGTCGCCGGCGAGCTCGCGGAGGTGCTCGCGGGCGCGGGACTTGAGGTTGTCCCACGCCTTGCCGCCGAGCTTCGACAGGGTGGGCGCCTTCGAGTCGGCGCCGATGTACCTGCTCACCTTGCCGATCTGCTCGTGCGGCACGTAGACGCGGTCGTCGCCGCGGTAGGCGAGCAGCAGGTAGTCGCGCGTCACTCCGGCGACCTCGCGCGTCTCGAAGCCGAGCAGCTGCGCGATGCCGTGGTCCTCGTGGACGACGTAGTCGCCCGTACGCAGGTCGGAGAAGCTCTGGAGTGCGCGGCCGGGCGCGGCCGCGGCACGCGGTGGGCGCTTGCGGAACACCTGGGTGTCCGGGAGCAGCGCGACGCCGAGCTCGCGCCAGACGAAGCCTCGGCGCGCCGGCGCCACCGCGAACGCGAGACCGGCGGGCGCCTCGCCCTCCTCGAGGACGTGGGCGCTCACGCGACGGAGAAGCTGCTGCTGGCGGAGCGCCTCACCGCGGTGCGGGAACGCGACGACGACGTCGAGCTCCTGCCGCAGGAAGCCCCCCAGCTCGTTCTCCGCCTCGGCGAGCCCGCGGGCCGCGAGCGCCGGCCGCTGGGCGTCGAAGCTGAAGGGCTGACCCTGCGGAAGCTGCGTCAACACCGTCGTGCCGCCGAGGTCGAGCGGAGCGAGCCCCTGCTCCTCCCAGGCCGCCTCGACCTCGTCCGGCGACCACACGAAGTCGGGTGGGCGGTCGAAGGCGGCGACGAGGTCGTCCGGACGCGCCGCGGTCGGCTGCTCCTCGCCCTCGTCGGGGCCGAGGTCGAGCTCGACGAGCTCGCGCCGCCGTTCGGCCGCCGGGTAGACGGTGGCGGCCTCGATCTGGCGCAGCGCGCGCTGGGTGAACGGCGAGAACGCGCGGATCTGCTCGACCTCGTCGCCGAAGAGCTCGATCCGGATCGGCTCGCGTCCGGTCGTCGGGAAGACGTCGACGAGGCCGCCGCGGACCGCGAACTGGCCGCGTTCCTCGACGCGCTCGACGCGCTCGTAGCCGGCGGAGGCGAGGTGCTCCGCGAGCGCGCCGATCCCCGGCTCGTCGCCTGCGCGGACGGTCAGCGGCGCGGGCCGCTCGGCCTCGGGCGGCAGTCCCTCGGCGACCGCTGCGGCGG
>Ga0070741_10019369_pt1 | contig 10875 bp, 9 predicted proteins | sample Coa_R1_4_FD_66440 | JGI IMG/M metagenome (GOLD analysis project Ga0070741, IMG submission 66440) | Surface soil microbial communities from Centralia Pennsylvania, which are recovering from an underground coalmine fire - Coalmine... | ecosystem: Environmental > Terrestrial > Soil > Unclassified ...
GTAGTGCAACAAAATGAAACTGCGGGGTTGCACCTTTTTTCTTGCCCGTATAATTCGGCGCGCTTTCGCATCCGTATCTCGCAGTCTCATCATGTTGTTGCACTAGACGTGCGTTCTATTTTTGCTTTTTTTTTGAACGCCTGATTGAGACGTCGAATTCGATTCGATGATTTGCGGAAAATGAATGATTCGCGCCGATGACAGCAGCACGGCATTGTGCTAGAATTAACGCCGTTCTTTGACCTCGTCGCCAGCTTGGAATTTTGCAGTCGTTGGAAAATCCTCATGCGCGGGACAACGATTCTCGTCGTCGAAGACGAAGAACCTATCCTCGATTTGATTGGCAAGTACCTCGTCGCCGAGGGCTTTAATGTGGTGACGGCGCGCGATGGCAATGCCGCGCTTGCCCAGGCGCGCAGCACGCACCCCGCGTTAATCGTCCTCGATGTCATGCTCCCCGGTATGGACGGTCTCGAAGTCTGCCGCCGCATTCAACAAGAATCGGACGTGTACATTTTGATGTTGACTGCGCGCACAGAAGAGATTGACAAAGTGGTCGGACTCTCTGTCGGCGCGGACGATTACCTCACCAAACCGTTCAGTCCACGCGAATTGGTCGCGCGCATCAAAGCGATTCTGCGCCGCAGTCGCGCTGCCGGCGGCGAGACCTCCAAAGAAACACTCGACCGTACGCTCCATTTTGAAAATCTGGTCATCAATCCGGAAACGCGCGAAGTGTGGCTCGACGGGACATTGGTTGAACTGACCACGCGCGAATTTGATTTGCTGTACGCGTTGGCGGAATATCCCGGACGCGTGTTCAATCGCGACCAACTGCTCGAACGCGTGTGGGGTCACGATTTTGCCGGCATTGACCGCGTGGTGGATGTGCACATCGGTTTACTGCGCCGCAAATTGGAAATGGACGCCGCGAACCCGGTGCTGATTCAGACGGTGCGCGGGGTCGGATACAAGTTTGTAGCGCGGAAAAGACAGGACTGAGTTGGCAAAAATTGCTGACTCGATCTGCAGCCCTCATGACTTTTTTTCGTCAACTGCGCTGGAAACTTTTCTTTTCGCACATGCTGATTCTCGGTATTGGTGTGATAGTTTTGATTGCCACCGCATTTTTTCTCGCGAGCGCGCCGCTGGCAATGGAAACACCGACGAGTGTTAGCGATGTGTTGGGGCAAAATGTGCCTGCCCCGTCCGCGTCGCCGCCGGCGGGGCAGGAGCGTTTTCAAATCGTCGTCGAGCAGAGTTTGTTGATTGCGGGGTTTGCGGCATTGGCGGCGGCGGTCGTGGTGAGTTTGTACGTGTCGCGTCGGATTGTCGAGCCGCTGCAAGAATTGTCGTTGGTGAGCCGCCGTCTCGCGCAGGGTTATTATCGCGAACGTACGGCAATTCAATCGGACGACGAGATGGCGGATTTGGCATCGTCCATCAATCAACTCGCGGACGCGCTGGAAAAAACCGAACAGCGTCGTCTCACTTTGCTCGCGGATGTGGCGCATGAATTGCGTACGCCGTTGACGACGATTGAAGGGTATATGGAGGGTTTGATTGACGGCGTCATTGCTCCCGAACCCGAAACGTTCACGTTGATTCAACACGAAGCGACGCGGTTGAAATGGTTGATTCAAGAATTGGCGCTGCTGTCGCGCGCCGAAGCGGGACAATTGCGCGTGGAATGCAAATTGCTCGACCTCAAAGCGCCGATATTGAATGTGGTGGCACAGTTTCGTCCGCAGTTCACCGCGCAAGAAGTGACACTCAATTTGGATTTGCCGCCGGAACCGGTAATGATTAATGCCGACTCTGACCGCATCGAGCAAATTTTAATCAATTTGTTGGGCAATGCACTGCATTACACACCGCCGGGCGGGCATGTGCGATTGCGCGTGATGCCGTCTGACTATTTCGTCCAAATCGAAATCCGCGATACGGGCATTGGCATTCCGGCGGAACATCTGCCGCACATTTTCGAGCGCTTTTATCGCGTGGATAAATCGCGCGCGCGCACGAGCGGCGGCACGGGCATTGGGCTGACGATTGCGCGGCATTTGGTGTACGCGCACGGCGGCGAAATTTGGGCAGAGAGCGAGGGCGCGGGACGCGGCGCGACCTTTTTCGTGACCTTGCCGCTGCCGGAGCCGCTGCCCCTAGCGGTCTGAAAACGAGCAAGCATGTTCGAGTCATGGATGAGTGCGCTGGACTGGCGCGGTTTTTTATTCGTCGTGGGGTTGTGGGTTACCGCCGTATTGGCGGCGCGCTGGGTTGTCGACCGTTTGTTTCCGCGTATGCGGCACGGCGACGCCGATGTGCCGCCGCGTTTTGACCCGTCATTCTTGTACCCGGCGCCGCCGCGCGTGATTCGCCAAATTCCGCGCCTCGCGCTGCCCGCGCCCAAGTTGCTCGCGCATTTCAACGTCGAGTACTGGCGGCGCAATCAGCGCTTGATTCTGGGTTTGCTCCTCATTTGGCTCGCCGCCATTCTGGCTCCGTTTCTTGCCCCAGTGTTGAATGCCTTTCAAATTCTGACCGGCTTTCCGCTCGGCTATTATGTCACCGCGCAAGGTGTGTTGATCATTTTCTTGGGCATCATTGTTTTCTACGCGTGGCGCGCGCATTGGCTGGACCGGTTCTATCGTCCCGCGCAGAGCAACGACAAAATGGAAAAGGATTCGGCGCACGCGCGACGAAATGTCATCATCGTCGTATCGTTTACGCTGGGTATTGTGGCGATTGTGCTGGTGGTTGGTTTCGTCGGCGCACAGTTCGGTCTGGACGAAAGCGCGTTGGGTTGGGTGCTGATGATTTTGACGATTGCGATGTACGCCGTCATCGGCATTTCGAATCGGACGCGTTCGTCGGATGAATATTATGTGGCGGGCAGAAAAATCCCCGCGATTTTCAACGGCATGGCGATTGCGGGCGATTGGATGAGCGCGGCGTCGTTCATTTCGATGGCGGGCACGCTGTGGCTGCTCGGTTTTGAAGGACTGGCATACATCATCGGCTGGACGGGCGGCTATGTGTTACTTGCGCTGTTGCTCGCGCCGTACTTGCGAAAATTTGGACAATACACGATTCCTGATTTCATCGGCGCGCGCTATGGCGGCAGTGCGGCGCGCTTGCTCGCCGCATTGATTACGGTCATGATTTCGTTTACGTACGTGACGGCGCAAGTGACCGGCATCGGGCTCATCATGAATCGTTTTCTCGGCGTAAATTATTTGTTGGGCGTCATGGTGGGTTTGGGCGCCGTGTTGTTTTGTTCGTATCTGGGCGGGATGCGCGCCATTACGTGGACGCAAGTCGTGCAATGCCTGGTGTTGGTGGTCGCGTATTTGGTGCCGGTGACATTGTTGTCATGGCGCGATACCGGGATTCCCTTGCCGCAGTTGACGTACGGCGAAGCGCTCAAACAGATCGTTGATTTAGAGGCGGCGAATCAAATCGGCAATTCGTACGTGACTCCATTCAATGACTGGACGCCGTACAATTTTTTTGCGTTGACGTTGTGTTTGATGCTGGGCACGGCGGGAATGCCGCACATTCTCGTACGCTTTTATACCGTGCCGACGGTGAGCGCGGCGCGGCGTAGTGTCAGTTGGGCGATGGTGTTTATCTTGATGCTGTATTTCACCGCGCCGGCGTACGCCGCGTTTTCGCGTTGGGAAGTTTTGCAGAACGTGGTCGGCAAACCGATTACTTTATTGCCGGCGTGGGCGACGACATGGTCCAAGACGGATTTGCTGAAAATCAATGACGAGAACGGCGACGGGATCTTGCAATTCAATGAATTGAAGATTGACCCGGATTTGGTCGTGTTGGCGACGCCCGAAATCGCGGGCTTGCCGCAAATCATTGCCGCGCTCGTGGCGGCGGGTGGGCTCGCCGCCGCGCTCTCGACGGCGGACGGTTTGTTGATGGTGATTGTATCGGCGCTGGCGCATGACATTTATACGCGCACGCTCAGCCCGGGTTCGACCTCGCGCACACGTTTGTTGGCGGGACGCCTCGCGGTGTTTGCCGTCGCGCTGGCGGCGGCGTTAATTGCGACGCGTCGTTTCGCCATTATTGTGCAAATGGTCGCGTGGGTGTTTTCGTTTGCCGCTGCGACGCTGTTTCCGGTGCTGGTGCTCGGCATTTTTTGGAAACGCACCAATGGGCGCGGCGCGATTGCCGGTATGTTGGCGGGCGCCGCCGTGACATTGTTGTACATGATGTTGAATATTTTGGATCCCAACTTTACGATTTTGGGCATCACCAACGTTGCCGCCGGCATCTTTGGCGTGGCGGTGAATTTTGCGATTACCCTCGCCGTAAGTTGGATGACCCCTCCGCCTCCCCCCGAAACGACCGCGCTGGTGGAATCGCTGCGCCAACCCGGTTAGCCGGCGCTTCGGCTGGCTCCCCGTTCCCTTCTTTACACGGACTTTACAATCCTCTTACGCGAATTTCACACAGGTCTTGTACGCGCTTGACATTGTTGTGGTACATTCGCAGTTGTTTCCCCTTTTTTCGATTGTTGCCATTCATCCGATCGCCATCCATTGTTTACATCACCACGAGGAGGTGGGCGCATGTACAAAAAGATTTTGGTGCCCCTCGATGGCTCGCCGTTGGCGGAAGCCGTCTTGCCCCATGCCAAAGCGATCGCGCAAGCCGAACGCGCAGAGTTGATTTTGCTGCGCGTGGCAGTTGACCCCGGCGCGGAATTTGCTTTCGCAGACCCTGCCATCGCATCTGACGTTGTGCAGCAGATGGAAGCGGAAACCAAAAAATACATGGCGGACCTGACCGCCAAGCTCCAAGCCGAAGGATTCACGGTCACTTCGCTCATTCGCGAAGGTCCCATCGCAGAAACAATTCTTGCTGTTGCCGACGACATGCACGCGGACTTGATTGCGATGTCAACGCATGGACGCTCGGGGATGCAGCGTTGGTTGATGGGGAGTGTCGCCGACCGCGTGGTCCATCACTGCCAAGTCCCCGTTATTTTGGTGCGCCCGAACGCGAGTTGACGGAGACGCGTGGTACGTGTGTCTGCCGGTGAAAGGAGGTGGTTTGAAAAGTTAAGCGTTGAATGGTGTTGTGGTGTCTTGGTATTGTGACCGTGCAGCGGCAAGCGCCGCGTTCCTTTGCGATTTTCACCACGTTATCAACGATGCGACCGTCCAAGGAAGGAGAGAGAGCAATGGCATCCAAAGCTAAAATGGCACAAGGGAATGTGCCGGAACAAGGACTCCCGCGAATTATTTTCGCCTCCGCCGCGGGAACCATGATTGAATGGTACGATTTCTATATCTTTGGCAGTCTCGCCACCGTCATCGCGTCCAAGTTTTATCAAACAGGCACGCCGTTGGGTGACCTGATTGCTTGGCTCGCCGCGTTCGCGGTGGGTTTTCTCGTGCGTCCCTTTGGCGCAATCGTTTTCGGACGCGTGGGCGACATTGTCGGACGCAAATACACGTTCCTCATCACCATGACCTTGATGGGGTTGTGTACGTTCGCCGTCGGTTTACTGCCGACCGCCGATGTGATTGGACCGATTGCAGGCGTCATCTTGATTGCTCTGCGCATCATTCAGGGTTTGGCATTGGGCGGTGAATATGGCGGCGCGGCAACGTACGTTTCGGAACATTCGCCGAATGACCGCCGTGGGTTCTATACCAGTTTTATCCAAATCACCGCGTCGGTCGGGTTGTTCGTGTCGTTGGCTGTTATCCTCATTACCCGCACATCAGTTGGCAATGATGCGTTTGCGGCATGGGGTTGGCGCATCCCATTTCTCATTTCGATTTTCCTCGTCGCCATCTCGCTGTACATCCGCTACTCGCTGCGCGAGTCCCCGATGTTTTCTCGACTCAAGGAAAAGGGCGGCACCTCCAAGAACCCGCTCAAAGAGAGCTTTGGCAATCGTTATAACTTGACCTACGTCGCTCTGGCGCTCTTTGGCGCGACGATGGGGCAGGGTGTGGTGTGGTACACGGGACAGTTCTACGCACTCTATTACCTGCAAACCATCTTTAAGGTGCCTGCGATTGATTCAAACTTTATCATCGCCGCCGCCATTCTGGTGGGCACGCCGTTCTTTGTCGTCTTTGGCAGTCTTTCGGACCGGATCGGGCGCAAGAAAATCATGCTGGCGGGTATGGTGCTCGCGGTGTTATTGTATTACCCGATTTATGGTCTGATGGCGGCGTTCGCGCCCAAATCCGGACAACTCTTTTTGTTCCCCTACGTCGGCTACAATCCGGTCATGTTGTCCGTGCTCGTGTTCATCCAAGTCATCTTTGTAACATTGGTCTATGGACCCATTGCCGCGTTCCTCGTCGAGTTGTTCCCGACAAAAATCCGCTACACCTCCATGTCACTGCCGTATCACATTGGCAACGGTGTGTTTGGAGGTTTGGTCCCCATCATCGGCTTGTCATTGATTCAAGCAACCGGCAATGATTTCGCGGGCTTGTGGTATCCAATGGTGGTGGCAGCCGTCTGCGCGGTTGTGATGTTCGCGCGCGTGCCAGAAACAAGTCATGTGGACATTTCGTCCGACGCGTCTGTTGCTTCGGTCCGCGAACCTGTCGGTGTAACAGCTCCCGCTGCCGAATAAGGAGGTTACGCAAACACTTTACGCGTGCCGCGGCGGCGGGTCGTGCAGCATGAACCAACTTGTTCTGAATGCAAACGGAGGAGAAGGAGTTTCAAAACGAGTTGGTATGCGCGGACGCTCAGGCGCTTGCTGAATGCTGCGCTAGCGCAGCATTAACCAAGCTCTTGCGCATCCAAGAGTATGAATCGTTTAGAAATGCGCCTTGCCCGAGCACTCACCCAAAACAAGTTGGTTAATGCTGCGCTAGTACGTTACAATGTTGAGGCGGGACAGCGATGCCCCGCCTCACCCTTTGGCACAGGAGCCGTACGATGGACCTCATCAATCCTCTCGTTCGTAAAATGATGGATGCTGCGCACAATGACCCCGAAGCATTTTGGGGCGAAGCGGCGCGCAGTGTGCCGTGGTTTCGCACGTGGGATAAAACCTTCGACTGGACGCCGCCCACGTTTCGCTGGTTTATTGGCGGACAAACCAATATCGCGTGCAACGCGCTCGATTATCACGTCAATCAGGGACGCGGCGGACGCACCGCGTTGATTTATACGAACGAGCGCGGCGAACGTCGAACCTTTACGTACGCGCAGTTGCTGTACAACGTCGAACGCGTCGCGGCGGCGCTGCGCGGTTTGGGGGTCCAAAAGGGCGACCGCATCACGATTTACATGCCCACGATGCCCGAAGCGATTATGCTCATGCTCGCGTGCGCGCGCATCGGCGCGATTCACTTGTGCGTGTTCGCGGGTTTTGGCAGTGGCGCGTTGGCGGACCGCCTTCGCGCGAGCGGCTCCAAGTTGGTGTTCACTACCGATGTCACCTATCGCAAAGGCAAGGATGTGCCGCTGAAAGGATTGCTCGACGCGGCGCTCGATATGAATGTGCCGAGCATCGAACATGCCATCGTTCTCAAACGCACATCGCTTGACGTGCCGATGAAAGCGGGACGCGATTTGACGTGGGATGAATTCATGGCGCACGGCGCGGGGCAAAGCAGCGCGTATCAAGTGATGGAATCGAATGAGCCGCTTTATATTCTCGCCACATCCGGCACCACCGCGCGCCCGAAATTGGTTGTCCACACGCACGGCGGTTATCAAGTCCACATCGTCAGCATGGGCAAATGGCTGATGAATTTGCATTCGGACGACGTTTGGTGGGCGACATCGGACATCGGGTGGATTGTGGGACACAGCTATATCGTATACGCGCCATTGATTGCGGGCTGCGCGACGATGGCGTACGAAGGCGCGTTGGATTATCCGATGCCGGGTGCGCTGTGGGAATTGGTGCAAGAATTTCGCGTCACGGGCATTTTTACATCCCCGACGGCGGTGCGTTTGCTCATGCGTTATGGCGAAGCGGTAGCGCGCCAGTACGATACCTCGTCGCTGACTCGCGTCGTCTGCGCGGGCGAAGTGTTGAACGCGCCCGCGTGGGAATGGTTACAGAAAAAAGTGTTCGACGACCATGTGCCGGTGATTGACCACATGTGGCAAACAGAAACGGGCGGTCCGGTGTTTGCGAATCCGTACGGCGTCGCGATGCTGCCCATCAAACCGGGTTCGGCGACAATTCCGATGCCGGGCATCGAAGCGCAAATCGTTTCGCCCGAAGGCGAGCCGCTGCCGCCGAATGAAAAAGGCATCATGGTCATCACGCGCCCGTTCCCCGGTTTGACGCCGATGCTGTGGGGCGAAACGGAACGCTACGGCACGGATTATTGGGGACGCATTCCGGGCAAGCTGCTGTATTACAGCGGCGACAGCGCGATGATGGACGACGACGGCTATGTGTGGTTTGCCGGACGCGCAGATGAAATTATCAAAATCGCCGCGCATCGTCTCGGCACGATTGAAGTGGAAACGGCATTTCTAAAACATCCCGCCGTCGCGGAAGCGGGCGTCACGGGTCGTCCCGACGAATTGCGCGGCGAAGTGATTGCGGCATTCGTGGTGTTGAAAGCGGGCTACGAGCCCTCTGACGCGCTGCGTCAGGAATTGTTACAGGTCGTGCGCGATGAATTTGGACCCGTCGCGGTGATAGGCGAATTGCATTTCGTTCCGATGCTGCCGAAAACGCGTTCGGGCAAAATCATGCGCCGCGTGTTAAAAGCGGTGGTGCTGGAACGCGACCCCGGCGACATTACGACGATTGAAGATGAAGCGAGCGTGGAAGAAGCGCGCAAGGCGGCAGTGGAGTTGAAAGAGGAGATTGTGTGAAAGTAGTTGGACTGAAGAAGAATAAAGAAAGGCTCCTCATCATCTTTGATGAAGAGCCTTTCAATGTGCTGTTCCTCAGATTGCTTAGCAGGTTGCGGTGCCATTATTCCATCAACAAAAGTTGGAGTGTGTACCATTGTCACTTGTGTAGAACTCGATGCCTCCATATTGCGTATTAGCGAGATGGCGGGTTGTACAGGTCCAATAGATATCCGAAAGAACTACCGTGCCCGTATTGAAGGAATTATATTTTCCTTTGGAGGCGCCACCTTTATATCGAGGGCAACAAGCCCCCCAAGATTTCATGTAAACTTCAAGATATGGTGCTTGCGCCGTAGATGATGTAAAAGCTGAATACCCACCTTGAATGTGTGTAGTTGAACCATAAACGTTGCCGACCCACCTATCTTCGGCAAGCGCAACTCCGGCTAAAAACAATGTGACTGTGACGGATAACACTATTCCCGTAAGAACTTTGTTGGGACGCATCGCATTCTCCTTTTTCTACTCAGGACCTGGCGGATTAATTCAGTTCGCTAACGCGACTTGGCGTTTCGCATCGTTTGCATTTGGGCAGTGAGGACTTGCGCAAAGGCGTTATAGTCATTGTCCGTCAATAAATTGTCAGTCTGTTTCGTCAGCGTAACACCTGCCCCCGGACTCGTAACGCCCTCAACAAATCCCCCACATGGCTTTGTTGAACGTATTCGAGCAATGTCTTCCGGTGTACCCTGAATCAGGCGGGAAACACTAACGAAGAAGGAAGAGCCGCTATATGCTTCCGTACCAAAATTGTCTTCTGTAAGGCATGGCTCCTCCAGCAAGCTGGCTACATTGCTAGCGGGCACGTCAAACATTGTGATTACAATACCCCTACCAAACAAGGTTTTCAGTTCCTGTTTATTGACTTGTGACAAAGCAGACTTGTCAATTACAAGAGCGTCTATTTGCCGTGCTTGGTCTGCGCCAAGAACTTGACGCCAGGTGTTCACGGTCTCAGCACCCAGTGCGTCCTTTAAGAGCATGGGTGCTTTGGCTCTGGTCTTGGTTAACCCATTATTCGTCGCCAAATAGACAACCCGAAAATTTGGAGGTGCATTCCACGGCAAACTATAACGACCGGCACTGGCAAGGTCGTTCCATGCCAGCATAAGGATTGTTAAGCCCACTATGAAGCAAATTGCTAAACCACCAAAGAACGGTAGTCTTTTATTCTTGTTCATTGTTTACGCCTCCGAATCTCGCGGGAGCTTGCATGTGAATAGTATCATTTTCTGGAGACATTTACTATCCTCCCACGCGGTATTTTTCGCATACCGCGACGCGGTATTTAAATCAGCCCGCGCCGCCGCGCCCGGCGCACTGCTTCGGTGCGTGTATTGACTTGGAGTTTTCGCAAAATATTCTTGGTATGTGTGCGCGCAGTATCTTTTGCAATGACGAGCTGGCTGGCGATGTCTTGCTCTGTTTTGTTTTCTGCCATGAGTTGCAATATGTCTAGTTCTCGTGCGGTCAACTCAATGGGGGCAGCATTTTCGAGATACTGCTTGCGCGGCAAGAATTCAAGCCCATGCATCCAGGCGACCACAATAATTACAAGTTCGATATGATTCAGGTCATGGGGAAACCACGCGGCAGCACCGGCAGCGGCAGCGTCCACTTGAAACAGTGGGTCCTCCGAGTGCAGCGTCAACAGAATGACCTGAAGCTGTGGGCTGTGTTCGATGAGCGATTGACAACCAAAATCTGTTCCTACTATAATTGCGCGCAGCGCATTCTGGATAGAGACAAATAAATTGTCCATGGTTGTTCACAATTACAGGAGTTGTCCATGAGCCGTTGGCTCACCTGCAGCCAATGAAAATGAGCAGTGGTAGGGCAAATGGCGATGAACTGCATCGCAGAAATTTGCCGTACATTTTCAAGGGAGTTCCCCATTCGCCTTGCGGCGCACCAGCAATCGGATGAAAATGGAGTAGCACGATTCCATCGGCGTCAGAGATCGGATGTTTATCTGGTGCCACGAGTCCGAAA
>Ga0070741_10019370_pt1 | contig 10875 bp, 9 predicted proteins | sample Coa_R1_4_FD_66440 | JGI IMG/M metagenome (GOLD analysis project Ga0070741, IMG submission 66440) | Surface soil microbial communities from Centralia Pennsylvania, which are recovering from an underground coalmine fire - Coalmine... | ecosystem: Environmental > Terrestrial > Soil > Unclassified ...
GGCGGCGCGCTCGATCGTCGGAAGGTCGGCGTACAGGCTGAGGAGATGGCCGAGAGCCGCGCGGTCGACGGCGCAACCCACGGCGTGGTCGATCCACGGCCGAGCCAGACGTTCCAGCCCAGGCTCCCCGGAGCAGACGAGCACAGCGCGATCGTCGGCGGCGAGCAGCGGCGCGACCACGTCGAGCCCGACCTGGAGCCCAAGGGGCGGCGCCGTCACTCCCTGGCTGCCGCCGCCCGGCGCTGGCTCAGCACGTCGACGTACTGTTCTTCGATGCGAGCCGCGATCTTCCGCCAGTCGTAGCGCTCCTCGACCTTGCGCCGGCCGGCCGCGCCGAAGACGCGCCGGAGGCCGGGATTCCGGATCAACCGCTCGAGAGCCTCGACCAGGCGTTGGGCATCCCCAGGCGGGACCACGTACCCGTCCCGGCCGTCGTCGACGACGCGGCGGACCCCGGGCAGAGTCGTGGCGACGACCGGCTTGCCGGTCGCCATCGCTTCGATCAGGACGATGCCGAAGGACTCGGCGCCGGTCCCGAGGGAGGGGAGGACGAGGACGTCCATAGCCGCGAGGTGGGCCGGAAGCTCCTCGGCGGAAACCGTGCCGGTCCAGGAGGACCGAGCACGTAAGCCCAGCTGATCGCCCTGGCGACGGTACTCGGGCTGCAGATCGCCGCCGCCCACGGCGAGGAGATGAACTGGCTGTTCGCACTTGAGCTGGCTCAATGCTTCGAGCAGCACGGGAACGCCCTTGAACAGGTGCGCGTGGTCCATCGCCCCGAGGTAGCCGACGACCACCGCGCCCTCGGGGATGCCGAGGCGCGTCCGGATCGGCGACCCGTCGACGTCAGGTCGGAAGCGGGTGACGTCGACGCCATTCGGGATCTCGACGACGCGGCCCGGCTCCTGGGCGACGTAGCGGTAGGAAGGCGAGGCGCGGAAGTGGTCGATCGACACCGGGAGCACGCGGCTCGCCCCGCGCACGACCAACGGACCGATCAGCTTCTGGTACGGGCCGAACTGCCAGCGGAGATCGGGCCGCAAATCCATGTGGTACGTGACGACGTACGGCACGCCGGCGGCGTGGGATGCGAGCCAGGTCAGCTCCGCGCCGAAGATGAACGGCCAGTGCAGGTGAACGATGTCGAACCTGCTGAGCGCCGACAGCAGTCCCGGCGTCAGCGGCGCGTTGCCGAATCGGAGCGGCGTGGGCAGCCGGCAGACTGTGATCTCGGGTGGATCCCGGTACCCGTCGAGCTCGGTCGGCGAGGTAAAGACGGTGACCTCGTGCCCGCGCCGGGCGAGCTCGACGGCGTTGTGGAACGCCACGTTGCCCGTTCCAGCCCAGTACGGGGGAAAGGTGGCGACGACGTGAGCGACGCGGAGCGGTCTCAACCGACCATCTCGTGCCCGGCGGGCTAGAGCTTCACCACACGCGCGCGCAGTGCCGCGGGATCCACCGATCGCATGACGTTCCGCGCATCGACTATGAGACGGGCGTGCTCGCCGATCCACCGCCAATCGTACTCGGCGTGGTTCGTCGCGATCACGACGCAATCGCTGCCGTGGAGCAGCTCCTCGGTCAGCGGCTGGCTGCACAGCTCCTCGACAGGTTGGCGATGGCCGCGCTCGCCGCTCGTGCGCGTCGCCGACGTTATGGTCGGCTGCCGTGAGATCCAGCCGCCGTGCCAGCCGAAGCCCACCAGCGACGCTCGGGGAACGTGTGGGTCGTTGTAGACGGCGTCGGCACCCCGCTCGCGCAGGAGGCGTAGCACCTCGAGGCTTGGGGATTCGCGGGTGTCGCCGACGTTCGGCTTGTACGCTACCCCGAGGACGACCACGCGCGCGCCTTTCAACGTCTTGCATTCGTCGTTCAACGCTTCCATGACCCGCGTGACGACGTACGCGGGCATGGCGTCGTTCACTTCGCCGGACAGCTCGATGAAACGCGCGACGGTGCCGAGCGTCTTCATCTTCCACGAAAGGAAGAAGGGGACCACCGGGATGCAGTGGCCGCCGCATCCCGGGCCTGGATAGAACGGCATGTAGCCGAAGGGCTTCGTCGCGGCCGCGTCGACCACCTCCCACACGTCGACGCCGAGCTGGGCGCAGAGCATCGCCATCTCGTTCGCGAAGCCAACGTTGACCGCCCGGAAGGTGTTCTCCAGCAGCTTGGCGACTTCGGCGGCTCGCGTGGACGATAGGGGAACGACGGTGTCCACGATCGCGCGGTACAGCGCCGAGGTCGCCTCTCGGCAGGCTGGGGTGATGCCCGACACTAGCTTCGGCGTGTTACGGATGCCCCACTTCTTGTTGCCGGGGTCGATGCGCTCCGGCGCGTAGCCCAGGAAGAAGTCGACGCCCACCTGAAGACCCGACGCGGCCAGCCGAGGCAAGACGACGTCCTCCGTCGTGGCCGGAACGGTCGTGCTCTCGAGCACGACGAGCTGGCCCTTGCGGAGCTGTGCTCCCAGACTCTCGGCGGCGCGCTCGACGTGGGCGAGGTCGGGCCGACGCGCCTCGGCGAGCGGTGTCGGAACGCAGATGGTGATCGCATCCGCCTCCCTCAACGCCGCGTACTCGTCGTGGGCGCGGAAGGCACCGCGAGCCACAAGCTCGCGGATCTTCGCGCCCGGCACGTCGTCCACGTGCGACCGCCCATCGTTGAGCCCGGCCACCTTGCCGCGGTCGAGGTCGACGCCGACCACGCGGAAACCCGCCTCGGCGAAGGCAACGGCGAGCGGCAAGCCGGCGTAGCCCAGACCGACCACGCCGACGACGGCCGACCGATCTTCCAGGCGCGCCAACAACAACGCCTGGGTGGCTTCGCTCATCGGCGTTGTGGCATCAATAAGAGGTTCCCCGGTAAACGCCGAGTATAGGATAGGCGTCCGCAGGCGACACCGGGGCCACCACCGTCAGGGGGCGGGCAGTCGAGGACCAAGGCACCACGCTCGTCGCGTCGCTCGCGGTCGGCATCGCGGTCGGCCTCGGCATCATCGCGTTCGCCCTGCTTCAGGACACGTTCGTCGCGGGAGCGCGAGCGGCTCACCGGGCTGTCTTGCGCCCGTTCGCCAAGGGTCTGAGCCGCGCCGCGCGTCGATCGGGCGCCGCGATCCGGCGAACGGCGTTCGGATTGCTGGTGCTCGCCGCCAACAGACTGTCGCGGCGAGCCGAGGTCACGGTTCCGCAAGCAATCGAAACCGGTCGATCCGCGGAGCCGGTCGATGCCGAGGCCGAAGCGGAGGAGCTCGCCGAAGTCCCGCTTTCTGGATCGGGGAGCCCACCCGACCGTGGCCTGCCCCGCCGGGAGGAGTTGCGCCGCCGAACCTACGCGGCGGCGTCGAGCGTGAACGTCGAGGCGGCGGTACGCGCCTTCCTCGCGTCGCGGATCGAAGGTGTGCCGATGGAATCGCTCGTCCGGTATCTCGACCGTGAGTTCGGAGATGGCCTGGGCGTCGGGTTGCTGGAGTCGCTGCGCGCGCGGGGTGTGGTGCGGATCCAGCGCGACAGGCGGAACCCGGTTCGCCTGACCGTGCGGTTCGATCCGTCGAAGGCCGCGAGCGGGCCACGTGGCGGCTGAGGCGCGCACCGCCCGCAAGCGGCCGCGACGGCCGAGCGTTCCAGTGCTCGTCGGGGGGATCCTGCTCCTCGGCTTCTTGCTCGGCGTCGTCCTGCTCGTGGTGGTCCCGGCGGGTCGGGCGGGATCGGGACCGCTCGCGTCGCTCCTGCGTCCCAGGCCGCGCGTCACCGATGTCCGATTCCGCCCTCTGCCCGGCCCGACCTCCACCGCGGTTGGGGCGCGTCCGGAGCTCTGGCAGACGCCGATCGGCGTGCTGTCCTTCCCGTCGGCCGACAGGTCGGCGGCGCTGGCGCGCCAGCCCGGTGCCATCGTCGCCACCTATGCCAATGGGCAGTCGGCGCGCGTGATCGCGCCTCCAGCGCTGAAGGACGCCATGGGAAGGCCCGTGGTCGCCGTCGTCGTCACGTTCGGCGTGGACGAGGCGTTCGGCACGCCCGCACCGCTGCGCCCCCAGATCGTCGAGCCGACCCAGGTCACGTTGACGGGGCTGGGTGCCGATGGTCGGTCGAGCAGCTGCGTGCTCGGGTTCCGGGGCGATGTGGTGCAAGCAGTCGGCGCGACGGGACCGGCCACCCTGGACGAGTGCGCCAACGGGCAGCTGCGCGCCCCTTCGGGCGACATCGTGGGGTTCGCGCTCGACTACGACCGACTCCCGAACCACCGCACCCGTGACGGGGCGTGGCGGCCAGGCGCCGTGTTCGGCAGAACCGTCGTCACGGCGGTGCTCAACGCAGCGGCTGCGTAGGCGGAAGGGGGAGTGGCAACAGATCGCCGTAGCCGGTACCGAGCACGACGGGCGCGACGTACGGGAGGATGAGGAACAGGCTGATGTTGACGGCGCCGTGCGCGAACGTCACGCCGGCGATCGACCGCGTCTTGAGCGCAAAGACCGCGAAGAGCAGCCCGACGAAGAAGACGAAGAAGAGGTCGAGGACCGAGAGGTAGCCGATGTGGAGCGCGGCGAAGACGAGGTTGACGTAGACCAAGCCCCAGCGCCCGAGCGCTCTGAGCGCCGCGCGCTGCATGAGGCCGCGGAAGATGAACTCCTCCTCGAACCCGGTGAAGATCAGCAGGACCAGCGCCGGCTGCCACAGGCTCGCGAACGTGAACCGATCGGCCAGCGGCGCGGGTCGGAAGATGAGGTACTCGCCGATGCCCAGGATCGCTCCGAGCGGCACGATCAGCACTTGGGGCACGAGGTTGGCGGGGATGCGCAGGCCCACCTGACCGTTGGTGTAGCCGAGCTTCCGCTTCGCGATGAAGGCCGCCGCGAAGATCGGCACGCCGATCAGCGGGTACCACGCCAACAGCGGCAACCGGCCCAGGGGGAGGCTGAGGCTGCCGATCCGGATGATCGGCGCGAGCGCGAGGGACCAGTACAGCTCCCGCTTGGCCGTGTCCGAGGTACCCGCGCCGAGCATGACGAGGAACGCGAGAATGCATGCGTGGGCCGGGAGGCCAAGCCGAACGTCGTAGGCAGCGGTGATCCATTCGGCGATGGTGATCGCGATCAAGACGACCAGCGGGACGCGGCACTCGGCCCAGGGGAACGGAGGGATGGCGACCGGCACCTGGTAGGTTTGCGTGGCCGCTCTGTCGCGGACGGCGTTCAAGCGGGTTCGCTCGCGTGGACGTTGAGCCAGAGGCGTAAGTAGCGGTACGGATCCGGTTGTCCTTCGCGCAGAAGCCGGATGACGACCTCCTGGTCGTCGCCGGGCGCGGGCAGGGCGATCCGCATCGGTGCCTCCCACCGCTCGCCGGGCTTCAGCGTCACGGGACCGAGGCTCGCCAACACCGTGTCGGCGGTCGCCGCCTCGACGTGGTAGGTGCCGCCGGCGTCGGTGGTCTGGTGGATTCCGACGATCACTTCCGCCGGCTCGCCGACCTGAACGTCGCGCGGGTAGTCGAGGACCACGCGCTGGGGCCCGACCACGTAGAACTCGGTCGGCGCCGCCGGCTGCGTGGTGAGCGTAAGCACGTACGCCAGGCCAGCCACAAGCAAATTGGCGACGACGATCGCCTGTGTGAAGCGCTTCGCCCGGCTCGGTCTGGCCCTGTTGGGTGGGGTGACCGTCCGGGGCGCCGCTGGTGCCGTGCGCGCTCGCCGCACGATCGCCAGCACGAGCAGAAGGAGCGAGGAGCCCACCACCGCGCTCCGGATCGACTCGGGCGCCAGTCCGTGGTCGACCTTGTCGAGGATGAGCGCGAGCACGGCCAAGAGCCCGAGCGACGAACCGAGCGATAGGGCAACGCGCTCCACCCGGTCTATCTGCGCGTTCGTGGGGAAGATCGCGGCGGCCAGGGCGAAGCCCGGCACGTACAGGACGGCGGCGAGGCCGATTGGGGTACGGAGCGCCGGACTCGCGCCCGCCACCAGCAGCGCCAACACCGCGATCACGGCGCACGACGCAAGGTCCCACCAACCGTGTCGGCCACGCGCGGTCGTCGGGGAGTCGGCCTCGGCCGGGACGCTGGTCTGAACGGTCGGCGCGGGCGTCGTGGTGCGCTCCGAGATGGCCACGGCCCTCAATCCTGGTAGGGCGTCAAGGAGCGTTTCCGGTAGATCTGGACGTCGCCGTCGTCGTAGATGCGCAGCTCGCCCGTGACGGGCGGCACCGGGCGCCCAAGGCGGGCCGCGCGGGCACGGATGATGTCGCTGATCAGGTAGGTTCGTAGCCCGACCGCGTTCGGATCGAGGGTCGGCGTGAGGTTCGACGCGTTGACCAGGATGCGGAGCGCGCGGAGCCTCTCGTCGAAGTCCGACCAGTAGAGCTGCCCTTCCTTCATGTAGTCGCCCAGGAAGCGCAAAGCGCTGACCTCGGACGGAAGGTAGAAGCTCCAACCGTTGCTCACGGCCGGGTCGTTCGTGGCTTTGGCGATGCCGAGCAGGGCGAGGATGCCCAGCGCCCCGCTGGCGAGCACGCGCGTCCGCGGCTTCGGGCGCCATTCGGTCAACCCGATCGCGACGATCGGCGACGCCATCATGACGAAGGTAGGGAACGAGCGGTACTGCAGGTTTCCGCCCAGCATCCCGGCGTTGTCGGCGACGACGCTCATCGCGCCCTGGAGGGCGCTGGCGCCGTACAAGAGCCACAGGAGCCACCTTCCCAACGTCGGTCGGTCCCCGACCCCCGCGAGCCAGCGCAGGCCCATGCGGATCCAGAGCGCCGCCGACCCCGCGAGCAGCAGGTAGGTGCCGAGTGAGAGGAGGAAGTAGACCCGGATGTCGACCCATTGGTCGAAGATGGCGGCGTAGGCGTTGTACCGCGTGGTGGAGGGGTCGGGACTGGTCGTGAGCATCAGCCGAGACAACCGGTCGAGAATGGACGGGATCTGACCCAGCGTCTGCCCGGACGGCGGGTAGATGTACGAGTTGAACAGGAAGGCGAGCACGCCGGCGAAGATCGGGACGTACAGCAGTCGGCGTTGCGTCGATAAGGAGACGGGGCGGAGTCCCGGCCCAAGCCAACGCGCGACCCACGAGCCGACGAGCGCGGTCGCCAGCGCCCACACGTACGACGACCCGAACCAGGAGTTCGTCGCGATCGTCCCGTAGACGGTCAGGTAGAACAGGAACACGTACGTGGCGTAGAGCGGCGTTTTGTCGGCGTGGCGGAAGCTTCGAAGCAGCAGCCACATCGACAGCAGCAGAAAGACGCGCAGGACGCGCTCGTGGCTGCCGCGCAGGATGACGAACAAGAACTCCGGCTGCACGAAGAGGATGAGCGTCGCGACGGTCGCGGCCCGGGCCGATCCGGTGAACTCGCGGTAGACAGGCCAGGCAACCAGCACGAGCGTGGCCGAAACGAGCGGGTAGATGAGCTGCAAGAGCGTTTCGATCTTCACGCCGGTGAACGCGACGATGAACGTCGAGACGGCGCTGAAGGCGTAGCCGTTCGAGTAGAGCACCCCACTGGGTGAAAGGATGGTCATGTCGCGGATCATCGCGCGGATGTTGTCCGCTTGACTGGCCGTGTCGCCCTCGACCCATCGGCCGCTGAAGCGGAACGTGAAGTACGCGCCGACGATCAACGCGAACGAGAAGACGACGCTGATCGACCACCGCGCGTCGTCGGCCTCCGGCGCCGGGCCACCGCCCACCGCCGCCGGCGGCGCACCGGGGCTAGGCCGCACGATCGTCCGGGCGCGGAACCCGCCAGACGACGAGCCCGATCCCGACCGCGAGCGCGATCAGCAAGGTGACGCTCGCCGTGATGGCGCTGCCGGCGAACGGCCGGAGTCCCTGCGCCACGAGGATTGCGCTTAGGTCGGTCGGCGGCGCGGGGGCGATCCGTACGGTGGTGGCGTCGGAGCTGACGGCGTCCGTTCCTGGCGCGACTGCCCTGATCTCCCAGTCGCCGGCCGCCGTCGCGGGCCAGATCGCCTCGGCCTCGACGGCCCGGTCGGCGGGCACGTCCACGATTGTCGACGCGACGGTCTGGCCAGGCGCGCCTTTGCGCGCCACCGTGAAGAGGATCGGGACAGCGGTCAAGCTTTCGTCGCCGTTGTTCCTCACTGTCACGGTGAGCCGCGTGGGCGTCAGCTCGGATGGTTGGTCGCCTTTCCAGCGTGGCGCCGCCAGCGACAGGGACGCCGGCCTGGCGGCGGCCGCGGCGAAGCCCGTCCGGTCGGAGTACGAAACCCGGTACGTACCCGGGCCCAGGTTCGCCGCCCACGCTGGGGCATCGGTCGCCTCGGCGAGCTGCAGCAAGAAAGCGAAGCCGTCGGCCGTCCTCCTCACGTCCCATACACGCGCGCCGGGGAAGACCGCTTCCGCCTTGCCGAACTGGTCGAAGAAGACCTTCAAGTCCGTGCCATCGCCCAGCGGCGTGACCGCGTCGACCGCGCGGCGGAACGCCTGCATGCTGGGGCCGTCCGAAGGCGGCACGATTTCGAAGAGATCCGGCCTGGACGGCCCGTTCGCGATCTGCACACCTGAGCGGTCGGCGTAGAGCAGCTTGCCGTTCGTCGAGATGAGCTGCTGGACCTGCGTGCCCGAGCTGAGGTGCTCCCAGGTGGAGAGGTATGGGCCGCCCAGTGACCCATAGCGCAGCGCCTCGGTCTGGTCGATCTGCCAACTGCCGAGCTCGCTGCCCACGAGGTGAACCTTGTGGTCGACGGCGCTCACGTACAACTTCGGCACGTCGTTCGAGTAGCTGACGTACTCGCACCGCAGGCCGACGAACGAGCTGTCCAGCGTGCCACTCCCGGGATCGGTCGTCTGGCCGGTGTAGTACGGAGTGTCGCCCCCGATGCCGCAGCCTTCGTACAGCCCTTCGGTGGTCCAGTAGGTTGGCTTTTCGACGGCCGTCATAGACACCGCGGCCCACGGGTTGTCCACGACCCAGCGCGGGAACTCGGCGTAGGGGACGCTGGTGAAACGGGTCCCGTTACCCAGGTCGACGATCGCGGGCATCGGGCGCCGCCCATACAGGTGGAGGCCGAAGCTCCACTTGTGTTCGTGCTTCGGATCCCACGAGTACCGGATCTCGTTGCTCGGCCCGGGAACGTTCTCCGACGCGTAGTGGTCGCCGATGAAGAAGTCGGCGTCGCGGATCACAAGGTCTGGGTAGCCGTCGTCGGCGCCGGCCAGGTCGTAGAAGGCGAACGGGTTCTCCCAGTCCGCGACGGTGTGCCCGGGCGTTCCGACCTGGTAGAGCGAGTACGTGAACCAGTTGTGCGGGCGGCCGCGCGAGGCCACGAACTCGCCGATGGAGTCGACGCGGGCGTGCGCCCAGTCGATCTGGATTGGCGGGAACGTCGAGTTGTAGTTCTTGACCACGCCGAATCCGGCGCCGGGAATGCCCCACAACGGGCGTGGCTCCGGGAGCTTTGGTAGCGAGTCCGGGTCGGGGCCGGCGACGCCAAGGTGCGGCCAGAGTATCCACGTGGACGGAACGAGCTCGTCGTCCGCCTCGTTGACCATCACGAGCGTGCGCAAGATCGCCCACTCGTCGCTGACGGGTGGCGTTGCCTGGATGACCTCCCACTTCGGACGGCCGGATCCCTTGGGGTCGTGGACGTCGATCGTCCAGTCGATCTGGCCGTCGTTGCGCACCTGGTCGAGGAAGCGCTCGTAGCCGAAGCTGGCCTTGACGGCGCCGTCGACGACGATGTGCAGGTTGTAGTTGACGACGCCACCGCGAACCCACCAGCCGTCCGGCGCCGTCACTTTCACAGTGGGGAAGCGGGACTCGACCGAGCGCGGATAGCCCCTCTCGTACCCGTACCGCAGCTCGCCGTTGCCCGCCACGTCGTCGTAGAAGTCGGCGACCGCGGCGCCGTTCTCGTGGTGGAAGTCGACGATAAGACTCGCCCTGCCGGTTGCGCCGGCGTCGAAGAGCCACACGGCGTCGTCGGTGTTGAGCTGCGTGCGCCAGTCCCCGTTCGGGTCGACTGGCGTCCGACTGTACTGGTAGGCGCGGTCGTGCTGCGTGGCGAAGCCGGGCTGGCAGTCGAGGATCAGCACGTCGAGGCCGAACTGGCGGATCCACGAGCCCTGGCATCCGCCGAGGCTGTCGTACCCGCTGGCCTGGGCGTGCACCGGAACGGCGGGTGCGAGGAGCGCCGCGGCCACCAGCAGGAAGCCGAGGCGAGCTGCGATGGCACCCATTCCGACGACGATCACGGAATGATGGGTGAGCGCGCACCCGCGTGCAATGGGGGTTATCTGGAAAGGCGCGGCTCGCCTCTCGACGATGCTTGAGCGCCCCCACGGAGGAGCAAGGCGAACGCGAGCCACAGCCACGCCTGCACCCACAGGTAGCTCCACGAGGGGTAGTTGAACAACAGGAACGTCGCGGTGGCCAACCCGGTCCACCGGAGAGCGTCGGCGGGGTGGCGCGACCGGAGCATGCCGAGCAGTCCGACCGCGGCGGTGGCGCCCACCTGCGCGGCGAGCGCCAGGCGGTCGAGGCCGACCAGGCCCATCAGAGGTCGGACGTCGAGCCCCACGACCCGGGTCGCCGAAAGCTCGAGCGCCTCGGGGCGTCGGTACTGGCCCCAGATCCCGTACACGAACGCGTCCGGAGCGGCGACGACGAACGGGGCGACCGCCAGAAAAGCCAGCAGCGCGCCAGCGGCCAGGCTGGCCGCGGCTGGTCGTCGCCCCAAGCGCCGGACCAGGTAGCCGACGGCACCTGGGATTGCCACCAGCGCGATCTGTTGCGTGGCGGCGCCGAGGCCCATTACCAGACCGGTCCAGCGAGGCGCTCGGGCCAGGAGGACGGCGGCGAGGGCGATCAGCAGCCAGGCCGGACCGGTGTACAGGTCGCCGCGGGCCACGAGAACGGG
>Ga0070741_10019371_pt1 | contig 10875 bp, 3 predicted proteins | sample Coa_R1_4_FD_66440 | JGI IMG/M metagenome (GOLD analysis project Ga0070741, IMG submission 66440) | Surface soil microbial communities from Centralia Pennsylvania, which are recovering from an underground coalmine fire - Coalmine... | ecosystem: Environmental > Terrestrial > Soil > Unclassified ...
GTCTCGCACGCGTTCCACTCGCCGCTGATGGAGCCGATGATCGGCGCGTTCGCCTCGGCCGCCGCGGCGGTGACGATGTCCGCGTCCCGCATCGACATCATCTCCAACCTCACCGGCGAGCGCGCCGGCGATGAAGTCACTACTACCGAATACTGGTGCCGTCACATCCGGAATCCGGTAGTGTTTGCCTCGGGCCTCGAGACCCTGCGCCGCGAGGGCGTCGACCTGTTCGTCGAGATCGGACCCTCACCGGTGCTCTCGGGAATGGCACGGCAATGCCTGCCGGAGGGATACGGCACCTTCCTCCCCACCCTTCGCCGGGGCGTGCCGGACTGGCATCAACTGCTGGAGACCACGGGCGCGCTCTTCGTGCGCGGCGTGAACATCGATTGGAAGGCATTCGAGGGCGGTGGAAGGAAAGTGGCGCTGCCGGCGTACCCGTTTCAGCGGCAGCGCTACTGGATCAATCTCAATCAGACCGAGGTCGAGGCGGCGAACCGCCAGAGCTTCCGCGAACCGGCGCAGCACCCGCTGCTGGGCCGCCGCGTGCCCGCGACGAACGGCACGATCCAATACGAATCCCAGATCAGTGCCGGCGCGCCGGAACTTCTCCGCGATCATCGCGTCTTTCAACGCCCGGTGGTTCCCGGCGCAGCGTACGTGGAGATGGCGCTCGCGGCGGGGGCGGAGCTGACCGGCTCCGACGCGCTCGTGGTTGATGGGATCGCCTTCCATCAGGCGCTCGCGCTCTCCGACGACGCGCGGCGCAGACTCCAGTTCGTCCTTTCGCCGAACGGATCGTTCGAGCTGTCGAGCATCGATCCCGCGAGCGGCATGGCGATCCTCCACGCCAGCGGAGCGACCTCCTCGTCCGCGCAAGACGCGGCAGCGGAGAGCGTGGAGACACTGAGAGCGCGCTGCCCTGATCGCGTCAACCTCGATCAGTTCTACGAATCGATCCGCGCCCGCGGAATCGAATACGGCCCCTCGTTCCGCGCGATCGAGATGTTGTGGGCGAACGGCAGCGAAGCATTCGGCGAAATCCGCCTCCCGGAAGGAGCCGCCGAGGCCAACTACCGATTCCATCCGGTCGTGTTCGACGCTTCGCTGCAGGTTCTCGGTACGTGCCTCCCGCGCGGACAGGGGGACGGCGTTTACCTGCCGGTGGGCATCGACCGCGTGCGCTGTTATCGGCGTCCCGGCGGGCATCACTGGGTGCACGCGCGCCTGAGCGGGAGCGATCGCGACGATCTGACGGCGGGGTTCCGTCTCCTCGGCGAAGACGGAACGGTGATCGCCGAGGCGGAAGGGGTCCGCTTCAAGAAAGTCAATCCGAAGACGCTGTTCGGGACCGCGTTCGCGAGCTGGCTCTACGAGGTGGAATGGCGCCCGATGGAGCGAGGTGCGCCGGTCCCCGCCATCGCGGGCGAGCACTGGCTGCTCACCGGCGACGCCGAGGCGGCGCGCGACATCGCCGGGCATCTTCACCGCCGCGGCGCGAGCGCAACGATCACGCAATCGCCGGCGGAGATCGCGCGGCCGATCGATGTCGCGCTGCAGATCGGAACGGCCGCCGTTTCCGACATTCCGGCCGCGGCCGGGGCGGAGGCCGTGAGCGGGCTTCGGCTCATCCAACAGCTCGTGTCTCGCGGCGCATCGCGAACGAAAGTCGCTTTCGCGACTCGCGGTCTGGCGTCGTCGACACTTCGCGGTCTGGCGCGCGTCGCGGCGCTCGAACATCCGGAACTGAATGTGCGAGTCATCGACACCCCGCACATCGACAGCGAGAGCCTGATCGACGAAATCGCATCCGGCGATCGCGAGACGCGGGTTTCGCTCGGCGAATCGCGGCGAGTAGCACGCCTGGTTCGGACTCCCGCGCGCGAGCCGGCGACTCTGACCGCGGAGGCCACCTATCTCATCACCGGCGGCCTGTCGGGTCTGGGGCTGGCGAGCGCGTGCTGGATGGCGGAGAACGGCGCGCGGCATCTCGTCCTCTCGGGCCGTCGTGCCGCGAGCGACACGGTGGGCGTGAAGTTGGATCAGCTCAGGCAATCGGGCGTCGAGGTCGTCGCGGTCCAGGCCGACGTTTCGGACGCCGAACAGATGTCCCGCCTTTTCGCCGAGGCCGACCGCTCGATGCCGCCGCTGCGCGGGGTCATCCACTCGGCCGGTGTCCTCGACGACGGGATCCTTTTACAGCAGAACGCGGAACGATTCGACCGCGTGCTCGCGCCGAAAGTGCGCGGCGCGTGGAACCTGCATCAGCTCACGCGCGACCGCCAGCTCGACTTCTTCATCCTCTTCTCCTCGGCCAGCGCATGGATCGGCAATCCGGGACAGGCGAATTACGCCGCGGCCAACGCCTTCCTCGATGCACTGGCGCACGAACGGCGCGCGCTGGGACTCCCGGCCCTGAGCATCGACTGGGGCGCGTGGTCCGAGATCGGCGTGGCCGCGTCGCTCGCGGCTGACCGAACGCGAGCCGGCATGCGTCCGATCCGGCCGGAGGAAGGGCTGGAGATTCTGCGCCAGTGCCTCGCGCATTCCTCGCCTCAGATCGCCGTCCTTCCGGTCGACGGGTCGAAGATGCCCGACGATCCGCTCTTCGCCGATTTTCAGAATCCGACTCTCTCGAAAGAACCGCCGTCCGATTTCCTGGCCGGCCTGACGAGCCGTCCCGCCGGCGAACAGATGGCCATCCTCACCGAGCACGTCGAGATTCTGGTGAAGAGCGTCATCGGACTGAGTCCGTCCCGGCCGATCGATCCGGAACGCGGATTCTTCGACATGGGGATGGACTCGATGATGTCGCTGCAGTTGCGCAATCGCCTGCAGTCGCTTCTCGGATGCTCGCTGCCGGCAACGGTCGCCTTCGATCACGCCAGCCTCCGCGCCCTCGCCGACTACCTCGGACAGGCCGTGTTGTCGATCGGGGGCGACGAGGCGCCGCGGGAGGCCGTGCCGCGCGATCCCGAGCTGGACGCGCTGATCACCGAGGTGGACGCGATGCCGGAGCACGAGGTCCGCCGCCTGATGGAGCGCGATGTCTGACCCGATCAGCGGCCTGACGCCGATCAAGCTCGCGTACGCGGCGCAGAAGGTGCGCGCCAAGCTCGCCCTCGTCATGGCCGAGCCGATCGCCATCGTCGGCATGAGCTGCCGCTTCCCGGGAGGGAGCGACGATCCCGAATCGTTCTGGGAGCTGCTGCGGAGCGGCGCCGATGCGGTCACCGAAATCCCGCGCGATCGATGGGACGTCGATCGCTACTACGATCCGGCTCCCGGAGTTCCCGGAAAGATGTACACGCGCCACGGCGCGTTCCTCCGGCAGGTCGATCAATTCGATCCGCAGTTCTTCGGCATCGCGCCGCGCGAAGCGCAGCACATGGATCCGCAGCAGCGCCTGCTGCTGGAAGTGAGCTGGGAAGCGCTGGAGCGTGCCGCGATCGCTCCCTCCACGCTCGGCGAAACGAAGACAGGGATCTTCGTCGGGGTGATGCATCAGGACTACGCGCAGCTCACTCGCGCGCTCGATCAGATCGACGCGCATACGGCGTCCGGCAACGGCAGCAGCGTCGTCTCCGGACGTCTGGCGCACATTCTGGGCACGCAAGGGCCGGCGCTGACCATCGACACCGCCTGCTCGTCGTCGCTCGTGGCGGTGCATCTCGCCTGTCAGAGCCTGCGCAATCACGAGTGCGACGTCGCGCTCGCCGGCGGGGTCAATCTGATCCTCTCGCCTGTGACGACGATCGTCGAATGTTCCAGCCGCATGCTCTCCGCCGACGGCCGCTGCAAGACGTTCGACGCCTCCGCCGACGGGTTCGGCCGCGGCGAGGGATGCGGCGTCGTCGTTCTGAAGCGGCTGTCCGATGTCGTGGCCGCCCGCGACAACGTCGTGGCCCTGATTCGCGGCTCGGCGGTGAATCACGACGGCCACAGCAGCGGCATGATGGTGCCCAACGGGCAATCGCAGGCGAAAGTGATCCGCGCCGCGCTGGCAAACGGCGGCGTGGACGCCGCGCAGGTCTCATTCCTCGAGACCCACGGCACCGGCACGGCGCTCGGCGATCCGATCGAGATGGAAGCGCTGCGCAGCGTCTTCGGCGCGAGGCCGCAGAGCGATCCGCTGATCATCGGCGCGGTCAAGAGCAACATCGGACACACCGAAGGGGCGGCGGGAATCGCGGGGCTGATGAAGGTCGCGCTCGCGCTGCAGCAGCGTGAGATCCCGCCGAACGTGCACTTCCGCAATCCGAGCCCGCGCATCGAGTGGGAATCGACACCGGTGCGCGTTCCAACGGAACCGCTTTCGTGGACGGCGAGCGGACGGCGCATCGCGGCCGTCAGCTCGTTCGGCTACAGCGGCACGAACGCGCACGTCGTGCTCGAGGAGGCGCCGGCGAATGATCCGAGACCCGCCGGGATCGAGCCGGGTCCGCGCGCGCTGGCGCTGTCGGCGAAGAGCGAGCAGGCGCTCGACGAGCTGATCGAACGCTACGCGTCGCATCTGCAGTCGCATCCCGAGCTCTCGATCGGCGACATCTGCTTCACCGCCAACACGGGGCGCTCACATTTCGCGCATCGCCTCTGCATCGTCGCGAACTCGACCGAGGAGTTGACGCGGAAGCTGGTGGCCTGCCGCCGCGGGGAAGAAGTCGCCGGGGTCTCTCGCGGAGTCGCGGCCCGCCGTCCGCTCGAAGCGATCCCCGAAGCCGCCGGCATCGAGACGCTCGCCCGGCTCTACGTGAGCGGCGCGGAGATCGACTGGGCGGCGCTGGATCGCGGCGTTCACCGCAATCCCCTGCTTCTTCCGACGTATCCATTTCAGCGCCAGCGATGCTGGGTCGATCTGCCGGACAGCGTGCCGGCTCGGCAGCGCAAGGTTCACCCCCTCCTGGGTGCGCGCGTGGAACTCGCCGGATCGGAGGAGATCCGTTTCGAGGGGGAGATCGGCCGGCAGAAGCCGCGATTCCTCGAAGACCACGCGGTTTACGGCACGACGATCGTCTCGGCCGCGCTCTACGCCGAAGTCGCATTTGCAGCGGGACGCATCGCGTTCGGCGACGGCCCGTTCAGCATCGAAGATCTGACCCCGCGCAGCGCCTGGCGATTGCGCGAGGGCGAAACGCATCGCATGCAGACGGTGGTCGCCGGCAATTCGCTCCGCGTCTTCAGCAACGCGGAAGGAGAGAGCGGCTGGACGGAGCGAGCTTCGGCCACGCTGTCGCCCGGCCGCGGCTCGCAGCCCGCACGCGTGGTCATCGGCGGTTTACGCGACCGTCTGACCGAAGAGATCGCCGCTGACGGGTACTACGAGAACTTCGCTCGCGGCGGCCTCGAATACGGACCGGCCTTCCGCGCCATTGCGGAACTGCGGCGAATGGAGGGAGAAGCGCTCGCGCGGATCGAGCTGCCGAAATCGGCGGTCGATGCGGCGGCCGAGTACGGGATCCATCCGGTGCTGCTCGACGCCGGTTTTCACGCCGTCGGCGCGGCCCTGCCGCGCGATGACGAGGCCAAGCCGTGGATTCCCGTGCGGATCAATCGCATTGCGATCGCGCGACCGCTGCCCGACCGGTTGTGGTGCTCGATCCGCGGCAACGTTCCGAAAGATCGCGCTCAGGCGCTGGTGGCAGATCTGACGTTCATCGCGCCGGACGGCGAGATCGTCGCGCGCATCGAGGGGTTCACGGCACGCCAGGCGAGCCGCGCGATGCTCGCGGGCACCGCCCCGAACATCGATCAGTGGCTCTATCGCGTCCAGTGGCGCCCGCGCGTTCGCGATGACGAACCTCTTCCGCCGCGATTCCCATCCGCGCGGCGAATCAATGCCGCTGTCACTCCCCTGCTGGCCGACCTCGGCACGCGCCGCGACCTCGCGGAGTACTCCGCGGTTCTCGAGCAGCTCGGCACGGTCAGCGTTCGTTACGTCATCGATGCCTTCCGCGAGATGCGGTTCCCCTTCAGGCTCGGCGAACGATTCACCGCCGCCTCGCTCGCGCAGCGCCTCGGCGTCGTCCCACGCTACCTCCGCCTGCTGAACCGGTTGCTGCAGATGCTCGCGCAAGAGAGGCTCGTCGAGCGTTCCGGCGATGAATGGACAGTCGTCGCCGCGCCGGTCGCCGGCGAGATTCCCGCTCTTCGTGCCGCGCACCCCGAACAGGCGCTGCTCGACCGCTGCGCATCGCGTCTGGCCGATGTCCTCCGCGGAAACCAGGATCCGTTGCATCTCCTCTTCCCGAACGGCGACGCCTCGCTGGCCACCGAGTTGTACGAGCACTCGCCGGGAACGACCGCGCTGAACTCGGTCGCCGCCGCCGCGGTGCGCGAGGCAATCGCGCATCTCCCCGCCGGACGCGGACTGCGCGTCATCGAGATCGGCGCCGGCACCGGCGGGACGACCGCGCACCTGCTGCCGGTTCTTCCGTCGAAACGGACGCGATATCTGTTCACCGACCTTTCGCCGCTCTTCCTCAATCAGGCCCGAACGAAATTCCGCGACCTCGACTTCATCGACTACGCCGCGCTGGATATCGAGCAGCCGCCGGACGCGCGGTTCGGGAAGTTCGACCTCGTGGTCGCCGCGAACGTGCTTCACGCCACGGCCGACCTGCGGCGCACGCTGGCCAATGCGCGGTCGCTGGTCGCGCCGGGCGGAATGCTCCTGCTGCTCGAAGCGACCGAGCGCGAACGGTGGGTCGATCTGACCTTCGGCCTGACCGACGGCTGGTGGAAATTCAGCGACCTGGACGTCCGCCCGGATCATCCGTTGCTGCCCGAGGGGCGATGGGAAGAGTTGCTGCGCGAGGCGCGATTCGACGAGGCCGTCAGCCTCGGCCCCGGTTCGGGGCGCTCGAAGGCCGCGGTGATCGTCGCCCGCGCGTCCGATGAAGCGCCGGCTGAACGACCGCGCCGGTGGCTGATTTACGGCGACGCCGCGGGAACCGGCGACGCGCTCGCCGCGATGCTGCGGGAGCGAGGACACCACTGCGCGATCGCCGGCCGCGATGAATCGATCGCGGACGAATTCGATGCCGTCGTGCACCTGCGCAGCCTCGACACGCCGTCCGCCGCGGAGATGACAACCGAGGACCTCCGCGCGGCCGTCGAACGCGGATGCATCAGCGTTCTGAACATCGTGCAGGGCGGAAAGCCGCCCGACCTCTGGCTGGTGACGCGCGGCGCGCAACGAGTCGACGCGGACACGGAAGTGAGCGGCGTGGGGCAGTCGGCGCTCTGGGGAATGAGCAAGGTGATCTCGCAGGAGTTCCCCGCGATCCGCTGCAAGACTGTCGATCTCGATTCTCACGACGGGGCCGAAACGCTCTTGCAGGAACTGCTCACGCAAAGCGCGGAACCCGAAATCGCGTTCCGGGACGGCGCGCGATTCGTCAGCCGCCTGGTTCGTGATCGCGGCGCGGAGAAGCCGGTGTCCTTCGACGCGCGCGCGAGCTACCTCATTGCCGGCGGGCTCGGCGGACTGGGAATCGCCGTCGCGCGCTGGATGGTGGAGCGCGGCGCGAAGAATCTGATTCTGATGAGCCGCCACCCGCCCGCGGACGCGGTGCGCACGGCAATCGCGGACCTCGAGTCGATGGGCGCCTCGATCACCATCGCGCAGGTTGATGTTTCGAGCCGCGAGGACGTCGAGCACGCGATCGCCGCCGTTCCGTCGCTTCGCGGCATCATTCACGCCGCGGGAGTGCTCGACGACGGCATCCTGCTGCACCAGGACCGCGATCGCTTTTTCAGGGTCCTCGACCCGAAGGCGATCGGAACGTGGAACCTCCATCAATCGACGCGGCACCTCACGCTCGACTTCTTCGTGCTCTTCTCCTCGACCGCTTCACTCCTCGGCAATCCCGGGCAGGCCAATCACGCCGCGGCGAACGCGTTCGAGGATGCCTTCGCCAACGCTCTGGCCGCATCGGGGCGGCCGGCGTTGAGCATCAACTGGGGCGTGTGGTCGGAGACCGGCTCGGCCGCCGATCCTGAAGTCGCGGCGCGGATGCGCTCCCGCGGGGTCGGCGTGATCCCCACGATCGACGGTCTCGCGGCGCTGGAAAAAGTAATGTTGCGGCGCGGTCAGATCGCGGTAGTGCCGATCGACTGGTCGCGGTTCCAGTCCGACGTGCCGCCGTTTCTCAGCGAACTTGCGGCCGGCGCGGGCCGCGGCGAAGGTCTGCCGGCGATCGACATCGAGGCGCTGCGGCGTCTCAGCGAATCGAACCCGGGAGGGTGCCGCACGATGTTGACCGATGTCCTGCGGCGGCTGCTCGCCAGGATCCTGGCCATCGCCGACGCGCGGCAGATCGACGCGCGGCAGTCGCTGCACGAGGCCGGTCTCGACTCGCTCCTGGCGATCGAGCTGCGAAACCGGATCTCCGCCGATTTCCAGGTCGACATCCCGATCGAAGTGCTCGTCGCCGGGATTTCCGTGGACGAGCTGGCGCAACGCATCGTCGAGCGTCTGCAGATCGTGAGCCTGACAACATCCGAGGTCACCGGTGGCGAGATCGAGGAGATTGCCCTGTGAGCAACCGTCTGATTCAGCACGTGCGAAAGACCAACGCCTGGTTCTTCCGGTATCTCCGATTTCGATTTCAGGGGCACAACCGGAAGCAGAGCGAGCCGGCGTCGAACAGCCTGGTCCGCGATCAGTGGTACGCCATTCTCGAATCGCGACGCCTGCAAAAGAAACCGATCGCCCTTCGCCGCGTCGGAACGGACCTGGTTCTGTGGCGCGATTCCGCGGGACAGATCGTCTGCTTCCCCGACCGCTGTCCGCATCGCGGCGCGAAGCTGAGCCTCGGCATCATCCGCGAAGGCTGCATCGAGTGTCCCTATCACGGATTTCTCTTCGACGCCGGCGGACGCTGCACGTTCATTCCGGCGAACGGCCCCGACCGCCCGGTGCCGCATGGTTTCGATATCTCCGGATGGCCGGTGCGCGAGCAGCATGGGCTGATCTGGGTATGGTGGGGGAATCCGCGCGCGGACTATCCCGAGATTCCGTGGTTCCCGCAGAGCTCGGAGGACGAACGCCACTCCGCGGACAAATCGGGAATGTGGAATTTTCATTACGCGCGAATCATCGAAAACTCGCTCGACGCGCATCATTTTCCGTTTATCCACGGAAGCATCAACCCGAACTGCGGCGCGATCGTCGATCCGTTTCATGCCGAGGAGGAGGGGGACACGATTCGCGTGACCGCCGGACTCAAGCGCCGCCGCGAGGACCCCGACTCGGAAGCGATCACCTTCACCATGGAGTTCAAGCCCCCGAACGTCATGCACGTGCAGTTGACCAAGAAGATCCACCTGATGCAGGTGGCCACGCCGATCGACGACGAGAGCACGTGGATGTGGGTCCGCTACTACCAGGGCTTCGTGCAGCGTCCCGTCGTCGGGCGGATCGTGTCGCGCTTGCTGCTCACGGGCGACTGGAAGATCGCCCAGGAAATGCAGGACATCCCGATCTTCGTCACCCAGCGTCCGGCGATCCCGGGTCTCGACCTTGGATACAAATTCATTCAGGCCGACCGCGGCATCGCTCTCTTCTTCAACCAGCGGAAGCGGTTGATGAAGCAGGCGGAGCACCCGATGCCGCATCTGGTCAAGCGCGACGACGTGAAGGACGGCACGGCGTGACCGTATCGCTGCAGCTCTACCGCTTCTTCTTCGCCGGACCGCCATGGGTGCGGCGGTTCCAGTCGCGGCACGCCTACCAGGCGATGTCACGGAATCTTTCCAACTACGTGCCGAAGGAACGGGAGAAGATCCGCACCGATCCGATGGTGATCGCTTCGTCGTTTCTGAATTACGGATACGAAGATCTCGACGCGAACGCGCCGCGGCCGGCACTGCGGGAGTCGGACCATCCGCGGCGCCACTCGATCCAGCTTTATGACCACGTGGTCGCGGGCATCCCGCTGGAGGGAAAAGACGTGCTGGAAGTCTCCTCCGGCCGCGGCGGCGGGTGCCGCTACATCCACGAGACGTTCGGGCCGCGTTCGGTCACCGGGCTCGATCTCTCGGAGGCGTCGATCGAGTTCTCGCGGCTGGTGAACGAGAACGCCGATGTCCAGTTTCGCTGCGGCGATGCCGAGGCGATGCCGTTCGCGGACGATTCGTTCGATGTCGTCCTGAATGTCGAGGCGTCGCACTGCTACGGGTCGATGGACAACTTTCTGAGCGAAGTGCGTCGCGTCCTGCGGCCGGGAGGAATCTTCACCTGGGCCGACGCCCGGTTCCGCGAGGATGTTCCCGCGCTCGAGGCGGCCGTCGAGCGCAGCGGTCTGCGCCCGATACGGTCGCTGGACATCACGCGCAATGTTCTTCAGGCGCTCGACGTCACCACCGATGACAAATTGACGACGATCAATCAATATGTGCCGCGCCTCCTGAAGCCGCTGGTCCGCTCCGCGCTCGCGGTGCGCGGAACGGTCGTCTTCAATGCCTTTCAGAACGGAGACCTGGTGTATCTGAGCAAACGCGCGGAGAAGGTGCGGGGCGAATGAACGCGGGGAAGGAATCCAAAACCGACATGAGGGTGATCATGGTCGCCGGAAAAGGCGGCGTGGGAAAAACGACGGTGGCCGCGGCCACCGGGGTGGCCGCGGCACGGCGCGGCCTGCGAACGCTGGTGATGTCGTTCGACATCGCGCACAGTCTCGCCGACTCGTTCGATCTCGACGCGTCGCTGTTCGCGGCGGGAGGCGATCCGGTGGAGGTGGCTCCGAACCTCTCCATCCAGGAGGTCGACGTGCAGGCCGAGCTGAGCCGCGGCTGGGAAGACCTCTTCCGCATCAGCGCGGCCATGAGGGTCGGCGGCGGGCTCGATCAGGCCCTGGCCGAGGAAGTGGCGAT
>Ga0070741_10019372_pt1 | contig 10875 bp, 8 predicted proteins | sample Coa_R1_4_FD_66440 | JGI IMG/M metagenome (GOLD analysis project Ga0070741, IMG submission 66440) | Surface soil microbial communities from Centralia Pennsylvania, which are recovering from an underground coalmine fire - Coalmine... | ecosystem: Environmental > Terrestrial > Soil > Unclassified ...
CCCAAACCCATAATAAAGGTCCACCGAGGAACATTTTGCCAGCGCTTTGACTTCAGCCGGGGTCGGACGGTCAGCAACGGGCAACTGGACATCTTTTACAGAGGCGCAAATCTGTTTTGAAGCCGGATCAGAGAGTGGGGCCTGGGAAAAAGCCGCTCCAAAGCCACAGGCAAGGAAGACGGCAAGCTGGAAAAATTTGTAGGAAGACATTACAGACATTTTCCGTCAATCGTGGCGAAGGGGCAATCAGATATTCTTCTGAGACGCCCGGGGTTACGGCGCGTTTGGGGTATGCCGGGAGTAACTGCTAGGTTATTAAGCCCTATGCTAATCTTTTGGCGGAGCCAGCTTGCGCGCAGCCTTTGAAAAAGCACCGCCGGAAATTCAGGAAATCCTGGGCAAGCCCATTCGCGACCTTGGGCTTAAGCTGGAAGGCTCTCCTCTGGAACGCTTTGTGCAGCAGCTTTATCGCGAGCTTGACCGCAAAGGGCTGAAGAAGTTCCGGCCTGCCTGCTACCTGACGGATGAGTGGGGATGCCCCTCTGGCGAACCGATTATCGGTATTCCGTTTTACCTGGCAGATCCCAATCTTGCGCGCCTGGAAAGGGAGATGAATGATTTGGAGGATTCGCGCCAAATCATGATGTATCTGCGCCATGAGGCCGGGCACGCCATCAACTATGCCTACGCTCTGCACAAGACGCCGGAGTGGAAGCAGATGTTTGGGCCGTATCGCAAGCCATACCGCGATGCTTACCGGCCGATTCCGTTCTCCCGCAGCTTTGTCCGGCACATGGAAGGCTGGTACGCGCAGAAGCATCCGGACGAGGACTTTGCTGAAACATTTGCCGTCTGGCTTACGCCCGGCTCGAGTTGGCAAAAGAAATATAAAGGATGGCCCGCGCTGGAAAAGCTGCGCTACGTCGACCGCACCTTTAGAAAGCTGCGCAACACTGATCCGGTGAGGCCGCGAGGACGCACCGACATTACAGTGGAAGAAATGGACACCACTGTGGCCGATTTCTACGAGTCAGCGTTGAGCGAGGAGCCTTCGCCCGGTGAACTGCCGCTGGACGCCGACCTGCAGGACATTTTTAAGGTGGGCCGCAGACGAAAGACCGGGGTTCGCCCAGCGGTTGATCTCCTGCGCGAAAATCGAAAATCTTTGGTGGACAAACTTACTTACTGGAGCGGCGTGCCGCGTCCGCTCATCAAAAAACTGATGGAGTCCATTGAGACGCGAGTAAGCGAAATGGACTTGCGCGCTAACGTGAAGCTGGAAAAAGAATATCTAACGGAGATCACAGTGTACGCAACCGCGCTGGCGATGAACTATGTAGCGCGGGGAAAATTTGTGCAGACATGAGATTCTGCATCCCACCACATAGCGCAGCGATAATAGAGAATGCTACATAAATTATGGAAACTAAATTGAAAATCACGGTCCTGTACGAGAGCTGGGGAGAGGAAGAAGAGACAGCTCCGGAGCCGGACAAGGAAAAGAAGAAGCGCGGCACGAACAAGCGTCGCAAGAAAAGGGAGAAGCACGACCGCGAAGAGATATTTGAGGCTCTGGAAAAGCTGGGCCACGAGCCTACTTACATGGTCCTGGATGGAGAGGACAAGTCGCTCACGGCGCTCTCAAAGCATGAGACCGATTTATTTTTCAATTTAGTGGAGTCGTACGCCGGCGATGACACCATGGAGATGCACGTTGCAGCATATCTTGATCTTCTTGGCCGGCCTTACACCGGCGCAGGGCCGCAGGGACTGTATCTGGCACAAGACAAAGGTGTGGCCAAAAAACTTTTCCAGTTTTACGGCATCCGCACGCCATACTTCGCCACCTGCTACCAGGGCAAGCTTGACCATTCGCAGGACATCTCTTTTCCGCTGATTATCAAACCTATCTCTGAAGATGGATCGCTGGGCATCGACAAAGGCTCAGTTGTTGGCAGCGTAAAGGAGCTGATGGAGCGCATCCATTACGTTCAGGAAGAGTTCAACTCTCCCGCGCTGATTGAAGAATACATTGAAGGCAGAGAAATTTATGCCGGCGTTCTGGGAAACCAAAATCCTGAAGTGCTGCCGCTGGTGGAGCTTGACCTCTCCAAATTGCCGGAAGGAATGCCGAAAGTTGCCGGCATGGAAGTAAAGTGGGAAAAGGACAGCGAGGCTTACAAGGTCACTAAATCCGCACCGGTGGAAGACCTGGATGAAGATACCCAGGAATTGCTTTCTTCTACGGCGCTGAATGCCTATCGCGTTCTCAAATTGCGCGATTATGGCCGTATTGACATGCGGCTTACCGAAAAAGGCGAGGTTTACCTGATTGAGGCCAATCCTAATCCGTGGCTTTCCAGCAATTCAGAGTTTTTTATGGCGGCAAAGAAGTCTGGACGCTCCTACGCGGACATGATTGCAGAGATCATCCAATTTGCCCGCACTGACCGGCGGCACCGCAATAAACTGCATTTGGCATAAACCTTCAGGGTCGCTGACGAATGTTGCATACCAGCAGACAACAACCGTTGTCTTTTTCTGCGTCCCGGCTTTTTCTCTCTTGCGGATCGTGCTACTGACGTATCCACAGCTTTCCAGCGCGACCCCAGGCGCTCTCTGGCATTCTGGGATCACACTAGATCACACACTATCCAGCGCCGCCCTCAATTCCTTTACGCTGTGCTCGGAAACTATCGTGCGCTGATACTCACTGCTGGTGAACGAGCCCATGTCGATGCGTGAATTCTTGAAGCGCATGGCGCTGGACACGGACTCGCCCAGCCCGGCATGTATCTCGCCTACGCCGGTGTAGTTGACCACGGCTTTCACGTTGCTGATGGAGATTTCTCCGCAAGCCATCACCTGGATTTGGCCCTCGGCATTCTGCACCAGTTGCTTGAGCGTGGGCATGGCGTCAATGGCGGAACGTTGGCTGCCGGAGGTGAGCACGCGGTCGACGCGCAGCTCAATCAGGTCTTCAAGCGCTTGCGGCAGATTAGCAGTCATATCAAATGCGCGATGGCATGTCACCTTGAGCGGACGCGAGAGCTCAACCAGTTGCTGCATGCGCGGCTTGTCAATCCGGCCTTCCAGCGTGAGCAAGCCAAAGACCACACCATTGGCGCCAAGTTGTTTGGCAATCAGGATATCGCGCTGCATGATGCTGAACTCGTCGGCGGAGTAGCAGAAATCCCCGCCTCGCGGACGAATCATGACTTGCAGCCCAATCTTGATGCTTTTCCGCACCGCTGCAATCATGCCCGCGCTGGGCGTGGTGCCGCCTTCGGGCAGTCCGGCACAGAGTTCAACCCGATCAGCGCCGCCGTGCTCGGCATTCACGGCGGACTCAACCGAATCCAGGCAGATCTCAAGCAGCCGGTGTGCAGGACGGATTTGCGGCTGCGCTACCACACGCGACAGCGGTTCTCGCGCACCATAGGCTGGCCTGCTTTGCAGCCAAACGCTTGCTGGAACTCTGGCATGTTTACCACCAGGCCATTCACGCGATATTTGCCTGGCGAGTGTTCATTGGTAATGGCATTGGCGCGCAGGTTTTCCGGACGCTCATTCTCACACGCCCACTGCGCGTAGCCGATAAAGAAGCGCTGGTCAGGCGTAAAGCCGTCACGGTTCTCCAACTGCTGGCCCTTGGTCTGCATCTTCCACGCCATGTAAGCCAGAATCAGCCCGCCCAGGTCGGCCACGTCTTCGCCTTCTGTGAGTTTGCTGTTGATCTTAATGTCGTCCACAATCGTGTACTGCGCATACTGGTCCACAATGCACTGCGCGCGCTTTTCAAACTCGGCGCCATCTTCTTTGGTCCACCAGTCACGCAGGTTGCCCTTGGCATCAAATTGGCGGCCCTGATCGTCAAAGCCATGCGTCAGTTCATGGCCGATCGTTCCGCCGGTGTTGCCGTAGTTGGGCGCATCATCTTCTTTGGGGTCATAGAGGGGAGGCTGCAACACTCCGGCAGGAAAGTTGATGTCGTTCATCTGCGGGTTGTAATACGCGTTCACCGTGGGCGGCGTCATACCCCACTCGCCGCGATCAAGCGGCTTGCCGATCTTGGCCAACTGGCGCTTGGTTTCAAACTGCGTTGCCCGTTGCACGTTGCCCAGAAAATCTCCGCGCTTGATATCCACTGAGCTGTAGTCGCGCCATTTGTCGGGATATCCAATCTTATTCACCACCGCGTGCAGCTTCTCAAGCGCTTGCTTTTTTGTTTCCGGGCTCATCCAGGTAAGCTGTTCGATATCTTCCTGCATTGCCTGTTCAATCTGCTTGGTCATCCGCAGCGTGCTTTCTTTTGTTTGCTGGCTAAAGGCGCGATTCACAAATTCCTGCCCCAACGCTTCGCCAAGCTGGCGGTCGGTCAGGCGTACGCATCTCTTCCAGCGCGGCGGCAGTTGTTCCACTCCGCGAAGCGTATGGCTGTTGAAATCAAAATTTTCTTTTACGAACGCCGACGAGAGGAACGGCGCTTCCGTGCTCACCAGATGCCAGCGCAGATAAGTCTTCAGATCATCCAGGCTGTTGGACTGCAGTTGCTTCTCAAGTTCCTGATAAAACTTTGGCTCGGTCACATTGAATGTGTTTACCCTGCCAATGCCGGCAGCAGTCAGATAGGCATCAAAATCAAAGCTCGGCGTGAGCGCCTGGAGCTGTTTGCGGTCCATCTTGTGGAACAAATTGTGCGGGTCGCGCTGCTCCACCCGCGTGAGCGAAGCTTTGGCCAGCGCAGTCTCAATCTCCATGATCTTCTGCGCTTCGCTTTTGGCAGTAGCAGGCGCATCGCCCAGCAACTGCAGCATGTTCTGTACATGCTGCACATATTTCTGGCGGATCTCCCCTGATTTGGCGTCGGTCTTGGTGTAGTAATCGCGGTCCGGGAGCCCGAGCCCGCCAGCCACAGCAAAGGCAATGATTTGTGAAGAATCCGCAAAATCCTGATCAGAGCCGAACCCGAAAAGCAGCCCGTCTGTCATGGTAGTCATGTGTTCATGGGCCAGCAGCGTTGCCAGATCTTTCTTGGTCTTCATGGCAGCGATTGCCGCCAGCGCCGGCTTCAGCGGCGCAGCGCCCAGCTTTTCCACCGCAGCTTCATCCATGCAGGCGCCAAAGTAGTCGCCGATCTTCTGCTGCGTTGGTGTGCGTCCGCTCGTCTTCTTTGCCAGATCGTCCAGAATTCCCCAGAGAAAGCGCTGATTATCAACCGTGAGCTTGCCATAAACGCTCCAGGCTGCCTGATCGGCAGGAATAGGATTGTTCTTCATCCAGCCACCGCAGGTGTACTGGTAAAAGTCAACGCAAGGGTCGGCTGACTTGTCCATCGAAGGCACGTTCAAACTCGGCGTATAAGGCAGCGCGGTGATCGGCTTGTCATCCACCACGACTGTTGGATTGGCGACGCCGGGCTTTTCTGCCGGTGTGGGCTGCTGCGCCTGAATTTGAGCCGAACACATAAAAACGGAAGCAAGAAACATAGCAAAGAGATGAGCAAGAGTTTTCATGGAAGTTTTAGTCCCGATTTAGCAGGTCGCTGGGAGCCAACTGCTATTTCATTTTTGTAAACAATTTGACGGCCCAGTGTACAGCAAGTGAGCACACGGAGAGAAATAGCAGCCTCTATCTTAAGGTGAAGATTAAACTTTCGCGGCCACAGCCGTTTCCACTGGCAAGCCGGCTTTGCGCCAGGCCTCAATTCCTCCGGATACGTTGATCACGTTCTCCACTCCGGCACGGCGCAGCAGGCTGCAGGCAATCATACTGCGATATCCGCTTTGGCAATGTACCGCCAGCGGTTTTGTGGGATCGATCTCAGGCGCAGCAACCTTGAACTGGTCCAGCGGGAACAGAGTTGCTTCAGCGATGTGCCCGCCTTGCCACTCAGGTTCGCGGCGAACATCGAGCACTTGCGTTCCATTCTTGTTCAAACGTTCTTGCAGTTCCTGAACGGTCATCTGCGGCAGCTGTGCCACCGGCAAACCCGCTTGTTTCCACGCAGCGACACCGCCTTTCAGAAAGCCCTGCGGATCTTCAATGCCCACTCGCGCCAGGCGCATGCGTGCCTCAGCGTATTGTTCCGGCGTGTCTGCGATCAGTACAGGCTTCGCACTCAATCCCACAAGCGCGCCTGCCCAGGAAGCAAATTGGCCAGCGAGGGCAATGTTCACTGAGCCGGGCACGTGCGCTGCGGCAAACTCCGCGCCAGGCCGAACATCCAGCGTAAATGCTCCCTGGTCCAACAACACATTCAAGTCCTGCGGAGAGATTGCTGCAAGCTCCGGCAACTCAGCCAGCGCTGGCGCGCCTTCGCGATTGATCTGCGCATCCTGCATGAAATATTCGGGACGCGCTGGAAGATTTTCTGTCAGTTGCCGTACAAACTCATCGCGGCTGTTGATCTGCAGCGCGTAATTGGTGAGCCGCTCCGTGCCGATGGTTGATGACCTTTCTGCGCGCATGTTGCGCCCACACAGAGAACCCGCACCGTGCGCCGGATATACCAGGACATCATTGCTCAACGTGAGCAGCTTGTTATGAAGGCTGTCATACATCATTCCGGCGAGTTGCTGTGGCGTATGCGATTTAGCGAGATCGGGCCTGCCCACGTCCCCGATGAACAGCGTATCTCCCGTCAGCACTGCCCACGGATTGGAAGATTTTTCTTCATCGGTGATCACCAAGCTCATACCTTCCGGCGTGTGTCCGGGCGTTTCCAGCGCAGCAATACGGACCTTGCCCAGCTTTATCTCAGAGCCATCACGCAGGGCATCATGTGGGTAGGTAGCGCAGGCTTTTTCACCAATGTGGATCGTCGCTCCGGTACGTTCCGCCAGTTCCAGGTGTCCGGAGACGAAATCGGCGTGCAGGTGCGTCTCAAAAATATGGCGGATTTTGAGTCCTTTTTCGCTCGCGGCTTTCAAATAGATATCGACATCGCGTTGCGGATCCACGACCGCCGCTTCGCCCTCTGAACCCAGCATGTAGGAAGCATGGGCCAGGCATCCCAGATAAAACTGCTCAAAATACATTTGCACTACCTCTCAAAGCTGCTGTAGATCGTGCATTGTTTCTAGCTTTTTGCGGGCTTTGCCTGCTTATTATATCGGCTCAGTGGCGTCTTACCGCCCCAAAAACAAGCCTCTTTATACGCCGACACAAGTACGGGATCTTGTTGCCAGTCTGAGAAATATTTACGAATGTCTTTGCGTTCGAACAGATGCTCCAAAGTGGCATTCACAATACAAAGCCGCAAATATTCATTAGCGGTCATGTAGAGATTGGCAAGCCATCTTTTCAAATCAAGCAGAAGCTTTCTCGGAACCGATTCATCATCCCAAAGTGAAAGGAAAAACCCGACCAAGTCCCAGCCGGCTGAGTACGCCGAATTGGCCCATTTTCCTTCAGGATTCTCTCGAAGGCACCTCTCATAGTAGTGTTTGGCCCATGACACGTAGTCTAGAACAGGCAGAGGCGGTTCAATCCGAAACCTGTGATCGTGGATCATGGCATACACAAAGCCCAAGACTTCAATTGTCGGCGCTTTGCATCCAAAGCTTGACATCAGCCAGGAATAATAAATCTGTCCTTGGCATCCACTCCCCACGCTCTGGTGCAATCCAGAAGCGATCAATCAAGCTTGCAAGTGTTATTTCAGGGTGACTCATAAATTACGTTCCATCAGAGCGTTTGTTCGTTTGCAACACTTGCTCTGACGGTGTTTGCCGCCGTCCCTTTTACTGCATAAAAAACAATGTAGGCGTAACACAAAACAGGCAGCAGAAATGCGTGATGAATGCCGATATGATCCGCCAGTACGCCCTGCAATTCAGGAATTACTGCGCCGCCGACAATCGCCGCCACCAGCAGGCCCGATCCTCTGCCGGTTAGCGGGCCCAATCCCTCGATCGCCAGGGTAAAGATGCTGGGAAACATGGTGGAGTTAAACAGGCCAACCAGGATCAGCGTCCACATTGCCGCGTGGCCGAAGGTGAGCATAGAGAGTGTTACCAGCACGGCTGCAATCGCCGCGCTGGCAGCCAGAAGTTTTTGTGTGCGCACCCGCTGCAGCAGCCACGCACCGGCAAAGCGGCCTACCATCGCGCCTCCCCAGTAAAACTGCAGGTAGCGCGCAGCGGTCGCAAGACTCATATCGCCAATTTCTTTTTGGCTGAAATAATTGGTCATCAGGCTGCCGATGGCAACTTCAGCGCCTACATAGACAAAAATTCCCACCGCGCCCAATACCAGCCGACGATGCCGCCAGATACTGTCTGCAATCTCGCCGTGCGCCTCAGCGTAGCCGATCACCGGCAGCTTGAAGCTGCCCACAATCACCGCCAGAAGAAACAGCGCAACCCCAAGCCCGATATACGGCGCCTTCACCGTAGCTGCCTGCTGCACGCGATACGCGTGAAGTTGCGTTGCGCTCATGGCCTGGATAGCTGCCACACTCAATGGCGCAACTGCCGCTCCCAGAATCAGCCAACTCCCGAAGATCGGCGCAAGTGTAGTTCCCAGTGAATTGAAGGCTTGGGTCAGGTTCAATCGGCTTGAAGCTGTGCGGGGCGGGCCAAGTATCGCCACATAAGGATTCGCCGAGGTCTGCAGGATTGTCATTCCCGCAGCCAGCACAATCAGCGCTGTGAGGAACAGCGGAAATGCCGGAATTGAGGCGGCAGGCACAAACAGCATCGCTCCAACTGCCATCGTCATCAAGCCGGTGACCATGGCGCGCTTGTAGCCGATCCACTCAATGATCTTTCCTGAGGGCATGGAGAAGACGAAGTAAGAAGAAAAGAAGGCAAACTGCACCAGCATCACTTCCGCATAGTTCAGATCAAAAATGTTTTTGAGATGCGGGATCAGGATGTCATTCAGGCAGGTCAGAAATCCCCAGGCAAAGAACAGCGTTGACACCATTGCCATAGCGCTGGTGTCGGTCTTTACCGGGGCGGTCTGCGGGATACTGGCAGGATCGGATTGGTTGAGGACTGTAATGGCAAAGGCCCACGAAAGCTGTGGGATTACTTAAACACAACCGAGCACAATCCTCAAGAAGAAGCGAAGGACATAAACAGAACCGAGAAAGCTATTCCTGAAAATTAAACGCCGCTTTCACCTTGCCTACTTCAATAATGTCGCCAGCTTCGAGTTCGCGCTGGCTCACCACGTCTTCACCGTTGATCCTGATTCTGGTTTTGCTCTCTGAAGGTGCGATGAAATATTTGTTGTCGCGCTTGCTGATAAGCGCGGCGCTGGAAGGCGCAAAGAATCCTTTCAGCCGGATGGATGCCATACTGGACTTGCCAATCATCGTCATCTTGCCGGTAAGCACATATTTTTCCTGGTCAGTGCGGCCTTCCAGAATATTCAGCAGTCCAATACGATCTTTATGTGCGGCAAACGGAGCAGACATCCACGACGGCCGTGAAATTCCCAATGGGCCATTGCTTGCCGCAGGTGCGGCTTTATCGGCGATTTTTTCACGCGACTGCTTGGTATCGAGCAGCATGGTGGCTTCCAGCTTTGGCGCGGATGGGCCTACCTTTGCGGCCACAGCAAAGTTGGGCACCGTGCCTTCATGCTTGAACTCCACCAGGTGCTTGCCGATCTTTACCTGGTCGCCGTGCTTCAATGCGGCTTTGCCCACGCGCGCATTATTCACGTAGGTACCATTCAGCGAGCCAAGGTCTTCTACCACGTAGTGGTCCTGTTCCCAGCTGATCTTGGCGTGATGGCCGGAGACAGCAAGGTTATCTATTTGCACATTGTTGTCCGGCAGGCGGCCGATGGTGGTAGCGGCCTGCGTCAGTGCCACCTCTTTCAGCACCTGCTCAGATTGTTCAAACTTCAAATAGAGTTTTGCCATTGCGGCCCTCCATAAAATAGCTTGCTCACAATGTTGCGATACCAAGGCCGGTCAACAATCCGTACCAGCAGGCAGGTAATGTTGTCATCGCCGCCGCGCTGTTTGGCGATCTCCACCAGTTGCGTGCAAGCCTGTTCCAGATCGGCTGCGCGTTGTACGATCTCCAAAATTTCTTCGTCCTTCACATGGCGGGTCAAACCGTCAGAGGTCATTAGTAAAAGATCGCCGGGTAGCGCGATCAGGTCTTCCACGTCCGCTTCTACTACTTCTTCTGATCCCAGTGCGCGCAGAATAATATTTTGCATCTCCGATTTCTGCGCTTGCTCCAGCGTGATATAGCCGCGCCGCACCTGCTCCATCACCAGCGAGTGGTCCTGGGTGAGCTGCTGGATTGTGCCCTGGCGGATAAGATAGATCCGGCTGTCGCCCACATTGGCAATTGCCAGAGAATTGCCGTGCACCAGCGCTGCCACAATCGTCGATCCCATGCCGCCCTGCCCGTTTTGATCCTGTCCTGCGTGAAAAATTGTCTGGTTCGCCAACTGGATTGCATTGGCCAACCGGCGAGAACCACTGGAACCCGCGGCGGTAATAGAGAGCGGGTTGGAAACGGTTGGCGTTTCTTTGCGGAAATAGTCCAGCAGGATGTCCACACCCATCTTGCTTGCCACTTCGCCTGCGGCCTGTCCGCCCATGCCATCACAAACCACAAAGATGCCGTAGCGCGAATCGAAGCCGAAGTTGTCTTCGTTGTTCGCGCGCACGCACCCGACGTCGGTTTTGCCGGCCACTTCTACCGCAAACGCCATGTGTGGGTCCCGCGTGTGAAACGCTAAACTGTTGCCTTTCTCGATCATTATCCTGTTTTCAATACGTTAAGTGGGGAATTTCAATATTGCTGAAGGAGATTCGCGCCTTTACACTTCCGGGGGATTGGCGGATTTTACTAACCTTATTATTTGATTTGCAAGTTACCGCCGTGGCAGACGTTCAAA
>Ga0070741_10019373_pt1 | contig 10874 bp, 8 predicted proteins | sample Coa_R1_4_FD_66440 | JGI IMG/M metagenome (GOLD analysis project Ga0070741, IMG submission 66440) | Surface soil microbial communities from Centralia Pennsylvania, which are recovering from an underground coalmine fire - Coalmine... | ecosystem: Environmental > Terrestrial > Soil > Unclassified ...
CGGCGCCTGGGGGAGCCCCTCGACCGCTACCTCGGGCGCCTCGCCGAAGCCGGCCTGCGGTCCCTGCCCGGCACCGCGGCGGAGATCCTCGACGACCCCGTCCGGGAAATCCTCTGCCCCGACAAGGTCTCGAGCGACCAATGGCTGGAATGCCACCGCACCGCCCACCGCGTCGGTCTGGCCTCCAACGTGACGATGATGTTCGGCGCCGTGGAGCAGCCGGTGTCGTGGGCCCGGCACCTGGTGCGGACCCGCGACCTCCAGCGGGAGACGGGTGGGTTCACCGAGTTCGTCGGCCTCCCGTTCGTGCACATGGCGGCGCCGATCTACCTCCAGCGCCAGGCCCGCCGGGGCCCGACGTTCCGGGAGACGCTGCTCGTGCACGCCGTGGCCCGCATCGCCTACCGCGGTTGCATCGACAACATCCAGGCCTCCTGGGTGAAGGTCGGCCCCGCCGGCGCCCGCCAGTTGCTCCAGGCCGGCTGCAACGACCTCGGCGGCACCCTCATGAACGAGAACATCTCCCGGGCGGCGGGCGCCAGCCACGGCCAGGGTCTGACCGAGGACGAGTTCCGCAGCATGGTGGAACCGCTCGGCCGACCGCTGGCCCAGCGGTCGACGCTCTACCAGCGCTGCCTGACGCTCTAGGACCCCGGGCGGGTCAGGAAAAGCTCCCCAATACCGTAGGAGTGGATCTTGCGGTACAGCGACGAACGGGCGATGCCGAGGTCGCCGGCGGCCTTCAGCCGGTTGCCGCCGGCACGGTGGAGGGCGGCGATGATGGCGTCGCGCTCCAGGGCCTCCATGGGCATGAGGACCCGCTGGCAGGACGTGAAGCAGTCCGCCGGCAGGTCCTCGCTGCGGAGGTCTCCGGCCGGCCGGCGGGCCAGCGCCCCTCGGAGCACCATCTGCAGCTGCGCCACGTTGCCGGGCCAGACGTAACCGAGCAGCGCCCGCATGGCATCGGGGGTGCAGCGAACGGGCCGGCGGGGGGCGAGGCGGCCGAGGAGCAGGGGAACGAGCTGGTCGAGGTCCTCGATCCGGTGTCGGAGGGCCGGCACGGTCACCGAGGCGCTGAACCGGCCGATAAGGGAGTCGCAGGCCCGCCGCTCCGGGCCGGTGGCACTGTCGACCGTCCCGACGACCCACGGCGGCACCGACCGCTGGGCGAGATCATCGAGGAGATCGGTCACGGCGTCGACAGACGACGGCGCCAGCAGCTCGAGGTGACGCAGCACCACCGTCGCGTCGTGGTCTGCGAGATCGCCGTCGAAGGGGTCCCGTTGCAGGCCGCGGTCATCGCCGCAGTCGATCACGACGAGTCGGGACGTCGGGAACCGCTCATGGTGCGCCCCGCGGGCCAGCGCCATCTTCCCTGTCCCCGGTTCCCCGACCAGAAGGAGCGAGCGGCGCCGGCGGGCCGCGCCGCGCACCTCGTCGCAGGCGGCCAGCCACACGGGCGAGTGCCCGACAGCCTCGGGGAGCGTGACCACCGGTACCGGACGCCGCCTCGGCGCCCGACGGTCCTCGCTCCGCAGCGAGAGCTTGATCACCGTCCCGACCGTGTCGCCCGCCAGCGACACCGGCGCGCACCGGGCCACGGCCGATCGCCCCTGGGAGAGCGACAGCTCGACCACCGCCGGGGACGGGCCGCCCATCTCGTTCGCTTTGCCCCGCAGGATCATCTGGTCGGCGGGCGTCAGCAGGCTCGCCGCCCGGGGATCGGTCATGACGATCTCACCGCTGATGGCCACCACCGCGCTCCGCCCGCCCCGGCAGGCCGTGAGGAAGGCGTCGAGCACCGCCCGCTGCCGGGCACCGCCCTGATCGAGCAGCAGCCGCTCGACGTCGCGGGCCGCTTCCTGGGCCAGCACCCGCATCATGGGATTGGCGTCGTCGGCGAGGCAGCTGATGTCGAAGACGCCTTCGATCCGGCCGGTGAGCGGATTGCGGATCGGGACCCCGGCGCAGGCGAACCCCTGGATGTGCTCGTTGAAGTGCTCGGGCCCGTAGACGTAGGCCGCCCGACCCTCCTCCAGGGCCGTGCCCACGCCGTTGGTGCCGACATGGCCCTCGGCGTAGCTGAAGCCCGGGGCGAACACGACGGCGTCGAGCCGGCGACGCAGACGACGGTCGCTCTCCCGGCGTTCGAGCAGCCGGCCGGCGGCGTCGGTGAGGACGACGCTGACCGGCATGTCGCCGAGCCCGTCGGCCAGCCGGTCCATCACCGGCTCGGCGCAGCGGGCCAGGGGCCCGCGAAGGTCGACGTCCGCGTAGGGCACTCGGGAGAGGTCGGCCTCGACGCCGGCGTCCTGGGAACGGCGCCAGGAGCAGAGGATGGGCTCGCGGACGGCCCCCGGAGGCACCCCCCCGGAGGTCAGGAACTCATCGCGGGCGGTGGCCACGCCGCGGCGGCGTGAGCGAACGTCCACCCTGTCGGGCTCCCCTCATTACCGGCTGGTAATCCAGCGTGCAGACCGGCCGAGTATGGCGCGTCCGGTCCGCCAGATCCACCGCCGCCCGCCTGGTGTCCCAAGATCGGACATCGGCTGTCCCAGGATCGGACCTGCGCCGCGGACGGGGCGTCGTTGAATCGACTCGACCACAGCGGAGCAGAGGGGGAGAGCGGCATGACGATCGTGTTCGACACGTCCGTGGACAGGGGGGAGCAGCGAGTGACGGGGGGCGGGGCGGGACGGCATCGTCGCAGTGCCGAACCCGGCGACGAGCGGGTGGCCACGCTGGCGCAGTTCTCGTCGGCCTACCGGCAGCTCGTGGCGGCCACGACGCCGACGATGGTGGCCCAGGCCGCGGTCGAGGTGGCGCGCTGGGCCCTCGGCACCGACATCGCCTGGTGTGGGTTCCTCCAGGACGACACGCTGGTCATGGGGGGCTACAGCGGGTTCCGCAACCCGGAGATCGCCGACGTCTGGTCCCTTGGGCTCGGCCAGGGGATCGGAGGGCGGGTGGCCGCCGAAGGACGCACAATCACCATCCGTGACTACCTGCGGGACCCCCGCCGGGTGCCGGTCATGAAGAAGGTCATCGACGATGAGGGGATCCGCGGCGTGATCTGTGCTCCGCTCGTGTCCGACCCGCTGCTGCCGGCCGGGTCGATCCTCGGCGTGCTCTACGTGGCGGTACGGCGTCCGAACACCTTCACCCGCCAGGAGTGCGACCTGCTCAGCGCCCTCGCCCGGGACACCGGCGTGCGGCTGGCCGGTGTCTACCGGGAGGCGGCGCTCCAGGAGGAGCGCGACGAGGTGGGCGAACGCAACCAACGGCTCGAGCAGCGGCTGCGGATCCTCGGGGACCTGGGCGACACCTACGCCGACACGGGCGACCTCGCCGCCGGGTTGCGGGTGCTCTCCGCCCACGTCGGCGGTGGCGTGACGGTCGTCGACCAGTCGGGAACGGTGCTCGGTAAGGCCAACGACATCACCGGCCCCGAGGAAGCCTCGTTGCCGCTGCAGTCCGGATCGGTGCAGATCGGCCGGGTGGAGGCCTCCCGCGACCGGCCGTTCGGTCCCGACGACCTCGCACTGCTCGACCAGGCCCGGCGAATCGTGACCCTCGAGCTGCTCCGGGAGCGCAGCACGCTCGACGCCGAACTCCGGCTGCACGGTGAGCTGCTCGACGACCTGCTCCAGGGCAACCTGCCCGATGAGGCGGCGATCCTGCGCCGCGCCGCCCTCCTGGGCCTCGATCTCCGGCAGCCGGCCTTCGTCGCCTGCTTCGGTGTCCACGTCGGGCATCGCGGCGCGGCGAACGAGGCTCCACCGTCGATCGCCCGCTCAGTGGCCGATCTCATCGAGCGCCTGGCGCGTCAGCGCTTCGACCAGGTGATCGTGGCCATCCGGGCCAACGAGGTCGTCGCCGTCCTCGGCGCCGCCGACCGCAACCACGCCACGGTCCACAGCCTCCTGCAGGAGCTGATGGGAACGGCGATGAGCCTTCTCGGCGGCAAGCCCCTCGTCGCCGGCGTCGGCCGCCGGTGTGCCGCCCTCGCCGACTACGCCGACTCCTTCGCTGAAGCGTCGACCGCCCTCGAACTGGCCCGGAGCCGCCCCGAGGCCGGCCAGGTCCTGACCCCCGCCGACCTCGGCCTGCTGGCGGTGCTCGGCCGGGGGCAGCAGAAGAAGCCCTTGCGGGAGCTCGTGACCCAGGCCCTCGAACCGCTCGTCGCCGCCGACCGCCAGTCCGGCTCGGAGTACCTGAAGACGCTGCACACCTACCTGAGCGCCGACCGCCATCTGGAGCGGGCCGCCTGCGAGCTCCACGTCCACGTCAACACCCTGCGGTACCGCCTGGGCAAGATCCAGGAGCTCCTCGGGGTGGACCTCCACGACGTCGACGCCCGCTTCGTCCTCGAGCTGGCGCTGCGGGTCCACGCAATTCTTGATTGAGCGCTGGAGGTTCTCTCCAGCGGCGGGTCCGAGGACTGTGGGGAGGGCACATTGTCCGGTCCAGGCCCCGCAACGATGCTGACCCGGCGAGGTTCGACCTTCATGAGAGGAGCCGGGTTATGGAGTTCAAAGAGGTCATCGGGTCGAGGCGGTCGATCCGCTACTACCAGCCGTGGCGGCCGGTGGAGCGGGAGAAGATCCAGACGATCCTGGAGTCGGCACGGCTGGCCTCCCGAGCGGTGAACGCCGACTGGGCCAAGGCCATCGTGGTCTACCGCGACGACCTCGCCGAAGACGACCGCGAGGCGCTCAAGACGGCGACCACCACCGCCCAGCTCGACCTGGCCCCGGTGTGGATCTTCTGGTTCGCCGACCTCAGTTCGCCGTCGGAGGGCCACGAGACGCTGCGGGAGCTCTTCGACGTTGGCGCGTTGACGCCCGGTCAGGGCTGGAGCTACGCCTACATCGAGGACGTCGTCTACCCCCAGGTGCTCGGTCCCATCGCCAATCACGAGGTCGCCCTGGCCGCCTACGGTGGTTGCGAGGCGGGGTTGGCCATCTGCCAGGCGCTCCTGGCCGCGGTCGACGAGGGTCTCGGAACCCAGCTGACGGCCTTCACGCCCGCCAAGGCCAAGGAAGTGCTGGGCTTCCCCGAGCACTGGTTCCCGCTGTGGGTGCAGCTGGTCGGGTACCCGGCGGAGTCGCCCGACGCCGGCGGCCAGCGGCCGCGCAAGCCGATGGCCCAGATCTACTGCGAAGGCAAGTACGGCAACGCCTTTGAGCCCGACGAGGCCGTCACCGAGCAGCTGAAGGCCGCCGGGATGATCCAGGAGTCCAACGGCCAGGATTGGCGGGCCGCCGAGGTCCGGGGCCTCGCCCGCATGTTCGGGTTGCCGGAGTGACGGTGATGGCCGTGAAGACGAAGCCGACCAGTCGCTCGATTGCCGTGGTGGCCCTGCTGGCCCTGCTCGGTGGGGCCTGCGGCGGCGGTTCCTCCAATAAGACGGCCACCGGGAAGCCGGGGGAGCAGGCCGCGGCCGCCGCCGGACCGGTCGCCGCCGCCCAGCCCGACGGCGCCTCACCGGCCGGTACTCCGCAAGCCGACCCCAACGGCGCAACGGCCGCGGCCCCGGTCGCCGCGGCTTCGGGCCCGGCCGCCGGCGCCGCCGCAGGGGGTACAAGCTCCGACGCCGCCTCCAAGGCCGGCAGCGCCGCTCCCGGTCCGGCGGGCAGGACCGCGGCGGCCGCGGCGAAGAGCGGGCCGGCCGCCTCGGCCGCACCGGGCGCCGCCACTCCGGGGGCGGCGGCACCGACCGCCGGCGGCGGCTCGGCACCCACACCCGGCGTTCCGGCCAACCCGGGGGCGAGCGGGGCTCCCAACGGCGGTGCGACCGACGTGGGGGTGAGCGCCACCTCGATCAAGGTCGGCCACATCTGCATCTGCTCGGGCCCGGTCGGCGGCGTCGGCGACGACCTGTCGTGGGCCGGCCAGGCCACCATGAAGTGGTACAACGACAACGGCGGCATCAACGGGCGCAAGCTCGACGTCCTCGTGCGGGACGACCAGTGGGACGGCACGAAGGGCATGAACGCCGTACGGGACCTCGTCGAGCGGGAAGGCGTGTTCGGATTCTCCGCCTCCCAAACCGTTCCGACCAACGACCTGATGGGCCCCTACGTCGACCAGAAGAAGGTGCCCAACGTCGGCGGCGACGGGTGGGGCGAGGCCCAGTACGGCCACGCCTGGCAGTTCCCGACCGGCAACAGCGCCACCGTCGACGGCTACGTCCTGGCCGACTACGCCACCAAGACGCAGGGGGCGAAGACGGCGTCGATCTTCTACTTCGACAGCCCGCAGGGCCGGTCGTACGTCAAGGGGTTCACGAAGCAGTTCGAGAAGGACGGCGGGAAGGTCGTCTTCTCCCAGCCCGGCACGTTCGACGACCCGGCCACCTCGACCTACGTCGCCCGTTCCCGGGCGGAGAACGTCGACGTGTCGACGTACTGGGGCGAGCCCGGCCTGTGGGTGAAGATGATCCGGGAGGCCGCCTCCCAGGCCTACCGGCCGAAGTTCGGCTTCCAGGGCTGTGCCTGCAACTACTTCGACGAGATCCCGGGGCTGGCCGGGCCGTGGGCCGAGGGCTCGATCGCCACGACCGGCTGGACGCCCAACGACCTCGGTGAAGCCGCCGGGGCGAAGATGCCGGGCTATGCCGAGTACAAGGCCATCACCGAGAAGTACTTCCCCAAGATCCACCATTCGAACTGGACCAAGGTCGGGTTCACCGGCGCCCACCTCTTCGGGGACACGCTGAAGAAGCTCGGGCTCAACGTGACGCGGCAGGGACTGAAGGACGCCCTCGACCAGGTCCGGGACTTCGATCTCGGGCTCGGGGCCAAGGTCCGCATCTGGCCTAACAGCCACCGGGCGAACCACACCGTCTACCTGGTGAAGCTGGTGAAGGACAACCCGGGCACGAGCGGCGGGATGCGCTGGAAGTACCTCTCCGGCCCGTTCGACGACCCGGTCAACAGCGAGGGGAACGACGCCCCGCTCACCGGCTGATCGCCGGGGCCAACACGCCATCCGACGTTGCGGTGGGAGCCGGAGCAAGGTCCGGCCGGCTCCCACCGCCCGGAGCGACGACACAACAAGGGAGTTCGGGGGATGAGCAAATTGCTGCAAGTCCTCGTGATCGGGGTGATCGCGGGGTCGATCTACGGGTTCATCGCCATGGGCATGGTGCTCGTCTACCGCACCACCGGAGTCCTCAACGTGGCGCACGGCGGTATCGGGATCCTGTCCGGGTACGTGGCCCACGAGCTGATCCACTTCCGGCATCAGCCGTACTACGAGGGCGTGGCCGGCGGCGTGGCGGTCGCCTGCCTCCTCGGGCTGCTCTTCGAGCTGGTCGTGGTCCGTCGCCTTCCCGGCCGGCCCGATCTGCAGACGGCGGCGACGCTCGGGCTCTACACGCTCCTCCTCGGCGTCGTCGTCACCGTTCCCTGGTGGACGACGAACGCCTTCCAGGTGCTGCCCTCGCCGCTGCTCAACAAGACGTTCCGGGTTCCCGGCACTCCCGAGTCCGTCACCTACGACCAGGTGGTGCTGATCGTGGCGCTGGCGCTGTTCTCGGCCGGGCTGTACTGGATGTTGCGCCGGACCCGGATCGGCCTGGCCATGCGGGCGGTGTCGGACAGTTCCGCCGCCGCCGGGCTCATGGGCATCAGACCCGAGACGGTGAGCCGGGTGCTGTGGATCGTGGGCTTCGGCCTTTCCGGCCTGACGACCATGCTCGTCGCCCCCATCACGCTCCTCGACGCCAACGCCCTCAGCCTCCTCACCCTCAAAGCGCTGACCGTGGCGTTCCTCGGCGGGCTGGTGTCGCTGCCCCTCACGGTGGCCGGCGGGTTGATCCTCGGGACCCTGGAGGCCTTCAACGACCTCTACCTCGTCCACCTTCCCGACCTCAAGTACGCCTGGCCGTTCATCCTCATGGTCGTGGCCCTGCTGTGGCGGGCGGCGGAGAAGCGCCGGTCCGTGCGGGACGACGCTCCGGTCGTGGCGGCGGCGGCATGAGCACCACCGCGGAGTTCCAGATCCAGGAGCCGGTCGTCGGCGACGCCGGTCCCACGACCCGGCCCGGGCGGATGGCGCCGGCCCGGCCACTGGCCGCCCGGGGTGTCGGGGCGTTCCTGCTGGCCACCTTCGTCCTGATGGGCCCGAAGCTCTTCACCTGGGCCGGCCCGCCGGCGGCCTACGACTTCGGCCTCACCGTGGCGATGCTCGTCGTGGCGGTTTCGGTCCTGGCCTGGATCGGCGAGATCTCCCTCGCCGTCGTGGCCCAGATGGGCCTCGGGATGGTGGCGCTCAGCTGGTTCCAGGATCACACGTCGTTCCCGCTGGCCGTCTCGCTGGTGCTGGTCACCCTGTCGTCGATCCCCACCTCGCTCATCCTCGGCGTGTTCTGCCTGCGACTGCGGGGCGTCAACTTCGTCATCGCCTCCCTGGCCTTCGCCGGCATGACCCAGAAGGCGTTCTTCCAGAAGGTGCTGGGGGCGGCGACATCGCTGCACGGCCGGGTCAGCCGGCCGGCGATCGTGCGGAGCGACGGGGCGCTCTACTACCTGATCGTGTTCTCGCTCATCGCCGTCGTCGCCGGTCTCTACCTGCTGCAGCGTTCCCGGGTCGGCACGGCCCTGGCCTCGCTGCGGGACTCCGAGACGGCGTTCTGGACCCTCGGCTACTCGCCGGCGGCCTACAAGCTGTTCGTCGTCTGCCTGTCGGGGGCGATCGCCACCCTGGCCGGGGCGTACTACGGCCTGCTGCAGGGCACGGTTCCCTCCTTCTATTTCAACCCCGGCCTCGCCATCGTGTACTTCGGCTTCGCGGTGGCCGGCGGCATGGGGTCGATCGGCGGCGCCGTGGGCGGTGGCCTGTTCTTCGGCGCGCTGCCCAAGTACCTCGAGGTGCTCTGGCCGAGCATCTACAACAAGTTCGACTTCCTGTTCTACGGGCTCGTCGCCCTGCTGATCATCGTCTGGGTCCCCGGCGGCCTGGCCGGAGTCGGCCGCCGCTTCTGGCACCGAGTGGAGGGTCGCCCATGAGCAGCCTTGGACGGAGCGGTCCCGCCGCGGCGGTCGAGCTGGCCGAGCATCCGCCGTCGCGCAACGGGGCGGGACCCCGGGCGCAACGGGACCTGCTGGTCATCGAGAACCTGGCCATCTCCTTCGGCGGCATCCGCGCCCTGAGCGACGTGTCGGTCACGGCCCGGACCGGCGAAGTCGCCGGCGTGATCGGGCCCAACGGCGCCGGCAAGACCACGCTGTTCAACTGCATCTCCGGTCTCCTCACGCCGGACCGCGGCTCCATCACCTTCGACGGCCACCACCTCCACTCGATGGGCAATCCGATGCTCCGGGCCCGGCGGGGGATCGGCCGGACGTTCCAGACGCCCCGACTCTTCCGCAGCGTCTCGGTCGGTGACAACCTGATGATGGGCTGCCGGGCGGCCCACGCCGCCCGCCGGGGCTACGACTTCGACCCGGCGCTGCGGGAGCTGCGGCCGGAGGAGCGCGCTCGGCGCATCGCCGGCCTGGTCGGCTACCGCGGCGCGCTGGACGCCCCCGCCGCCAGCCTCTCCTTCGGGGAGATGCGCGTCGTCGAACTGGCCCGCGCCCTGTGTGCCTCGCCCTCCCTGCTGATGCTCGACGAACCGGCGTCGGGTCTCGACGTCGGCCAGGCGCAGGATCTGGTCGGTCTCGTCCGGGACCTGGCCGACCTGGGGCTGGCGGTGCTCCTTATCGAGCACGACATGAGCGTCGTCATGGGGGTCTGCGAGGACATCACCGTCCTCGACTTCGGCTCGGTCATCGCACGGGGTGCGCCGGGCGACATCCAGCAGAACCAGGACGTCCTCGACGCCTATCTGGGAAAGGCCCACTGATGCTCGACGTGTCCTCGCTCAGCGTGTCGTACGGCAGCGCCCGGGTCCTCTACGGGGTCGACCTGCGGGTCGACGACGGCGAGATCGTGGCGCTGATCGGCCCCAACGGCGCCGGCAAGACCACGGCGCTGTCAGCCATCGGCGGGCTCCTCCCCCACGAAGGCCGGGTGACCCTCGACGGCGAGGTGCTGCCGACGACGCCATGGGACGTCGTGGCCGCCGGGCTGGCCCTGGTCCCGCAGGGCCGCGCCGTGTTCCCGTCGATGACCGTCGAGGAGAACCTCCTCCTCGGAGCTTTCTCCCGGGGCGCCAACTGGCGGACCGTCGAAGCGCTCTTCGCTCCGATCTTCGAGTACTTCCCCCGCCTGGCCGAACGGCGCCGGCAGCCGGCGGGCAAGCTGTCCGGCGGCGAGCAGCAGATGCTGGTCATCGGCCGGGCGCTGCTCTCCCAGCCCAAAGCGGTGCTGATCGACGAGCTGTCCCTCGGGCTCGCCCCCAAGCTGGTCCAGACGCTCTTCGAGATGATCGTGCGGCTCAACCGGGAACGGGGCACGACGTTCCTCCTCGTGGAGCAGGCGTCGGCCGTCCTGGAGATCTCCAACCGGGCCTACCTGCTCCAGAAGGGACAGGTGGTCCACGAGGGCGACGCCCGCCAGCTGCTGAGCCGGGTCGACGTCCTGCGCAGCGCATACCTCGGTATCCAATCCGGCCACTCGGCCGCCGCCCTTCGGAGGTAACGGAAATGCGACGTCTTTGTACCGGGCTCGTGGCTGCGGTGGCGCTGCTCGCCGTGCCGGGAGCGGCGCGGGCCGAAGAGCCGGCGGGCGGCTCCACCCCGGCCTCGGCCTTCGCCACGTTCAGCGTGTTCGGCCAGAGCCAGGTCGCCACCGGCTACCTCTATGCCGTCGGCGACGAGGACGAGCACATCGGCGGGGCCAGGGCCTCGGTCGACAAGCCGGAGAACGTGCTGGCGGTGGCGGCGGCCTTCCAGCGGGGGACCGCCGCGGGCTACACGTACGGC
>Ga0070741_10019374_pt1 | contig 10874 bp, 14 predicted proteins | sample Coa_R1_4_FD_66440 | JGI IMG/M metagenome (GOLD analysis project Ga0070741, IMG submission 66440) | Surface soil microbial communities from Centralia Pennsylvania, which are recovering from an underground coalmine fire - Coalmine... | ecosystem: Environmental > Terrestrial > Soil > Unclassified ...
AAGTTACCGGATGTATCAGTGAAGTAGTCATCATACGAGCTGACCATCATCTTCTTGTCGACCTTCATGGTATCCATCAGCTCAGTGAACCGATTCATCGGTATATCGTGAGCGTCGTACTTGAATTCTATCTCTTTAAAATGCATTCAGGCACTCTTACCTCGCCGTATGAAGTTTCAGCGAGTCTTTCTTCTCCTTCGTGAGGAGATTCTTGCGGTCTCTCGACTCAGCACCGCAAGACTTACAACGATAGCGTTGAAACTTGCCGATAGCCGTATAGTAGAAACCGTTCTTAGTATGATCTTTGCTGCCACACTTACAGACGTATTCTTCACTGTCGGTGTAAAGATTGAAGTTCACGTTGATACCCCATGGAGCGATCTTTGTAAAGAACTCTTCTAGAGCTAGAACGTCGTGCTTGTTGTACTCTTCCATCTCGTCCCAAGCCTCTGGATTTCCTTTGAGACACTCGGTCCAAAGTTCGTGGCCTGGAAACTTCTTGTGCTTAAGCTTCTTGTATTTCTTGTTGACTTTCTCAGTCATATACTCGAGCTTGTGCGATGGGAAACCGAACAATCTCTGAGACTCGATCTTGACGTCGATGTGCTTGTAGCTAGAGTTTGGATCGAAGTCGTTAAGCAAGAAGCGCGCTTGCAACTTTCTCTGATCGAAGGACTTACCATTCTGCGTGATAACAACCTGAGCTTCATCCAGAAGCGCCCACATCTCTTCCAAGATGTCCTTGTCTTTCTCAACATTCTTGGCGTTGCGCTGATCCATATACATCACTTCAGATTCTGGGGCACCAAGCCATTTGGCACTCCAGCTGAGAACATGCCAGTCCGAGACGATCTGATTGAGACCAACGTTGTTCTCCCACAGACCCCAAACATGCGCTAGGATAGGAGCAGTTTCGATGTCGAAGATCAGAACTTTTGCTTGGCCGGCCGGAGGTGAGAATCTCTTGTACTTAGACTTTTTCTTTTGAGCCATCACTCGTTTTCCTTAAGTTGTAGGGCATTCAGGATATCGCTGAATACTTGCTCTATGTTTTTACCGTCGACCTCGATCACAGTCGCGTTCATTGCATCACAAGCTCTATCCATGTTTCTAGACGCTTGATTGATGAATGTTTCGCCGCGAGATTCCATAGCGTCTCCTGCAGCGTATTCTTGCTTGGCAGCTTTCGCGACTTTTAGACCACGAGAAGCGTTACCCCTCAAGTATATAATTTTATCGTATAAAGCGTCGTGATTGATCATGTCGCGTGGAACGACAAAATCCACAAGCATCTCTATCACCTCGTCGTCATTGCCACACGCCGTCCCGTATGCAATCCCTGACACGATACCGCGATCCTGGACGATGAAATCGTATTCGTTCAACGCAGGGTACACGACGCGTTCTAGATGAATAGAACGGATCGCTTGACTTATGAGCTCGCGAGCTGGAGCTGTAAGTACATCGTCATACTGCTTATCGAGCATGATAGCTCGCAGCTGCATCGTCAGGGGACAGAGAGGAGTGCCAGGTTCTTTTGTCTGTAGAACGCTGTATCCCTTGCCCCTGAGGTAGTCAACTAGCTTCTGTGTTTGTGTGGTTTTTCCTACGCCTTCAGTGCCTTCGAAACAGATATATTTGGCTTTTCGCATGGTTGTATTATACATGCGACATTTCTGTTACGTCAACGACCACTGACCGTTAGGTGATATGGAGAGCGTTTCGGCCTTTATAAGACCTTTCTGACGCTTGTATTCTTCTATGCTGATTGTTTTGACAGGTTGCTTACGATTGAGTTTAGCATAGTGTCTAGCTTCAGTGGCAGCTTGTTGTTTTGCTGTGCCTTTGGGAGCAGAGGTGTAGGTCTTAACATTCTTGTTCTGACCTACACCTTCCACTTCTTCGCCTGTGTTCTTCATCTTGCGCTGCGCATTGTCGGCAGCAGAATATGCTGCGGCACCCTTAGGGCCGTAGTTGCTCTTGGAGACTTTAGGATATCCATCTTCGTCGATCGGATGGATCATATCCTCATACTCTATTGCAGTCATGTTGGTGACCCCTTTGTCCAAGGTCCACTGTCCATGGCTGCTAAGATGAAGTTTTTCCATGTTTAGATCTTGAGAAGGAGATGAACACCCTTCATGACGGCATCGATAGCAAGTTGGATAACTGGCTTACCGAAGTAGCCGATAGCGATACCGACTAGCAATGGTGATGCAGCCATAGCCTTCATCATGAGATCTTTTGCTTTGCCGAGAACGGCCATAATTTTGTCTTTCATTGTGAGATACCTCTTACTCTATTGTATCACTAACCGGAGCAGCAGAGGTGTATGTTAGGAAGACGGATCCGGTGCGCTTATCTATGAAAGTGAGCTTGGGAAAGCGCTTTGTGAGGTAGACTGTCTCGTAGTACCACTTGCCGTCGTCCCAGAATTTCTTTTCTCTGACGATCACTCTAGCTTTACCGGTAGTGGTATCAAACCACTGCATCCCCTTTATCTTGCGACCGTTGTTGTCCACGACTCTTAGAAAAGGGTGAGTTTGAGCTTTCAGGTACATACCGACATTCTACAAATAAAAAAGGGACTAGGTCATTGACCTAGTCCCTTCTTCGTTTTTGTTACACTAACCTATGGTTAAGGTTTGCCGACGTTCTTGAACACGCAGTTGAAACGAGGTGCGTATACGAAGAGAGCTCCGTACAACACGATCGCGAACTCAAGTGCGGTCGTCACGATAGCGAAGTTGATCTTGCTGAGAGGAGCAAGCTGCTTGAACTTCATGCATTCAGCATTCATGTCAAGCAAGAAAGCTTCACCAAGACCAGGGATCTTCGCGCCGCTGTAAGTAAGCGTGCTTTGAGCAGCGCTGTAGTTACCGACGAACTTCTCAGTACCGACTGCACCGCCAGCAACCGAGACGTACAACTTAAAGTACTTCACGTTTGCAGGAACGTTGGAGACAGCGACAGAGATGTTCTGACCAGCAGTGAGCGTCACTGGCGAGCCAGAAGCCGAGAGAGGCTGAGACTCACCGAAATCGTTCACGCAGGTGATCTTAACGCGATAAGCACCAGCACCAAGGCTCGATCCAGAACCAGCTGCCGAAGCTGCTGCTGCGAAAGATCCGAGGATAGGGGCGTTCTGGTTAACGGCAGCCGCACGAGCGCCTGCGCGTGGGCGCAAGAACAAGTTCGGTTTGAAGTCAACTTTACCAGCAGTCGTCACAACCGAAGACACGTCGTAACCGACAGTCTGGTTGCTAAGACCTGGAGCCGAGCGAAATTGAGGATAGAACTGCTTAACGAAAGCCGACAAGCAGACTGGCTCAATGTGGAGCTCGTTTGGATTACCGAAGTTTTCAAGAGCGATAACCGAGAGAGTTTCAAGGTCATCCTGTTGAAGAACTGCGCCAGCAAGATCCTGTTGGATCGAGCGGAGGTCGCCGTAACCTTCGAAGTCACCCGAGCGCTGTTGAACGTCGTTGTCGCCCTTTAGGAGCTGTTGTAGCAAGCCGTTCATAGCTAGCGAGTTGACAGGGAGGTCAGCAGTCGATCCGGTCTGATTGCCGAGCGCGTCAGTGAAGTGAGCATGGCCCCAGTACATTTCACGCTCAACTTGTTTGAGCATGTGCATGGTGCCTTCTTTTGCCTGTTGAGCGACAACGTCGCCGACAGTCGTGCGGACCAGCGTCATCTGGTGCGAAACTTTACGTCTCGTCCCGAAGAACACGATCCTTTGACCGTCACGTACGTACGTCGAATCTTCTTCCTGAGGTGCTCCACCTTCGCCCATATAAGGCGAGCTGTCAGAGCCGAACCCGATCAAGCGATTGTATTGCTCGAATAGGTTGTAAGCTTTGTCAACCGAGATAGCTGGCCAAAACTTGAGGTTTTTCATGTCGAAAGTAACGCTCTTCAACGTTGCTTCCAGGGATTCCGCCTGGATAACCCCACCGTACGTTAGGTCGGTAGGTTTACCAGCGCCGCCATAGCCTGCGGTGATGGCTTTGTTCAAGGCTTCGATCTCTTCAGGAGTCACGATGCCCTGCTCAATTCCCATCAAAATGCTATTTAGATGTTCGTTCATTTTAGTTCTCCTGTATTAAGCAAGATTGTATTTCTTGACAATTGCCTGAAGGTCTTGCCCGAGTTCAGCCTTGGTGACGTCCAATGACTCAACCGCCGTGCCCGATTTCTTCAATTCAAACAACTTGGAGCTCACTTCTGATGCTTTCAGAAGAGGAGCGCCTTCGTCTGCACTCTTCGAGAGAGGTTGCATACGAGCAGTAACACCCTTAGGTGCAACTGGCTGATCCGCGATCTTGTTTACGAGATCCAAGATCGAAGAAAGTTTTTGCTCAAGAGGTGCAACCTTGTTGTCGATATACGACTTCATGAGGTCGGAAGCTTCTTCCTGCGACTTCTTGATGGCGCCTTTCATGTAGCCCATATCATCCATATCGGCTTTGTCCATGTCAGCGAGGTCCGAGAGTTCTTTGATCGCTTTGCGTTCTTTCTTCTCGTGTTCTTCGCCGCCTTTGGCGTCTTTATCTTTCTTCTTGTCGTCTTTCTTGTCATCGTCGGCTTTTGCTACGCCTTCAGATGCGCTGTGATGGATCTCACCGGGATCAGCTTCGCTGTTTTTGCCTTCGTGCGAACGGGATTTTCCGCCGCCAGAAAGTTCGCGAGGTCCTGCGCCCTTGTCTTTTCCTTCACCGTGATGGATAGCACCTGGATCAGCTTCTTTGTTCTTACCTTCAGCTTTGTCCATGTCCTTATCCTTCTTCTCATCGTCTTTATCTTCGTCTTCATCCTTTTCAATGTGTCCATTGGAAGGTTTGCCAGCAATCCCGTCGGCGCCAGGGCCGTCGAGCTTAACTTCAGCAGCAGAGAAGCGAGACTTTTTCAGCTCATCAATTTCGCCGATCGTCTCTTCGATGAGGGATTCTAAAGCTTTCCTTAGTTCCTCATTCATAGTGTGCTCCTTAAAGCTAAGTTAATATTACTGACCCATTCCCAATAGATCAGGATGTCCTGCGATCTCGCCCGAGAAACTTGCGTTGTCGTTCGACAAGAGGATGTTGTTAGCGAAGCCAGCACAGAGTGCGAGAAGCTTTGCAGCAACAAGGCTGTCGATGATATCGCTCATATTCCCACCAGTGTGGATAGACGAGGTGATCTTGATTTTGCCAGGGTTTGCGATACCGATACCAAGGAACGGGGAGACGCTACCGTCAACACCGCCCATTGGGCTCTGAATGCTTGCCAAAACGTAGCTGACAGTGAGATCGTTCGAACCGTTCTCAATGACAACAGCCGTGTCAGAAGCACTGTTTACAGTGAGTCCGACCATTGCGGCGTCCCGTGCAATTTTAGCAAGAATTTGCTTTGAATTTGCCATTTTAAGTCTCCTATATTGTAATTACAAACGAGCTTGAAAACTCAATATATCCTCAAGTATATCATGCCCGTACAGTTAAACACTACTTTACAACGAGCTCCGCTATCTTTGCGAAAGGGAAACTACAGTTGCATTTCCTACATTTGACCTGATGTTTAGCGTAGACCTGTTCGTCTCCGCACTGGTCACAGGTCACATACTTAAAACCTCTGCCAGCATCAAGCTCCTCAGTCATCATAACTGAGCCACCCGTTCTTCCTGTAGGGGCACCTGCTCCGCCGTAGCCAGCGGTCAAGGCCTTGGATAATTTCTTTTGTTTTCCGAGCTTTAGACGATTCAAATGACCTTGAATCAACTTAACATACTCATTGTCTTTTAAGTTAGCACCACTTTCTGACGCTTTATTTGTGCCACCGATGCCATAGTGCCATGAGTGGATAATCTTGTCCTGGTTCTTGCTGCCGTGTATTCTTTTTATGTGGTTGAGAAGTGATTTTGCCATATCAGCAGCCATCTCAGGATTGTCGTTGAGAAGCTTCGTGATGCTCTGATGGTTGGTATCTATGTCGCCGATGAGCTTCTGCATGTCAGGATATTTTTGGGCCAGAGATTTGTCGACAGACATGATGTATCCTGCAGTCTTCGGCATCATTCCCCAAGGACCACCTGCAGTTTGACCCGCGTGCATACTCTTCTCGTTCGTGATAGTCTCGTGGTTTAGATTTTTGCCACCAGAAGATTCTTGAATAGCTAGAGCGCGCAGTACAGGATCTTTCATAGAGCTAACAACCTGCACAGGATCTTTGATGGTTGGTTGCTGCTGAACAGTCTTTGCGGGTTGCTTCGGCTGCGTTGCCATGGCTGGTGCCGCTGCAGCGCCGAGCATCGCTGCTCCCATCGCTGCATCTTTCCAACCTTTCTCCATCTCTTCCTTTTTTGCTTTAGCAAGTAGATTCTTGATGGTCTTTAGATTCTTCGCAACTTTCGCTGCCGATGCTGCTTTCTGAACAGCACGGAAAGAAGGCACGCTTGTTTCTGCAAGGTGCATGACAGATTTGATTAGAAGCATATCTGCTTCTTGATCGTAGGAGGATTTATCGAGGTTGAGAGGTTCGACTAGGGTTGCTTGGTTTGCAGGCGTGAACGTGAGAGCAACAGAGTGAATTTTTGTTTGTGCAAGTAGAGAAGGATCTTTAAGACCTCTGGAGACGATGCCGCCTTCTACAGAAGCTTTGATCTTTAAAGGACAGTCGGCCTTGTGGATGTTGCGCAGGATAGCTGCAGCAGCGCGCGCGTTAGGGTGATCTTCGTCGTCGTATAGGAAACCGCGAACGTAGACGAAAGGTGCTTTTACTTTTTCCCAGTAGTATCGGTGACGATCGTCGGAGCAGTCTTCAGCTTTGTAGATCTTTTTTGCTGCCGTGACTCGACCGATAGCATTGAAGAAACCTTTGCCGTGGTTGTCGTTGAGACGACCCTTACCAGCGAGTAGATCGCTGATGTCTGCCCCATCGACGTTGAGCATCTCCCCTTGAGTGTCCCGAAGCTGGGACCCCGCTATCATATCAATCTCTAGTGGTTTCTTGGCCATACCACTAGATTATACAATATTTTCGGCTTATTATCGACTACCGGAAGATCTTGTAGTCTTTATCTAGATCGTTCTCGCTGTATGGAGACTCGTTGTCGTAGGCTTCTTTTATGTCGCTGAACTCTTTAACCTTAGCGAGCTTATTGATAGCCCGTTTCTCGGTCTGCTTCACGGTCTCAACAGAGATAGAGTTCAAGGATGCAATCTCGATGTCAGAGGGCGGTTTATCGGCGGTGTACTCAGCGATATACTTGAAAAAGCAGTAGCCGGCCAACTGGTGGTTGACCGCCCATGGACAGCCTGGGAGCTTGGACTCTTCGTCCTCTGTGAGCTCCTTGCCCGCGTTTCTTATGGCCTTGAGACGCATAACAGCAAGAGGGCACCAAGCTTCTGGCATATTCTCCAGCTTGCGAGGGCACCTGCTATCCATGCACATTTTAGGCTTATCGTTGTTTTCGCTGCTCAATTACTTGTCCCACGCCGAAACCGGCAAGAAAGATTGTGAACCATACTAACCAACCCCACAGAGCACTATCCATAACAACCAGTGCAGGCAGCATGATCAGCTGTTCTGTAAGGTGATTCATCAGTATACTCTTACTAGTCTTCCATCATCATCGAAGCGATAGAGACCAGAAGGCATAGGCCTGAACACAGCGTCTGGTGCACGCCATACTCTACTATCGTTTAGGACAGTAGTGTATAGACATCCATCTTCTTCGTACATGCTGTTGCCGCATGCTTCATTGGCTTCGATAAAGTAGTCGACATTCTTATGCTTCGACTCGCAGATGAAAACTCTCATGTTATGCCGATGGTTGAGCGTTTAGTGTTCCAACAGTGGGAGCTTCTGCAGCGACAGCCACATCAGCAACTGAAACTTCAGGAACAGTCTCTTCTCGGATACCGACTAGCTCGATGTCGTGCTCTAGACCGTTGAGAGTAACCTTCGCGCGATCGCCGACCTTCTTACCCTCAAGTGCAGCCTGCAACTCAGGGGCGTTGGCTTCGGAGAGCTTGAACTTGGAGCGGAAGATTCCCTTGTTGCCTTCAGCATCGCTTGTGATGATGACGATAGAGTCAGCCTTCACGACGTCGCCAGGAACGTACTTCTTCTCTGCATCTTCTCGATCAGAGGCGTCGTTGTAGTCTTTGAGCTTCAACTCGTCTGCCTTCGCATCAAGCTGATCTTTGTTGGTGCCAGCAACTTCGATCATGGCTAGTGTGCGGTACTGCAGATCGTTCAAGATGTTGACGATGTTCTGAACATCGCGATCGGTGCGCTGAAACTGCTGGATGAGCTGTTGAGTCATCATCTGGTTGATGCGCACAGCCATCTGCAAGTTCTTGAGCTCGTTCTGAACGGCTCTCATAGCTTCTTTCTTCGAGGGCAGTGCTTGCTGCTTAAAACCTGGTTTCATTATCTAGTCTCCATCTTCTTGATTACTTGTTTGCAGTACATCTTGAGGATTTCTACCTCAGCCCTTGAGAAGTTCTCTGGGGTTGTCTGCTCTTTACCGAATATAGTTGATAATCTACCTTGCAAGAAAGTTCTGATGTCACGCTCTAAGTCGTCGTAAGCATCTCCCTTCTTCTTGATGATCCTGCCGGATAGAATCTCGTTGATTGCGTTAGCCTTGTCAAGCTTCATCTGCTCCACAGAGCGCATCGCCTTAGCTGGACCCTCTTGAGTCACGGTAACCTGAGTTGTAACGTTATCTTTAGTTGTCACTGTAGTTGTTGTGTTGGTATCTTGCTTAGGAGGATTAGCAGGAGAGATGAACAATCCTGCGCCAGCAAGCTCGTTAGTAAAATCTGTCAGCTGAACTTTCTTGAACTCGTACTTGGTAGCCATACGGTCGAACAGAACGTTCGCGTTGTTGAACTGGCTCTTAGTGAGGGGTTCTTTGTTGTCGACGCAGCGCTTCCAGTGAGCTTCAGCATTCTGATCGAAGAACATAAGTCGTTCAGCGCCGTTGGCGTTCTCGATCTCCTGAAGGATCTCGATATCTTCTTCGGTGAGCTGAGCCTTACGACCGTATACCAGAGGCCATACACATTCGCCGTACGGACTACGATCGAACACCACGTCGTGGCCGTTGTATGCCATATACCTGTCCATCAGCTCGTCCATATAAGATGGTCCAGCATAACCAGGCTGAGAATACTTCTTGTCGGGCGCAGACATGTGCACCACTTCGTAGCCTCTCGACTTATACATCTTTGCTACGCTTGATTTACCCGAGCGATCAACGCCCTCTAGAATGATCCAACTCATGGAGAAACTCCTATCAGGTGGATTATACTAACGACATCTCTACATTATGCTTCTGAAGCCATGAACTAGATGAGTTGCTGGTTGAATAGGCAGAAGACCCAGTCTTACAGTAACCGATATGAAGCGCATTATCATGCTGACATCTATATCGCTGTACACTTCACCGTTGTCTACGTGAACGTACATAGTAGGCAATTACTTATCCTCGTCGTCGCTCTTGTTCAGAGGATTAGCCGTGGGGTGTCCACCGACGTTGAGCGGTTTGTTGCCAGCACCGAACAGTTTGGCGGTATCTTTGAGACCATTGCCCTGTCTCACTGCAGCATGGGCGGCTTGATTCTTTAGAGCTTCCATCTCAGCGTTGTGCGCTTCTTCTTCTCGCTCATGTTTGCCTTGTGCATGCTCATTTTCCATAGCCTGCTGTTGCTCAGCCGCCTGAGTTTGCTCAGCCATCATCTTGTCTTGCTTCTTGGTGCGATCGATAGTTAGAAGTAGCTGCTGCCATCCCATGAACATAGGGTCGCCAGGGATGTACTGCAGCTCTTTCTTGAGAGCTGCGCCTTTGTCTCCGAAGAATTTCTCACGGATTTCACCGCGTGTGTAGTTCTTCTCAACTAGTGCCCAGAATGCCGCATTCAGCGGAACTTCTGCGATGAGCTCTGGAATCTTCTCTTTCTCAGCGCGACACAGTAGGTCATTCATAGTTGAATGAACAGTCATCTCAGCTTGAGCCTGAGCAATGTCAGTCTGAGGTGATTCGTCAGTGTAACCAGTAAAGATAAACTTATATTTCTTGGCAAGCTCGACATCAAGCGCAGGAAGGATATCACAGTTCATCATGTCTTCAAAGAACATGAGAATAGGATACAAGCCGCGTTCGCGAGAGTACTCAATCTTGTATTCGTTGTTGGCCTGCTGCATAGCTGAACGGCCGTTTGCACTAGCTAGGTAGTCTAATCCAATCTCGACCGGGTCGATCTGAAACTGAGCGCAGATTGCCCTCAGCAGATGGTTGTTGAAGTTGATGTATTCCATCTCCTTAGCGGAGCCAGCTAGTGGAATCCAGTTCACTTCGTCGAGACCAGCAACGACAGGGGTTCTCCATGCGTGCTGCGCACCGTTGATCTGATTGTAGAACTGTCTCCTAAATGCGGCAAGCTGAGACTGAGTCACAGTGCCTTTTAGGTGGAGAACACCTCTTGCCGCATAGCCGTGCGTGAAGAAGTTAGCGTTGTAGTTCTCAACGTTCAGATGGTGCGTGATATTCAGGATTGCAAGCTCAAGTGGCGAGTAGCAGTAGCCCATTGAGTCTGCAAAGTTCTGCGGATTGAAGTTCTTGAAGATCATGTCTTCGTCGCCGAACGCAGAGAGCGTGCGGTTATCATACGAGACTTGAATGTACTTATAGTAGTCGATATCCTGCAGGTTGATCTCTTGGTCGTTGCGCGGATCATTGTCGCTGCTGGTAAGTCGTCTTACCGTGTATGCTGCTCTGATCTCTTTCTCGATGAACTCTCTTGAGAGCTTCTTGTTGATCAAGTAGATAGACTCAGCAGGAAGAGGACGGAAGCGATGTAAACCGCCGCGACGCGTCTTAACCT
>Ga0070741_10019375_pt1 | contig 10874 bp, 12 predicted proteins | sample Coa_R1_4_FD_66440 | JGI IMG/M metagenome (GOLD analysis project Ga0070741, IMG submission 66440) | Surface soil microbial communities from Centralia Pennsylvania, which are recovering from an underground coalmine fire - Coalmine... | ecosystem: Environmental > Terrestrial > Soil > Unclassified ...
TGGTCGCGCGCGGCAGCATGCCGTACTCGGCCGTCACCCACCCCTTGCCGCTGCCGCGCAGCCACGGCGGCAGCTTTTCGTCCAGGCTCGCCGTGCAGAGCACCTGGGTGTCGCCGAAGCGAACGAGGCACGAGCCCTCGGCGTGCTTGGCGACGCCGCGCTCGAGCGTCACTTTTCGTAGGTCTGTCGGCCCGCGTTTCGACGGGCGCTGAATCGCCGTTTTGTCCATGCCGTCTCATACAGGCCGCATCCGGCCGAGGCAAAGCCAAGCTTGAAACCGTGGTGAAAAGCCTGACATTTGAGGGGCAATGATCGATACACCCCCCGTCCCCCCGCCGCGCGAGCCGGGCTCGTCCGCCCTGCAGGGCCTCGACCGGCGCTCCCGCGAGATCTTCCGCCGCATCGTCGATTCCTATCTCGAGACCGGCGAGCCGGTCGGCTCGCGCAATGTCAGCAAGTTGCTCCCCCATTCGCTGTCGCCGGCCTCGGTCCGCAACGTCATGGCCGACCTCGAACAGCTCGGCCTCATCTACGCGCCGCATACCTCCGCCGGCCGCCTGCCGACCGAGTTTGGGCTGCGCTTCTTCGTCGATGCGCTCCTCGAGATCGGCGATCTCACCACCGAGGAGCGCGCCAGGATCGAGGCGCAGCTCGGCGGGACGAGCAACGGCCGCAACGTCGAAGGTGTTCTCGCCGAGGCGAGCCAGGCGCTTTCCGGCCTGTCGCGCGGCGCCGGCGTGGTGCTGGCGAGCAAGGCGAACGTCCGCCTGAAGCACATCGAGTTCGTCCGCATCGAGCCCTCGCGCGCGCTGGTCGTTCTCGTCGGCGAGGACGGTTCGGTCGAGAATCGCCTGATCGAGCTCGATCCGGGCACGACGCCCTCCGCCCTCATCGAGGCGTCCAATTACCTCAACGCCCATCTCCGCGGCCGCACGCTCACCGAAGCGCGCGCCGAGCTGAAGGCGCGCGAGGCGGCCGCGCAGGCCGAGTTGGACGGGCTGACGCGGAAGCTCGTCGACGCCGGCTTCGCCACCTGGGCGGGCGGTGCCGCCGGTCGGCCCGAAACGCTCTTCGTCCGCGGCCGCGCGAATCTGCTTGAGGACGTCTCCGCCGCCGCCGACCTTGAGCGCATCCGCCTTCTCTTCGAGGATCTCGAAACCCAGCGCGAGCTGATCCGGCTCCTCGGCAATGCCGAGACGGGGGAGGGCGTCCGCATCTTCATCGGCTCGGAGAACCAGCTCTTCTCGCTCTCTGGCTCCTCGCTGGTGGTCTCGCCCTACCGCGATTCGGAGCAGCGGATTGTCGGAGTCCTCGGCGTCATCGGCCCGACCCGGCTCAACTACGCCCGCATCGTCCCGATGGTGGACTACACCGCCAAGGTGGTGAGCCGCCTCTTGGGCTGACGTTTACGCCCTGTAAGGTGGGCTGAGGCGCGACGCGCCGAGCCCACCGAATTCCACTGACCGCCACCCTTCAATATGAGGCGCTGCGTCCTCCCCCGCGAAGCGGGGGAGGGGGACCATGCGAAGCATGGTGGAGGGCGCGGGTCTCACACACCGCCTCTCCCGATCGTCCCCGCGCATGCGGGGACCCAGACCCGTGCAAAGACGCATAGCGCAGGGGAGAGGCTGGGGCAGGCATACCCCCGAAACCCCTCACGACGCTTCGCCAGAACCAGGCTGGGTCCCCGCATGCGCGGGGACGATCGGGTTGGTCTCGGGGTGAAAAGCCGCGCCTACCCCGCCATCCCCGCGCCTTCGAGATAGGCCAGCCAGATCGCGTTCGGTCCCATCGTCGCCACCCGCACCCGGTGCGCGGCGAGTTCCTCCTCGGTGACCCGGAAGAGCCGCGGCTCGATCCGCTCCGGCACGATGTCGCCGCCGAGGATCGAGGGCGCCCCGGTCTCCTCGTCGAGGATGAGGCTCGCCTGCCGCCCGCCGAGGAGTTCGACATAGACCTCCGATAGCAGCTTGGCGTCGAGGAGCGCGCCGTGGAGCGTTCGCGTCGATGCGTCGATCTGGTAGCGCGCGCAGAGCGCGTCGAGCGAGTTCGGCCCGGCCGGGTGCTTCCGCCGCGCGATCATCAGCGTGTCGATGACCCGCTCCGCGGCGAGCATCGGGCGCCCGGCCTTGCCCAGTTCGAAATTGAGGAAGTCGAGGTCGAAGAGCGCGTTGTGCGCGACGAGCGGCGCATCCCCGAGGAAGGCGAGGAGTTCGTCCGCGATCTGCGCGAAGACCGGCTTCTCCTTCAGGAACCTGTCGTCAATGCCGTGGACGCGGAGCGCCTCGATCGATACCGCCCGCTCCGGGTTGACGTACTGGTGATATTGCCGGCCGGTCGGAAAGCCGTTCAGGAGTTCGACGCAGCCGACCTCGATGATGCGGTCGCCGCCGCGCGGGTCGAGGCCGGTCGTCTCCGTGTCGAGGACGATTTCACGCATGGCTCGTTTCTATCCGCCCGAGGCCGTCCCCGCCATCGCGCGAATGACATCGTCAACAGCCCGGCGCGTCGCCGCGAGCGTCCCGCCGGTCTCGATGATGAAATGGGCGCGGCGGCGCTTTTCCGGGTCGGTCATCTGGCGCGCCTCCAGCCGCGCGACCACCGCTTCCGGCGTGCCGCGGGCACGCAGCCGCTCCATCCGCACCGCGTCCGGCGCACTCGTCACCACCACCGCGGCGACCCGGTCCCCGCCGCCGGTCTCGAAGAGGAGCGGAATGTCGAGGACGGCGAGCCGCCGGCCGCTCCTTGCCGCCATCTCCAGAAACGCCGCCTCGCGCTGGCGGACGAGCCGATGAACGATGGCTTCGAGCTTCTTCAGCGCCTCGTCCGAGGTGAGCTGCCGGCCGAGCAGCTTGCGGTCAACGGCGCCCGCAACCGTCACTCCCGGAAATGCCGCCTCGACCAGTGGCGCCGCCTCGGCGCGGTAGAGAGCGTGGACGACCCTGTCGGCGTCGAAGACCGCCGCGCCGGCCTCGGCGAAGAACCCCGCCACGGTTGACTTGCCGGAGGCCGCCGCGCCGGTGAGGCCGATCGCCAGCATCCTGGTCAAAGGGTCCGCACGATCGCGTCGCGCAGCGCCTGCGTCACCGACGGCCGCCGCCCGAACCAGCGCTCGAATCCCGGCGCGGCCTGGTGGAGGAGCATGCCGAGGCCGTCGACGGCGCGGAGGCCGCGCGCGCGGGCGGCGGCGAGGAGGGGCGTCTCCAGCGGCACGTAAACGAGGTCGGCGACCACCGCGACTGCGGGCAGCTTGCCGAGGTCGATCTCGAGCGGCGGCTGACCTTCCATCCCGAGCGAGGTGGCGTTGACCAGAAGTCCCGCATCCGGAAGGAGGTCGGGCAGCTCCCTCCATTCCCCCGGGCGCACGCCGCGGCCGGAGCGGAGCGCCAGCGCCTCGGCGCGGGCGACATTGCGATTGACCAGGTGGATCGGACCTAGGCGGCGCTGGAGGAGCGCCCAGACCACCGCCCGCGCAGCGCCGCCGGCGCCGAGCACGACCGCCGGTGGCCGGTAGCGGTCCCAGTCCGGCGCCTCCTGATCGAGGTTGGCGAGGAAGCCGGCAGCATCGGTGTTGTCGCCGTGCAGTTCGCGATTCTCCATCCACACCGTATTCACCGCCCCGATCGCCTTCGCCGCCGGCTCCAGCCGGTTCATCGCGGCGAAGGCCGCCTCCTTGTGCGGCACCGTGACGTTGCAGCCCACATAGGAGCCGCTCGGGAAATTCTTGAAGAACGCGGCGACCTTGTCCGGCTCGACCGGCTGCACGACATAGTCGCCGACGATCCGGAACTCGTTCAGCCAGAACCGGTGGATGGCGGGCGAGCGCGAGTGCTTGATCGGCCAGCCGATGACGCAGGCGATCGGCACCTTCACGACGCGATCGCCCCTTCGTCGCGCAGCCACTTGAGGAGCGGCAGAAGCGGCAGCCCGAGGATCGTGAAGTAGTCGCCTTCGATCGATTCGAACAGCTGGATGCCCGGTCCCTCGACCTGGTAGGCGCCGACGCTCTTCAGTGCGTCCTCGCCGACCTTCTCGAGATATCCCCGGATGAAGGCGAGCGAAAGCGGCCGCATCGTCATCCGCGCGCTGTCGAGGTGGCGCCAGATCACCGTCCCGTTCTTGACGCCGGCGACCGCGGTATGCAGCTCATGCGTGCGCGCCGCCAGCGTCACCAGCTGCTGGCGAGCTTCGTCCAGACTGGAGGGCTTGATCCAGAGCCGTCCGTCGCATTCCAGCATCTGATCCGCGCCGATCACGAAGGCAGACCGGTCCGCCCGGCCGATCCCCGAGGCCTTGGCTTCGGCCAGGGCAAGGGCAATCTCTCCGGCAGGCCGGCCGGCTTCGCGGAGCGGCTTTTCCACAAGCCTTTCATCGATCCGCGGGGGCATCGCCTCAAACGGAATCCCGCTATCTTTCAATAGCTTGATGCGTGTCGGGCTGGTCGAGGCAAGGATGATCCGGGCCATTACGCGCTCTCCTCGGCCCGCGCCTTCTTCTCCTGGTGGAGCGCCATGATCGCCGCCGCCGTTTCCTCGATCGACCTTCGGGTTACGTCTATGATCGGCCAGGCATTTTTCTGACAGAGCTTGCGCGTGAACGCGATCTCGTTGGCGACCGCGGCCTTGTCGACATAGGCCTCGCCATGCGCCGCCGCGTTCAGCCCGAGCATGCGGTTTTCGCGCAGCGCCACGATCCTTTCCGGGCTTGCCGTCAGCCCGACGATCAGCGGCTTCCGCGCCGATTCCAGCTGTGCCGGCAATGCGATACCGGGAACGACCGGAACGTTGGCGGTCTTCACGCCGCGATTGGCGAGGTAGATCGAGGTCGGCGTTTTCGACGTCCGGCTGACGCCCACCAGGACCACGTCCGCCTCCTCCAGCGACTGCGCCAGCTGGCCGTCGTCGTGGATGAGCGTGAAGTTGAGCGCATCGATCCGCCGGAAATATTCAGCATCGAGCGTATGTTGCGCCCCGACCCGCCGCGCTCCCGGCGCGCCGAGATAGCTCTGCAGCATCTGCAGCACCGGCTCCAGAACCGAGACGCAGGGGAGGCCGATCGCCTTGCAGGCGGCCTCGAGACGCTCGCCGAGCGCCCGGTCCATCAGCGTGTAAAGGACGATCCCCGGCGACATTTCGAGGTCGGCAATCACCCGGTCGAGCTGCTTGGCTGTCCTGACCAGCGCATGCACGTGCTCGATTGAATGAATCTGCTGGTACTGCGCCGATGCCGCCCGCGCCACGGTGAGAAGCGTCTCGCCGGTCGAATCCGAAATCATGTGGAGATGGAAGAAGCTCTCGCGGTTCTTCACGCTCTCATCCCCAGCCCTGTGGACCGCCAGTGGGCAAAGCGTCCTTGGGTACCACCAACGGCAAAACGGTCCCCGATGGAAGGGAATCGATCAACAAACGCTCGCGCCGGCATGCCGGATTCCGCAGCCGCTGCTGGAATCGGGGATTGGAATCGGTGTCCTTCCCGATTCCCGCGTACCGCATGTGGAGGGATCGGGAAAGCCCGCCACAGGCATGGTTAACGAACTGTTAACCGGAGCGTTTTGAAGTTCTACCCGCTATTGCCACTGTTCTTCGCCACGGTGCGGCAGCGCCGATCAACCTCGTCTCCCGGCGGCCCGGAATTTGTAGAACTCCCGGCGAGCGGGTAATCCACCGCCTAAATGAATCAAAAGAAAGAAAGAGATTCTTTGGACCGGGAGGTGGACAAGGTTCGATCGTCGCGCTCCCCGACCAAGGTCGTCATCCGGGCTCTGCAGCGAGACACGCTCGCAACGCCCCCGGTCTGGATGATGCGTCAGGCAGGACGCTACCTCCCGGAATACCGGGCCGTCCGTGCGACCGTCCCGAGTTTCCTTGATCTGTGTTTCAACCCGGATTTGGCCAGCCTCGTAACGCTGCAGCCGGTGGAAAGGTTCGACCTAGACGCCGCGATTCTCTTCTCCGACATCCTGGTCGTTCCGAATGCCCTCGGACGAACGGTGACCTTCGTGGACGGGGAGGGCCCGAAACTTGATCCGATCGACGAGTCAGGCATCGCCTCGCTTCGCCCGGACAACGCGGCCAGCATCCTCGCACCCATCCTTGAAACGGTGCGCCTGGTGCGCAGACGATTGCCCGCAGAGAAGGCTCTGATCGGCTTCTGCGGCGCGCCCTGGACGGTGGCGACCTATATGATCGCCGGCCAGGGAACGCCGGATCAGCTCCCCGCGCGCCTCTTCGCCGCACGGCATCCCGGAGCCCTTTCGAAACTCATCGACGTTCTCGTTGAGGCATCCTCGGAGTATCTGATCGCCCAGCTCGGCGCCGGCGCCGACGCGGTGCAGATCTTCGATACATGGGCAGGAATACTCGACCCGGATTCGTTTGAGCGCTGGTCGGTGCAACCCGTTGCGCAGATCGTCCGCAAAGTGCGAGCCGCCGTTCCTGGCGCGAAGATTATTGGCTTCCCGAAAGGCGCCTCGCTCGGTCTTGAGCGCTTCGCTGCCGAAACCGGCATCGACGGGCTGTCCCTCGACTGGACCGTCCCGCTCGACTGGGCCCGGGATCGCCTGCAGCCAAAAGTCGCTGTTCAGGGCAACCTTGATCCCGCGCTACTCCTTGCAGGCGGAGCGCGACTCGCCGAAGCTGTCGACCGCATCCTCGCCGCCCTCAGCGGCGGACCCTTCATCTTCAATCTCGGTCACGGCATCCTGCCGGAAACGCCGATCGCTCACGTGGAAGAAATGCTGGCGCGGGTGAGGGGAAGGCGATGAGCACAGCAAGCGAACTCGCCGCGGCGGCCTATCCCTGGATCAAGGCCTTTCACATCGTCGCCCTGGTCGCCTGGATGGCGGGGCTGTTCTATCTGCCGAGGCTTTTCGTCTATCACGTCGGCGCCCCGCCCGGCTCCGACCGTTCCGAGACCTTCAAGGTGATGGAGCACCGGCTGCTCGGGATCATCATGAACCCGGCAATGCTCGCCACCTGGGCGCTCGGTCTGGCGCTCGCCGGCATCCAGAATTTCTGGGGCGAGCATTGGTTCCAGCTGAAGCTTGTGCTTGTCGTGGCAATGACCGGCTTTCACTTCTGGCTGGGCGCCCGGGCCCGCGATTTCGCTCTCGACCGCAACCGCGTCGCCGAGCGGACCTATCGCATCCTCAACGAACTGCCGACCCTTCTCCTCGTCGGCATCGTCATCATGGTGATTGTCCGCCCGTTCTGACGCCCTTGCCGTTCAGGCCGGCAACGACTATCTTCCGGGCTACCGCAGAGAAGCAGACTGGCTCCGGCACCTTCGCCGAGACGCCGTGCTGGCAGGCGCCGGCGAGAAGTTCTGCCTCACGCCTTCCTTCCCGCTCTCGGTTTTTCCCCAGTCGCGAGATTTGTATTCATGGCCGAAATGAAGTTGCAGGACCTGAAGGCGAAGTCGCCGCCGGAACTGCTGGCTTTCGCCGAAGAACTGTCCGTCGAGAACGCGAGCACGCTCCGCAAGCAGGAGCTGATGTTCGCGATCCTGAAGCAACTTGCCGCCAAGGAGGTCGACATCATCGGCGAGGGCGTTGTCGAGGTGCTGCAGGACGGTTTCGGGTTCCTCCGCTCGCCGGACGCCAACTACCTTGCCGGCCCCGACGACATCTACATCTCGCCCTCCCAGATCCGCCGTTTCTCGCTCCGCACCGGCGACACCGTCGACGGACAGATTCGCGGCCCCAAGGATGGCGAGCGCTACTTCGCGCTTCTCAAGGTCAGCCGCATCAACTTCGAAGACCCGGAGAAGGCGCGCCACAAGATTCATTTCGATAATCTGACGCCGCTCTATCCGAACGAGCGCTTCCGGATGGAAGTCGACAACCCTACCGGCAAGGACCTGTCGGCGCGCGTGCTCGACCTGGTCGCCCCGCTCGGCAAGGGCCAGCGCGCCCTCATCGTCGCGCCGCCGCGCACCGGCAAGACCATCCTCCTCCAGAACATCGCCCACTCGATCACCACCAACCACCCTGACTGCTTCCTGATCGTCCTGCTCATCGACGAGCGGCCGGAGGAAGTGACCGACATGCAGCGCTCGGTGAAGGGTGAAGTGATTTCCTCGACCTTCGACGAGCCCGCGACGCGGCACGTTCAGGTCGCCGAAATGGTCATCGAGAAGGCCAAGCGCCTCGTCGAGCACGGCCGCGACGTCGTCATCCTCCTCGACAACATCACGCGCCTCGGCCGCGCCTACAACACCGTCGTGCCGTCCTCCGGCAAGGTCCTGACCGGCGGTGTCGACGCTAATGCCCTGCAGCGCCCGAAGCGATTCTTCGGCGCCGCGCGCAACATCGAGGAAGGCGGGTCGCTTACCATCATCTCGACCGCGCTCATCGATACCGGCAGCCGCATGGACGAAGTCATCTTCGAAGAGTTCAAAGGCACCGGCAACTCGGAAATCATTCTCGATCGCAAGGTCTCCGACAAGCGCGTCTTCCCGGCCATCGACATCACCCGGTCCGGTACGCGCAAGGAAGAGCTCCTGGTCGCGCCCGACATCCTCAAGAAGATGTATGTTCTCCGCCGTATCCTGATGCCGATGGGCCCGGTCGACGCGATCGAGTTCCTGCTCGACAAGCTCCGTCAGACCAAGAACAACGCCGACTTCTTCGACCAGATGAACACTTAAGCGCGGAACCCCGCAGCCAAACGGCTATGCGGGCTTCAGCCCGCAATGTCTTGGCGAAATGCCCGGAGTCCTCCGCGTAACGCCGGCACAAAAGCCGGCTTCCTGGCTGCCCTCAGATTCGCCGCAGCGCCACCTCCTCGACCCGGTGGCTGTCATCTTTCCGCAGGATTAGATGCGCGCGGGGCCGTGTCGGCAGGATGTTGTCACGAAGGTTGATGAGGTTGATCCGGCTCCATAGCTGGTCGGCGGTCGCCACCGCCTCATCTTCGTGGAGAGCGGCATAGCGGTGGAAATACGAGGCGGGGTCGCGGAACGCGGTCTCGCGCAGCCGCAGGAACCGCTCGACATACCAGCGCCGGATCACTGCCTCGTCGGCGTCGAGGTAGATCGAGAAGTCGAAGAAATCCGAGACGAAGGGGACCGCCTTGCCGTCCCGCGGCAGGCGGGAGGTCTGCAGCACGTTCAGCCCCTCGACGATAAGGATGTCCGGCCGGTCGATGACGATACGGCCGCCGGGCACGATGTCGTAGGAGAGGTGCGAATAGAGGGGTGCGGCCACGTTCCGCACCCCGCTCTTGATGCCGTTGAGGAAGGCGAGCAGTGCCGGCAGGTCATAGCTCTCCGGAAAGCCCTTGCGCTCCATCAGGCCTTCGCGCTTCAGCACGGCATTGGGCAGAAGGAATCCGTCGGTCGCCATCAGCTCGACCTTCGGCGTGTTCGGCCAGCGGCTGAGGAGGGCCCGGAGGATGCGGGCGGTGGTCGATTTGCCGACAGCCACTGACCCGGCAATGCCGATGATGAAAGGCACGCCGCCGTCGCGGGTGCCGAGGAAGCTGCGCGTGGCAGCGTGGAGATTCTGCGTCGCTTCGGCATAGAGGCTGAGCAGCCGCGAGATCGGCAGGTAGATTTCGACAACCTCGTCGAGCGAGACCGGATCGTTGAGACTGCGGAGCTTGGCGACTTCGTCCTCGGTCAGCGTCAGCGGCGTGTCGGCGCGCAGCCGCGCCCACTCGGTGCGGGTGAAGATCTGGTGCGGCGAGATCGCGGCCGGGAGCGGCTGGTCCATCACTTCGCCTTTCGCGAGGCCTTCTCGGCGAGGCCGCCTTGCGCGGTTCTCTTCTTCAGTTCGGCCATCACCGCGGCAAGCGGGATTTGCCGCGCCTCCAGCATCACCAGGAGATGATAGAGCACGTCGGCCGCTTCGGCGGTTAACGCCGCATCATCCTCGGCGACTGCGGCGAGCGCGGCCTCGACCGCTTCCTCGCCGAACTTCTTCGCCGTACGCGCAACGCCCGAGACAAGCAGCTTCGCGGTATAGGAGCCGGCATCGCCCGAGCGGCCGCGCTCGGCGACGATCCTGGCGAGATCGGCAAGGGTAAAATCGGTCATCGTCACCGGCTCCTTCAGGCCGCGAAGTCACGCCGCACGGGAATGCCCGCGACCGCCATGTGGTCCTTCGCCTGGCGGATGGAGAATTCCCCGAAATGGAAGATCGAGGCGGCGAGCACCGCCGAGGCATGCCCCTCCCGCACACCGTCGACGAGATGGTCGAGGGTGCCGGCGCCGCCCGAGGCGATCACCGGGATCGGCACGGCATCGGCGATGGCGCGGGTGAGCGCGAGGTCGAAGCCGTCGCGGGTTCCGTCGCGGTCCATGGAGGTGAGCAGTATCTCGCCTGCGCCAAGCCCGGCGACTTCCTCGGCATATTTCACCGCATCGATCCCGGTGCGGTTGCGCCCGCCATGGGTGAAGACCTCCCAGGCGCCATCGCCGACCTGCTTGGCGTCGATCGCGACCACGATCGCCTGGGCTCCGAATTTCTCCGACGCTGCGGTCACGATCGACCGCTCGCGCACCGCGGCCGTGTTGATCGAGACCTTGTCGGCACCGGCGAGCATCAGCGCGCGCACGTCTTCGACGCTCCGCACGCCGCCGCCGACCGTCACCGGCATGAAGCAGACTTCCGCAGTCCGTGCGACGACATCCAGAATTGTGCCGCGGTTCTCGTGGCTCGCCGTGATGTCGAGGAAGCAGAGTTCGTCGGCGCCGGCCGCGTCATAGCCGCGCGCCGCCTCGACCGGGTCGCCGGCATCGGCAAGGTCGAGGAAGCGGACGCCTTTCACCACGCGCCCGTCCTTGACGTCGAGGCAGGGGATGACGCGGCCCTTGATCATGGCGCCCCTAGCGCCTTCTGGCCGGCTGGCGGGCGACCTTCAGCGCCTCGGCCG
>Ga0070741_10019376_pt1 | contig 10873 bp, 9 predicted proteins | sample Coa_R1_4_FD_66440 | JGI IMG/M metagenome (GOLD analysis project Ga0070741, IMG submission 66440) | Surface soil microbial communities from Centralia Pennsylvania, which are recovering from an underground coalmine fire - Coalmine... | ecosystem: Environmental > Terrestrial > Soil > Unclassified ...
CGCCGGCGTGAAGCCCAGATGCTCGACGAAGATCTCGAGCTCCTTGGCGTGCCATTCACCGTACGGTGTGACCGCGAATCCCGTATCGGTGCCGACCAGGAACTCGACCCCCGCCTTGCGCGCGTTGGAGAGCACGGGGACCGCGGATTCGATCTCCTTGCGGTGCCCGTTGACGAAGCTGCGATGCGCCGGATCGACTTCGGTCGAGAACGCGACATTGTTGAACGGGAAGGTGAGCGTGGGGCAGATCTTGCAGCCATGGTCGAGCACGGCCTGCAGCCCTTCCTCGTCCATCCACGACGCGTGCAGGATCACGTCCGCGTTCGCGCGTGCCGAGTAGAGCACCGCCTGCGCCCCGCGCGAATGCACCACCACCTGCTTGCCCAGCCGGTGCACTTCATCGATGATCGTGGAGAGCTCGTCCTGGGTGAACCCGCTGATCAGGCCGGTGAACGGGTTCATGGTGTCGCCGTCCACCGCGATCTTGATGAAGTCGACCCCTTCCTTGATCTGCTTGCGGATCTCGCGGATGCCTTCCTCGGCCGACGTGACCAGCACGCCGACGGATGTCTCCGGCACGCCGATCCAGGTCGGATACCAGTCTGACAGGCCCTGGCGATTGGTGATCTGGCGGCCCGATGTGGTGAGCCGCGGGCCGACGAACAGGCCGGCGTCGATCGCGTCGCGCACCGCGAGACTCACACGTCCCGTGGTCGCCGGATCGGCGATCGAGGTGAAGCCCGCCTTGAGCGCGCGCTGCGCGTGCAGCACGCCGCGAATGGCGCGCAGCTCGACCGAGGCATAGAGATCGATGTCCTCTTCCGACCGTGCATTGCCGTAGGAAAGATGGACGTGGATGTCGATCAGTCCGGGAATGACATAAGCGTCCGAGTGATCGGCGGCGGCTGCGCTACCGCGGACGGTGGAAGCATCGGCATCACGCCTCGCCCGCACGGCGACGATGCGCCCGTCCTCGCCGATCTCGAGCGCCATGTCCCGACGCATGTCGTCGCCGATCGCATCGAAAAGCCCACCGCACAGCACGACTGAATGGGTCATGGCAACCTCGCACCAAGGCGTTGGCGGGCGGCGCGGGCGTGCGGCGCGTCGCAGGAAGCGAGCGCATTTGCCCAAACGCGCGGATCGCAGTATCGTTAATGGGACACTGTATCCAGTCTAGGCGGTGTCTCGACGCTGTGTCAACGGGTCGCACAAAGCGCAATGGCCGACAAGAAGAACATCCCAGTCCTCGACGGCGGTGCGCTGACGCGCAAGAGCCTCGCGCGCCAGGTCTATGACGTGCTCGAGGCGCGCATCATCTCGGGCGAGCTCGGGCCCGGCGTGCGGCTGGCCGAAGAGCAGATCGCGAAGCAGCTCTCCGTCAGCCGCTCACCGGTGCGCGAAGCGGTCGCGGAACTGCAGCGGGTGGGGTTGGCCGAGCGCTCGGGCCTGCACGATCGGCGCGTGTTCGTGCCCACGCGCAAGTTCGTGGCGGACCTGTTCGATCTGTGGGTCATCCTGGAATCGAGTCAGATCTACATGTCGAGCCTGCAGGCGTCGAGCGCCGAGATCGAGGCGATCAGCGAGCTCCTCGAGCGCATGAAGGCGGCGCTGCGCAACAAGCGGCGCTACATCGAGCTGTCGCAGCGCTTCTCGCTCCTGCTCAAGAACGGCTGCGAGAACATCCTGCTCAACGACGTGGTGAGCGGCCAGGAGAAATACCTGCGCTGGCTGCGGGCGATCTACTACACCGGCGAGTCGCAGACGCTGCAGCAGGTGCACGAGGATCACGTCACGATCTTCGAGAAATTCCGCCAGCGGGATCTTACGGGCCTGCTCGACTCGGTCGCGCGTCACGTGAACAAGCAACGCGAGCGGGTCCTGAGCGTCGTCGCGGTGTCGGGCGCAGCGGTGTCCGCGGACAACGGACGCCTCTCCGCCTGAGCAATATTTGCAGGTAAAACCTTTCCGGATCACCTCCGGTGTCGCGAGGCCTTTGCCGTGCGTGCGCGCACGATCATGGCACGCGGCTTGCGTACGTTCGCGCGTGAGCAAGAACGGAGGCTGTCCATGGCACATAGCGCAAAGAGAACGATCGATCACGACGAGATCCGCCGCTGGGTCGACGCGCGCGGCGGCAAGCCCGCGCACGTGAAGCGCACCAGCGAAGGCAAGGACCCCGGCGTGCTGCGCATCGACTATCCGGGCTACGCCGGCGAAGACACGCTCGAGGCGATCTCCTGGGATGAATGGTTCGACTGGTTCGAGAAGAACAATCTCGCCTTCCTGTACCAGGACGAAAAGAACAGCCGCTTCAGCAAGCTCGTGCGTCGCAACGACTCGGACGAGAACGAGAGTGCAAGCTCGCACCCGGACCAGCGCACGAGCGCCGGCCGCTATGAAGGCGGCGGCGAGCGCAAGCGCTGGTCGAGCAAGACCGAGGCCGTCACCATCAACGATGCGACGGCCGAGGAGCTCGACGCGCTATGGGGCGTCGGGCCGCAGATCGCGCAACGCATCATCGCCTATCGCAGGCAGCACGGCCGCATCAAGGGCGAGGATGACCTCGTCGCCATCGATGGCATTGACGGCGCCACGGCGCGCAATATCGCGCAGCAGGTCAGCTTCGGATAGCGCGCAACCCGGCGCGATGCCCGGCCATGTTCGCGCCGGCACCCACCCCACGGACGACGTCGCGGTAAGATGCCGATGGCGTCGCGCGCCCCGCGGCACGTGCGCCAGCCCGACACGAAGTGGCGCGAGGAACATGCGATGGCCTTTGGCGACCCGCGGCTGGAATTCATCGACGAAGCGCTCACGCTGCTGCGGGAAGCCGATCGCATGCATCGGCAGTTCTTCACGGTTGCGCTCGGGCGCACGGGCTCGTGCTGGGAGCCGCCGGTCGACATCGTCGAATCGCCGCGCGCGGTCGTGATCCGGGTGGCATTGCCCGGCGTCCCGGCCGACGCGGTCGAGGTCAGCACCGATGGCTCGCGGCTGCACGTGCGCGGCACGCGGCCGCTGCGCGCGGGCCCGGCCGACACCATTCATCGTCTCGAGATTCCGCACGGCTGCTTCGAGCGCACGATCGAGCTTCCGGCCGGAAGCTACGAGGTCGCGCACCGCGAGCAGGTCGATGGCTGTCTGGTGGTTGCGTTGCGGCGGCTGGCATGATCGAGGGCACCCGCATGGCCAGTCCGGACGACCGCTCTGGCGCCGGTGCGCCCGGCACCAGTCACATCGAATCGCCGGGCCCGATGGCGGGCATGCCGGCCGATGCGTTGATCATCGTGCCGGTGCGCAACCTGGTGCTCTTCCCCGGGCTCGTGGCGCCGCTCGTGCTCAATCGCGCCCGCGGTGTTGCCGCGGCGCAGGAGGCGGTGCGCACCGAACGGCCGATCGGGCTGGTCCTGCAGCGCAATCCCGAGACGGAAACACCGGGTCCGCGCGACCTTTACACCGTCGGGACGGTTGCGTCGGTCCTGCGTTATGTCACCGCGCCCGACGGCACGCACAACCTGGTGTGTCATGGCCAGCAGCGCTTTCGCATCGCCGGCTTCGTGCCGGACATGCCGTTCGACGTCGCGCGGGTCGAGATCCTGCGCGACAGCGAGGAAGCGACCACGGAGATCGAGGCGCGCGTGCTGCAAGTGAGGGCGCGTGCGACGGAACTGCTCGAGCTCATGCCGCGTGCACCGGCCGAATTGCAGGTTGCGCTCGAGCAGATCAAGGCGCCGGGCGCGCTCGCCGATTTCATCGCCGGCCTGCTCGACATCAAGCCGGCCGAGAAGCAGGCGGTGCTCGAGACCTTCGATCTTTCGGCACGCCTCGACATGGTGCTGCGGCATCTGCTCGCGCGCATCGAAGTGACGCGGCTCTCGCGCGAGATCGGCGAGCAGACGCAGGAGCGCCTCGAGCAGCGCCAGCGCGAGATCCTGCTGCGCGAGCAGATGAAAACGATCCAGAAGGAGCTCGGCGAGACGGACGAAACGGCCGCCGAGACCAAGGATCTCGAGGAGAAGATCGGCAAGGCGCAGATGCCCGACGAGGTCGAGAAGCACGCGCGCAAGGAGTTGAAGCGCCTGCAGCAGATGGCGGAGAGCTCGCCGGAATACTCGATGGTGCGCACGTACCTCGAGTGGCTGGTGGAGCTCCCCTGGGGCGAGCCGCCCCCCGATCGGATCGAGATCGAGGAAGCCCGCCGCATCCTGGACGCCGATCATTACGGCCTCGAGAAGGTGAAGCGCCGCGTTCTCGAGTTCCTCGCGGTGCGCAAGCTCAATCCGCACGGCAAGAGCCCGATCCTCTGCTTCGTCGGTCCGCCCGGGGTGGGCAAGACATCGCTCGGGCAGAGCATCGCCAAGGCGCTCGGGCGCAAGTTCGTGCGCCTGTCGCTGGGCGGCGTGCATGACGAAGCCGAGATCCGGGGGCATCGCCGCACGTACATCGGCGCGATGCCGGGCAATATCATCCAGTCCATCCGCAAGGCCGGCACGCGCAATTGCGTGATGATGCTGGACGAGATGGACAAGCTCGGCGCCAGCGTGCAAGGCGATCCTTCATCGGCGCTGCTCGAGGTGCTCGATCCCGAGCAGAACAGCACGTTCCGCGACAACTATCTCGGCGTGCCCTACGATCTTTCGCGCGTGCTTTTCATCGGCACCGCGAACATGCTCGATCGCATCCCCGGACCGCTGCGCGATCGCATGGAGGTGGTCGAGCTCCCGGGCTACACCGAGGACGAGAAGCTGCAGATCGCGCAGCGTTATCTCGTGCCGCGCCAGCTCGAGGACAAGGGGCTCGCGGCCGAGCAATGCGCGATCACCGAAGCGGCGTTGCGGCGCGTGATCTCCGACTACACGCGTGAATCCGGGGTGCGCAATCTGGAGCGCGAGATCGCGCAGCTGTTACGCAGCGCGGCGATGCAGATCGCGCAGGGCTCGACGCAGCACGTCACGATCGACGCCGACGAGGTCGAGCGCATCCTCGGCGCGCGGCGCTTCGAGAGCGAGGTCGCGATGCGCACGAGCATCCCCGGCGTCGCGACCGGACTCGCCTGGACGCCCGTCGGCGGCGACATCCTGTTCATCGAGGCCACCCGCACGCCAGGCAATGGCCGGCTCATCCTCACCGGTCAGCTCGGGGACGTGATGAAGGAGAGCGCGCAGGCGGCGTTGACACTCGTGAAGGCGCGTGCGGATCGCCTGCAGGTCGATCCCGCGAGCTTCGAAAAATCCGACGTGCACATGCACATTCCCGCGGGCGCGATTCCCAAGGATGGGCCGAGCGCAGGCGTGGCGATGTTCATCGCGCTCGCTTCGCTGGTGATGAACCGGCCTGTACGCCACGACTGCGCCATGACCGGCGAGATCAGCTTGCGCGGGCTCGTGCTTCCCGTCGGCGGCATCAAGGAAAAGGTGCTCGCCGCGCTGCGCGCCGGCATCACCACCGTGCTCCTGCCCGAGCGCAATCGACGCGACCTCGAGGAGATTCCTCCCGACGCCCGGCAGCGCATGGAGTTCGTGTGGCTGCAAAGCGTCGATGACGCACTGCGCGCCGCGATCGGGTTCGATCCGCGCCCCTGAACTCGACGCCGATGCCGGCACGCGGCATCATTGGGGTGAGATCACTCTCGCTCCACCGCCCGCGCGCATGAAGAACGGCATTCTCGAAGGCATGCTGCAGTCGATCGCCAAGGGCGGTCGCGCGCTTGCGCGCCGGTCTCCGCAGAAGGCCGCGGCGGACCTTTGCGCGCTGTGCGACGTCCTGCTCTCGACCCGCGGCGAGGCCTCGGGCGTCGCCCTCGCGCGCGAGATCCTCGCCGTGTGGAACCTGCTCGGTGCCGACGCCCGCGAAGCTTTCCTGGTCATGCTTGCCGAGCGCTTCGGCCCCGATCCCATTCGCCTCGAGGCGGCGATTGCCGCCTTTCGTGACAAGCCCGGGCCGCGCACCGCGGGCGAGCTCCACGCAGCCGCCGAGTCGCGACGGCAGGAGCTCTTTCGCCGCTTCAATCTCGCCCCTGGCGGCACCTGCACCCTGGTGGCCTTGCGCAAGGAGCTCCTCGCGCTCATCGACCGGCGGCCGGAGTTCGACGTGATCGAGCAGGACCTGCAGCATTTGCTGTCGTCCTGGTTCAATCGCGGCTTTCTCGAGCTGCGCCGCATCGACTGGTCGACACCGGCCAACGTGCTGGAAAAGATCATCCGCTACGAGGCGGTGCACACCATCCGCGACTGGGACGACTTGCGCCGCCGGCTCGAGCCGCCGGATCGCCGCTGCTTCGCGTTCTTTCATCCTCAGCTCGTGGACGAGCCGCTCATCTTCGTCGAGATCGCGCTCACGAGCGACATGCCGGGGTCGATCGCCGCCTTGCTCGCGGAAGATCGCACGCCCGTCGCACCCGAGCGCGCCAGGACCGCGGTGTTCTATTCGATCTCGAACTGCCAGGAGGGCCTGCGTGGCATCTCCTTCGGCAATTTCCTGATCAAGCAGGTGGTCGAGGATTTGAAGCGCGAGCTGCCCAAGCTGGATACGTTCGTAACGCTCTCGCCTCTGCCCGGCTTCAACCGCTGGCTGCGCGAGCAGCGTGGGAACGGACTGTTCCAGGAAGAGGAGCGCAGCACGCTCACGTTTCTCGAGCGTGCCGGCTGGCACGAGGACCGCAAGCGCGCAGAGACCTTGCGCAAGACGCTCGTTGCCGCGGCCGCCACCTATCTCGTGGCGGCGAAAACGCCGTCCGGCCGTCCGGTCGATCCCGTGGCGCGATTTCATCTCGGCAACGGTGCCCGCCTCGAGCGCATCAACTTCCTGGGCGACGTCTCGGACAAGGGCCTGTCGCAAAGCCACGGCGTGATGGTGAATTACCTCTACCGGCTCGAGGACATCGAGGAAAACCACGAGGCGTTTGCGACCAAGGGCGCGGTGGTGGCAAGCAAGGCCGTGTCGAAGCTCGTCCGGCCGCTCGAGCCTTGACACTCGCGACGAAAGCCGCGGTCAAAGCTAAGCGTAAGGCGGCGCCGGCAGCGCCGACCAACGTGCAGGTAACAATGGAATCGGGAGACTGAAATGCTCGTGAAGCGTCTGGCATGGCTGGTTCTTGGGATGGCGTGGGCCTCGGCACAGGCGACCGTGCCGGACTACAACGGTCCGCAGGCGAGCGTGGCCCCCTCGGCGAAGCAGGCCACGGCCGTTTTTGCCGGCGGCTGCTTCTGGGGGGTGGACGCGGTGTTCAAGCACGTGAAGGGCGTCAACGATGTCGTCTCGGGCTACGCCGGGGGCAGCGCCGAAACCGCCAAGTACATGATCGTGAGCACGGGCATGACGGGTCACGCCGAATCGGTGAAGGTGACCTACGATCCGTCCAAGATCTCGTATCCGGAGCTGCTCAAGATCTTCTTCAGCGTCGCCCACGACCCGACGCAGCTCAATCGCCAGGGCCCGGACCACGGCACGCAATACCGGTCGGCCATCTTCTACTCCGACGACCAGCAAAAGCAGGTCGCCGAGCGCTACATCCGGCAGCTGAACGACGCCAAGGTATTTCCGAAGCCCATCGTGACGCAGGTCGCGCCGCTCGACAAGTTCTACGCGGCGGAGGCGTACCACCAGAATTACCTGGCGCTGCACCCGGATCAGCCGTACATCGTCTACAACGACCTGCCGAAGCTCGATGCGCTCAGGAAGGAATTCCCGAGCTGGTATCGCTGAGGCCGATCAAGAGTTCAAGAGCGGCGATTCCGAGTCGCGGGTGAGCAGCTGCGCATACTGCGCGAGCGCGCGTTGCCACGCGAGCCGCGACAGCCTGGCGCGGATCTCGCCGTGCACCGCCTCGAACGGCACGCGATGCCCGGCGACGCGCCGGTCGACCGCGACGATGTGAAATCCGAAGCGCGTGTTGACGAGCGTGGGCAGAACGCCGAGCGCGCGCGTGCCGAATAGTGCCCGCTCGAATTCCGGCACCATGTCGCCGCGCGTCAATTGCCCGAGCACGCCTCCGTGCGCGCCGGAGGGACAGTTGGAAAGCTCGCGAGCGCGCGCCTCGAACAGCGCAGGATCGCGCCCGATCTCGAGCAATGCCGCCTCGGCTGTGCGCCGCAGTGCATCCACCGGCGTGCGCGCAGTCACGGCAAACAGAATGTGACGGGCGAGCACGATCTCGCCCGCGACGAACTCCTCCGGATGCGTGTTGTACCACCGTTCGCATTCGCCGACGGTCGGCTGAGGCACGCTGACTTCGCGCTCGAGCAGCGCCTCGAGCGCGGCATCGAGGTCCGCCTCCGGCGCGGTGAGATCGCACAGCCCGAGCTTTACCGCGCGATGGCGCAACAAATCGCGAATGGCGGCCAGGCGCGCCGTCGTCGGTGCTGTGCCGGAGCTCATCGCGACCGCACGATCTGGTACGGGCGCACGACGTAATAGAGCGTCGCGAAGCCGCTGAAGATGTGCACGAGGCGGGTGAACGGGAACACCAGGAACAGGGTGAACCCGAGCACGAGGTGCGCCTTGTACACGGTATCGACATCCGCCACCAGCGCCGCGGCCCCGCCGCGGAAGGTGACGATCGACTGCACGTACTCCATGAGCTTCAGCATTTCCGCGCCGTCGCGGTGCTGCGCGGAAACCGTGATGGAGCAGAGCCCGAGGACGACCTGCGCCACGAGCAGCGCCAGCACGAGCATGTCGCTCTTGCGGCTGGTGAGGCGCACCCGCGGCTCGCCGACACGCCGATGCGCGAGCAGCACGAGACCCGCGAGGCACAGCACGCCGGCAATGCCGCCTGCGACCATCGCCAGCATCTGCTTGGCGGGCGCCGACAGGCCGATCGCATGCCACACGCCCACCGGGGTGAGCAGGCCGACGAAGTGGCCGCCGAGAATGCCGAGAATGCCGATGTGGAACAGGTTCGAGCCCCAGCGCAACTGGCCGCGGCGCAGCAGTTGCGACGAGTCGCTTTTCCAGGTGTATTGCTCGCGATCGAACCGGATCACGCTGCCGATCGCGAACACCGCGAGACACACGTACGGGTAGAGCCCGAACAGGAATTGGTGCAGGTACGACGAGCCTTCCATGAACACTCTCCTAGACGGGTCTGCGCACGAAGTGGAGCGGTTTTGCCGTGGAGGCGCCATCACGCGCGTCGCCGCACCCCAGCCCGAACAGCACCGGCGCTTCCGCCCACTCCTCGTCCAGCGACTTCTCCTCGGCCGTCGGGAGCTCCGCGACGCTGTCGAGACCCTGCTCGCTCACGAGCGCGAGGAGTGCCGCGAGCACTGCGGCATACGGTGAGTGCCGCTCGAGCAGCGCATTGCCGATGTGGCGCAGCAAGTGCGCGCAATCGGCCAGCATCTCGCGCACCTCGTCCCAGGACCGCGTCGAGAGGAACTCGAGCAGCACGGGCAGATGATCGGGCAGCTCGCGCGTGGAAAGCTCGAGGCCCGCGCGCTCGTAGATCTGCATGAGGTCGATCATCGCCTGGCCGCGATCGCGCGAATCGCCGTGGACGTGCTCGTAGAGATTGAGCGAGGTCGCGCGGCCACGATCGAACAGCGCGACGTAGCGCTCCTGGGCATCGATGAGATCGCCCTGCGCGAGCGTGGCGACGAGCGCATGCAGCGCCGCGCGCTCGCGCCGGCCGAGGCGCCGCTCGCCGTCGACGATGCCGTGGATCTCCGGCAGCACCGCGCGCAGCGCTTCGTCGGGATACGACAGGAGCGCCGCGAACGCCTTCAGCACCGGGAAGGTCACTGCCGCGCTCATGCCGTCTCCTTGATCCGGATGACTTTCTTCTTCCCGAACAGGCTCGTCTTCGTCTGGCCATCGGAGCAGCCGTTGCCGAAGGAGAATCCACAGCCGCCACGCAGCTCGTAGGCGTTCTCGGCGTATTCGCGATGCGTGGTCGGAATCACGAAGCGGTCCTCGTAGTTCGCGATCGCCATATACCGGTACATGTCCTCGACCTGACCTGGCGTGAGGCCGACCTGCTGCAGCACCGCCGCGTTCTCGCGCTTCTCGACGTGCCGGTCGCGCATGTAGGCGCGCATGGCGAGCATGCGCTCGAGCGCGCGCGCCACCACCGCCTCGTCACCCGCCGTGAGCAGATTCGCGAGATAGCGCAACGGGATGCGCAGCGAGCGCACATCGGGCAGCTCACCGAAGGTGCCGACGTGACCGGCATTCGCCGCCGCGTTGATCGGCGAGAGCGGCGGCACGTACCAGACCATGGGCAGGGTGCGATATTCGGGGTGAAGCGGAAGTGCAACCTTCCACTCCATGGCCATCTTGTACACGGGCGAGGCTTTCGCGGCTTCGAGCCATGCCTCCGGCACGCCGTCGCGGCGCGCCTGCGCGATCACAGCCGGATCGTTCGGATCGAGGAAGAGCGAAAGCTGCGCCTGGTACAGATCCTTGGGATCGTCGACCGACGCGGCGGCCTCGATGCGATCCGCGTCGTAGAGCAGCACGCCGAGATAGCGGATGCGCCCGACGCACGTCTCCGAGCAGACGGTCGGTTGGCCCGCCTCGATGCGGGGATAGCAGAAGATGCACTTCTCGGCCTTGCCCGTCGACCAGTTGTAATAGATCTTCTTGTACGGACAGCCCGATACGCACATGCGCCAGCCGCGGCACTTGTCCTGGTCGATCAGCACGATGCCGTCTTCCTCGCGCTTGTAGATCGAGCCCGACGGGCACGATGCCACGCATGTGGGATTCAGGCAGTGCTCGCATAGGCGCGGCAGGTACATCATGAACGTGTTCTCGAACTGGCCGTACATCTCCTTCTGCACGGCCTCGAAGTTCGCGTCCTGCGAGCGCTTGGAGAACTCGCCGCCGAGGATCTCCTCCCAGTTCGGGCCCCACTCGATCTTCTCCATGC
>Ga0070741_10019377_pt1 | contig 10872 bp, 12 predicted proteins | sample Coa_R1_4_FD_66440 | JGI IMG/M metagenome (GOLD analysis project Ga0070741, IMG submission 66440) | Surface soil microbial communities from Centralia Pennsylvania, which are recovering from an underground coalmine fire - Coalmine... | ecosystem: Environmental > Terrestrial > Soil > Unclassified ...
GCCGACGAGCGCAAGGTGCTCGCACATCAGTTGCGAACCGGCCTGGGGTGCGTGCCCACGTCGAGCATGGGACGACTCTTCGACGCGGTGTCGTCCTTGGCAGGAGTCCGCCATGTCGTGGACTATGAGGCCCAGGCCGCGATCGAACTGGAGGGACTCTCCCGCGGGATCGAAACGGGCGGCTATGCATTCGATATCAGCGACCGCGTCGTAGACCCGGCGCCAGTGCTGCGCGCGATCGTCGACGACCGGCGAGCGGGTACGGCTGCGGGCGTGATCGGTGCGCGGTTTCACCGCGCCGTCGCCGACCTGATCGTCCATCTCGCCGTGGCGAACGCCGATGCGGGACAGGCCGTCGCGCTGTCCGGAGGTGTCTTTCAGAACGCGCTGCTCCTAGGCCTTGCGTCGAGCGGCTTGCACGCCAAGGGATTTCGTGTGATCACCCATCGGCTGGTGCCGCCCAACGACGGCGGCATTGCATTGGGCCAACTGCTGGTTGGGACCTCAGCATGACCGGCCACGAGCTGTTTGCCCGATATGCGTTCCCCCCGAACGAACTGGGGTACTGCGGACCTGCGGATGCCAATGGCGACCTCGCCTCTCACGCGAAGGAGTTCGACGGGGCATGGCCGTACTTGACGGCCATCGCCGACGCCGTGGGCTCGGATCCGCTCGACGAAGAAGTCGTCCGAAGTTATTGGGTAGGCGGCCGGTCGTTGGACAAGGTCGATCCCGAGATGTTGCTGGCGCGGCTGCGCACGGCGTTCACTGGTCAGGTCACCGGCTTGCTGGCCGAATTACCCTCAGCAGCAGGCGTGTTGGCACATCACAGCTTTCATGTCTTCGTGGTTTACCCGTGGGTGAAGTTTCTCGACCGCGACGCGCCGACCGCACTGCGCATCATGCAGGCATGCCGTATCCGCTGGGGCGCTGTCGAATCCGTAGACGGCGAACAAGTGGTCATCGCGTCGCAACCCCTTGCATTCGGCCCGGCCGGCCTTGCACTCGATCCGCCGATGTCCGAGCGAGTGCGGTGGCGTAAAGGCGATCTGTCGCTGGCGCCACCACCTCAGCGCGGCGCGACCGTGGCAGCCCACTGGGATTGGGTGTGCGGCTCGCTGACCGACGACGACTGCGCCGCGCTGGCGTCGGCCACACAAACCACACTCGATCTCGTCAACGCGTGCGCCCCACAGGGAGGTACACAATGACCTCAATCGCAGATTCGCAGCACACGTTCATCGACGACGACCTGTCCGCAGACCTAGCCGCTGCCGCGCTCGACCTGGCCCGCAGGTTTCACGACGGCGCCACGCTGTGGGTCATCTCCCCGCAGTGGGAGCCACATGCCCACCATGTCGCCGTCGAGTTCGTCCACCCGGTGATCATGGGCAAACGCGCGCTGCCGTCGGTTGCACTCGTCGAACCCGATCCCGTGGCGCAGGCCCGGGTGGCGTGCCAGCCCGGCGATCTGCTGATGGCTGTCGCGTCGGCGACCGAGCCCGCTGTCGTCGACGCGATGCGCCGCGCGCCCGCCTGGGGCGCGTTGACGTTGTGGATCGGATCGGGGCCACGGCCGCCGGCAGGCGCCGCACACCACGTCCTATGGATTGACTCGGACGACCCGATGGTTCCGGCAACCGGACGTTTCGTGCTTATGTATCACCTGCTGTGGGAACTCACCCACGTGTGCTTTGAGCACCCCGGGTTGCTCAAACCCGCCGAATGCACCGACGAAGTCTGCGTCACGTGCAGTGATGAAGGCCGGCTCGGCGAAGTGGTGCTCGAACCCGCGGACGTCACCAGCCTGGCATTGGTACGCACCGCCGACGGCGAGGAATGGATCGATGTCAGCATTCTCGGCGATGTATCAACCAACGACATGGTGCTGGTTCATGCCGGCGCCGCGATCACCCGCGTCGAAAGCGAGGTGGCGCGATGACCAACGCCGAGAACACCGGATTCCTCTATCCGTTCATCGAGTCGGAAGAGACCGACGCGAAGAGCTTGCTCGACGACCTGGCGGCGTCGGCGCGAGGTAAGGCCGCCGAGAGCGCGCGTCTGCAGCGTGAGTCGTTGGCCGAGTACGACGACGCGGTCACCGCCGCGGGGATCCAACTGGCAGAACGGTTTTGCCGTGGCGGCAGGCTGTACACGTTCGGTAACGGTGGCAGTTCCACCGACGCCGCGACGCTCGCCACCTTGTTCAGCAGGCCGGCGCGGGGACGTCCGGTCGCAGCGTGGTCGCTGGCCGCCGACGAGGCCGTGGTGACCGCGCTGGGCAATGACGTCGGATTCGAGCTGATCTTCAAACGGCAGATCATCGCGCACGCGCGCGATCGCGACGTCGCGATCGCGTTATCCACGTCGGGCAACTCCGAGGACCTGATGACCGCGATCGCCGAAGCCAAGCGCCGCGGTCTGCTGACGGTCGGGTTCTCGGGGCATGACGGCGGCCGGATGGCCGTCGCGGAGGACCTCGATTTCTGTTTTACCGTGCACTCGCAAAGCATTCATCGCATTCAGGAAAGCCACGCGATGCTCGGCTATCGGTTGTGGTCGGTGGCCCAGGAACACATGGTTCGCTCGCGCAACGGAGTTCACGCATCATGACTACGGCTGCCGAACGCGAAGACCGAGTACTGGAGCGCATCGACAAGTTCCGGCAGCGGCGTCCTCGTCTGCTCGACGACGTCGTGACGCTCGCGCACGGCGCTGGCGGCAAGTCGTCGGCCGCACTCGTCGACGCGGTGTTCGTGGAGGCGTTTCGCAACGACGAACTCGAGCAACTCGGTGACGCCGCGGCGCTGCGAACCGCATCCGGCGAACGGCTGGCATTCTCGACTGATTCTTATGTCGTTGCACCCCACCGCTTCCCGGGTGGCTCGATAGGTCACCTTGCGGTGCACGGCACGATCAACGACCTCGCGGTATCGGGCGCACGCCCGCGCTGGCTGTCGGCGGCATTCGTCATCGAAGAAGGCTTTTCGATCGCCGAGCTTCGCGAAATCGTCGCGGACATGAGCGAAGCCGCGACACGCGCGGGCGTGCAGATCGTCACCGGCGACACAAAGGTGGTCGGCAAGGGTGCGGCCGACGGCGTTTACATCTCGACCGCGGGCATCGGCGCGATCCCGTCGGACCGCAGGCTCGCGCGCGACCTCGTCCGGCCCGGCGACAAGGTGCTGGTGTCCGGAACAATCGGCGAGCACGGAATGGCGGTCATGCTCGCCCGTGGCGACCTCGCGATCGACGCCGACATCGCTTCTGACACAGCGCCCGTGCACGAGTTGGTGGAGGGCATGCTCGAAGCGGCGCCGTCGACGCGATGGATGCGCGATGCGACTCGCGGCGGCGTGGGCACGGTGTGCAACGAACTCGTCAAGGATCTGCCGTTCGCGCTGATCCTCGAAGAGGCAAGCCTGCCGGTGCGGCCGCAGGTGCTCGGCGCCTGCGACATGCTCGGCATAGACCCGCTGTACGTGGCGAACGAGGGCAAGTTCGTCGCAATCGTCGCCGCGGACGAAGCGGATGCAGCCGTCGCAGCCCTGCGCGCGCATCCTCAGGGCCTCGACGCCACCATCGTCGGCGAGATCGTGCCCGAACCGCACGGCATTGTGGCACTGCGAACTTCGTTCGGCGGCAGCCGAATCGTCGACATGCTCGTCGGCGACCCGTTGCCGCGGATCTGTTGAGCGCGATGAGCCGCTTGCGCGAAGAGCAAAGAGCCGAGAGGAGATATTCACGATGTGTCTGGGAATACCGGGGCAAGTGGTCGACATCGTCGACGCCGAGCAGTCGCTGGCCAAAGTCGACGTCAACGGTGTGCGCCGCAACATCAGTGTGCGACTGCTCGCCGACGACAATCTGCAAATCGGCGACTGGGTGCTGGTGCATGTCGGCTTTGCGATGGCCAAGATCGACGAACAAGAAGCGGCCACGACATTGAAGCAGGTTCAGAAGATGGGCGAGAACTACCAGCAGGAGATCGAAGCGTTCACCGAATCCGAAATCGCTTGAGAGGCTTAAGATGAAGTTCGTCGACGAATTCCGCGACCCGGCAGCAGCGCGCGCGTTGGTCAAGTCGATCACCGAACTCGCGGCCGGCGACGAGTTCAAATTCATGGAGGTCTGTGGCGGGCACACGCACACCATCTACCGCCACGGCATCGAGCACCTGCTTCCGGAAACCGTCGAGTTGGTCCACGGCCCAGGTTGTCCGGTGTGCGTGATCCCGATGGGACGCGTCGACGACGCGATGTGGCTGGCCGAACAACCAGGTGTCATCTTCACGACGTTCGGCGACATGATGCGGGTGCCGGGATCGAAGGGCAATCTCATCGAGGCGAAGGCACGCGGTGCCGACGTTCGATTTGTCTACTCCCCACTCGACGCGCTCAAGATCGCGGTCGACAACCCCGATCGCCACGTCGTGTTTTTCGCGGTCGGCTTCGAAACCACCGCGCCGTCGACCGCGGTAACGCTGGTCCGTGCCCGCACTCTCGGCGTCGGCAACTTCAGCGTGTTCTGCAACCACGTCACGATCGTTCCGCCCATCAAAGCGATCCTGGAATCGCCGGATCTGCGGCTGTCGGGCTTCCTCGGACCGGGCCACGTATCGACGGTGGTGGGCCTGCGGCCGTATCGGTTCGTCACCGCGGTGTACGGAAAGCCCATCGTCGTCGCGGGTTTCGAGCCGCTGGACATCCTGGCATCAGTGCACATGCTGCTGCAGCAGATCCGCGACGGCCGCTGTGAGGTCGAGAATCAGTACACCCGGGTGGTGCGGCCCGAGGGCAACACTCAGGCGTTGAAGCTGATGGCCGAGACCTTCGAGCTGCGACCGCATTTCGAGTGGCGCGGTCTGGGATTCATTTCGCAGAGCGCACTGAAGGTCCACCCCGACTACGCCGAGTTCGACGCGGAGTTGACGTTCGACATGCCGGGTGTGCGGGTCGCTGACCCGAAGGCGTGCCAGTGCGGTGAAGTACTCAAGGGCGTCATCAAGCCATGGGAATGCAAAGTATTCGGCACGGCGTGCACGCCGGAGACACCGATCGGTACGTGCATGGTTTCCCCCGAAGGCGCCTGCGCGGCGTACTACAACTTCGGCCGCCTACACCGCGAGACCGCACACCTGCTCGGACAACGCTGAGCCTTTCGACGCTGGCAGGGATGTGACCGCAACTTGCGTGCGTGAACCGTGTCCTTAGGGGGTACCCGAGCCAAGTCCCGCCGACGGTCGTAGTCGGCCGGCTCGGCGATTGGAGTGGCAACATGATTACCCTCGGCGTGATTCTCATCATCATCGGGGCGATTCTTTTCCATCCGTTGTTGGTCATCGGCATCATCCTCGCGGTGATCGGACTGATCCTGTGGATTCTCGGGGCGACGGGACGGACCATCGCCGGGCGCAAGCACTGGTTCTAAAGCCGGAAGCGATTGAGAGCAGGCGATGGCGGAAAGACCGACAAGGGCCGAACAGCTTGCGCCTCATGTGCTTCGGGAATATGCGCTGTTGGCCGATGGAGAGCGAGGCATCGTCGTCGGTCCACGTGGGGACTGTTGCTGGATGTGCCTGCCGCGGTGGGACAGTCCAGCCGTTTTCAATTCATTGCTCGGAGGCGAAGGCATCTACGCCGTTTGTCCGGAACATCCGCGGTTCGTGTGGGGCGGCCAATACGAAGAGCGGACGTTGATCTGGCGGTCGCGGTGGGTGACCACTGATGGGATCGTGGAATGCCGTGAGGCGCTTGCGTTTCCGGGCGATCCTCACACCGCGGTGGTGCTTCGGCGCATCCGCGCGCTCGATGGTCCGGTACGGATGCGGATCTTCCTCGACGTCCGTGCCGGGTTCGGCGCCGACTCGATGCGCGGCCTGTCCCAGCGCAACGGGGTATGGACCGGACGGTCCGGGCCCTGCCACTTCCGGTGGACTGGTGCGGGCGACGCCCGCCGGTCCGGCCGCGGGCCCCTGCAGACGGTCGTCGAGGTCACCCCCGCAGCGGACCATGACCTCGTGCTGGAGTTGTCCGAGCACCAGCTCACCGCAGATGCAGTGCGACCCAACGAAGCGTGGCGCGATACCGAAAAGGCCTGGCTGCAAGCGGTTCCGGCGTTTTCGGACAGCGTCGCGGACCGGGATGTTCGGGTCACGTACGCGGTCCTTCGCGGCTTGACGAGCAGCAGCGGCGGGATGGTCGCGGCGGCGACGACGTCGCTGCCGGAACGCGCCGAGCACGGCCGCAATTACGACTACCGGTATTGCTGGATTCGCGACCAGTGCTACACGGGACAGGCGATCGCCGCCGCCGGTGCTCACCCGTTGGTCGACGATGCCGTTCGCTTCGTGAGCGAGCGGGTCCTCGCCGACGGCGCAGATCTCAAGCCGGCGTATTCGACCGTCGGCACGGAATTGCCCGACGAACACGACCTCGATCTGCCCGGCTATCCCGGTGCGTCCGCGAAGGTCGGAAACCAGGTGACCGACCAGTTCCAGCTCGACGCGTTCGGCGAGGCACTCCTGCTGCTGGCAGCCGCCGGACGCCTCGACCGGCTCGACAGCGCCCACTGGCGCGCAGTGCAGACGCTGGTTGGTGCGATCGAAAAGCGGTGGCGCGAGCCCGACGCCGGTGTCTGGGAAGTGGATAACCGGCGCTGGGCCCACTCGCGACTGATCTGCGCGGCGGGGCTGCGGCGAATCGGCGAGGTGGCCCCCGCACGCGAAGGTGCCGAATGGCAACGGCTGGCCGACCTGCTCGTCAGCGACACCGACTCCGATTGCCTGCACTCCACCGGCAGATGGCAACGGGCACCGGATGATTCGCGGATTGACGCGGCGCTGCTACTCCCGTCGATCCGCGGCGCGATTCCAGCGAGCGATCCGCGCAGCATCACCACTCTCGAGGCGGTGCGCAGCGAGCTCGCCCAGCACGGCTTCGTCTATCGATTCCGCCCGGACAAGCGTCCACTCGGGGAGGCCGAGGGCGCCTTCCTGTTGTGCGGATTCCTCATGGCACTGGCAGATCATCAGCAGGGCAACGATCTCGCGGCGGCGCGGTGGTTCGAGCGCAACCGGACCGCGTGCGGCCCGCCGGGTTTGTTCACCGAGGAGTTCGACGTCGGTCAGAGCCAGCTTCGCGGCAATCTTCCGCAGGCGTTCGTGCATGCCTTGATGTTCGAGACAGCGCACCGGCTCGCCGGTCCATGACCGCTCAGTCGAGCCTCTGTTGAGTCCAAGGTTCACCGACTAGGGTCGCCCCCGATTCAACCGTCGGGACGATCGATCGGAGGGGCATATGTCGGTATCAGTCGACCTTGCGAAGTCTTTGGACAAGGCCTACGAGGACAAGTCGTTGAAGGAAATCCTCGACGCTTCCCCAGCGGCGCTCGCGGGTGTCAGTGACGGCGACGCGGAATTGCTGCAGAAGGCGTTCAACATCAAGACGGTCCGCCAGCTCGGCGAGAACAAGTACTTCGCCGTCGCCGCGGCACTGGCGAAGCTGGAGAGCGCCGGCTAACCCCCGGCCGCTCCCAGCGGCGAACCCCGCGATCGGCTATTTGCTGCATTCCGATCCACTGCACCGGGCAAGGTGCTATACCGCATGGTGAGGGGGCTGACGATGGGTCTCGGAGATGGGCCTCGGCGAGCGCAGCCGCTTCGAGCAGAAGGTGCACCGGCTGACCACCCAGTCGGCGCCGCTGCCGGACTTCAGCGGCTTCCACCCGGCATTCCTGGACCACTTGTCGGCACCTGAGCTGACGCCGGAAGGTGATGTCCGCCAAGCCTTTTACCTCTCGTATAACGACACGTTCTGCGAATACCTCACTGGAGAGCAGATCGACGAGAAACTCGACGCCGGCAAGGACGTGGTGTCGGCGACGTTTGTGACGCCGTATCCTCCGGGTTTTCCCGTGCTGGTACCGGATCAACTGTTCAGCCGTCAGATCCTGTCCTTCATCCGGACCCTGGATACTCCCGAAATCCACGGCTACAAGCCAGAGTTCGGCTATCGCGTCTACACCGAGAAAGCCATCGAAATCGCGAACGAAGCCCAACTGGAGCCGCCCGCGCTCGGCCATCGCCACCTCGCGATGGCCAGGGACGCGTCGGCTGGTTAGAACAGCACCCGCACGATCGTGTCAGCGACAGCCGCCGGCTTCTCCGAGCCGTCGAGTTCGATGGTGTGGCGCACCGTGAGGTTGACCATGCCCTCGCCGGCCTTGGCTGCCTCGACGAGCTCGGAGCGGGCCCTGATCCGACCGCCCGACGGGACGGCGGCCAGGAACCGCACCTTGTTCAGCCCGTAGTTGATCGCCATCTTGGCGTTTTCGACGCGGAAGTTGTCTTTACTCATGGCCGGAATCATCGACAAGGTCAGGAAGCCATGCGCAATCGTTGTGCCGTAGGGGCTTTCGGTCTTGGCCCGCTCGGCGTCGATGTGGATCCACTGGTGGTCGCCGGTGACGTCGGCGAACTCATTGATGCGCTTCTGGTCGACCTCGTGCCACTCGCCGACTCCGAGCTCCTGGCCGACCAGTCCCTCGGCGTCGTCGATCGATGAAATGACCTTCATTGGCGTGCTCCTACTCCGCTTTCCCTGGCTGCTGCCAATCCGACCTTAGCGGGCGCACTTCACGTCAAAAGCGCGGACAGAGCGTTGCTGCGGTGTGAGGATTCACGCATGGCCGCGACTCAGCTCGGTTCGGTCCCGGAGAAACGGGCCCCGGTCCAGGTGCTGCGCGACGGCATCGCCCGCTTCGTGCAAAGCCAGCGCCAAGCCAGTCCGCTGCTGCGCCTGCAGCGGTTCCTCGACGCCTGCTACGTGCTGTCCATCGGCTATGTGTCCGCGCGCGCCCTGTTCCCGACCCTGGGCACGGGGTTGCCGGATTGGATCGCGTGGTTCGGCAGACCGGACAGCTACCCGACGATCGTCGTCGTCCTAGCGTTTCCGCTGGCGCGCATCGTCGTCGGTCGCATGGCGGGTCAGCGGCTCGGCAGTGCACCGCTGTTCTACCTGGCGGTGATGGCCGCGTCGGCGGTGGTGCTGGGGATGAGCGCGTATGCGCGGTGTTACGGCGTGGCGTCACCGCCCGACCCGACGTCCGGAATGGACCCTGAGACACCGTTTTTCGCGCCTCTGGGGTGGACGCTGGCACTGTTCGCCGCCGCTGTCGAAGACCGCTTCGGCTCTGACGGCGCCGCCGCCTGCCAACACGTTCCGGTCGCGTTGGAGATCGCCCGCATCCTGGCGATCGCGACCACGCTGACGGCGGGGCTGGCCGCCGCGTTGACACTCTTTCGCTCGCAGGTCGACCGGTTCGCGATCTGGCGGGCGCGGTCGCTGACGGTGGTAGTCGGCGTCGACGAAGACACCGTGTCGATGATTCGGGCAATCTCGGGCACGCTCGGCGGCGGGGAGACGCTCGTCGCGATCACCAAGGACGCCAACACATCCGCGGCTGGGACCATTCGCGGCCTCGGCGCGAAAGTTCGGGTGATCAACCTCGACGAGCCCGAGACCATGGCGAGGCTGCGACTGTGGACACGGCTCGACCGGCTGTATCTGCTGTCCGAAGACCCGGTGCAAAATCTGCGCCGGTTCAAGGTCATCGACACCGAACTCGAAAGGCTGGGCGACGAACGGGTCCGGCTTCCGCTGATCGTGCGCATCGACGACCCGTGGCAGGCCGAGGTGTGGCGGCGCAGCTTCCTCGCGAACATCAACCAGCGCTGGGTCGCCGACGCGGTGGGCCGCTACGAGGTCACCGCGTCGAAGCTGGTGCGGCACATGACCACGAAACGGCAAGGGGCCCAAGGTATCGACCCGCCGTCGACGGTGGTGCTGTGTGGGCTGCACCCATTGACGTACGCGATGACTTCCGAACTCGCACAACTGCATCGTGACCAGTCGCTCTACAAGAAGCCCAATGTAGTGCCGCCGGAGAAGGTGATCATCTTCGCCGAAGGCGCGCAGAGCTTCGTCGACGACCATCACATGCGACAGGACCGGATCATCCCTGGGGGCGGCGAACGCCTGACCGTAGAGGCACTGGAACGAAACCCGACCGTCGACGCGATCGCCGAATACCTTCGCGACGATACCGCGAGTCACGCTGTGGTGCTGGGTGATCCGTCGATGGAGACGACGGCGACCCGGCTTGCGTCTCGGTTGCCGAAGTTGACGGTGTACGTCGCATCGGGGGTGTCGACCTCACTGGTCGACCTGGCCATCGTCGGCCAACTGTACAGTTTCCCGATCAACATGGAGTTGGATAAGAATGCGCCGCAAGATGTTTGGGAGCGGGCGGCCGAATTGATTCACGAGCGGTTCAGCGCGAAGAAGGATCGGACGAAGCGCAATGCCAGGCCGTGGCCGGAGCTCGACCCGTTTTTCCGGCAGTCGAACAGGCGGCAGGTGCACAACACGCTGTGGATGGTCGAGACGATTGCCAACCACACCTGGAACACCCTGGAAAGTGAAGCGGCCGAGCCGCTTCCGGAGAACTTCGACGAGATGACCCCGTTGGAGAAGCTCAAGGCGCTGGGCTTCGACGAGGACACCGTCGACCGGATGATCCAGATCGAGCACGAGGATTGGTGCCGCTACTACAGGGAGGGCGGTTGGAAGTACAGCGCGAACCGCGACGACGACAAGAACAGGCACGACTCACTGAAACCGTGGCACCAGCTGAAGCAAGAGCGGCCCGACTGCGTCGACAACTCGCGCGAGAGTCTGGTCGGCACGCTGGTCAGCCTGCGCAATCTGGGCTACCGGTCCGTCCCCAAGTCCGCTCAACGCAAGGTCGGGGGATTTCTACAAGATGTCGTGTGAGACCGGCTGGCACCGGTATCGGCGCCTCGGCGAGGTG